>Ga0179593_1704328_pt1 | contig 13755 bp, 15 predicted proteins | sample CZODoug2_1_08_16_FD_185931 | JGI IMG/M metagenome (GOLD analysis project Ga0179593, IMG submission 185931) | Vadose zone soil fungal communities from Angelo Coast Range Reserve, California, USA - CZODoug2_1_08_16fungal (PacBio error correction) | ecosystem: Environmental > Terrestrial > Soil >...
CACTATTGCAGAATGATTGTATGCGCAGTAAAAACGCTAAAAACCTAAGAACAATTGGTAAACGCGGGTAAACGAGGGACAGGTATCTATCTTGATTTTCAAAAGGTAAGTCTTGCTGGGGGGTGGCCATGGACCATCGATGCTGATCTACTGGCGCAACAGGAAAGCGGTCCTTGGGCAGCCATGGAGGGGGGATGCTATATTGGGTGGGGTTTACTAAAACTTAACCGCCAGTCGGGCTTTAAACTCTTGGGGGCCTCGAAGAGAAGGGACTTATTCTGCGGGGAAATATGCCAGACTAATCAGTTTCCTCTTGGGTTCGATGCGGAGGTTTGGGAACATTGTCCATACACTAAAGGAATCAAAAGAAAATCACCACCAATGTTACGTGGAAAAGGTAAAGGGCTTCGTAAGACCGCAAGAGCCTAGTTCTGGTGGACTCTCAGACAAACGGAAGCGGGAAACGGGCAGATGGAATATGTCGGATATTATCCTAAGTTCTAGCCAACCAGGGCCCCAACCTTTACGCCACCAAGATCTTACGTTCTCAAAGGAAAGACTTCAGGGGTAAGCTTCCGAGACTGAAAAGCCTCATCTCCCGTCAGAAAAAAAAAAGCGCCTTCACGGTAGAGGGACTGGGGGGGAGAGAGTGCACGCAATTTCAGGCGAAGATAGGGGGGTTCTTCGAGTATTCTCCCAGAGCACAGCATGGGAGGGGAACTTAGAAAGGTAGGGAAGGCGGATCGGTGAATTTACATGCGCTCAAAGGACAGTGGTTCAAAAGAGCGGTCCCGATGCGAGACAGAAAAGTGCCTCAAAAGCACAATGGAGGTGAAGAAAAAGCAAAGGAACTGGTCTTCTCGTTTTCCGCACAAGAAATTTGGGAGTGGACTCCCTTGAAACGGTCACCTCGACCGAAGGCAAGGAGTTTCAGGAAGGGGGGGGGGTTCTGGAGAACTCACGGACGAGAAAGAAGAGACGGAAAATGTGTTGGCCTGAAAGAAGGAATGGCTTGGTACAACTCGCCAAGTCCGCGGGCGGTTAATGCTAGGCATGTCGTGTCAGAGCGGGGGTCAGTCCATTGGAGGTGGGAAAGAAAGGATAAGATGTGGAAGGGTATCAATAGCCAAAAAATGAGACAGGTGAAAGTGATTGTGGGACGTCGGGCTCCACAGGGCGAAATGGATAGAATAACGTAATGAAGGAAAAGTCAGGGGAGGGGGGACACAAAATATCAGAAATAACAGAACCACTTATACTGGAAAAAAAGGTCGGCCCAAATGCGTGGGGAAAGAGGGAAAAAAAAAAAGCGTAACAGATTTATTTTAGGAGACAGAATTTGGGTAATTAACTGGGGGGGGATTGAGTAGATTACTGTGTATTCACTAAGACAAAAAGTGATAAAAACCTAACGGAGGGGGAAGAAGAAGGGCATTTAATGGCGGGGGAATTTGGGGTGGGGGGTCCCCTTCTGGTGGAAATAGCAAGCTCAACAGAAGACTTGCATGGAAAAGGTGGAGGGGATTAACATTTTTGTTACAGTAGAATGTTGTTCAATAAAAATTCCAGGGGTCGGGGTGGGCTGACCCTGTAGAGATGAAAAGAAGAACTTTTCCTTGCTCCCAATCATAAGAAAAGAGAAAAAAAACCGTCCGTCATTGAAATCGGCGAAGGAATCGTAATGGGGGATGAGTGACCAGAAGAAAGGCCCAACCGGTACTATTTGGGAGGATAGTCTTCCTTTTCGTCGCAGTTTCAACCTAAACATCCGGTAAAAGAAAAAAGCAGGTAACTGACAAAGGCAAATAATGTCAAAGAAGGCGTGAATGGCGACTGAAAAACAACAACGACAAAAGAGTAGAGACACAGAAGTTAAAAGAGGGAGGAACCGAGTGATTAAAGACTTCGGGGGTCCTCCTCTTGGAAAGAAGGAATAACTGGAGCGAAAAGGAAGCAAATTAAGGGGAGTTACACTTTTTGGAAATGGGAAGGAATATTAAAGGGGGTCTTTTCAATTTCAACGATGACGGGGGCGAGTTGGGCTGGAGGGGGTAATGGGGGGGGGAAAAGAAAAGTTCGTCCAACGACCGAACTGGGGAGCAATGGTAACTCTCGCTACCTTAGGACCAAAGAGCCCTACGGGTAAGGAAAATCGCTGGATAAACAATCAAAATTGAAACTCGGCTGGGAGTACGACAAAAAGAAGCAAAGTGGGGACGAAGTGTTACCATGCCGGACTAACTTCGGGAATTGTGGGGGGGGGGGGGGTTTTTTTGAGTAGAAAAGGCTACGTAGGATCCTCCCATCAAACGAGGGTTTAGACTAAAAAATTAGCTAAGCCCATAGAAGGGAGGGGGAGACCAGATGAAAACGGGCAGCCCCCACAAGTATACGACGGTGAGGTGTCTGGAAATAGGGGCATACGGGGGGGTTACATGATCCAAAAAAAGGACGAATTCTGACAGCAGGACTGGGCTAGAAAGATTTTGGAGAATGATAGAAGCACTGATCAAGACACAGGACGGAGAGCTTACGGGAGGACCGGCAAGAGAAGCTTTATACAAAATGGGGGGGGGGGGGGAAACGTAATGATTCAATTTGAAAAACGAATTTGGAATTTAGGGGGGAAAAGAAGCTTCACAGGCGAATCTGAAAAAGAAAAGCCTTCTTAAGGAAGGGACTCCCCAGAAACACCCAGTTCACAACATCCTTCCACGGTTCATTGGGAATGGGATCAATTTAGAACGACACGCGTCGGGGAGGAACAGAACAGAATTGTGGAGAGGAATCTAGTGAACGTCACGGTTTCAAGAACAACTAAAAGGTTGGAAAGGGGCGCGTACAGAGAGGGAGATGGGGGGAAAACGCATGGAAATAGTAAAGAACTCGGGCCACTAATCCTCATGCAATCAACCAGAGGACAGAGTTTCGAAATGGCCGGAACGGGGATAATGGAAAAGAACAATAGGTCGGCGAGCGTAAAAGGGAGAATAAACGCGGGTGCAACTCGATCGGAAAAGGTTTTGGGGATTCTGAGATAAGGGCCCTAAGGGGCGGAGCTTTATAAAGAGGGCAACTGGTGGGGAAGGGAGACCGTAATATCGAGACAGCTGTGATATTTTTGGGGAAGGGAAAGGGGCGAAAAATATAAATAGAATAGATCAGCCAGAAAAGATTCTTAGGAAGCGCCCACAGACACTGCTGGAGTATTGGAGAAAACTCTCAAAAAGAAAGTATGGGGAAAGGACCCCTCCGAGTTTCGTTGCATCACGGAACGGGGGGATAGGTTTATTCGAGGGCTCTTTATCAAATTTGCAAAAAAATCAACCCGGAAAAAAGGGGAAACGCGATGGAAAAGATCAATCAGGGCGCCTGAACTCTTCTCTCTGGGACGACAAAAAAAATCACGGAAATCTTCGGTGAGGGTCTGAAGTTCGTAAACGAAAGGATACCACCGCTAGGGTGGCGAAGAGCCATTAAAAATGGTCTGCGCCAATGGAAAAGGAACGGGAAGCGGGGGAAAAAGAGATAAGGTAGCTGGCAAGAAAAGACAAGGAAGGTCAAAGTGCGGGGGCAAGGAAAGACCAGGAACCATGGACAGCGTTTCCGTGTAAAAAATCATTTGGCGAATTATGTGTTGAGGGCCGGGATAAAGACGGAAAAAAGAATCACTCATGCATAGGGCGAAACACAAGGAAAGGAGGGGGATAGGAAAACTATTTAAGGAGTAAAAGTGTGATTCATGTGAACGAACAAAAGAACATCAGAAATGAACCCGTGGGCACTCCGGGTACACGATATTTCAGAAGGGCGTCCATGGGGGGGATCATGGATGGAGGAGAAGAAAGGGGACAGGGCGCTTGGGAATTGCCAGCGATCGCTCGAGGACTTGAGAGCCAAGATTCTCTTCGTTAGTTCGGAGGGGACATTAAGAAAAATAAGGAGATGGCGTTGGAAGGGGGGGAGAAAGGGTGAAAAGACGGTTCGGAAATAGATGAAAGAAGGGGATATTTCTTTGGGACCTCGAGAGATCAGCGCAAGTAGCAGAGGTCTTATAGGACCATCCTCGACGAGAGGGAAAAACTCACAATAAGGTTTACTCTGGATTGGGCACACATTGGGCATACAGAAAAGAGAATACATAAAGAACAAAGTCACCCATACCTGGCAGGAATGAACGTCTGAGAGGGAATACGAATGGTAGGGTGCCGCTCATAAAGAGCGCAAGACGGGAACTTGCTAACTTGGATATGATACGGAGCTCAAGGCTCGACTGGACAGAGGAAGAAAACTTAACAAAAAAAAAGCTGGGGGATAGCTTACGTCTCATAACGGGGAACAGGTAAAGGGCGGCATAAATCGGCCTAATCTCCAAAGAATAAAGCCAAAAATCACACTCAAAGCAATGGGTAAGGAATGTGGAAAAAAAGAGGGCGACGAGCAAAATAAAAATTTCCAAGAACACGAAACCTATAGAATTGTTCAGAAGAGGGTTAAAAGGACACGCGCCTCGGGTACCAATTGAAGAGAGAAATGGGGGGGGAGGGCAGTAGGGGAAGACCGAGAAGTCTTCGTGATTTCGGCGAGGTTAAAAATTGGGGGCAGCCGAAAACGGGGTGAAATACTGCGCAACGGGATTGAAAATAAAATGGAAGGGGGAAAAAAGAGAAAAAGGGCAAGGATGTCTTAAACGGTTTCCAGCAAGCCATGAAAAGCATAAATCGGGGAAAAAAAAAGAGGTGACTAGTGACTGCCTCGGAAGAGGTGTAAGACTTGGGGTGTGGGCCTCACGGCAAACAAAAAAAAAAAAAAAGAAAAAAAAAAAAAAACACGGGGGGGGGGGGGAGGGGGGGGTCTTGAAAAAATGAGGGAAAGGGTGGAAATCGCTTCACGAGAGGGACTGGGGTAACAACAAAGGGTCTGGCGTGTGGTTAAACGAATGATCAAATATGGTCACCGAGTCAAAAAAAAAGCAGGGAAAGAAAGCTTCTCCGCGTTTGGTCTACCGGAAATTATCGTCTTCTGTGTGGGGGGGGAATTCGGTCAAGACCGAAGAAAAGCTGGAATAGAAAGGACAACCTTAGGAGGGAAAGTGAGGGGGGGTGGGAAAGGGGATAATGTCAAAACCCCATCCGGAATTGCAAATCAGGAAGAAAAACTCTTCTTATAACTGTCCACGGGGCTGAAAAGAGGGTTTGGGGGACGCGGTCCACCGGGGGGGGGGGGGCTGAAGTTTAAAACCGGGGGGAGTGGAGGCTAAAAAAAGATTGGCTACTATCTTACTGATTCGACTAAAAAAAGGAAGGAAAAAACAAACCGCACCGAAAGTGGATAACAGTGGGGGGGACAAAACTTGGTTCCCCTAGGTTTTGTCAACCGACAGGAGAAGCGAAACGCTGGAAATTTTGAAATTTCTGAATTGTTTTTCAAAGGAAATGCCAAGGGTTGCGGAAGGGGATAAGGGGATTACTGCTGACGGAAAGGGCGAAGTAAACGGTAAAAAGGTGGGTCCGCAAAACTGGAGGGTCAAAAATAAGAACACCGAACAGCAAAAATCGTAAAAAAAACGGCGAGTTAAATTTGACTGGGAAAATAGTATGGGGGGTATTTGATAAGGGAAAACGAAAAACATTGTCACTACGGAGGGAGGAGTCTGGTAAAGTTCGGGCTCAGACCGGGGCACACCATCGGAAGAAGAAAAAAACAAGAGGTAAAGGCATCAAAAATAGTTCATTTAGAGAGGTCGGGCATCTTATCGTAGAAAAAAAAAAGAGGAAAAAAGAGAGAGAGAAAAGAAGAGGATTAAAGTCGGGTTGCAGAGGGGACAAAGAAACTTTCCTTCAAGAGGTTGGGAGGAACCGGGGGGGAGGAATGGATCGAAATTAACGACTCAAAAAGATCATGATGATAAAGGGTGGTGGTTATCGAGAAAGGGAAACAATTAGAAATTTGAAATTTTCAACTTGACCGGGGTCGAAGGTGTGTAATATTGGGGCTGGTGAGGGGGAAACTATTGGTTGAAGTAAAGTAAAAAAAGGGGGGAAGCCGTATACAGGTGCAGCACGTACGCCGAAAACGACCGAGGACGGACACGAACGGGGTACTGGAAAAACCTGAAATTTTAAGAAAGCAGAGGGGGTCAAGAAATAAATTAGCAAATCTCCTTTCGGAACAAAGAAAAGGGCCGGCCCGGTAACGGAGTGGGTACCTCACTTCGGAGGGTTTGGGCGGGGGGAAATTCATGGGGGGGTTTGGGGAGGAGGAATCAGTAGATAAGGATGAAAATAAAAAAAGGGGTTAGGGGAAAAACTAAATGGAATAAAAAGAAAGGAAGACTCTCAGGGGAGGGAAGATTTCCCTCAGAAGGTTTGCAGCCTTCGGTAAGTAAGGGAAAATAAAGAAGAAGAAGGTAGTTTGGAAATGGGTTTCCTGTTAGGAATCCAAACAGAGACGGGGCAAGAGTAAGGGGAAATATTAAATTTTAAAGAGGCAGAGGGGGGGAATTTAGACTAAGCTTCCGAAAGGAAGGAAGAGAATTTATAACGGCGAAGCGGGAAAGTTAGAAAAAAAGGGGCATGGAAGCTCTTACAGACTGTAGGAATCGCAGTTAACCACCGCCATGTACTTGGGAGAAGTTAAAAAGAAGAGGGAAGTCTGAAACAAAGGTAAGAGCCCAAGGGCTGTCAATACGGAGGGGGTTATTGAAATAACCAAAACTACACCCAAAGTAAGAAGGGGAACTTGATCCGCCCAGGGAAGAAAAGGAGGAAAAAAATTACGGAAAGAAAGGAGAAGAAAAAAATCTTCTGGTTCATAATCCCTAATTGGGGGGGAAGTTGAGTCTTCTGTTTCAGGATGGGGCTGGAAAGGGGATTTCTTTGGCGAAAGGGGGGGTAAAAAAGAGGGAGTGAACCAATGCCAAGAGAGGGAAATCTACGGAAGAGGTCAAAATAAAGCCTCACCATGATAGGAAAGAGGGTACGAGGCGCGGTAAATACGCACTTCAAAAAAGGATGCGCGAGGTGGAAAATTAAGAAAAAAAAAGCGCACAAAAACCAAAAAGGGGCGGATAGAAGACTCACAGGTTAATGGAACTTGGATAGGGGGGGGGGTCGGGAGAGATGCCCTAAGAGGAGGAGCATAAGGAGGGGTAGGGGGGGAAAGGGATAAAGAAGGGAAAGATGGATAGGGGAAAGGGCGAAAGGGGGGAAAAGTGAAATCAGCCAAAAGAAGAAAAATAAACAGGGAGGAACTATAACCAAGGAAAAGATGAGATCATCAAAAGCAAGAATGAGAAGGGAGCAGGAAAGACTTTATCTTTAAATGCGGTATTTTAAAGAAGTAGTGGTGTTTTTGAAACTCGTACTGGGTAAGGCGCACGTGGGGAAAATAACTCCGAGCATGGAAAAAGGAGGTTGACAAAGCGGAGAAAAGGGCGAATAAGACTCAGGAGGGAGGGGACCCACCTCTATATATTTCAAAGTGAAAGAATAGAATCGTGGGGGGCTCGAAATACTTTCTCAAGAACTTAACCCTTCGGGGGTAAAGGACATAGAATTGACAGAGAAGAAAAAAAATTAGGTCGGACAGGATCTGTTCAGGGAACTATTAGATGCGGTGGGAGGGGAACACCAAAGAAATGTACAGGTCAAAAAGAAAACATCGATACATGATAAAAGAACTAAAGCTGAATATCAAGGTTACAGTGGGGTTGTACACTCCCTTTAAAAGGAAGGAGAGGGGTTTAGAGGGGTTGAACTTTAAATAGATCATACGCCAAACTGGACGTAGAAGCTCAACAAGCAAAAAGGGAGGGATGAGAAGGGGAGAACGAACTAGTCATTAGGGAAGGTAGAAGTCTATTTAACTGAGAAAATCTAAAAAGAAGGAAGTCCCAAAGAGGGAAGAAAAGTGCGATATTTTAATCGAGGCGGCCATTGGGAGAGGACGATTTAACGACGTGCAGAGTGGAAGGGCTCTCCAGAGAACTATCAAAAAAAAAAAGAGAGTCAGGCCTATTCGGTTTTCAGTAAGAAGGATCGGCAAGAATGGGATAGGGGGATGAACGGAGGGTACGTACGAAATATAGTCCGACACTGATTAAGGGGGTAGGGGAATACACTAGCTCGCAAGAGTCAGGCGATGTTTCAAAAAGGATGCCTCGAAGGCGCCTGGAATCTTGGTCTCAGGAAAAAATTTGGAAAGTGGCATACGACCATCATCAACAAAAGAAAAAAAACAAAACAAGCACGTTCACTTGAGAGACCGGCTGCGGAGTTGGCCGCCACTAGGAGGTTCGGGTTAAAGGAGGCAGAAACAAGAAGTGAAGTCGTTCAGAATTTATTGAGTCAAAAAAAAAAAACCGGATAGCCTCAAGTTCGCGTGAGGGAAAGCCAAACCTGGTAACTGGGAAATCAGGATAGATTAAAGAAAGCACAGGAAGACTTCCTTAGGGAATCCTGGACCTCCTAAGTTAAGAATCCCGACAGAATCCAGCCAAAAGAAGAATGAACGGTAGAGTGACGGAGGAGTGCAAAGGAAATAGAGCAAAGGTCAATCGAGAGCAATAATTGTGGTGCTGAAGACGTATTCTCCCGCGACTATATTAAGAACTAAGGGGATTTTTATGCATTAGGATGCGGGAACGCGAGGAATTATATTTCCAGCAGAAAGTCAAGAAGAAGTAGGCTTTACAAGGTTTAGAACAGGAGCCAAGGGGGAAAGAATAATAATCGACAACATGCTTGTCTCTCTGGGAAAAAAAGACGCGGGGGGGGTGATCAATAGTGAAATCATACTATAAATGCGGGAGAGGGGGACGGGCGGAACGGTTGGGGGGTAGGGGGGGAAAAATCAAGACGAGTGAAGGCCGGGGGTCCAAGGAACTAGATGGTCGCTGCTCTTGACAGCCAAAAAGGTAGGGTAGTAAGTTCAAGCTTCAGAGGGGAATAAAGCTCCGACTTTTTCCATTTCTCCACGGCACAGGGAGGGTAGGAAAAGGTGAGTAAAGGGTGCTTCTACAAAATAAGAGGGGGGGAAAGGAATGCTGTCATAGGAGGGCGCGGGGGAAGGGGGGAAGACATGTCACCCCGAGGTAAAACACGGGCAGAAAAGAAACGTCGGACTGTACGGGTACTTTTCTGCCAACGCTTGGGGGACTGTCTCCAAGAGTAATGAGAGGGGTAGGGACCAGGGTGGGGAAGGAGGACCAAGGGGGGATGAGGAAAGAAGTGGCAATTATTAATAATAATACGAAACGAAATGAAAAAAAGCAAACAAACCACAAAGGCAGTACTTGCGACAGGGTGCCCCGTCCACTACAAAGCAACCTAGCACTGGAAACAAAGTGTTGGATTTAGGAAAGGGCTCAATTGGGGGGGACCAAGTAGCCAATGTGAGGGGGCATGAAAAAAGAAGTCTCTTGAGGACTGACCAGGGCACTTGGTCGTTGAAGCAAGACTTTTCAAGGTCTCCCATCTCTACAACAAATAAAAACCGCCGTCATTGCGGAGAACTAGGGTGTGATCAGAAGAATCGCTAAAAAACAGTGTAAAGCTAAAGATCAAAGAAATCGCAGGAACTGGTCGCTCCATCATTGACCAGTACCCAACAACGTAAAAGGGAAAATCGAAAAACAGGTAGGAAAGGCGGTGAAAGAGGAGGGGGGCCCAGAAGGGGATCAAATAAAAAAAAATAGGATAGGCACATAATCTATAAATAATGACGAAAAACGGAAGGGGTAAAACCTATATAAGTTGCACCGATGTGGGGGCAACTACTGCATGTGTAAAGTCCTAGGGGAGGCGGATGGCCGGTTGAATCAGGGGGGGGAGAAAGGAAGAGCATGATCGGGGGACAAGGGTGGGTGGTAGCGAGGAAGGGGGTTCGGGATTACGAGTGTGTTGGGAAAAAGGGTCACAATGACTATTTTCACCGAAATGGGGGGGGGGGGCGTTCGGGTGGAGGGGGGGGAAAGAAACAGTGAGGGGGGAGAGAGGACGGGGGATGCACGTCCGACGAAGGAGGGACCTAGAAAAACCGCAACACTTGCCTTAAAAGAATCCACTGTTGAACTAAAGTCAAAAGTGGGGGAAAAGAGGGGAGCTTCGCTGTCGGGACAAAAAAAGCAGCAACCCGTTGTACCGCTTGACGAGTCGGCGTTGGCGTTTTGGGAAAAGTTGGGTTTCTGAGAATAATAAGAACTATTGATCAGAAGACCCGGGGTACAAAGGAAAAAAAAGAGCCGCAATCCTAAGCCCGGGGGAAAGGGGCTAAAGGAGGTGAAACACACGCCGTGGACAGCCCCGTGCATCAATGTTCTTGTTCTGCAGGACAGAAATGGCTGGGGTGACATGAGCAAAGGAAAAAACCGCGGGGCAGGATCGAAGTACGGTTTGCATTCTGACAGCTGGGAAAGGGGGATAAAAGCACTTCCAAAGGGGGGGAAGAACCAGGGGGCCTGTCAAATCTGTGGGAAATGCAATGGAGCTCTTAAAGAGACTGGATTCAACTGAGCACCAAGAAGAAATGGACCTTGGCGGTGAAAAAACCAGAGCAAGGGAGTGAAGCGGACAAAAACAAACAATTAAGAAAGAGGAATGGTGATTGGGTCAAGACCCAAAAAACCCCACGTTAGGCAGAACAAAAAAGGATATGGGAAGGGGTGATCAGGATAGTTCAAGGGCGTGGAAGAATGTCAAAAGCTTTTTGTCTGTAAAAAACGAGAAGAAAATTGGGGGGGGAAAGGATGGGGATTATTCAAAAGTGAAAGGGGGCTAGTCGAAATTTTACAGTTGACATCATAAAAGCGAGGATGAACAATGTTTGTCAAAGAGGGAAGGCTGGGAACTACGAGATGCCGAACTCCTACAGGCCGAAAGCGGAAAAAATTGTACGATGTCGAGAGAGTAGAACAATGATAAGGCAAAAAAGGGGGCGAGCTGTACCAAGGAGCTACCGCAAGGAGGGAGTAGGGCTTTATTACGGGTGGGGAGGATTCTCTACCTGGAAGGATGGAAACCGACACTCTAATTGCAACTGGAGTAAGAATCTCAGACTGCTCGGGGGAGGGGAGGGTTGAGGTCAACAGGAGATAACTTGAAGATGGAGAGATTCATTGGGTGAAGGGGGTGCTATACCGGTATTTCCCTGGGGGGGGGATCGAGGCAGAAAAGTAGGGAACCGAAGGACGTACTTTGAAATTAACGTCTTGTGGAGTGAAGGGAGAGGGGGGTTTAGGAGCTTGAGAGTAATTAAAGGGTTTTCAAAATCTAGAGAAAAACGAGGGCCAGGGGAGGGGTGAAAGCGCGTCGGATGCATTAAAGTAAGACATAAGAAGAAAGGGCGGGGACACTCACCAGTAAGTCGAAGCCCTCAATCGGAGGTTGCAATTCATCTACTTATTCCCGCAAGGGAAAGGAAATTGGGCAAAAAAATGACGGAAGACTATGAGCCTATGGCTGCGTCAAGTAACCCTGACTGAAACATATACGTCACGCGGGGAAAGAAAGAGGTGAGAGCTGGTGAAAGAACAACCAGCATGGGACCGGGGGGATTAATCACACCATTAAATCAAATTTCCGCCTCTAGGGAAAATGGATCCGTGGACCAAAAAAGGTAGCTCACTTGGGCGAGAAGATCAGGGGGCTGAGGGTGTTTCGCGGGGTTAAATAGGAGGAAAGAAAGATGTTCGGAAAAGAAAGAGGTCAAACAACAACAGAGGGAGGGATCTGAACGTCCTTGTTCTGAAGTTAGGGGGGAGAAAAAATTTAACAGAAAAAAACGGAAAAAAGATGAAGAGCCCAGGGGGGGGTAAGACCTTTTTAAAGGGCATCAAATTTTTGAAGAATGTTATGTGATGGAAAAAAATCACACTTCAAGGGCTGTTGGAAAATTAATCCGCTCGGGGCTACTCCTCTGGGCTCTCTTCTCGGCGTTGGGTAAGAAGAGGGAAATTGAAGCATCCATAGGAGATTCTTGGGAATTGAGGGAATTGGGGAATGGCGTTTACTAGGGTAGAGAAGAAAGGAGGAAAATTTCATGAGGGGAAGAGGAATAGAGTGGCAGCGCACAGATAATGACATGGAGTGGGAAAAGCTCAAAACTCGACGCGGACGTGTGAACTCAGGGGGACCGATGTTTGTGTTTTGGTGGGGGTGAAAATTGGAAGACCCATCAATATAATCAACAAAACGAAAGAGAGAACTAAAACCAAGGTTCCTTGATTTGAAATAACGAAGGGACCTCCGCTCATACAACCAAAGAAAACAAACCCAGACAACCACAAACCCATTTATGTTTGATGCGCACTCTTAACCGCTAGGGGTCTTGGGAAGAGAAAAGGTAGTATGGCTGGGTCTATAAACAAGTTCTCTACGGGGGTGCGAAAAAAATGAAGAACCTTTACTCCACAGCTACAAAAAAAGAGGCTTGAAGAACTCCTCAGTTGTGACTTATAAGAAAGCCTTTGAACACCCGGAGGGGACCGCGGATACAAGAGAAGACACAGAAGAGAAGAATGCACTGTAGAGTGATTGGGGCCTCTCTGGGGGCATCAATTGAAAGCTGAGAATATAGATGGAGGAAAAATTTCTCACTCCCTAGAGGGGGGGGAGACGAACCCGAGGGGGGGGGGGCAGGGGAGTTCGACGCGGCTCGAAGTATGGGTCCCAAGAGGGATAGGAGTGGTACCACGCCCCAAATAAACTCAAATGGAAGTTAAAAGAAAAACCAAACCCTGGCATTCGGGAGGGTCGGGTCCCGAAAAGGGGGGAGGGGGGCAAAAATACTTCAGTCACGAATTGTGGCAGACAAGGAAGAACATCTAAAGAATGGAAAAGAGGTGAACATTTGGGTGTTGTTGAGGGGGGGAAAAGTGAAAACTCGAAGGCAAAATGTTTCCGCTTCCACGATTTTGCAGGGGAGGGGAGCTCCCCAAGTAAAACATGCGATCGAGAACATTAGGGCCGCTAAGGTATCCTTGGGAAGGGAAGAAGTCACTAAGAGTGGGGAAATCAGAGACCCGAAGGAAGTCAACGGCATTGGGGAGGGGGGCTGGGTGATCGTCTCAACCGGCAAAAATCTGGGTGAGATGAATCGTGCCGCTCTGGGTCGATTTACAAACAAATCAATTAAGAACTATCATCAAGACCTGAAGAATGTAGGAGGAAAAGGTGCATCCCAACTTCTGGGGGCATAGTAGAAAAAAATACTGAGATGGGCTTCTGGATGGGGGGGATGACACCCTCGTGGGGGGTGTATACTGAATGCACGTATTGGGAAGAACGAAAAAACAGGAGAAAAACCAAAAACTAGAAAGTGCAGGCCTGTGCGGACCAAAAAGTGGGACACTCAGGGGGGAATAAAAGAATCTAAAAACCTGGAGGGAATGTACAGGGTGTAATTTACATTAAATGGGGCGAAGCTTTTTAAAAAAAGGTAGAGCCGGTGGGGGTGGGAAAATTGACTACTGTCGAGGCACCGGCCGTGCGTGAGACGGGGAAACAGGGAATCAAACTTTTCAAGTGGGACTACCAGACCGACAGACAAATCGAAAAGTCCAATTGAAATCGTCAAATTGAAAGAACCATACGAATGGTAGGGGAAAAAAAAACCGTCCTCTCTCAACCCAAAACCGGATCAAGAGGAGTAAGGGTCGGGCTCCAGTTAAAAAGATTCCCCCGAAATAATAAATCAAATCAGGTTATTACAAAACGCAGGGAGATACAGTCGGTGCAACTAAGGATGGGGTAAAGG
>Ga0179593_1274868_pt1 | contig 13754 bp, 16 predicted proteins | sample CZODoug2_1_08_16_FD_185931 | JGI IMG/M metagenome (GOLD analysis project Ga0179593, IMG submission 185931) | Vadose zone soil fungal communities from Angelo Coast Range Reserve, California, USA - CZODoug2_1_08_16fungal (PacBio error correction) | ecosystem: Environmental > Terrestrial > Soil >...
AAAGGGTAAAGCAACAAAGGTACGGGGGACGTGTCGTGGCGGCTCTGGAAAAAAAATATAAACACAGGAGCAAACGTAGGACAAAGTAAGGCGCAGCAAAATAGGATGGTGCGAGCTTAACCAAGAGAGAGGGAAAGTAGATAAAGCACCTACTACAGAGGCTGGAAAATGAAGTAAGATGAGCTCTGAATTTCTCTGCTCAGGGAAAGGCTTTAACTTGTCTACCATGCACCGGGGGGTGTTATTAACAAAAATCTAAGATGGGGGACATTGAGAGAAAGGGCGGCCGAGCGAGACAATTCGGAAAGAAAAAAAAATTGCGGGGTACCGTGTCCAATGATTTTTGCTGATAAGAAAAAGGGGCTTGTTGAAGCGGAGTGGTCAGATAATAACATTGGGCGTATCAATGGGATTTGGCGAGAGGAACAGGACTTCGTGCGACGCTGGTGGAGGCGGGGGGAAGGCAACAAGGGGAGACCTGCAAGATCTGCTTTGGAGTCTGGTCGATCTGGGCTCGGGCCAAGAGATACCCTGAAAAGGGGGGGGAAGCACAAGCGTGGCTGATGACGAGAAAAACAGGGAGGGGGGAAAGTGCCGATGAGAGATACACGTGGAATGTGCTGAACTTGTGGAGAGCAGATCAATCAAAAACATAAAAGGAGGGTTGCGCAAGCCCGTGCAAATAAGGCGGAGGTAATTCTAACTGGGGAATCTGAAGGCAGACTCCTGGCGATGATCGACGGTCGGGGGCGGGGGATGGGAGGGGACGAACTCCTCTCAAAAAAAAGGAGAAAAAGAAAGCCGGGGGGTGGGGGAGAAGGAGGGTATCTGGGAAATGATTCGGCGCGCAATACAAAAAACAGTCACGGAGCGAAGAAAGAGTAATCTGCATAGGAATCCTAGAGGACAAAAAAGTCATTGGTTCCCATGCGGTGTCACGTTGCGCCTACGCTGACCAAGAACGGGCTGCGCTCCCCAAAAAACTGGGCAAACAGGAAAGCGGCAGGGGGGAAAATCCACTCGTGAGACTCGGCGACCAGGCCCAGGGAATGATACCTATAAAATCAACTTTTGTGTTTGGGGGAAAAAACAAAAAAAAAACTGAAAGATCGTACAACGGAAAGGGGGACGAGGAGTCAACATCTAGAATGCGTTGAGGCTGAGACTCTATCCGCACAACCGTCGAAAGAGACAACATGCAACCGATGCATATGTTTCAACAAAGATTAAAAAAAAAGGCGTAGGGTGAACGAATGATTAGGGACAGAAAAAAATTCCAACCAGCGTTAGCAATGTTAGCGAGCCCGTGTTCCCGAAGCTACATCCCTGACCAATGAGAATGAAAGAGGGAAGGAGGCGGATAAGAACAGAGGAGGCGTTCGGGGTGACTGGGGAAAAGTCGTGACAGAGTCTGGAAGCGCAAAGAGGGAAAAGTAGGGAGGTTGGCGATATACGATCCCAAAAGAATATACCAAGGGGGAAATCTTCATCGCCGAGTAGAGGCTGGGACGGAGAGCACTATTGCATGGAATTTCACTGGCATCCTCTCAAAACACCAATTATTATTATTGAAGAAGGGGATATTCCAGTAAAACGGTGCCATTGCCGGGGAAAAAAAAGAGCAGGAAAATAGCCAGCGTCGATTAAGATGTCAAAAACGAAAAAAAATAGGCGGGCGGGATCCGGCAATCGCCAAAGGAAATCAGGGAAGGTTCCAAAGTCAGCGCGAAGTTTTCCATCTGTCCACGGAAGACAAAAAACACCTCCTCTTAAGGCTTCCAGCGATAGCAGCGGACGGGAAAAGGAAAAGAATCGGACCGTCAGCTCCTAAGAGGGAGACAGACAGCAGGGTGTTGCGGGTGGGAGGTCTAGGGACAAAGGATAAAAAAAACGGTAATTGTCCTAGATATAGAACGGGGGTGGGAAAAATTTGATTTTTGAACAGTTGTGGCCATGCGCTGCGCAGGTTGGCATCGGCCGGGCGGGCGGACGCAAGAGCGGCCGCCGAACTGGGGGGGAAGGCAAAAAAAAAAAATTGTCTGAAAAACCAGGGTACGGAGGGGGCCTATCGCAGCGCGCAAATGGCTTGAAGGGGGCTCCGAAACTCTGGGAGGTAGAATATGAAAGCAGCGAGAGGCGGTGACGCCGCGTTGAAAGGGGGGGGGGGGAAGTAAGGGCAAACAGAAGTCAGGGGCGCGGGGAGTAAACGCTGGACCCCGCGAACGGCCACAGGAATTGAAGGTAGACCTGTCGGTGAGCGATCGCGCACGAACGAGTTCTTCTTAAACGGGAGAGGGGGGAGAGGGGAAGAAAGCGCTCCGCGAAGAGGGGAAGTCAAAAGAAAAAGAGAAAAGGGGGGAAGCAACTGCGCGGGCGTGCGCAGATAAACCACAACCGCGCCGATTACCGCTCGATCATGGCCGTGCGCTGGGATATAACGGAGGCCCTCCGCCGTACTGCGGCTGCGAACCAACCGAGACCTTATCGGGCGATTGACCTTCTTGCTAAAAGAAAGTGAACGAAAAACCCTCCAACGTCATACGGGCGAATCGAAAAGGCAAAGGTCCAAAAGTCAGAGCGAACATCGTCATCATAACAAGAGGGGGAGGACAAGGAGGGGGGCTGGATTGACAGTACCAGCGGCCCCAGCTAGACAAAGACCCAACCGATACTGGCCGTTCTCCTTGTGTCTGAGGAAGAGCAAACAGCCTCCACAGAAAGGGAGGCAAAACCGGGGAAAAGTGAAAAAAGGACACACAGCCGCTCAGAAAAAAAGAGAAACAAGAAGGGGGAGAATGACTCCCGAAAAGGTCTTAAAGTCAAACAATTAGGCATTTACACGAAAGCCGGGTCCCTCCGTCAGGAGTTATCAGACAGCCAGTGAAAATTCAAAAGATCTTTTGAATAACAACGTGGCAAATGGGGGGGAGAAGGAACCGCCTGAATAAAAAAAAAAGCAGACTTGAGCGCAAATCTGAAAGGAAGAAAAAAACAGCGAGTCGTGAGAAGGGGGGAACTGTTCAATGGGTCTGCTAAACATTTCGGTGGGGGTAGGAAAATCAACAATAAACTGTTGAGCGGAATCCTTGTCCAAAATAGTAGTTGAAAGACGGCGCGCGTGGATTTGTCGTCAAGAGACCTCCACTAACGAAAAGTAACCAGTGGGGTTGGTGCGGTGATCAAAGGGAAGAGGCTTAGGAGAAGAGGGGGGAACAGGGGGACGCCGCTGGAGTTTTTCCTTAGGGGGGGAGGGGGGGGGAAAAAAGGCGCCCTCAGATAGCGCCATTTGAAAAGAAAAAGCCAGAACGGGGAGGAAACCCAGGTACACCGGTCATGGTGTGGCAAGCATTGGAAAATTGGACCAAAAATCTCAGGACCCGAGAGCAAATCGAAAGAGACCCACCAGTCGGGCAAACTTTGGGAGGAAAGGACTTGTTTCTAAAATCGGCAAGGTGACGGAACGAACCACCAAGAGTAGGCAGGGCCGCACAAGTGTTTTGGAGAAAAGTCAAAAATCGAGAAAATCGATAACGCTAGGGGGGGGGGTTAAGGAAAAGGGGGCTGTGTCTCGGGGAGAAGGAGGGACCGTATAGCAATGAAAACGACTCAGGGGAGGCTGAAGGGAGATTGGGGTTTTGGGGCTTGTTTTTTTTGGGGGTGGTGTGGTTGGGGTGGTGGGGTTTGTGTGGCCACTAGACCCCCTCCTTTGCAGAGCACTCCTTTGCCTCTCTCCCCCAAAAAGAGAGAGTGGGACATAAACTTCTGGAGCTTCCATCCCAATATCGAACGGACGCCTGAATAAACAGGGCAGGAAGAGGATGGAGGGACAAGGAAGCCACCGAGGACAGGGTGTTGGACAAGAACGGGTGAAGGGCGGGGGGCCCAAAAGGGGACGGGAAGTGATGGCAGGCAAACAAGGAAGTTTTCCATATTGGCAAAAAAAGGACGCCCCGTACCCGGGGGCACGTCGCAGATGATCGGACTACCTGCGGGGGGTTCCAAGAGCAGGGGAACAAAAAATAGAAGAGGGACTAAAAAAGACAGAGGAGGGGGATGGAAAAAATAAGAGAAGGGGGGAGATAGAAAACCCCCGTCTCTGTAAAAGGACGGGGGGAGAAAAGACTAGCAAAAAGGGGCAAAAGTTGAGGCACGGGGTAGGAAAGAAAAATTCCGGTGTGCAAAAAAGGGTGAGGAGAAAACTTGGGTTGCTTCACAAAAAAGCCCTTAAAACGATGTGGAAAAAACAGGGAAGGCTTCTTAAGAGGAACCCCGAAACTTGACCCCGGATTAAAATGGCGTACTCATGGGGGGAGGGGAGGGCAAGAACTATGTCACCAATGAGAGGGCAGAGATCAGTCACGTGAGGACGAGGACCAGAGTACATCCTGTGGGCAAACCCGGCCAACCAGTCGACACCATCTACTGCACAAAGATAATCCGCCGGACCAGTACATAAGTTCGGAACATGCCAAGAGCGGGATCAGAGGGGAGCTGATGTGGGGAGTGTCGGGAAGTAGTCCTTGGAAGGGTGGGTATTGGTCACGGGGGCAAGATGCCGGCAGCGGTATATCTCGAACAGTCCGTCAAACAAAACCGTGGTGCCTAAAACTGTTTTGGTCTCGGAACTAGGGGGAAGAAGAGGTGGAGGAAACCAGGGTCCCAAGTTCAATTGGGAGGGAAAAAGCCCGGGTGACCTGGGAAAAAAAAAGGTGTAAAGGGCACAAACAAGGGGCGAATCTGGGCGCGAAAAAAAGAGAATGGAACAAACACGGCGCAGGAGCGCTCAGGCTGCAAGAGGGGGCCTGGACAGAAAGGGAGTTAGTCCCCCACTACCTGGACGTCGACGGGTCTTGGGGATCTCTTTACCAAAAAGTAACACTGCCGCGCAAGGGGAGATGGTGGACAAGGATCCGCCGAGCAAAAAATTTGGCGAAAAGATAAAACGCAAAATTGACGGAGCGAACTGTATTCTAGAAAGGCAACTGAAGAATCGACTGGGCCGAGTTCGCAGAATTCATATTCTATGCGGGGAAGATTCAGGCGGGGAAGAGGGCTAAAATAACAAGGTTGGAATTTACAATAGAGACATTGATCAAAATGGGCTGGCAAAGCGAGAACACGGACAGACTGTCGGACGGAGGGGCGACAAAGGAAAAAGCGTATAGAAGACCTTTTCGATTAGCAAGTAGGGGAATGTGTATCATAAAGCGAAAATCTGGGATTGGCGAAGAGCACGAAACGAATGAGGAGGAAAAGCGGGGTGTAGGCAGTAGGAATCAAGCACAAGACCGGCCAGGGATCGTATGGGGAGAGGGGGGAGAGACTTTTCTAAGGAAGCGCAAGAAAAAACAATATCATTGGAAGCAAAGCCTGGTTCGGTAGAAAGAGGGGGGAACGAGAAGACCGGGAGACGGTTGACCTGGATTAAAAGAAAAAACGGGAGGGGGGGGCGTGAAAATTTGGGGTATTAACTAAGTCCAAATCTGCACAGCCTCGGATCGTGGGGTGAGTTCAAAACCGGGGAGGGGGGGTACTGAAGGTAAGGCTCTGATCGACAGGTCCAAACTCCTTCAAGGTCTGGCGGATCATCAGGGGAGCGGGGGCAAAGCTGAAGCTCAGAAGAGGAATCGGGAGAAGGGAGGCGCTGACAGGAGGACGCCAAGAACTGGCTGGCGCGCGTCTACTAAGGGATTACGAAAGGAATAAACTCGGCGGCTCTGAATCCAAAAACAGGGACATTGACGACCTCTGCAATTCAAAGACGCCGTCAGGGTCAGAGGGAAATGACGAAAAAAGCGCAGACAAATAATCGCCAGGGTAAAGGCAAGAAGCAAGTTCCACGTGCGGCCACCGAAGATCAGGGCAAATGGGAGGGGAAAGAGGGAAAAACTTCAAGAGTGTTCTGATACCGAAAAAAGAACAAGGTAAGGGACGAAGCTGATCGGCGCGGGAACGTCAAACCCGCCAGAACAAGTTTCTGCGAAGAGAATCTGGCTCAGAGATCGAGTCAAGCACGCCCGGCCGCTCAAATATGTAAAAGGAGGAAGCGGCGTCAGACAACTATTTCACATAAGAAAAACTTGCGAAAAATAAGAAAAGAATTATGATAATGGAACAAGAGCAAATTCAAACGCACCCAGGCCGTAGCAAAGGGGGAGACTTGAGGGGGGTCAAGAAGACCCACTGAACCAGGAAGAAAAGCCTCATCTGAGGTTCCAAGGAAGAGAATGCGTTTACGTTTGGCTGCACAATATAGGGGAAAAACTCTGGGGAATGGGAAAACGTTCCATGAGGGGCAGGCGATGAAATGAAGATCCTCGCCGCCTATGCAGGCGTTTGGGAGAGAGGAAAAGCTAATGGGAGAGGGTCGACTTCCGAACTGACTTAGGGGAAAAGGGGGGACAACTGATCTCTCTCTACAACGGGAGAAAGAGAAGAGAATAAAAAGAACGTACCCATGGAGTGGACCCGGAAAACAGCACGGATGAACGCCATCTGGCGAGTCACTAGGAAAAAAGGCATAGAGGGGGGAGATGATCGCAGATAACCAATTCCATCCAACACGGTAAAAATTCCAAAAGGGGACCCACGAAATCACTGTCACATTGTCAAAAACAAAGACTCTAAGCAGGGGCGACGCGCATGGCAGCGTATTTTCCGGGAAAACGAAAACCTCGTAACAGGTCCGCGCATAAGAGGGCTAAAACCATACCTGGGGGCGGAATTTCTGCTCTGTCTAAAGGAGAAAAGAGGGCCTATATATAGACGGTTTGAAGATGAAAAAGAAGGCAGATCGCCGGCGCAAGTGTGGGTGGAATAAAAAGACGGCGGCGGACATCGAGAGGCAGCCTAAGGAAAGGGAGTCGATAAAAAAGGGGGAGGAAGGGAGAAACGGTCAAGAAACCGACTCAACTCTTCCCAGTGAGGAAATCGGTATCAGAACACTAGACCGCGCCGGAGAAGAGATATGCGGGACCTCCTCGTGAATGGCCGGCGAAGGCTCGGCAGCCAAGGATTGGTCAACCGCTGGCGGACAAGCTTACTCCCCGACGGAGGGCAGAAGAAGAGGTCATTCCGTATTATGGAAGGCCGATGTAAGACGCCAATCCGAAAGGTTATTCGTAGGACAGGAAGATCAAGGAAAAGCGACGGCCCAATCAGGCAAAAAAAACAGCAAGACGGATCGCATCAGCGTGCGAAGAGGAAAGAAAAAGAAACACAAATATCCGATCCTCTAGTATCATCGCCGGGAGGCGGGAAGCGAGTCATCGACCGAAATCAAATAAAAAGGCAGGGAGAGACAACACTAAGAAATGGTGCTATGGGAATTACTTTCTCGAAGGTTCACGCACACCACGCCCAAAGGGGAAGAATAGAATTAAACAACTTAGAAAATGAGAAAAACCCCGCAGAGAACAGCGTCAGAAGCACGGCTGGTTCTTCCAAGGGATGAGGGGAGGAAGAGGGCGCCGTACAAAATAAAAGATCAAACATAGAGGACCGCAGAAAAAACAAAACTATCTTGCCGGTCAATGTGGACTCTCAGGAGCAATGCCCGGAAGAAAAATGAGAACAACCAAGGTTCAACAAAACAGGGGGAAGATGAGAAAAAGCACCATGACTCTCAGCAAAAAAGATGCGAGAAAAGACGTCGCAGCGAAAGTCCAAAATGCTGACCTCAAGGAAAAGCATTGGCCACGAGAAAAAGGGTCCTCATCCAGTCAAGCTTGTGATCGCGCTCAAGACCATGTAGTCTCAAGGTAGACTATAAGTTTAGTAAAACCCGGGGGGGAAAGGGTAGGACAATTTGACCCCGCCTGAATCCGTCGTCATCGAAACTGGGAAGAAAAGCGGACGCAGAGAAAAATAGGTCTATTTGCCTTTATAGAGGGAAATCTATCACTACATTGAGGGGGAAATCTAATCGCCAAAAAGAGGAGGGTGAAGCGGCATCAGGGGACAAAAAGGATTGAAAAAAGGAAGAGGGTTTGTCACAGATATCAAGGAAAGACACAGTCGACGTCCATAGTGAGAAATCAAACAGAAAATCGTAGGCCGAGTCCTTCCGGAACTTGGGAAGGACTGCGGGGGCGAGTTTGGGGGGTAATTCTAATTTGGGGGGTCGATCCCCTATATCGCAAGGAGTGACAGATCGACAGACCCAAGTCGGGGTACAAAAAGGTCCAACCGGCAGTGGGGGACAGGGAAAGGGGGACAAGGAGCGGCCGCCCACTTAAGGACGTTTCAATAGAGAGAAAAAACGAGAAGGAGGTAAACCAAAGGGGGACGGACTTTCAAGCATAGAGCTGCCCGTTAAAAAGCTTGGGAGAAAGTAAACGGAAAACAATCGCAAGTCCTAGAGAAAAAAGTATTTGCGAAAATTCACAAGCAGAGGGATCAAACCCCGGGAAGTGGGCAATGGAAGATGGTACTGGTAAAAAGAATAAGCCGGAAGGCAGGTTATGATGAAACCTACGCCTGGGAAAGGAGGGGGGCATACGTTCACCTGTCAACGTGACGGGGGGCAGCGAGCCGGGACAATCTCGGACTAGGTTTAAGGAGGGTCAGGGGGGATTTCACCAAAAAAATCAATAAAAGGAACGACGCATTGAATCCTGCAGATGGAGTGGGAGGGAAAGAGGAAAGGAACAAGGACAGGGGTGTTTTAAAAAATCCGGTTGTACTTTCGGAAGCCCAACAGTTAGCCGCATATTGTCCGGGCAAAAAACGGGGGAAGAAATTGCTCCCCCCTTAAAAGTCATTGAGGGAGAGGATCGCGAAGGAAGCATACCGACTGTGGGAAAGAAAGTGGGCACATAGCCACTATAAAGACAAAAAAAAGTTTATAGGTAAAACTATAGAGGGATGTCAGAAAAGAGCGGGACCAAAAAACTCTGCTACAGTGGTTAATGAAAATACTTGGGAGCACGGTGACAATATGGGGAAAGGGAAGTGGGGGGCCAACCAATAATTTCGTCTGCCCTTTGGTCGGCAACACCGCCCTTCAAGAAGTGGGAAAAAAACAAGAAATTCCTTCATCGTCAAGCCCTCAAGAACCTGACCGGGGTAAATGCAGTCCGTCGATTATTGGAAGATCAGAACTAGTTGACCCAGGAGAGGGGAAGGATAGTCCGGATGCCTTCTGAAAGGAATGTGAAACAGAATGGGCATCGGTCACATCGGCAAAACCGAGAAGGGCATCAAGAAAAAGGGAAGAAAAGAAAGGGATATACCATTAACAAGGAGCAAGCACAGAGATCGCTGGATCTATCTAGTGTTGGAATTTGCGCAAAGAATCATTTGAATAAAATGCCTTGAAAATGGTGGGCGGGAAAGGGAAACAACTGACCGGCAGCGATATTAAAAGGTCCAAAACCGTCCGCAAGACCGCGGTGAAGAAAGCATGTGGGGGGGAACTATGGACTTTTGCAAAAGCAGGATTAGAAGAAGGGGGCACAATTGTCACATGGCCCACATGGACTAACTGGGAAAAGGGTCAACGCCCGGGGGTGAAAGAGGGCCTCAACGAGCTAGAAAAGGTTCTCTAAACCAAAAAAATCGACTGACACAACTCAAAGCATAACGGCCGCTCAAGTAGGGAAAGAATCAGAAAGAAGAAAAGCGGGAAACCGCCTACACTACGTGGATCTCAGGGCTTTCGGCTCTTGAAAAATAAACCGGAAGTCGTCAATAATAGTGTGGGTGGAAAATGGAACGCCGGCAACAGCGGTTGGGTCGATAAGGGCAGAGATTTCTGGGGAAGGAGAAAAGGAACGGGGAGCTAAAAAAAGAACATGCGGGGCCGGCTGATGACTGGAAATATCAAACGAGAGGCTGAGACAGGGGGGGTCTGGAGAGGGAAATTTCTACCATTGTGGGAAAGGGGGGGATTCAAAAATAGAAACTTGATCGTAAATGGCTTGCCGAGACTGGAGGAAGGCGGACAGACGAGGAAACGGCTTTCGTCCTTGGCCAAAATCTATATGAGGGGAAGACATTTTCTTGAGAAAAGAGAGGCGCAGCTGCTTATAGGACGGGGGGGAGGTGGAGAAAGCACGTGCACAGAGGATTGAAACGCTGGTAGTCGGGGAGCCTGGGCAAGGAACAATTAGAAAGATAAGTCGGATGGTAAAGGGAGTGGTTAAAGCGGGCGAGAGGGACGAAAGAAAAGGGAAGACTAGAAGTAAGCAAGGGGAAGGGGAGGATTCTCGAGCAGACGGGATACCGGGGGAAAATCGATTCTCCGATCACGTTGGGCGTGGGTGGCTTTAAGTTTTGGTGGGGGAAAAAAGTCAAGGGCACATCAACAAACAAACCAAAAAAACAAACCCCAAAAAAACAAACCCCCACCCCAACCCACAAAAAAAAAAGAACAAAAAAAAAAAAAAACCCAAAAAAAAGACAAACAAACAAAGTACGCTAGGGGAGGGGGAACAAGACCTTGATGTACTGCGTAAGCGCTGATAACGACTAAGAAAGCAGTTCTATTAAGATAGAGAATAGGAGAGGGGGGAAGAAAACCAAGCCGCTACTATTATATGGGGACCGTAGGGAGAGGGGGACCTTAGGAAAAAAATCTCTAAGACGGAGAAAAGGGGAAAGCGGGAGAATACGAAAACTAAACGGACAAAACTCCAATACAACGCATTTCTACCCTCTGCATTAGTGGAAGACAGTCGGGTCAGCGTCCCTCCCAGCAAGTGACAAAGAAAAAAAAAAAAAAAAAAGAAAGTAATCTGCCTGAGCGCCATAGGACGAGGGCGTCAAACTCCAGATCTCTTCTCAATAGCTAAGGGAAAAAAGGTGGAAAAAGATATACAATCCAGGAAGAGATGGCTGATCGTAGCGGAAACCTCGCGCAGACAATTTTCGGAAATAAAGGAGTTTCTTGAGGGAGGAGAGAGTCCGAAGCCCGGCGCTCGAGAAAAGAAGGTGCTACAACTTTGGAACATACATGTAAAACATTTGTCACTATAGAAGGGGGGAGCGAGGATGGGCGAAAGGGAGAAAAAATAAAGTCCGAAACCCAGCACTGGCCAGAGTCGGCGCGGACGTTTGAGGACTCTTATCAAAAGAAACAAGGACACCGACGCTGCTATCGATAGAAAACAGAGAGTGCGTTATGGGGCTGACGAGGGAAAAAGTCTGGGGGGGGGAAAGGAGAGTGAAGGGGAAACCTTGCAGGGGGTGGAGAATTAGAAGGAAGCCAGAAAGGCAAGCGTTTAAAGCTACAGAGGGGAAAGGAAGGGCTCTTCAAGGCGCACGGGTTGATGGAAGGCGTTAAGACTGCAATCCAGAAAAAACAACAACTTATGAATGGATAAAAAAAAAGATAGAAAACAGGAAGCAATTGCCATCGACCCTCCAGCATAGGAAAAAATCGGAAAGATCGACGATGAAGAGGAAAACAACTTTCAAAACATAGAGAATCGATTATCTTCACGACGCAAAGAAAGAACAATAATTCAAACAATGTGGACCCTTGACCATCGCGACTTTTAACAAAAAAGAAGGGGAAGGAAAACAACGAAACGCACGAAGCAAGAGTTGAACAACGAGAGGGAATACGGAGGTCAGCAAAAAATCGAACACGGGTACAAAAGAGGAGCAGAAGCCGGTTTTTCGGAGGGCGCAAAGGTAGACCGAAGACTCCTTCATTAAGAAGAAGAAATAGAGAACTGGGGACGGAGGAAACAAGAGTTGGAAGCGGAGCCAGGTGTGGTGAAGGGGGAAAAAAAAGGGAGAGCTAGCGCCGCCGAAAGAGGGAAAAAGCCGCAGGTCGGACGCGAGGTGGAATTGAGAGAAGATAAGGAATCGGGCACAAGTGTCTTGGAAAGGGGTAAAGGAAAAGCTGAAGTTCAAAAAGAGCAATGGCGGTTGCATCCAAGAAAAGGGAATGCTTTGCGCGATCCGATCCTTGGTAAACGCTGGGCAGGGGAAAAGGGGAGGAAAGAACGGAGGGACCAAGAATTACGCTGTCGGAAAGGAGCTGGTTGAGGCATATGAAGCGACAACGAAATTCGTATTCTTCTTATCGAGGAGAAAACGCCCTCCCGAATCTTGAAAAGAGCCTGCAGCGCCGACCATCGAGTCATCGTTCGACGTAGGTGAAAAGATAAAACGAGCCCGATTATATAAGAGATCAAGCAGAAGGGAGGATGGAAGAAGAACAAAGAACCTAAAAAGTAAAAAGGAGGAGCGCAAACCCGATCCGGAGCGTTGCGATTGGTAAAGGAGGGCTTCCAAAAAGGGCAAGCACCCAAAAAAAACGAAAAAAAAAATGAGAGCGAATCGGGACAGTTCACCCGGAGTCACAAAAGGAGGAGACGGACGCAGCGAATCAGCCACGCTTTGCTGCCATGGAGAAGAGTGCTAACTGAAAAGCGGCCCAGAAGAACCCAACTAAAAAGAAAAAAAAGGAAAAAAAAACTTTTTTGGCCCCAGAAAGGCCATTTGGAGGAGCTGGAAAGCCAAAAAGAAAAAAAACAAAACGTAGAAGTCAAAGAGCCGGTCCAAACCTTGAGAAGACTTCGCAAAGACCCATCCGAGACTAAATCGACGATGAAATAACCCTCCTGCTCATACCGAAAAGTTCGGGAAGAAGTAGAGACATTGGGGGGGGGGCAACGAAACTAAAAAAGTAAAAAGCCGGGGGGGAAGAGAGGGGAACGATCGGCCCTCAGGGCCGCACTGTCTCTTAGTTTTTGAAATAAACAAACACCGGGGCAATGGCTAAAATTGACCCAGAAGGAAAAATCAGAAGCCGAACTAGCGCTCAGCTTACGAAAAAAAAAGAAAGAGGAGGAGTTCCGGGATAAGACGTTCCCGGTGGCAACGCCATTGCGGTTGTAGAGATCGCCCAAGTCGCGCTTGTAGAGGACGATAAGGGGGAAAATATTATTGACACGCGCGCGGGAGAAGGGGAAAGAGCAGCCAAGGCCAATGCGATGGGTCAAGTAGTTGTAGAGGGGAGAAACGCAGCGTAGTCGTAAAAAAAAAGAGGGGAAACCATGGAGAGTGGTTGGGAAGAGAGGGGGGGGGGGGAGGCCAAGATAGCGCCATTGTGGGGAGACCAGCTCTAAAGACCACGACACGGCGTACAACAGTCCAAAAACAGGGGGCGCCAATGGGGACATTGGTTAACCGATCGCAGAAAGAGAGACAAACGGTCCATAGAGACACACAAGCGGAGAAACCAACGGGGGGAGAAGGAAGTTAAAGCATATAGCTGACCGGTCAGCGGGGAACTTACTGAAACAACCTCGGGAAAAAAAGAAGACGCCAATTATTTGGAACGAAAATTCACAGAGAGATTCTATCAAGCGATTGTGGAATTTGAGAAAGGGGGGGAGGGGGGAGAGGCACGGCGTATCCGTGGATGGCCGGGGATGCAGAAAACCGTTGACCTGAATAGGAGAAGGAAAGCTTAAACGCCGTGCATCAGAATGACATCTCTAACAAAATATAGTGTGGTGACATAGGGGTCATGGGCTATGAAAAAGCACCAAATAACAAGGGACGCTGGAAAAGGGTCATTAAGTGCTTGACGATGAAAGACGAAGGGACGGGGGAAAAACTACTCTGGGGAAAGGGGAGGGGGTTGAAGACCACAGCGGAAGAAATTATTGGCACGGGAAAAAAACTTAAAGGTGGGGGCCAAAAATAGGGAGCCAAAAGAAAAAAGGTCTTTGGCTCACGTCAGCGAGGAAACTCGAATCGTTGGGGTAAACGATCAGGGTTAAGCAAGAAGAAAG
>Ga0179593_1334167_pt1 | contig 13754 bp, 19 predicted proteins | sample CZODoug2_1_08_16_FD_185931 | JGI IMG/M metagenome (GOLD analysis project Ga0179593, IMG submission 185931) | Vadose zone soil fungal communities from Angelo Coast Range Reserve, California, USA - CZODoug2_1_08_16fungal (PacBio error correction) | ecosystem: Environmental > Terrestrial > Soil >...
AGGAAAAAAAGAAGGTGGTCTAATCTCTAAGCCACCGGCAACACCGGACATCCTCATGGCAAAGAGCTGCCGGAAGGAAGGAGAGAGGAGTGCTCACAGCCGAAACAGAAACTGGAGCGCGCAAGAAACGCGCAAAAAGGGGAGCGAATATGGGGGGTTGGGGGAAAAGGAGAGACATTGAAGGCGAAAATCAAAAAAAAATGAGGCAGAAATATCCAAAGAAATATATTCTTATGAAAGTTTTGAAAAAGAAGAAAGAGAAAGAGAAGACCACCCCGGAAATGGGAGAGACCGTACGGAGTTATATTTTCTTCAGAAGGAAAGAGGGGCACGACCAGAGGCGGGAGGGAGAAAACACAATCTTCAAGAGATCGCCTTGGCGAAACAGGGAAAAGGAGCAAGGGGAATTGAAATCAAGCGGCCGGCGTGCCTTGAAGGCCGCAAACAAGAGGACGGAAGAGCGCGAGTAAGAAGAAAAGATAGATTGCCAGGGTGGGAACGCATCGAGCAGGACCACGAGAAAAGAAAAAGCGACGGAGGGGGAGAATCTATAGGGAGCCAGTTCTTGGCAAGAGATGCAGGCAGGGGGGCACAGCAAGGGCAGAGGGACGCAAAAACTACCGACCGCCAAGTGCAAAAACATTGGGGATCAGACAAATGAAGAGGAGCTGAATTGTAACGAGTGTTCGAACTGTTCGAGGAGAAAGAGAAAAAGAGAGAGTTCACTTAATTCGGAAAGGAAAAACAAAAGGATCCCCGAAGTCGAAAAAACTACGGGCACTCAAACAGTCGAAGGAGAGGTGGCTCTGTCAGTCTTGGGAGGAAAAAAAAAGGGAAAAGAATATGGTCCTTCGGCTGAGAGATAACGTCGAGATCAAAGTCGTTGCTCGGGGGAAAGGAACCGGGAGAAGAAAGGGCAGAAGGGGTAATTCTTCAAGGGATCACATGAATAGCAAGCCGGAAAAAAGTTAAAGAAAGCGAATGGAACCAATTTCTGACATCCAGGAGGGAGAGAAAGGGGGGGCTCCAGAATCGGAGGACAAGGGGAGCAGACCGCGTGCGCACTAAAGGGATAAATCTTTTTTCGGACGCAGATGGGGAAGGGAGGAAAGAGGGAGGGAATGTGGATACGCAAGTGCATGAAAATTCGACTGGGGAGAGGGAACAAAGACTGGAAGATTGGGATGGTGCGCGTGCGGTGGTCCTGGAGGGGGGGTAGGGGGGAGGGGTGTGAGGGGGCGGGGGTCCGGCGTGGGAGGGGATTCTCGCTTGTGCGAAGCGCAGTGACTCAGAAAGCGAGCTACAAAGCAAATCACCTGTTTCCGAAACCTGTCTATGTAAAAGGCGGAAGTCTAAATATGAAAACATGCGATTCACAATGAACAATAAAGCGAAGGGAACTAAGGTGTCGGCCTTCGACACAGGGCTGCCGGCGAGCCCTCCGGAGGAGGCAAGGGTCCTTAAGTGAAGGATGGCGATGGGGCCAATGAACCAGGAGGTAGAGGGAACAAAGTCTCGGGCGAGCCGGCCGGGGTGGATGTAAATGTCTCACCCGTGGGAAGGGGTGGAACCTCGAGTCCCCGGGCAGGTCCCGGACCGCATCCGAGACAGGAGGGAGTCGGGTGGATCGAGAGAGCGGGCCGGGCAGGGGCAGGGAAGAGCAGACCGAAAGCCAAGCTCAAGAAACATCTCACCGGAAGGAAATGGAATTCGTCGGGGGAGGGAGTAGGAGAGGCATGTGGTCCGGTCGTTGATACGAAAAACGGGGCGAGAGGCGGCGTAAAAGCTCAACGCGTACTTTTGGCGACGTAGCGAGTCTTAGGAGTGTAAGTAATAGCGAAGGGGGGGGGGGGGGGAGAGCGGTGCTGATTCGGACGATGTAAGGTGTCTACCATTCTGGGAAGGGAAGCACCGCTGGGTCCGCCTCATTACGCGGTGGGTTGTTCCACCCCACACTCACAGACCACGGGACTTTGACTCAGCCGCCTTCGAACACTGTCCCCCTTACCATCCGCCCAAGGGGTGTCGTGGGATTACGGACCCTACGTAGGTTGAAATTGGCTCGGGACAATCGCGTAACGCATATGCGTACGCTGAGCTAGCTATTGGATGTGATGTCATGACGCAAACCAACGGTCGGCGGGGGGCTCACAGGGGGTGTCCTTGAGGTCCATTTGGGTTTACAGGGAGGGATGGCATGAGGCTAAAACAAGGAAGGGCGAACAAACGTGACGATAGGGATGTGGGCGGATCAACAACGCAAAGGAAAGTGGAGAGGAAGAACGAAGGGGAGGCAATAGGCGAAGCAGGACTAAGCGGATGGGGAGCACCATGAGACGGGAGGGTGGTGGATTGAGCCATGGCGGGGAAAAGCCGACTGAACAGAGAACCTGGGCTGTAGTATGAGCTGTCGGAAAGTCTTCTGTTATCACCCACCTTTGGGTGAACGGGGACATTACTGGGTGGGCGCGGGGCGGGGACGAGACTCAATGAGCTGGGGGGGGACCCCGAAGCTCTTGAGTTAGAATTTATTGTCCATGCCCGAAAAAAGAGAGGACTAGAACCTGCACGGAAAACAGGAGAAGTTGGCGCGACCGAAGAGCGCAGATTAATCATCTAACAAAAAAAGGAAGGAGGGAAAGTATATTAATTCAGGGGGGGGAAAGGCTTCTGAAACTGTCTACGGGCATAAAGACGGTTTAAAGTGGGGAGGAATGGACAATACATAATGCGAAATAATCCTTCGGGGAAAAAAAGCAGAAAAAGCTTCAAGAACCGAGGGGAGGGGGTCTTTGCAAAGGAGACTCTGAGTGCGGAAACCTTCAGAAAGAAGAAGAAAGAAACTCCGGAAAAGAGTAAGAGCCCACAAAGTTTGCCGCCCAGCACGGTTGCAGGTGGCTACAGCTGACTGACAGATCAAAAAGGAGGGGGGGCAGTTTTCAAGTAGTGATTTTCACAAAAGAGGGAATCACAGCGGCACAATGAGACCGCGCGAAAAATTTCGCCCGTAAAGAGGAAAAGAATCGCCGGATGGGATGGTCAAAAGAGATCAACCACGCCGGTGGAATCTCAGAAAAAAGGCGAAAGGGGGGGGGAAATCAACGTGAAAAGGAAACAAGGCTTGCTGCAGGGACAAGTCCGTAGGACTTAAACCATCATCGGCACTCCAGGACTTACTGGAAGCGCGATGAGGGAAAATCGAAAAAGGGAGAGAACGACCGGATAGGGAATTCATAAGATGAAAAGAGGAGAGGGGAAGCAGCGATGCCTTCAAATAGAAGAAATAGGATCCGGCCAAGCCGCAAAAGATCTCCTCCATCGAGAAAGGGAAAATTAAAAAATTAAAAAGCGCCACCGTGTCGCAAAAGCCGCGAAAGAAAAGGACAAGGGAAAAGAAATTTCGAGACGGAGCAGAGAAAAACCGCTTCCATCTGCAGACGACATGCGAAATGGGAAAAAAAGGGGGCCGGCATTCAATTCCTTCCGCAGTAGGTAGCCCGGGGTAAAAAGAAATAGAAAGGGGAAAAAGAGATCGCGATAGCCGAAGAGAAGGTCAGATGTGGACTGACAGCGCAACGCTCATCCCAAGATATCGGAAGAGAAAGCGCCGCGAAGGAAGAGATTTGAGGAGGGGTGGCTACGTCTTGATCCGTGGGCGTATCATGCGATTGCGGAATGAACGAAGAGAGAGAACGGAGACGAACGGACAAGGAGAACAACAGCCAACCTAGCTCCCGCATCCAGGCAGAATCCAAAAATGTCTCTGGAAAGGGGAGAGTTGGTGCTAAAAAAACTAAAAAGAGGTCAGACTCCGCCGCACGAGATTGGCAAGAAAAGACCCGAAGAAGAGAGACAAAGAGTAGAAAAAAGGGAAGAGTATAGGGGGTCAAGTGCTCGAAGCATCGACTCAGGGAAGCAGATTGTGAGGAATAATAACAAATATCTGGGTGTAGACGTCGGCGGAAAGGAAAAAACTGTGACGAGATTTTTAGAACGTCTTTCGTACGTTCCACACCTCAAAAGGTCAAAAACTGAGGGGGGAAAGGTGGGAGGCCGCGACCGTCAGCCTTGCCGGAACGACACTCGCTGAAGAAGGAAAAAGGGAAGTCGTGATCAGTCCCAATTTAAGGGAAAAAAGGGGGGGAGGCGAGTTGGAGGCCTGGGATATGTGTGGGGGAGTTTTACAACTGCTTAATCAATTTCTGGGGGGAGCTGAATCCAACGGGAAGATGCGGTTGAGAGACCTTCTGAGCCCGGGGGGAAACAAAGGGTCAGCGCCCAGTGAGCAAAAAAAAAGGGGGGGGGTGGTGTTTGGGGGGGGTGGGGTGGTTCTTTTTTTGTTGGTTGGGTTAGGGGGGGGGTGTGGGGGGGGTGGTGTGGGTTTTTTTTTGTTGTGTTGTTGTTGGGGGAGGTGGGGGTTGGTGTTGGGTTGGGGTTGGAGTTTTTGTTTGTTTTTTTGGGGGGGGGGTGGGTGGGGGGGGTTGGGGGGGGTGGGGGGGGGCAGCCGCTCAGGACGGCATGGTGAGACGCAGCAACTTAGCCTCTCGCTGCTGCAAGCGCAAAAAAGACGGGGTTTTCCGAGGGAGAAAAATACATATCTCAAACACCACTTAAGGGAGAAAAGGAGTGTGTAGGAGGAGTAAGCAAAAAAAGGCAAACCAGGAAGAAAAGGGGGCCGAAAGCAGAAAGAGCGGATACGGCTGCTCACCAAGAAAACATACCAGGAAAAGAGAAGCAATTGACTGGGGAGCGAGGGGGTTGAACCCAGATCGAAGGGAAGGAATCGACTCAAAATCAGAGAAATGTGCGGACGGAAAAAAAAAATAGAAGAAAGAAAAGAGGTTGAAAATCACGCCAAAGGCATCCCTAACAAAAAACAACGTAATTTTTTATAAACAAAGGTGAGTGCAGAGAGAACCTGGGAATCAAACGGACCGTCGTATAGCTGTAACAAAGAACGCTTCAGATAAATATAGGGAACAGGTTGCGGTGGACCGGGACGAAGCGAAGGTACAACAGCGGCCGAGGACCTTTACGCCAGACCGAAGTAAGGGAATCGATCGTAGTACATTCCTAAAGAGTGGGGGGGGATTAAACCCTTGTCATCGATTGAGAAGTTAAAAAAAGGGAGAGCAGCAAGAGACGCAAGTGGAGAAAGATGGGATACTGTCCTCTCGTTCGGCTAGGAGAGGAAAAGCGGGCAGGAGGGCGAAAAATCCCTCAATCCAACAATACCAATTGTTTTTGGTCTGAGCCTGTATCAGGAACGAAAAGCGCGGACTGTCGGCGAGTTTTTAAGAAGGACGGTCTAATGAGAGGAAGGAGGGGGGGGATGGACATAGTGAAACAAGTAATAAAGCAAGGACCAGTCACTAAATACGGAAAAAAAAGGCACTAAGAAGGAGAAGGAGAAGTGGCTAGGCAAAAGCTATTGATGAGGAGAAATCAAAAAACGAGTTTCGCCGCAATAGCTAAGCGAGAGAAAGATATAAAGGTAAGAAGGGGGGTTCGGTGTCTATGATTGGTGGTACCCCAAGGTGCTAAAAGGCCTTAAGAAAAGCAACGGGAGAACGCATTGAGGGAAAAACAGGGTCAAAGGGAAGGGGGGGACGGACAATATCAAAAATGATGGTTCGTAGAGAAAGGGAACGAGAGAAAAAGGTTGCGAACCTAAAATTCGCGCCCAGCTGCACGAGCTGGTCAGGGAGGCGGGGGGTGGAGAAGGGAAGGTGCTATAAAGGAAGTTTTTTGATAGCGACGTGGGAGAATTAATACCTTGCGCCAGCAAATTCGGGTAGATAATGGAAAATAATTCTCTCCTATCCGGGGCGTGCAACTAAAATTGTCACAAAGGGAGAGATCTCATCAAGGGAACACTGGGCGTGGGGGAAAGGGAGCCGCATCAGGACGTGAAGAGCATTCCAATACCTGGCGCGAACATGCCGAAGAAGAAGAAATCGCAAGGCGCCGCATTTTGGAGAGATCAAAAGCAAAAGCTTGGGTTAGCGGCGAGAAAAAAAAAGATGGAGATGTTTAAAAGATTAAAACATTTCTTCAACCGTTGGGGGAAGAGTGACAGACCTCTGGCCATAGAGGAAAAATTCGAGGAAAAAAAAAGAAGACAAAAAGGGAAGCAAGCAGCGAAGAGGTAACGTCAATGAAACAAAGGTTCGGCAAACTTGTTTGGTTGGCGCGGGCAAAGTCATCTGCGGCAGTTATTTCGGACAAACTTTTTGGGGGAAAGCCTCTCTCTTGATATTAAACGGGAACCTAAGTGCGCTGCTTACGCGAAAGGCGGAGGGGGAGGCAAGGAAAGAGTAAGGGCTACATGGGGTCTTGTCAAGGGAAAAAAAAAAGAAAGAAGGGCGAGCTTAACCCGTAGCAGGGTAGACGAAAACGCAATGGGGAGAAACCTAGGGAGAGAAAAAAAAAAAGGATGAGGAAGTAGAAGTCGGTGGTCCATACAGGAGGAAAAGGGGAAGAGACTAGACCGTACCAAACTGAGTGTTTAGTCATGAAATACTAAGGACTAAATAAATCGCGTCGGGCGAAGCGGTCCGTCTCGCTTCATAAAGAAAATTTAAGGGGGAGGCAAGGAGACAAACGAGGCAGGAAAAGGGAGCTCATCCGGGCCGCTAAAAATTTCCGAAAAACACCACAGGGGAAGAACAGAAAAAGGGGAATTGCGGACGCGTTTTGGTGGGGGCCAGATATCCACCGTCGTATGTCGCTTTTGGGGCTAGGGAATTGCACTTGGCATCCCGAGGCAGGGGGGGACATAAACTCTCCCAGGGGGACAAGTGGTAAATCTACGCAAAAGGGAAAGGGAAAGCCGATCAACAACGACGTTTGGCTGATCGATAAAAAGGAGAGGAATATTTGAGGGAGAACGGATGGGGAAGAAGGAACGGTAATTGAAATGGAAGCAATTGAAGGATGCAGTGATGAGCGCATCATAGCGCCCATCGGGACAGTTGCACTCAGCGGGGCGATACAAAAGGACCTCTACAGAGAAAAAAACAAAAAACACAAACCACACCACCCCAAAACCCCACCAACAACAACACCCACAAGAAGACAAAAACCCCCCCCGCACGGGAAATTCTAAGGAGAAGGTGAAGAAGGAAAAGGCTAAAGCGTTAGAGTCAGTCTAAGCACTCCGGCAACTTTCGCCGGGACACATGAGAGGATCTAAGGAAAATAGACCTCAAAAAAACTCCGCAGATCGTTCGCATCGGAGGGGGAAACATTCGCATAAGGAAAGATCCAAAAGTTGATGCGCTCTCTTCAGTAGGACACGGCTCCATTGAGAGGGGAGAGGAGAGGAACGAGGAAGCGGAAAGGGCGCGACATGCTTAAACGAGTGGAACATAAAAAAGAAGAAAGGGATGACAATTTTACATCAAATTCGGACGCAAAGGATCTCACGAATCGGACCGACGAAAGAAAAAAATAGTGAGGAGAAAAATGACGCGAGCGAAACAACAAGATTGAAGGAAAAAAGCCGGCGACTTTCCTCATTAAGGCGGGTGAGAAGGCTTGTTAGGCAGTCAACGATGACCTTAATGGACCAACGGAATCTTCCTCGACTGCTTCGCAGAAGAGAACAAAAAGAAAAGAAAAGGCGATCGCACAGGGACCAAAAAGGCTTGTCCCAAGGGGGTCGGGAATTGGTGAGGCAAAAACAAAGTGCTGGACGAAGTCACCTCGCACAACTAAGATCCCGACAGCCCCACGCTCGCCAAGCTCTCGCCAGAGGGCAGTAGAGGGGGGGGGATAGGATACAGAGAAGAACCAGACATCCAGATGGTGGGATGAAATCAAGAGCCGATTCCTTGACATATTGGCGAGGCAGAAAACCGATCCTACACTTGGGGGGTTCGTTTGGGGGCGGATGCGGGAGTGAAAAACAACGAAGGTCTGTTCCACCCACTGTTCACGAGGATTGGCTCTTTTTGTGGGTGGAAAGAAAATCAACCGGAAAAGAGGGAAGAAAGGTGACCACGCACAAATCCACCTTACGAGGATAATCCAATGGCCGGGTCCGGTTGGATAAGGGGAGACCTGGATTGGGAGTGTAGGGGTTTACTTCAGGAAAGTTTCATGGGATCTGCGGAGCACATTCCTTCAGTTGGGCGAGCTCAAATGAATGCCCTTAAACGACCTGGGGGAAGAAAAACAATGACGGGCAAAGTGAATCGAACACCTTGCTCTCCTCGAATGGTGAGAAGAACGTAGCCGAAAAAAACGCTAAGGGAGCTGAAAAAGGACTCTGTTTTATTATAAAGAAACAGGCAAAACAACAAAACAGGAGAGGAAAAAAAAGAAGAGAGGGGTCGTAGAAGGACAAAAGCGTCAACAAGAGAGATGGCCTACGCTTCCGCCGCGCGCGCTGGCTGCTTTTCAACATGAAGAAAAAATTACAAATTTATTCTCTCAAGGGGAGTCAAAAGGGAGAAATGGTGAAACCTTTCTAGGGAGGGCAGTGAAGGGTTCTAGGCACAAGCCGAAAGAATGCGGCGCAGAGAAAAAAAGTATATTGATGATGAATCGGGAATAAAGAAATGAAAGACGGCCACGAGAACCCACCGCCCGAAATTTGGGGTGAAGGGGATAAAAGAAGGATGGAGATACATCTGGCTGGGCAATCAACGCTTACCTTCGTATCGCGGTACAAGAAAAAACCAGAAAAAGAAGGTTGTTGTGAGGGGGAACGGGTACCAGGAAGAGTCTAACGTTCAGGACCCATAAAACTGCTCCATTTACGCAAGTGCTCACAATATTCCAGGAATCAGGGCGTTGAGGAAAGGAATCCCGAGGATATGTCCCTTGTCAGATATTCAGGAGAAGAAAAAGGGGAAATGGCACATGAGCGCAAGAGTTGAATAAAATGGTAAGGTACGTGCCATCTCGTTATGATGGTAGATGGAAAGAAGAGGTTCGGTAGGGGTCAGAAAAATCCAAAAGGAAAAGAAATGTGGGGTGATTGGAAGCCGGACCGGCGAGACTCGAAGGGGGAAACGCTGGGATAAGATGGAAAGAAGGGAAAAGAGCAATGATTCAATTACAGGAAATCTCAAACGCCAATCCTCAAACACGTCGCAAACAAACGAATCATCAAGTCGCCGGATAGGTGCAATAGGCCTAGGAGGGCGGGGGGATTGGAAAAAGAGAGCAGCATTTCACAACCGTCCGAGAAATATCTTCTACATATAAGAGTACGGGAGTAGTTTGAGGCCCGTGCTACTACGGCCGAATTCAGGATTTGAATTCTTAACTGAGAGGGGGGGGGGGGGGGTGAGTCATAAGAGAGAAGGGCAGATCCAGAGTGCCGAAGCGAGAAAAATTTAGCCATTGGAGGTGAGAGCACGCGAAGAAGAAACGGTACCTGTGGCTAATGCGCGAAAAAGAGGGGCACAGAGTCTTATATATTTGGAGGCAGAGGGGGAAACGGAAAATCTCGTTTGTATAAAAGAGAAAAGGCAGGCGGCGGCACCTGCGATCCCCTAAGTCTGAACGCTGATGTGCAGTCATTTGGGAGGTCAGAATATAAGGAGGGGGGGGAGCACGAAGAGGGAGAGAAGATGCATGAAAGAAACCTTGGGAGGGGGACGGGGGCGAGAATAAAATGAATGAAGGGAGCAGAAAACCAAGGCAGAACTCCTCAGGAAGCGAAAATCGTGTCAGCAGACGTTGGTGATAGAGAACGCACAACCGCGTGATCACCACGCCAAGCGGGACTTTTCTTCAAAGGGTAAAAGTAAAAATGGGAAGAGTGTCCGCCTCCGTCGGGGAAAACAGATTGACAGAGGATAGAAAAAAGAGAATCAAACGTGAGGCTGAAAGAAGAATGGGTCCGCCAAAATTCACCTTGAGGAAAGGAAAAAAAAAGGTGGCGAAAACGTAAGAAATGCTAAGGGATGTCTGACGGCAGTGTGACTCCTCGCTCGAGGGCAAGGGAAAAGAAACAGGAACGGCGACGTGCTGACTGAAGAAAAAGCGTAGCACGACTCTATTTATTTAAAAAGTAAGTTGGAATGCTGAAAAACAAACACGACGGCTCGCTCGACCCCGTAGCAGTTGGCGCAGAGCATGGAACATAACGAAGATAGAGATCTCAAAATACAACGGATGAAGAAAAGAAGGGAAGTAAATAGGGAGTTAATTGTCCATGCGCTGAGAGAAAAAAGGGGACTACGGGGGTCGAAGCGAGCCCTTAAGGGGGGTGAGCAGGGAAAAACTGGCGAGAAAGAGACGGGCTCCGCAGCGCCGTACGCCGTAGGAAACGCTCATTGGCAGGTTCTGAAAGGATGAGAGGAAAGCGCGGCGGCAAAGATAAAAACCGAACCGCCGATGACGAATGTTCCGCGCCCACAACCGTGGGACCCACACTTTTGCATGGGAGAAAGCGTCGGCAGCTAGAAAAAATTGAGGGGGCGCTTGGTTCCCGGCGAATGAGGTGGAAATAGGGAAAGAAAGCGGCACGAAAGCCGACCAGTGACCCTGGAAATGCTTGAAGAAGCGAAAGGATTGCAGGTTGGAGAAAATAAAAAAAACCGCCGTGGGATTGATCGGATGGCGGCGCAAAGATTTGAGAAACGGATACGAAAAAGTACCTTTCTTTGAAGAGGACCAAAGACAGGAGGAAGAAGTCCAGAAGGAAAAGCCCAGGTCGTTACTGGACGAAAACATGAAAGAGAAACCCCAAGGAGGAAAGGATGTAAAAAACAGTCATAACCGGAGGAATCTCCGTCGAAAATGGAACGCAAGCAGGCGCGGATAAAAGTAAGAGTATGAGAAGGGAAGACTAAAAAGGAATGAGAAAAAAATTCGTGCGCACGCAAAGGCGCATTAGAAGAATTAGTCGCCCCGGTGGTAGCGTAAAGGAGACAACCTTGAAAAAAATAAAAAATTTCGCGCTCGAAAAAGCAGGAGGAACAGAAAAAATCCATTTTCTCTAGAGGAAAAAGAAGTTTACAGGTTCAAAATGAAGGACACGACAGGGGTAATAATCGCAACGAAAGGGAAACAAAAAAAAAAGCGCTAAGAGATCAAGCAAGCGAAAGGCGGCGCGCGCGATCATAAACAAAAATATTCTTAAGGAACGAAGGAAGGGGAGAGGGCGGGGGACGCCGGGGGGAGACGGAGTGAGGCCTAAAGGTTCATGAGAGGAATAAGTTACCTCACTTCAGAAGAATACGAATGCAATACACGTCCGAAACGTCCCACCGTAGCGCTCGCCGGCAGAACGAATAAATCACCACAATGGAGTAAATGGATGCGATTTGCAGCAAGACTACCGCGGCTTCATCCGCGCCGAAAGGCCCGACAGGATACCGACCAAAACCGCGCGACATGTCGGATGCTTAACTTTCAATTGCGCCGACCGCGCATCTACCAGATTCCAAAGGGGGTAAAGGAAGGCAAGAGCAAGATTCCTTGACTGACTAAGGAAAGTGCCTCGCGGGGGAAAAGCTGGGGGAATGCGAGCGCAAGGGAAAAAACCGCCAAAAGTCACGATTCTTCTTGGCCGCGTGTTTGGGGGGACCATCAGCCGTCAGCGTCCGCGGCCCACGCGTTAGAAGAACCTTTACCGTCGTATCAGAAAAGTTAAGGGAAGGTGGAAAGTAACGAGGATGTCAGGATATGTTAAAATGCTTCATCAAAGAATTGCGTGTTGATCTGCTCCGAAAGTTAGGAAAACTCGGGGGGGGAGTATGAGGGAAAACAATATGACAGGTCGAGCTCAAAACCATGTTCGCCTCCCAGGAATAGACAGCGCCGAGAACGGGAATGGTTGGGAAAAAGGGGGCGAAGAAACCGGGTCAAGCGGTGAAGGAAAAAAGGAATCCTTGTTGCCGCTGTGATCACTATCGAACCATCGAGACGAAAAAAAAATGAGGGAATAGAGATATTTGGATCGGAGAAGAAACAGAGAAAAAAGAATCGAGGCTGCGCTGCCGCCGCGCGAGAGAAAGCAGGTGCTCCCCATGCACCAAAAAGGGCTGGAGAAAAAAAGCAGGGCGAGAATTGGTTTTTTGTAACCGGCGAATTTAAGTTTGCGATCCAGAAAAAGGCCGAGAAAAAGGCGGCCGCGAAAAGAAATAGGTCGGAATGAAGCATTGAAAATCAAAAGCAGGCAGAAAGATACCACAGTCCCCTTAAATGGGGAAGAAAAGGGGAGTGGTCTATTGGAGTAAAGCGTTGCAAAGGAGGAAGCTTAACCGGAGGATAGAGGTACAATTCAAAAAAACAAAGACAAAAGAAACGTGGCGAGGTGAACCGACTCCTCTCGGTCATTACCCATACGACTTGACACGGAGAAGCAGGGGGAAGAAGGGAACGAAGGGAAAAAGGAGGAAGGCGCGGGAAGTCATGCAAAGACCCATCTGGATTATTTCAAGGGGGAGGCTGAACGGACAAGTGACCCAACGGGAAGACATCGCCAGAAAAAAACCAAATTGCTACGATTCCTTACCCGTCGGCAAGCTGCTGGGCAGATTCCAGCAAGCGGTGCTGGCAAATGGAAATGCAATCCCGCCGCAAAGGGGGACAAAGAAAGGTTGGGGATAATGAAAAGATGAAGGCGGGAAAGAGCTAAAAGGGGCGTCAAAAAAGGTTCTAACTCATTTCGGAGCAAAGCTTCAATCGGGAAGGTAAAAGATCAGGGGGAGGGAAAAAAAAAAAGCTCAAAAAAGTGGCAAACGACTGCAACGAGCAAGTCGAAGGGAGAGGTAAAAAAACAGACGAGAGTTTGATGGAAAACTCCTCAGTTCTCATCAATAATCTGCCTTCAGAGAGGCGTCGGCTAGAAGAATGGAGTCAGAGGCCTAGGATTTGATGTACCGGCTAAAGTCAAGGGGGCAAATTGATTGGAAAGGACCGGCAACGGGGGGGGGAGAAATGAGACAATGGCCTCTGCATGTTGCCCGAGCCAAACGGGCTCTAAAGGGAGCATTGTCTTCGGAGAGTCCGCGAGCTGAAATTTTGCGAAGTAATTCTTATGAGAGCCGCGGAGAACTAGCTGGCTATCCTTTTGGGGTCTGCGCTTGGGGTCCGGATCAGAGGACTGGTGAGCCGCGAACGTGAAGTCGGCTTTTCAGACAGACTAGTCCCCAGCTGAAAAAAAATCTTGAGGAATCTAATAGAAGTAAACGACGTGGGAAAAAAAGTTACAGCGTTTATCGAATCTCGAGAAGGGTAAAAAGTGGGGGGAGGACGATGATGCGCGAAATCAACATGAACGGGATGTGCGCATGACAGAAATCTTTCGAAATTGCAAGGCGGAGGAATCGCGAGCCGGTTTATCAGATCAAAAAGACCGCCGGGGGTCGGGACCACACCCAGGCGGAGATTTGCGTCAAAGAGTTTTACGCGGAGGTCAACATGGGCTCGCTGTCTGCTGCCGCATGGGGAGTGCCAGCGCAATAAGTCTCGTGAAAAAGCGCGAAGCCTCCGTGGTGAGTAGGCTTCGCTCGACGTCTGTAATAAAATTCAACCGGGGGAGGGCGTTCAAAAACTGGGGTGTAGAGACAGCGTCCATCGGGCTTCTCGGAATTAGACTCGAGGGGGGAATAGAGGAGAAAGAGAGGGGGCTAAAAAGAAAGGAAAATACTAGCGTATACCAGGAAGATAACTGAGGGAGTATAAAGAGGGGAATGGGTTAGGAAGTTAGTATTTCCGCAAACAAACACAGACACGCTGGCTCGGCTTAGGGACCCCGTATCATTGGCAGAGACGCGCATGAAATAACC
>Ga0179593_1348811_pt1 | contig 13754 bp, 18 predicted proteins | sample CZODoug2_1_08_16_FD_185931 | JGI IMG/M metagenome (GOLD analysis project Ga0179593, IMG submission 185931) | Vadose zone soil fungal communities from Angelo Coast Range Reserve, California, USA - CZODoug2_1_08_16fungal (PacBio error correction) | ecosystem: Environmental > Terrestrial > Soil >...
GGCACGACACAAAGTCACAAGTAACGGACTGGCCCCCCCCCCCAAACCCCCAACCCCAAAAACCCCCCCCCCCCCCCAACCCCCCCCCCCACGCCCCCCCCCAAACCAAAAACCCCCCCCTCGAACAACCCGCCGCCCAGCCCCCCCCCACTTCCCCACACACCCCCCCCGCCCCTCTGGCATTATCTCCCTCTACTTTTTAGTGTTCGTCTCCCTTTGGGAACGACCCGGGAAAGTGGGGTCTCCGTTCGTGTTTTTAAAGGCCATCCTCACTTGCGTCGTCTAACCAAAGAAAACCGGGAACGCCACGCCGGGGGGGGATAAAACGCCCAAAAAGGAGTGACTCCACCCTGTTTAGGGAAGGGGGGGAAGGGCTCGGTTCAAAGAGATCCAAAGAAAGAGAAAATGATACGATGAAAAGAAGAGAGGCATAAGAGCAACTAGAGTCCAGGGGGAAGGCAGCCAAAAAGGATTATTCAAAAAAGAGGCAACTCAATCCTAACCGCAAACGAACAGCAAAGGGGAAAAAACAACGAACGCGACTCAGAAGAGGAAAGGGCTTTTAAGGGCTCTAAAATGGCGATAGGGGCTTTCCTGTCGGCGAAGTAATCAAGGGACCTTTCTTGACGGCCAATCGTTCTAGGGCGTTTTTGGGGAAACGCCAAAGTCAACCTGGTGTTGGGCCGGGGGATACCTCTTCGCCTCCGAAGGGGGGGGGCATCAAATCCACCCAAAAGGTCCGGCTCACTCCAGGAAAGTCGCAGCTGCGGGGAGGTATGATCGCTGTTAAACAAACTACGTGGGCAGGAAACTCGGCGTGGTATCGGGGTGGGTCTATGAAACCAGGCAGATCTTTGATTACCAATAAATAGGCTCCATTGTGGTGTTTTTGCTCAAAGAATCTCATCTGCAATAAGGGTCGGCTTTGCCATGACCACGTGGTTGCCTGAGCGCAAAAAAAATATCTGAAACTGTCCGCATCGTCTTGCAAATAGAAACAGAGTTTATCGCTTAGCAGTACGACCCAAGGCCCAAAATACACCGCCAGAGTGAAGGTCTCCCAAGGGGGGTCGGCCGACTCTAGCTAACGAGCTCGCTCATTAGTTTGACTTTTCCCAACATACAGAGGATTCAACAAAATTCCTGATGCGCAAAGAGACGAGGGGGATTTCGATGCGGGGGGGCAGGATTTGTGAGTCCCGGATGTGGGCACTTACGTGCGAGGCCCAAAAATCGAGGGTTTGGACTCGGCGCCCCTGGTTTTCACGGCATGGACGCTCCAAATGCACGCTTGTTCCCATTACGGGGGAGTACACGAGATTCAGATTTAGGACGGCAAACGGGCGCCAATGAAACCGTCTGAGGTATCAGGCCGATAAGGACCAAAAATGGACACCGAACGTAGAATGTAATACGTGGGAAGAGTGGGGTCTGGGGGAGGCAAGTCAGGGGCCGATGGGGGGCAAAGTTACTGGGGATGACTTCTGAATTAATCCAAATTTGTAACCAATTCCCAGTAAAGAGGCCCAAAAGGATAGAAAAATGCCGATTGGCTGGGAGAAACGGGCGCATGGCCTGCATCAGACCTGAAAGCCCAATGAGGGAAACACCAAGTAAACACAAAAAACGCCTAATAAGGCCAGATTTCAGAGATTGTCCTCGGCCGAAGTGTCGAACATCAAGGGTAAAGGCAAGGAATCTGCCAAAAAGTAAACTCGTGTACCAGGGAATAGAGGAAAAGGTTCCTGACGAAAAGAACTCGATATAAGAAAACACGCCCGCCATGGTATTTCGGAATCGTAAGGTGGAAGAAGGAGCTCTATTGGATCGGGAGGAGAACCAGATGGTGTCCCTGCGACGTACCAGGGGGGAGCTTGTGAAAATTCGCGAAAAGAGGGAAGCGACCAAGAGTAAAGAGAACTGTGACAGCAGAACGAATGGGACTATGCCTCCGCAAGAGCAAACTTCCGGAGGCCAATTGAAAAAGGAAAAGAAAGACAAACTCAGATAACAATGAGCATCAGGCCAACAGCAAAGCAAAAAAAGAGGATGAGTCAAGGCAAAAAGAGAACATCGAACATGTCCTGAACCACTTCGTCACCGAGGAATACACTACGCTGCCATATCGGGGTAAACGCCCAGAGGTCGAGAAAGCGAGCCCAGCAGTCCGGCCCTTAAATCCATTCCCAAATTTATGGGGGTAACCAGAAGAGACGGGGTTCACACCGCTATGAGGAAAACGGCCCCAAGCCTGCGCAACTATCCGAGACGGGTGGGGGCGTTGATAAAAGGTCAAGATTTTGGGGACAGATGATGACCCTCCAATCTCGAGAAAAAAATATCGAAAAAGCTATGGGGGATATCATGAAGGATGCCCGTGGGACTGCGGGTGGCCTGAAAAAAAAAAAAAGGCTTTTGGATGCAGACCCGTCACAAAAAACCCTCCTTGAGAGCAAGGGATTCTGGTCATCAAGTTAACGAATGGGCAGGGGACAGGGGGGCAACAAGGCAAGGAAACTAGAAGTACAATGCACAGATCCAAGCGTGGGTCTATTGGCACACGGTGGGTGTATCTAAAGGTCCAGTGAAAAATTCTCCTTCAAACCCACCGAACCTTCGGAGAACAAGAACTCGGAGGTAAGCTCTAGGGAGGGGGGGGGGGCGCGGCTGGCTTTGCGGTAAAAAACTTGGGACTTCGGGCAACTCACAGCCTTTCTGCATTAGAAACAACCCGCAGCTCTTGGACCAAAAAGCAAGTGGACTGAAAGCACTGCGAGGGGTATTGGCCGGGCGGAATCAATTGACCATCAGCAAAAAAAACCAAACGAAACGGATAGGTACCTTCAAGGTGTGTCTCAGTTCCCACGGGGGGTAACACCCCCCGTCAAAATCCCCTTTGATTCGAAACTTCAGAGTCTTTTGTGGCCGTTGCGGGGGGGACAAGGCGCGGTGGTGGGACTCCCCGGAAAGTGATACAAAAAACACCCGAACCCATCTACTACGCTTGAAAAAGAAAAAGAAGAAGTGTCTCCCTGAAGGGTTTGAAGAGACGCGAAATTGAAGGCGGCCTTCACTTCAAGAACGGCGGACGGGCCAACGGTTCTGAGTCCAAGCGCGAGATAAAACTGCCTCTAGAACAGGACACTGCCAATCCCGGGTTAATTCGAGAGCGGAATAAGTTAGGACAACGTAATGGAGCACAGAATCCAAGGCATTTTTGTGTCAGGATACAGAGAAAAGGAACCGCATAACTCACGGGTAAATCCCACAGAAAAAAGGGATGGGATATGTGGTATTGGTGGACCGCGGGCTAATTGAAAACTGCTTGACTAGAAACGGAGTGCATCGGTCTAAAGTTACGGCGCAGCTTTAAGGGGGGAACTTGGACGAACTCTACGGGACACGGAGGGGGCGGGTGGCAAAATCCAATGGGGAAGAAGGGCAGGTAGTGGGGGGGCAGACGAAATTATTGGCTGAGCGGGTTTAGGGGCTCCTGACTATAGGTGCACGTGTAGAAGCTTATGGGCCCAAAGAAGAAGTGGGGGGGCCCACTTTGGTTTAAAGATGGACGAAAGGTTGCCTTGCTCTTTGATTTGGAGTGTGAACTGAAAAAAAGATGGGGGAGTAGCATGCAATGGGACTTATTGAGACGTGAAGGCCTGCTCGGAGGGGGGAAGAGTGAGGAGCAGATGTGTCCACCCGAAAAAGTGTTGAGGGTTCAAAAGGGGGAGGTTCGATTAATGTCCCGATGGCAAAAAATTCAGGGCCACTCGAACACGGCTGGAATCGGTCGTCATGAAATCTGTGGGCGCCGGGGAAAAGAGCCGGTAAGGCCTTCAACTGTGCAGAGAGCCAAAGCGCTTGTAAGAACTATGGGTAGGTAAAAGCTCCGAAGGTTGTTGCAACAACCGCTTAGCAGATCCTGGCGAGAGGGGACTGGGTGGGAAGATCCAGGCGCCGCAAGATGAGTTGGCGCCATATCTTCGCTGAAACCTCTCGTCAAATTATCTGAGTTAGGGGGGGGGTGGGGGTAACGTGGGGGGGGATAGTTTTCAAAGGATGGGATTGTACTGTAGGCATCTTGGCCGACGACACTCATCGGCATTCATAGGGGGGGAGGTTTTTGGGGGGTGCGGAGGAATTGGTAAAAATGGGAGGAGGAAAGGTCAGAAGGGCCCAGAAGTCGGGTTCAAAAGAGGAGACTGAAAGGAAAACCACTCCAAAAAAAATTTAAGCCCGCAAGAGACAGGGTGGTGTGCGAGGGAGTGAAAAAACTGGTCCTTGAAAGGGGAAGTTCTCGAGAAGTGCTAGGGTGGGAATGCAGAAGAGGACACGCGAAACCAGGGGAGAAACGTGAACAGGGGGGAACCCTGTGGAGGTGAACTGAAGAAAAGAAAACTAGTCCAAAAAAAAATAGGAGAGCCAAGGGTGTGGTCATCGAAAAAAGCTCTCACACTTCGGAAAAAAAGGAGACGAAACACATCGCAAATCGGGGGGAAGGAGTGATGGCCAAAAGTGCAGGAATCAAATTTGGGGATCAGGTCTGCAAGGCAATAGAAATGGAGGCCGGGTGGCACTTCGGGAAGCTGAGAGGTAGGGGGTCCGTGATGGAAGGAAACAGGGGAACAATCCTTGAACGGTCTTTAAGAGGGGGGAAATTTCGAAAAGAAAAGCCAAAGAACGAGGGGGGCAGGGATCTATTGCCAGCAAGTCGAAAAGGGCAGAGTAGTCGGAATATCGCAAAACAAGAGTACGAACAGAGTAATTAACTGGGAGAGCTGCCTTCAGGGAAAAACTACCGGGCGTGTTTAAATAAAAATCTTGGGAAATGGGTCTTGAACAAAGATAAGGAAATCCGAAAGATTAGAACGGCTGGGAATAGATCCTCATCTCAACCAAGAGTGACTTGGGGGGAGGGAGCTACCCTTTTCCGGGGTCAGGGAGAGGAGTCCTAAATAAAGGAAGGAAAACTCTTAGAAGTTCAGAAGAAAAATGGAACACCCAGAAAAAAGTGGGGGAACAATGGAGAAGGGACAACCAGATTGTTACCAGAAAAGGGTGAAAAGGAGGGAGGAAGGGAAAGCCACTAGAAAAGAGTAGGAGGGGGAAAAGGGGAAAAAGAAAGGACGGGGAGGAGGAGGGAAAGTTTCGGTTCGGGGAAAAACTGGGGAGGGGTTAAAGTTTATAATGGGTAAATCTGAGACGGACTGCCTTCTGCAAAGAAAAAACTTAACGTATAGGTGCTCGAGGGTAGGGCCAAGAGCGTACGGTGTCTCGCTCGGGGGAGGGGCTGTGGAGTCTTCGGGTGACCAGAGCAACGGAAAGAGAAAACCGCTTGAGCGGAGCCGCCGGGGGGCTTTTCCCCAAAGGGCAAGGGGGGAGGGGGCCCCGGTGTCGGGGTGGGGAGAAAACGAAAAAAGGGGTGCAGTCTGTGTGAATTGTGGAACCCTCCTCACTGAGGGGCAAATGGATTGCCCTGGCGAAAAAGATCCCTAAGCGGAAGAGCCATGAAGTAGGGTTCCGTCTCACTTATTAATTGTGAAGCGGGAGTGTTACGCAATCTCTTATAAAAAGAAAAAGACAAAAAAACTTAGTAGTATTAAAAAGATAGTAAGAAGGAGGGGAGACCACGAGCAAAAAGGACTTCAGGAGGAGGACCATAAAGGGGGGAAAAGTAGAGCAAAAAGGGCCGGGAACAGTGGGAAATCCTTTAGGCAGACCGGCGGGGTTTAAGGGAAAAAAAATCCAAAACGGAGGAGTCACCACAATAAAGGTCATCATGAAACGAATGGGGGGGAAGAAAAAAGAGACCTGCCGAAAAACCCTTTGTTTCGAAAAGGGGGGGGGGAGCGTCTGGGTCATCCAAAAATCCACAGCCAACGCCTGCGATGATGACAAAAGACTGGATTCAATGGGAGACTAGGCACAACTATCGGGTGCAAGGAGGGGAACGTGCTTCAAAATCCAAAACTCGCTACAATAAAAAAAGCAGTGAAAACCGAAGGCGAAAAAGAATCCGCAAGGGCTGGGGAAAACGCTACTAAGCGGAAAAAGAAGGGGGTCCGGCAGCATATAGAGAATGGGAATGCGCCAAAGCTAAGCAGGGGTGTAGGCTAAAGGAACATTCTTTCTGGGGGGGGGGTAAATGGCAGGCAAGAAGGTCTGACGGCCAACCTAGATAGTAAATCTGGGGAGCTTCAAAGCAGGGGGGGGGACTGGCTAAAGAAGGGAACTTCAGAACGCCTCTGGAAAGGGATAGCGGAGAAAACCGGTCGAAGTCTTCTGGCTTGCGGGAAGACCAGTACCCAAATGGAAAACTCCGTTGGGGGGGTTTATTTCTGAAGACTGGAGATAAGCAGGACGCGCGCAGAAAAACAAGGGTGGGCCCTGACCAAATGTAAGAAACGCCAATAGTGAACTGTAAAAAAAGCTTGCAAGCACCAAACTCGTCGCCTTTCTGGATAAAAAGCCCTGCAGGAAAGCCTGCAGAGGGGGGGGGGAAAGTTTGCCACAATCCCAAGCTCCGCGTAGAACTCTAAAGGAAAAAGTGCACCCGGAAAAAAAGCAAGTGCTTAAAAGAAAAAAGGGCCCTGTATGAGGAGCAAGGGGGGTGGATACGGAACGGACGGGGGAAAGGGGCAAATTTGACGGAGTAATTAATGGGAGCTTCATGGGAGAAGGCCCAAAAAAAACCCTCGCAGAGTGGGGCTCAGGGGACAGTTTTGAAAAAGCAAGCCAAATCTGTGGGACAAATGGGGCCGCTGGAGGGGGCTTAGCCAGGTACGGGTAGTGGGCAGCTTCATAGGGGGAACCCACTAGCACGGATAAGAAAAGACAGGAAAATTATGCAGGTTTTCAGGAAAAAACATGGAAAAGCAAAACTACTATCTCGGGTCGATGTGGGAACAAGGGGTGGGTGTCGTGGTCACCAATGCGTAGTTGGGGGTTTCCATAAATCTGGGGTACGTTTGAGGAAGGTCACTGGGCTCAGGCCGACGCTTCCCAACTCCAACATAATGCCGGTAATAGGGCTTACGTAAAGGGATGTCCTTCAGGGATAAAAGCAGCCACAATCACTGTCCCAGGCCAAGAAAAAAACCATACAGAAAAACTCAGATACGAGGACGTCAACTTGTCTATCTTCGCGTCGGGTTCGAAACAGCCCGAGTGTCTCAACCTAAAATAAAGAGTTGAAAACAGTTCTAGGGATTAAAAGGGGGAAAAAAAAAATGGCCAGGCCTTGCAGAACTGGGCTTACCATCGAATTTATGCTGCCTACGGAAAGTACATTCCATGGGAGCTATTTCGACGGGCGCGAGGGGGGAAAGAACGATTTTGCAAAGAAATCTATGTCAAAAAAAGGGCGTGGGGGGGGGAAGTGGTCGCCAAGATTAATGAAATCTAACAGAGAAGTTAAAAGGAGGAATCGGAATGGTGGACAGAGCTCCGAAAAAACCTCGCAAATTCGGGACCCCGTAAAGAAACATCCCAAAAACCTGGAATTCTCAAATACGTGCTTTAAAAGAAAAGCAGGCCCTCACAAAGAAAAACTAGCAGTCAATAGGAGCTCGAACTACGTCTGGGGCTTCCCTATGAGGCTTAAGGTCCTCCAAAAGGGGAAAAAATAAACCGTACGCCCAGAAGCAGCATGAAAGAAAAACGATCGACATCCTTGGCGCTCTGCACAAGATAAAACTCATAACATTCAGGGGGGGACAAAATAAGGCACAACAAGAGGGATGCTGAGAAGAAACTGAAGCCTCGCACGAGAAAGAGCAAATACTGGGTAACGAAAAGATTGGTCAAAGAGGACCGCTCGCTCCAAGCCGAAACATAGCCACTCAGAAGGTGGTTCACGGCGGAAAGACTGTGCATAGGGGGGAAAAAAAAAAAGCTTGGTGGACAGACTTAAGTTGAGGATTGGGCCATAAAAAGATAGAGAAGGGAAAAAAAGGTAACCGAATTGGATGTGGGAGCCAGAGCGCAGGGGGGCGGGAAGAGTAGGCGATCCACAGGGTATGGGGGGGAAGGCTATTCACTAGCAAAGTTTAAGGGATCCGAACGGGAGGTCGAGTATTGAGAATTCACCAAAAAAATTAAACGCAGGGAGACCAAGGAAGGGGTGGGAAGCGCGAGGAGGATAGAGGTCGCGAGGTGGGCTGAGCTTTAAAAACTCGGGGGGGAAAAAAAAAACGGGCGCAACACAAAGGAAAAAAAGGGGGGGCCGGACACCATTCAACCTCTCACGGGGACCATCCCAGTTGCTCCGCCGCGTCAGTGAAACTGGTCGCTTGGGAAAACGCTAAAAAAAAAACGGGAGTATTGAGTAAGCGAGATGTAATTGTAAGAAGAGATCATCCGCCAGCGTAGCAACTGTCTTTGGTCAAGGATAGAGGGAGGGTTTTGTCTCCGAGAGAAAAAAAGTGGATTTGGAAGCCAAAAAGTCTACATTCCACTGCCAGCACGCACATCCTCAATAGCCTTCCCGAAAGAACAAGGTCTTCAACGGAGGGGGAGGGGGGTGGTGAAGGGGAAAAAAAAGGGACCGTCGGAAGCACACTTCCTCCCGTGCTGAAGAACTACCATGGGGTGCAGAAAAACTGTGCAAATCTAGAGATCCAGGTGGGCATTTTCGGGGAAAAAAGCACCTGCCAAGGCTGTTGGAAATGTCGAGGGAACTCGAAGGGGAAACGGGAACCTCAACTGATCAAGAAAAGGCTTGTTGCGGTAGGCCATCCAAGAAACTGTATCCCGAAAAATTTTAGAAAGAGTGATTGCTGTGTTGTGGGAAGCGAGAGGGAGCTCTGACCAAACCGCATTAACTATACGCGAACAAGACGCCAACCTGGTCGAGGGGAGGCAGGGGCGTTCCTGGGACTGGGAGAAGGCAGAGAGGGTGGGCTGGAGGCCCATCCATGGGTCAGTGTCATGAGGGAGGAACCCCGCAAATGCTGAGCGAAGGGGGGGGGGATGTCTCCTTAATAGGAGGAACCGAGAGGGACGGATAAGACCCAAGCTAAGGGCGCATCAATTCGATTGAAGGGGGGCGCAAATTAACGCAGCTGGTTTCTGCGTTAGCCAAAGGAGCAAGCGAGGTGGTGAACTTCACGTGTGCTTGGAAAGAAAGGAGTGGGGCTTCGGGAAAAAGAGGAATTGGAGGGGGAAAGATGCCCCCAGTCGAAGTCTAAAAGTTCGATGGTCCATGTGATGAAAGCGCGTAAAAGCTCAATTGAAGAAAAATGGAACTGCCACCGATTGCGTATGAACCATAAGACAGCGCCTAGGGTTAGTGTCAGAAGGGTCAGGGGGGGGCAAAGCATAAAATGGTAAGCTAGGGTCTTGTCTCGCAAAGGGGGAAGTTGAAAAGCCGGGAGCCTCCTAAAAAAGGGGGGAAGCAGAGTGGGGGTTGGGCGGGGGCGTTGAAAAGGGGGTGCGCTTGCGGGGAAAAGCCATATAGCAGTGCAGAAGAAAGCTCAGGCCTGGCATAAAAACTTGTGGTTACGTTGGGAAACCGGAGTTTATGGGTCACACTGGCCAAGACGTAGGGGAGGTGGCCTACCTTTTTAACGGTCTTCCCCTCAGCGGAAAGGGAAAAAAATTGGCGGGGTGGTTGGCGGTCGAATTGGGGGAAAAAGGGGAGAAAAAGAAAGTCAATTTCAAGTTTTCAACAACGTATACGGAAATTGGGGCGCCCAAAGAAAAAACATCTGAGGGTGGCAAAACAGACATAATCGGGCGATGTGGAGGTACTGATACTGAATAAGAACGGCTCGGAGTTTCCGAAAGGGCAGGGCCGGGGGGACTTAAGGGGCGCACGAGGAGAACAACAACAGTCCTTTCCGAACCAAGTGGGAAAGCGCTTTGGAAGTGGACTCGACCGAGCTCCGTAGTACCCCCGGACTGTTACGTCGTTGGAATCTCACGAAAGGGGGAGCCACCATCAACCAGTAGAGCGAAGCCACAAAATGGAACGCAAGTGAGGAGAAAAATAGATAGTCCAACATTTGCAGCAGATTTTGGAGAAACAAAAAGAAAAGGAAAAGGGCCGGAGGACGAGGCCCTTCCCGGAAAAGGGGGGAGGTAGGCCACCCCGATGGAAAAAAAAAAACCTCTGGCAAGGCGCGCCGAGGGGGGGAGCGAAGCGATACGTTTGGAGAGCCAAGACGCAAACCGGGCCCCAGTGGAAGAAAGTATTGTTGTGGCTCGGCAACAACGCAGTCATGCACGCCAATACTCCCGAAGAAGGATCGAAGGCAGGTAAAACGAAAAAAGGGCGTATGAAACACACAAAAAAAAAAAAAACCCCCAACCCCCCCACATCCCGCGAGGTTTGTTACCTGCCACCAGGAGAAGCCGCCCTTCCAGGCGTTTTAATCGTCAAGCAAAAAAAGATATCAGTTCTAATGATGGTCACAACCCTTGACGGATCTCTATGGCCTCCTACGCAATACCGGGGCCGCGTGAAAGGGCAATAGAGGCCAAAAAAAAAAAGAGTTGGACACCGGGGTGAAATGCCGGGGGGGAGTTGGCACCGAGCTTATAATCGCGAAGAAGCCCTATCGCAAGATAGGCGCAAATTAAAAAAAGGTGCTTAGGAGGGGACAGGAGTGTTCGGTTGTCAAACGTTGGGGATAAGCGGAGGGGTGGGGGGGAGCACTGGGCAAAGGCCGAAAACAAAAGCCTTTCAGTATAGGGGGAAGCTCTGATGAATCTTCCAGGGAAATCTATCACAGGGGTTGATTTGAGTGAGGTATTGTAAACACGGAAGCCAAAACGTAAAAAGGAGGGAGGGCGTTATGCCAAGGCTTTAAACCCAGACTGGGGGGGGGGGGAACTATGCCCAAAGTATCGGGGGCTCCTTTGCCGCGGTATGTATGGCGTGGACAGACCCCGGGAGGAGGAAAAGGGATCCCCCTTTAGACGGAGCACCCTTATGCGGGCGCAAGGAAAAAAGGAAAATGTGCTCGCCTAAAGGGTAAGTTCTGACGACTCCGTATCTAAAAAAACAACAAACGGGGGGGGGGAGGAAAAAGAATAAGCGATAAGGATTTCGTACAAACGAAAAGGCAGAGGGATCCCATAATCCGGGTCGGCTCTCCGATCCGGGGCGAAGTCCTGAGAAAAAAGGGGGAAGAAAAACATTTGGACGTGGCAGATAGGGGGGTTGGGGGGAAAAATCACGCGCACCTTGAGTCCTGAACACCGGGACAGAGTGCCCAAGTAAACGAAAAAAAAGGCACCTGGGTCATCCACGCACTTTTTCGCAGGGGGAAAGGACTCCGGGGGGGTCCACGGCAAAACGAAGAACTACTCCCAGAAAAAAAATCCCTGCGACGAGCAAGGAAGATCTGGGGAAGAAGAAAGAGTCGCACTAGCAAGATTAGGATAGCAATGCTTCATGTTGGGGGGAAAACTAGATACGACAGAACTAACCGCAACGTGAAAAAAAAACCTATTACGCAGGTAACAGTGAAAGAATCCCCGGGGGATTGGTTGTCCGCGAGAATGAGGGGCAAAGCAAAAAGGCAAGGGCGGGGAAGAGGTCTCCAAGCTCAGCCTTTCGCGGCCAAATTGGCAGGAAAGTGGTGGAAAGGGAAAGGGACACCTTCTTTTGGGGGCTGCGAAGGTAAACTTCGAACGGCAACGACCCACTTATGAGGAAGACGGGAGACCCACCGGTCTAGAAAAAAGTTCGCACCTCGTGGGAGTGGTCAGGGGCTTGAAACAAAAAGCAAAGGGCGTTTAAGTAAGCAGGCGGCAGGGAGAATGAACAGGAACCGAAGATCTTTTTGGGCCCCTCCTCCCTTGGGTGGAGGGGGGGGGTACGTCCGCAAACGCCTTCGCAGAAAAAGTCAATTACTTCAGGGGAAAGAAACATTGCCTCTGGTGAAAAGAGCTGACTGGGAAGCAATTGCATTCAAAACCGATAAGGTGTCGTTCCGGAAAAACAGAGAACTCCTCACCGAACAGGGTCCTCACCGCGTCACTCATGAGACCCGATCTTCCACGGTCCCACGGCCATGCTTCCGGGAACCGAAGGACACCATTGAAAAAGTCGACATAGAGAAGGCTTAGCTTCGTTGTGCATGGTTGATGAACTAAAAAAAAAAAAGTAAAAGGGGGGGGGGGAAACGGATTCTTGCGAACACCCGCCGAAAACCGCGGTTGGAACCTCGTCTCCGGTTGTGAGGAGGACACCCCAGTCTCGGTTAAATGTAACGAAAAGGGGCCTTACTTTTTGGTTTACTGGATGAAAAACACAGCGTGAGTAAAATGCCACAACACGGAAAGAAAAAAAGACCCCACGAAATAGGTCAGTATTACAGGAATCAGACAAATTTTACGCAAGAACGTCTAACTGGGGGGGGGGGGGGGGGACGGAAGAGTGTGGGGGGGGGGAGGGGACATGAGGAGGGGTTGTGACCCAGACGACGTTTTTTACGGAGGGGGACTGGTTTCTCCAAGGGGACAAGCCCCAGCCGGAACAAACCGCCATCAAGAAAGTCCGAGAGCTTCAGATAAGTGGGGACGTAGGGGCAATGCCTGGAATCCTACCTGGACCAGAAAAAGAACATTCCAAATACCCCAGCCACCTACCGGGGAAGAAAGAGGGACTCTGCGGAGGTGTGCCTGATGATCGGGAAAGCAAGAGTTGAGCATAAAAGAAGCCCTGCCCCAAAGAACTCGGGCCGAAACAAAAGATAGGAGACCCAGGTTACGAAAACCTTTGCGATATCGAACTCTTACTCATCTGGGGAGAAAAATGGTCTAGGAAAGGGGGACATTCATTCTCTCTATGGCCCGGGGGAGAAAAAGGATCAACCAGGTCTGAGGGTTAGCCATCTAAAAGGGGTATTTGTGAGTCTTTATGAAGCGAACAGAGGAAATGAACATCGAACTGGGTACTATTACAGCTGATAAACACGACCACGATCCACTTCCATCCCAAATTGCCAGGAGCAATACCCACTTCAGGGAGTAACCCTCCGCAGAAAATCTAAAGACCAGCCCCCCACACCTTCTTCACCGAACATAGGCTCAGAACATCGAAAAAAAGCTCAAGCTCTGCTGCCAAGACTCTGTTTGGACTACTCCGGCAGTGAAAAAACCCACTACAACAAGACGAAGTATCCCGAAAAAAGCGCTTGCCCGGGGGCTCCTGCAATCCATGTCCACGGGTGGTGCCACCCACAAGAAGAAGGGTGGAAAGGAATCTTGGACCAGGAAGCCCTGAATAGAAGAGAAGGAAAGGGGTAGCTATGGTAAGCCTGTTCAGGAAAAACGAGGGCCATAATACGCCCTCTCCCAACCGTGAGGAAACGTGAGGAAAAGTTCCGCCGTTGGGGCAGTCCAGCCCAGGGCGGGGGGGGGAGGAAGAACGACCTTCACAGTAATCCCCGTAAAACGGGTATGCAGAGTCCTAACTACGAATGGGTCAGTGGTAAAGGTGCCTAGAACAAAAAAAGGCGAAAGTGACAGGCATCACAGGGGGACGTCCTATTCTTCAGAGAGGGAAGTGGAAGGATCAGGGGGTCAATTTGGACCGAATCCGCACCCCAAGAGGGAAAGACACTTCGGATGGGTCAAAGAGAAGGAGGATGATGGGGGGCTCGAAGAAAAAAGGGGCTTCCTTGGAAGCATTCCCCCGATACAAAAAAAGCCTGTCCTGCAGAGTGGCAGCCACCCGCCAAGAAAATTTGACCAATCTCTGCGCCCAGGCCCCAGGGGGTATTAAAAGACGGCTTCAAATTGGG
>Ga0179593_1389683_pt1 | contig 13754 bp, 10 predicted proteins | sample CZODoug2_1_08_16_FD_185931 | JGI IMG/M metagenome (GOLD analysis project Ga0179593, IMG submission 185931) | Vadose zone soil fungal communities from Angelo Coast Range Reserve, California, USA - CZODoug2_1_08_16fungal (PacBio error correction) | ecosystem: Environmental > Terrestrial > Soil >...
GACGACATAAAAAAGGTAGACAACAAAGGCGAGGTCGGGGAGGGCGTTCTGGAAGGAGACGAGGGTAGAAGTTTTCCAAAACAAATATGGGGGAGGAGGTTGAGGTGAATCCAAGTAACTAAGAAGAAGGGATTGACGTGACTACAAAAGACACCCCGGAAAGCGCCATCCGATCAAACAAATAGACAAGTCGACAGAGCGAAACAAGCCAGTCAGTTCTACCGGGAACCAGCACTATCGAAAACTGGCGAAGTGCAAAAACATCAAATCTACTTGAGCGGTCCAAGAAGGAATGGGCAAAAGGGCCTTCAACAAAGCAGAACTCCATTAAGGGTCTTTGGGCCGCGCTGAACGAGGGGGGAAAAAGGCAAACGAATCGGAGCACGCAGTAACGTACAAGGAAGAGAGGAATACCCACAATCTATTCATACCAATTGTCTCACAACTCGATGGGAAAGGTCACGGATTCTTCGCACAAGAAGTCCAATAACCTTACGTACATTGGGGGGACGGTCTAAAGAGAAACGTGATCTTTATCATGGGGGAAACCCTCTGGGTGTGCAAAGCAAGGACAATCGAAGTAACGGATCTGATGGAGCTTACATTAAGGAGGGGGGATAACCGAAGCTCTTCGACAGTCAATATCGAATCGTGGGCGGAACAGGGGTCTGCACTATCTTTTTCCCTGTAGAGGAGATATCATACTAAGTTGAAACATTTAGACAACTCCCCGAATAGTAGGAAAAAGGTTGTCCAAAGGAACGAGGTTTGAAACAGGCACGAGGGGGAACCAAAAGGCCACCTGTTGCTTTCGGGAAAAGGGCACGGAGGGTGGGAACAAAGAGGGGAAACACCGAAGCAACTTTCAATAAGAAAAGGGAACAAAGCGAAAAAAAACGCATCCGCCATCTTGACTAAAGACGAGGCGAGGATAAAAGAAAACGGATCTGTCGAAGAGACGCATAAATCCAAAGATGTGAAGGGGGGATAGAAGGGATACTATTCGGCCAGCTCGTGATCCATTATGGGGGAGCCGGGTTGTTAGGGTGTATAAAGAGGATTAAAGGGAACCAGAGAGTGCGGGAAAGAGGAGTCTGCGAAGGGGATGACCATATCTTGGGGCGTTGATCAGAGGAATTGGTGACTAGAGGCTAGAAGAAGGCGATATTCGCTAGAGAGAATAAGGGGCAGCATCCGGAGGAAAGGATGTCGGATAAGACTAAGACTGCATTTATCCATCAAGGGGTCTCCAACCGAGGCCAAAAGTGAGCGCCATATTACTTGAAAGCATAAGGGAAGAAGTGAAAAAAAAATCAGGGACTTTAACACCGGGAAATAGATGAAAAGGAATTCAGAAGGGCTTTATGTTAGGGGCGTCGAGTGGGGAGTAGGTAGCTGGCGGCAGGCGGATGGGAGTCGAACTGACTAAAGAGGGCACGACCGGGATTGCGGGCGTAAATGATATTTCGGCACCTATTATAGATGTAGGGAGTTTGAGGAAAGAGGGACACCGGAGTTCAGGGGAAAATAATTGCGGGCAATGACTGTTTTTTTGAAAATACCGGGAAGGCATGGGAGCAGCAGTCGTACCAGCAAGCAAATCTCGTCCAAGAAAAAAATCTGGACGAAGGAGTATATGGCGGGACGGTAGAAGCAGGATAAGAATGAAAACTCTTACCGTTATAGCAACTAAAATAGAAAGTCAGAAAGGTGGACGAAGCAAAGGGCAGGTCAAAGGCATAACCAACCCGAAGAAAGGAGGGGCCGCAGCGAAAGGGAAAATCCTTCAGAAGCCGCATCTGGAACTAACCGGGACGGGCCGTCAAAGTACGACAGACACTTCTATATGAATCAAATCGACTAAATCATCAACTAGAAGGAAAAGCAAGCCGTAAAAGATGGTCTCGAGTAGCTGTGACCGCAAGAGGTTTTTCAGCGCAGGAAGGCTTGAGAGATCTTCCGCTGGAAGGTTAGACAGAAAAAAAAACATCGGGAAGAAAGATGGCTAGAAGAGATGGGTTTAAGACATCATTCCGTGATTCTGCAACAAACGGGCGGCATAGAACATATTAAGAAAAGAATAGAAGGGTTCATAGCCTTGCGGAACAGGACCAGGAGAAGACGGCCTAAATAAGCTTCATCTCCTCCAACTGCAGGCACCGCCTACGTTTGACGGGGATGTGAATAACAACACGAGTGTCTCAAAGAACATGCATGACACAGACGGCCAGAGGGGGAGATCGAAGGAGGGATTCGGCAGACCTCCGACGGGGGGCAGATGGCGAGATCGAACGAAGATTTTGAAAAGGTTAATCTGCTCGATTAAACATGCTAAAGACATAAAAGCAAAAGGAGAGGAGGGGGTAAGTAGATGTAATTAATGTTCTCTTGTTTCCAACTGGTTCAAACATCGTGCTAACCAGAATAGAAAAGCAAAAGTTTCCATCTTTTTGCAATGGGGAGATTTTCAGGTGGGAAAAAAGGGTGCATAACTAGGAGTTGTGGTTTCAAATCAAGCGAAATAGCGCATCGACATTTTCACGAGAGAGAAAAGGGCCGCCACAGGGGGTTGGGTGGTTTTAACGTGCGTGGAGGGTGAGACTTAAATTGTAGTAAAATTCTAATGAAGAAAGGAAGAGGAATTAGAGACACGGCATCACTCATATGTTTACCAAAAAAAAAGTAAGATTTCCCTGGCGTAGACTACGTACCCCTAGAACGGGTACTTTCAGGGGGTAGGCGCGTTTAACATCAGAATTACATGGGAAAACCATAAGAGGGTGAAAAGATGATGCATATTTTTTTCATAATCGATCGTCCACTTGGCGTTTACGCAAGAAGGGGTGGTGACGCTTTCAATTGGGAAAGGAATAGTCGAGAATGGGGGTGGGGAAAAGGGGGCGGTGAACACGGATCCTGTGAACTGATTCGTTGATGGGGCGTACCTCATAGATTTAGGCGAGGGGAGCCGAATGAGTGCGGTCCGATGGAGAGAGGCAGAGGAGGTGCTTATGGACTGGGCCTGTCCAAGAAAGGGAAATAACTGGAGGATTAGGGTAATGGATTCAATAAACAGAAGAGAGGTTGTTTGAACCTCGGCCTGAAAGAAACGACACAGACACAACTAAAAGGGAAAACGTGGGGGAGATGAAAGGAAGACGTCTTCCTAGTCTTCAATTCATACTAGAGAAGAAGGGGGGATTTTCTTTCTTAGAAATGCATATTTGAGAGGAAAAATCCATGGGTAGAGGTTAAGCATAACCAGAGTCCAGAAGGATAAGTTGTTGATTGCATAGAGGTGATTCCAAATGGTTGAGAAGGAGAAAGGGGAGCATGCAGGTGGCTTTGTGATGATATTTGGCCACGGAGCTCCAGTATCAAAACTACATGGACTCTCGGAGAGGGGGTATCTCGTTCTTTGAGTGGTCTCTCGAAAAAAGGAGGATGGAAAAGAAGATAGGAGGGAACGAACGCCAACAGAATAAGGATTAGATAGCGGTGTTTAAGGGAGGGGGGAAAGATGTGAGAAAGGTGACAGATCTATTACCTCAACCAAACCACGAAAAAAAAAGGACTAGAAATGTGAAAAAAACTACGACACAAGGGGGGGAAGATAAAACGAAGGGGGTCAATCAACCTCCTCCTCGGCTCTGTTTGTCCATGGAATTAAGACCCTTCGAAGTACGATAAAACTTCTGGGAGAAAAAGCAAGAAAAATCTTCTCAACTCGGAGGTGGCAATCTGAACCGGCGTAGAGTTTGATCAACGTCAACTCTGAAATCTAGTTAAAGGGTCGAGGGGAAGGAAGAAGGGTATCAAAAAAACGGGTAATTTGTGTGGACAGAGTCAAGCCTGTAAAGGGATGTGAAGGGAAGGAAAAACCCTGAAAACGGGGAAACGAACTCAAGAGGGCTCCAGGAGAAAAGCGGAAATCCACGCCGTGAGGCATATAGAGCCAAGTAGACCCGGGCCCTTCTCTCCCTGGGAGAAAGTCAATAACAAAACACTCGTGACTGGAGTCGGGGGGACGCTCAAGGCCTAGTGCACCTGGAGACCCTTCACTGCCGTGTGCCGCCGAACGGGGATTTCCGAGGGACAGCCAAGGCAAAAAAACTCATTCGCTCATTGCCGGAACTCACACGAAGCTGAAGAAAAAATCTATGACAGCACCGTGTCGCAACTAATTCACTTGCCCGGATGTTCTCGCTCCAAGAATATAAACACCAAAGACCTGAAACCTGGATTCTTAAGTGCGCAAGGGCAATCGGGAAGCAGTTGACACCAAAACGGTTAATATCGGGCCTGAAGAGGAGGACTTATAGGGAGGAGCTTCATTGCGCATGGGCTTTGGAACAATTGAAACGAGCGAAAAGTAACCACGAATTTCTGAAAAGGCACAGGGGAAGCCCTGCTCGAGGTCTGGCACATTCGAGGGCGATATGAGAGCGAAAGGGGGAAAGAGAGGACTCAAATGAGGGAAAAATTGGGGGGCCGAGGCCACAGAATGGTGTGGGATGCAACAAGTTGGGGGTGCCAAGGGAACCTTGGAGTTCAGAGGACGGGATCACGAATGTTTGGGGTACACATCGTGTCAAACAAAGCCCAGAGGGGTCAGGTACCGCGAAAAGGAAAGTAAGGATAACTGAACGAAGGGCCAACGATAGGAAACGGATGTGCTACGGCCTGGCCACAAGAAAAAATTATCGGAGGGATAGACGCCCAAACCTAGTAATACCTAAGATGTCAGTAGACTGGGAGAGCTTCCTAATACACAAAGATGTAGGGTGGAAGAGTTGTGCTGGGTAAAACTGGAGGGGGAAAGCGGAATCGAGGTAGGTTAACTGATGTATGCCGGGGAGAGGGCGGTGCAGAGCCGAGGGAATTGTACGGAATAGATGAGAACGGCTATATCGTTCTATGGGAGAAGAAGAAGAGGGGTTTGGCAAATAACGCGGACAGATCGAGGATACAGAATTATGGGTTAGAAATCGACGACAGATGGGATGTCCGCAAACCGGCAATAACAGGGAGGGAAAAGGATTATCGGAAAGACTTTACGAACGGAGAGTTAACCTGAAAATGCGTTTTTTGAAGGTCACCACCGCTCCGACTAGGAACCTAGGATAGTGGGTGGAGGAGAGAGGGGGGGGGAGAACTAATGTTGGGGTCTTCAGAGTCTCATTGGCGTCTAACATACTGGGAAGTCGGGAAGAGGAGTCTTCGCATGCGGCATACGGGAACGACTCATGTCGGAGGTGTTGGGGGAAGATTGATAGAACCTGTGTAAAAATAGAACTTGATTGAATTCGGTATTTTTATGAGCTTGATGAAGGGTCTCGAAATGTTAAGAAGATAGGCGTAACCTTCACGACATCTAGAAAAAAAAAAACAAAAAGGAGGGTGAGAAAATCATATTATTTCCTGCTACTCCTTGAGCACTGTAGTACACATTCGGCCTAACTTGAAGAAAAAAGTAGAAATACACCGAGTCAAGAAGGGGACGAAAGACCTGTTTCTGATGGGAAAGCATTAAATACAAAAACAGACGATCAAGAATAGGAGAAGAAAATAGCCGGACTGAAATGGAAATTCATTTCGCCAAGCCTACTTAAGTCATTTTACGCCCACTGCGCGATGACACCAACTACAAAGAATACGAACTCGCCAAGATACAAAAAGTACTAAAGGCAAGGTTTCAACAGAGGGTCCGGTGGTGCCCGGCAACAGATCTTTGTGGGCTCAAAATGAGGAACACGAGGAAAGGGAGACCTGGTCGCGACCTGAGCGCTTGGGAAGTGATTGGTCTACCAGAAGGGAGATGTATCGAATCAGTGAAGCCGTATTTCCAAGGGAAGAGAGAAATGAGAAAGGAGGCCTTCTCCGCCGAGGAGAAAAAAAGAAAGAATTACGAAGAAATGGAAAGGGGAAAGATAATCTATGCTCTCCGCCAGCCTGCAAGGCACCAAGGCCTAGATTCCGCTGGTACGCATAGGGGTCTACAACAAAACACGGAGGAAAAAAGAAAGGGGAAGAGTCAAAAAATGTCACTGGACGATCAGGGAGTACCGGTAGGACCTAACCGGAATTGTCCGTTGCTTGTCGTAAAAAGGGGAGGGGGGAAGAGAAGGGGGAGAACAGGAACAACTTTCCCGGAGAGCTATAAAACTAAACGATGTTCACGTCGCGGAGGAATGACCGCTGGGCGTAGTGGCCAACTATTTGGGCCAGAAAACATCGGGGATAAGAGAATAGAGGGGGAACATTTGGTTCCTTAACATCATGGGGAGTTTCATAGGTTGCCGGCAAACAATCTGTTGATCACGAAGAGTGGAGTGTGAAAGCAAATTAAAGTAGCGGAGGAGAAGAGAAAGGGGGGCAGACCTCTGCGCATAACTTGCCTAGAGAGAGGGGGGAAAGGGGCGCAACAGAAATGGTGGGTCTCAACTAATTGTAAAGGAAATGCTATGGACGGGAGCAGGAAGCGGCTCAGGTGGTGCAAGGAGCTAACGATTGAAAGGGCGCTAAACGTCCAAAACCAACGTGTCACTGTTGTGGTAGGGCCGGGGTGCGAAGAAGAAAGTAAATTGAAATATGGGTAGTCAACTGGGGTGATCGAGTTTGTTGGTTAGGGGGGAACGATATAGTACCGGGGTCGGTGCCTTGCGTCGCTAGGGTATTGACTTGAAGGAAAGCGAAAGAAAAAAAGGAAAGGAGGTTTACTTAACTAGTACCTTTCTGGGAAAGATCTTGAAGAGTGCGAGTTTTTGATAAGGCCATGGTATAGTTTGAGAACGGTCCTAAATGACTTTCTTTGTCTTTACTTCTCCTTAAGTGAGCGTAAGGTTCGTATTAAGTTAGTGGTCCCTAGAAGTGAAGTGATGGAGGGAGCTATTCATAAACCGAAAAGCTCAAGTGTTTGTACTAAGAAGAAAAAATAAAAGGGCGTACGAAGCCAAAAACAGAGGGAAAGGGATCACCATGGGGTAATCTTCTTTTCGTTGAGTCAAACTACCTGCTAGGTCTTGTACCCCGGGAGTTCACGCGAGAACGAGTGGTGATTTGTGTACTCGCAGAGGGGCACGAAAAAAATCAACCTTGTTCACATGCTTAAGGCAGGATACAACGTCTCGTTCACGACGGCGGAGGTGTACTTGACAAAAATCCTGTTGGGTTACCCGCGGGTGAGACGACTTCGCACAGTTTGAGTGATGGAGTGGGATGGGGGGGGAGGTCAGAGAGGGGGTCAAACCCGGTCCAAAAAGGGAAAGACAAACAATTGACCAAAAACTGCTCTTCCGGCGTATCAGGGTGGAAGTACGGTAGCTCGACTCAACAGAGACAAAGAATATAGAGAAAGGAAAGAAGTAAACGCAAAAGATAACGAGGGGAAGAAAAAAGACTGGGTGTAAATTGTCAGTGAGGTTTGGCCTGGATAACGTTGACAACGCTCTGAAAGACACCTAACACAATTCTAACTGGTGAAAAGAAAAAAAAATGTGGTTAGAGATACTGTCCGCAACCATAACCCGTCTGAAAGTAGCTGGTTTAAAATTAATCAGTCGAGACGGATGAACCAGGGAGTAGCTAGCTGATCGTCTTTGCATGCAGCGAATAATAACAATAGTATACTAACGGAAGTTGCATCTGCCGAGGAGTTGATCAACAGAAGGAAGCCACGTGCAGGAGGTCGTGTTCGATTGTTAAAAGGGAACTGCCGAGGTGAGGAACCAACACTGGAAGCGTAAGGTGTGGTTCGGGAATTCTCGGCCCGCCTGCCAGGCTGGGCCGATGGGACGTAAACCAAAAGTCGGAACAGCGGGAAAGCCGGCAATGATCAACACATATCGACCATTCTGCCAGTCCCTGGGCCATTGCTGGGATCAAGTAGAGAAATGCATATCAGCCAGATCATCGGGTCGTCTGTCTCCTCCCCCGACAAGCACGGCTCATATTCCCCATGGGGACATAAGAAAAGGGACGTTTGGACGTGTTATGTAGAACGGAGAGCCTAGCAGAAATTAACAGGGTATGCGGCGGCCTTTATGCTGCTGTGAACCGCGGGGCTTATACAATCGGTCCTTTCTAACCCATGCCGTGAATTCGCTACTTGTGGGATGGTATTGTAATGAGGAGTAGGATGGCAGGGAGGGTCGAGGGGGGAAGGGGGGGGGTCGAGGGGGGAGTGTAAAAGGAGGGGAAGAGGTAAGGAAAGGAAGAAGGGGGGAGAGAGGGGTAGGGGGGCGGCGTGGGGGGAAAGATAAGAAGGTACTGGTCAGTACGGCCGGGGGGAGTACTTCATGACCCAATCAACCGCCCACAAAAGGGTTCCACTCTATTCAATGTACCTGATTGACTCTTACCCTGAATAATCACCCCAGGAACCTTTGGAGGGGGCAGTCGAAACCCAACTCATAAGGGGAATTTGGAAAAATCCGGATGCGCAGGGCAGGCCGAGAAAAGGAACGTTATTGATGGGTCTCTGTCTGGGCCGACAAAGTCTTTTGGCACATTCGCTTGCAGGTTAAGTCACTCACACTCTCTCCTCTTTCTGTTGGCCAGGGAAATTAGCCTTTGCTTTGCAGGTAGGTCGTCTCTTCGCAGAGCTAAGCGTGTTACGTTGCAGCCTTTCGCACCCCTCCCCAGTCCTAAGGGTAAACAGTATGGGTAACATATCCACAAGATTTTTGCCGAAGGGAAAAGACAGAGTGGGCAAAAAAATACCCAGTTTTCGTTGAACAGGTATTACTAGAACGATGTTTTCACACTCTTGGGAAAACATGGGCGCGAGGTGCGAGGGGGAAAGGAGTTAAAGGAGAGGGGCGGCTAGGAGGACCGACTGCAAAGCAGTTCTTAATTGAGGAGGCCTGCAGAACGGAGGTGTCGTCGAGAAGACTGTCAGGCATGTGGACACACTTTCGAAGATATCCCGTCTTCGTCGAGAAAAGTTGCAAGTCGGGACTCTTCCTGGCTTCGCCCGCCCGGGTTCATCGGTAAGCTATAGGGTGGAATAGTAAAGAAAAGAATAGCCTGCCCAGTCCTGTGTCTCTAGATAGGTCCATGCATTTCGAGAGGCCGAAAGCAGCAGGACCCGTCGGTTTACTCCGGGTTGTCGGGAACTAGTTGATGGTAAAGTCGAATCGCGTTGACGTGGCAAGATGCGGAGCCTCTAATCTTTCGTGACAGTGCGGGAGCCAAAATGGGAAGCACGCGGAAACGCCTCATTATTCTGCATATGGGCTGATGCAACAAGGGGTGAAAAAAAAGGAAGAGGCGGTTTCGATACCACAAGAGATCTCAAGGAAGAAACTACTCACCATATGAAAAGAAGGGTGTCGAGCGTACCCTTCCCAGGGTTGAGGAAGATGGGGGGAGTCCCACCTTTAAGGCGCTTTGGGGGAGAAGAAACGGATTGTGAAGGGAAACACCGCCCCGAAGAAGATGAACATGGTGACTTAGGGTCCGAGGGAGGTGTCTAAGAAGAGTGTGAATGCGCTTCTGTCGGCGTATGAATATCTCGGTGTTTGGATTAAAAGACCTACACGGGAATTCGCTTGGCACCTGTCTATTTCGGACGGCGATTTTCGAGCTACCTATATGTCTCTAGGATTCTGGTTTTTGATGAATGATCAAAAGAGAAGGTCGTGCTGGGTTCCCAACGTTATCGCTGGAAGGAAATTTATTTTGAGATACTCTTATCTCTGGCTACTTCTTCATGGTTCAACGATAATGTTAGGAATAGACTGTCACTCCACATCTTACCACAAACAAAAACAATGGAAATCTTCTTAGAGAGATCATTTAGGGTCCGATGAAATAAGCTCCTTGCTCGGCTGAATGCCCGGAGAGGATCCGATCTAAAATAATCAAACTCAATGTTTCCCCGAAATGGGGGGGAGGCAGAGAAAATTCAAACCAAACCGCCCTCTGTATCTCGTAAATTCTCCGAAAATGCGCCGCCGACCGAGAAGTCGGACGAAACCCACGTCATGTGAAACCACTGTCACAGCAAATGACGAAATCAAAGAGGAAGTCAACTCGACCTCCGAAGATACACCGTACTACGGACTGTTCATCGAGGAATACTGGTTCCCGTCACATAGATTGTGGGGGAACGCTTCGGGCGAGCAAGTCCGGGGGAGTAAAGGGGAACGTGGGTTCTACCGACCGTAGGGGAGAGTGTATTTCTGCACTTCAGAAGGGTTTAGGAGAAAGAATATTTCTTCCACACGTGAGGAAGAAGCCGAAAGAAAATCTCATGGCAAATCGGACTGGCGTAACACTCCCTCTGGCGCAGCACTGCAAAGACTATAGAAGGCTCCGCCAGCAGGAACACGTCAACCTCGGGATCTGCCAAATCCCCGGAATACAAACCCAAACAAGGGGCTTACAAACACCTATTAGGACGTTCAGATGGACTAGCTCAACGAGGCCTATATCTGTCTCCACATTAAATTTCTTTGCGTCGAGAGCAAAGGTCAAAAACGTATACAGGACTAGAGAGTATAAAAAAGAAAATACTACCCTGGAAAAGGAAGCCGTCTGCGCGGGGTCCTCTTCTGGAAAGTTTGGCGGATGAGAAAATAGTTGGTGGGAGAAAACGGCAGGTCTCCTAAACTCGAAAGCAACAGTTGCCTGTGGCAACAATCTGTTGCTTTGAACAATCAATTGCCTTTGGGGGGGCAAGGACCTTTGAGAGGCGGGTGATGGGTTTGAAGACCTTGATTAAAAGAGTCGACTCGACATTGTCAAAAGGCGCAGGCATTGCCAAACACGAGGCGAAGTTAAGGGAGAAATCCGGGGCGACACGAGGGTCGCCTAAAAAAGGAGTTACGAAAGAGTCAGTAGCAGAACAGAAAAGAGTTGTGTACAAATTCGTGCCATGGTTACCTTGCCGCAGCGAAGACCGAAACTCAAAAATCCTGTCGCGGGGGGGAGAGGCCGGGAAAGCAAAGAAAATGAAATGGCCATCGATTTGCAAGTGTGGGAGTAGCGAGGTGGGGTAGAGAAGGCAAATAATCGGGTCCCAAGGGGGTGGATTGGCGGAGTAAAAGGGGTTGCCGTGGGAAAAAAAATGGGAAAGAACCTTAGTCATAGTCATTTTATTATAAATCCTGGGAGGGGAACCGCAAGGGAAAGGACTCGGGTATGGCATTGAGGAAGGAGAGAGTGAATAAGGTCCTGAAGTACGTTCTGGGCTTGCAAGAGGGATGCTAAGAGAAATGTCGCAGGGAGGAGGATGGACGGTTGTGACGTTGCCCGGGAAAGAATGCATCTTCGTGAGCGAGGCAAGAAAAATCCGAGACAAAGTGTTTTGGGACGAAACCGGCCCGCACACAGCCCCCGACCAACGCCCTGGGTTAAGGACTTGTACTATCAACTATGAATCTTGAAACCTCAGACATCACTGCCTAGTAATGGGCGAAAGAGCAAGGTAAGAATCCCTGGGTTCAGAATGTATTAAGTCAGGCAAAACGAGGGTCAGAAGGCGGAGGTGTCAAGAACCGGAGGGACGTTGGGTTCAACAAAGGGGTTCACGCGTCTCACATTTTCAGGCCTTCAGGGTGTGGGTGGTGGGGGTGTATCCGTTGGTATATGTCATCTATTTTGCCCCAAGTCGGAAAACTCGCTCACCTGCCTTTAACAAAAAATCGTCATCTGTTCTCTGGGGGAGGGTATTTAAAGACGCACAACACACGGAGTGATTGGTATGTAAAAATATATATAGACGAACTCAAAAACGCAAGACGGCTTGTGTTATGAAGGGTGGGGTGAGTGACTGATACCTGGTTAAAAGGAGATGACAGGAAGCAGAAACGCGCCATTCCTCAGCCCTTTGAGAAGGAAGCTCAAATGGGGAATCGACGCTCATGGAAAGGCCACCTCCGAAATTCTGAACATAGACGAGTTGTGAACAGGGTGCCGTCATGACCGTGGGGTAGGGAACTGGAGTCTCTGCCCCTCTTAAGGAGGGCAAGAAAGAAACTAACAAAACTCCAATCTCTGCGAGGTGAATATCTGGAATCTAGTTGTCAGACGCCACGGGAGTCCACCAAAAGGGGGGCAGAGTGGGGAAAAAGAGTTTCGGAGGCCGACAGAGGCGTAAGAAAAAATTGTGACAGGAGGTGTAATTCTGACTCGCTGTCCAAAGTCAAGGAGGACCGGGGGGGAAGGAAAAGCAAACGAATAGAAATAAAAAAAAGTGAACCATTCAAGCCAGAAAAGAGCCGCCAAGAGGTATATATGAAACCTCGAAAGCCCGTCAGATTGTCTAATGCCACGGAGATCACAGACTATCGGGACCATCGTGTCCCGAAGCTCAGGCCTGGGAAAGCGTGCACGCGTAGCGTGGCGTTACCTGGGTGAGCAAACAGACACGACCGCGTAGACACTCCTTGGTCTTCCCGGGAAAGGGACATCACGGGATGAAAGCCCCTATTCTGCGGCCGATGGAGATGAATCATAAGGTCGGGAAGAGACGGAGGGGTAAGAGGTAAGCAAAAGGTAAGGAATCTGGAATCTACCCCCATATAGTGATAAACCCATTTTAAAAAACGACGTGGCAAGTTACCTTATTCTTGCTCCTCGGAAACGATCAACCTTACATTAACTTTGAACCTCTGATCTGCCCATTTCAGATGTATAGTGGAACAAAACTATTACGTCAAGAGAAGTTCATCTCAGGGATGATCTTCTGGCCTTAAAGGAATCGGTTGTTAAAAATGAAGCTTGTCGACAAAAAAATCTCATCGTTTTCTGGAGGTAGAGTGAAGGAAGCTCTTCTGACAATGTCGATCATATATTATCACCTCAAAGAAATGGACATGGCGAAAACTCCCACAAAGAATGATGAAAGATGTTGAAAAGATTCTCATGGGTGTTTCCGGGAAAATTGGGGTCCAGAGAAAGGCAACTGTTGAGGTTAGGTACGATACACTAGGGGGGAAAAAAAACTCGGTGGCGAAAACGCGCCCAATCTTTTCATTGATCCGCGAATGAAACATCAGCGGATCGGCTCGTCCAACGTGAGTCCTGCGGATTAAGGCTTCATTCTCAATCTGAAAAGAGCTGAGGAGCTAGAAGGAACAGAAACACCGGAAAAGGCGGAGACCGATATAGAAGTACCTGTCAAGACCGAACAAAAGAGACGGTCGGGTTTAAAGACGGGTGCGGTTATAAACTCTGATAAAATCGGTAATATAGGCGGTGACTAATCTGCGTAAAATAGAGGCGTAAAAAAGGAAGCAGCCAGCAGGGGAATACGACTCTGAGAAAAAGCTATCATTCTTTAAAATCTGGAGGGAAGGCCCCCGTGGGGGGTCACAAATCCGGGCGCTATGTCATATACAACCAAGATATGAAGGTGAAGTCATAGCATCAAGGTTGCTTTCGCGAGGCAAACGGCGGGAAGCGGAATAGACGCCTCAGTGAACGCTTGAAACCTAGTTTTGGGGAAGGAAACACCGGGGGGGGCTTAACAAAGAGGAAGCAAAGAGAGATTGAGGGGGGGTGCTGCGGGCGGGGGGTTTTAGGCGGGTCGCGGGCGGTAGAGCGCATTGGGACTCGAACAGGAAAAATAGTCAGGGACCTTGCTTGGGCGGGAGGAGGAATGGGAAGAGGACGACTAATCGGGATGGCAACGGGGGGTAGTAATGAAGAGATACCTGCTTCGTCCCCCATTGGCCTGGCCTTCAGGTGGATGGGGATACAAGGGAATCCGTCGCCGGGGCAGCATACGAAAGACGGCTAGAAACTCA
>Ga0179593_1498358_pt1 | contig 13754 bp, 15 predicted proteins | sample CZODoug2_1_08_16_FD_185931 | JGI IMG/M metagenome (GOLD analysis project Ga0179593, IMG submission 185931) | Vadose zone soil fungal communities from Angelo Coast Range Reserve, California, USA - CZODoug2_1_08_16fungal (PacBio error correction) | ecosystem: Environmental > Terrestrial > Soil >...
CCGGAAGGGAAAAAATCGGAGAGCTCTTATCAGATATCTTGAAAGGGAAGTTTTCGGAAAAGGAACGCATTCCGTGAATCTCACGTCAGGGTAAAAGGAAATGGGAAGGTAAATTAAGAAGACATGACAACCAAGAGGGTCGGCCGAAAGAAAAAATATCTACTAACTCAGTGGAGACTGAGTAGGGCCAGAAGGGAAGGAAAGTTAGAAAGTCCATTCGTGAGGGGCATGTGGGGGGTTGGTGGCGGCTACGGTTGGAAAGGTGGTTTGCATTTGTGACTTTCTGGGAGTTAGCGCGCAAAAAGGGGTCGCAGGAGCAAATAGAGAGCCTGAAGAAAGACTGGATGAATTTTGGCAAGGCTAAGACCACACTGGAGGAGTGGGGAAAATGTGTGACGCATCGAGGAGGGGCTCGCGCAAAAGGGGACGCTGGCCTCATGATCAAGATTTTCGGGTCGCGATACAAAAAGGGCCGTTGTTTTCATGAGATTTTGTGGAGGGAAAACGTAGAAATACAGTGAGCAGGGGGTTAATCCGGGGTTCTCCGAAGAATAGTCTTAAGGCCTTTAAGAAAGGGAAGGGGGGTTGGCCAAAAAAGAGTCCTATGGGGAAAATGTACCGGGAATTTACAAGGGATTGATGACATTTAAAAAAAAACCATGTCTGAGCATTAAAGAGATTTGGAGTTTACCTCAGTGGGAATATAATATTTTTGGGAGTTATTCTTTGGAGACTTCTCTGCTAGTCGTGTCAATTTTTGAAAAACTGGTCCAAATTAACATGAGTACTAAAGAAATGTTCAGCCCGGCCGCGGTTTTGGAGGAGGGGAACCGTCATCTCGGCCCGCAGGGTCGGGATAACGTTGACGTCAGCTCAGTCCCTGGGCTGGGCGGTCGTGGGAACAGGGGAGATTGTGAAAAAATCGGAAAGGGAGGCAAGAGTCCGGGGGGGGGGGGAAACAAAACGAAAATATAATAGGTTCTTCTCCGAAGGAACGAATCGAGGGGAGTGGAAATGCAGGAGCGGGGCAGGAGGTAATCAGTCGCGCGCTCTGAGTCCAAGAGATTACTGGAAAGGAGATACCGTTAGTAGGGGATCTATCTACGCAAAATGCAATTTGCGGAGCTAGGAAGAACTCTGCTCACTTAAAGGCTCAAACCGGAATGATGCAAAAGAACTAAAAGAAAAACGCATTAAAAGCATAAAAACTTTCTCAAATGGGTGCTCTTCAAGGAGTCCATTCCTTCAAATCGAAAAGGGGGAAATTAAATTATTAGTGAGTAGGGAAATACCACCACCCGCAGATGGCGATCGTACTTTGCAGATATTGAAACGAACTATAAATCCCAAACAACCTAGAGGATGGAAGGCTCTTCGGGGTCAGGTTCGGATAGTATGGTATTCGGGCCATACTCCTATTCAAAGGGCTTTTAGACCGCTCTCTGGAGGAAAGCGGGGGATATCAAAAAAAAAGACGAGGTTGTGGGGGAGATATGTTCGTTCATACGACGATTGAACCCCACAAAGGTAAAGGCGTAGGGAACTCACAGAAGAGAAGAGAAAGGGAAACTTAAAAAGGAAGAAAAAAAATCAACGGAGAGGGGGGCGCGGATTAAAGATTATTCTGCGGTGGGTGGGAAGGGAGTTTGACGAAGAAAGGGAAACAACTGAATCAAGGGGTAGTGGGGAGGTAAAGAAGATATTAGTCAAGGTCGTAAAAAGAAAAGGCGGAAGGCAATTCCAGTTTTGAAAAGAGGTAGGAAAGGGGAGTGACCATGGTCGAGTTGGTATAAAAACAGCCGACTTTGTAAGAATTTTAAGGGAGAAGAGGGGAATTACGAAAAGCAAACCTTTATTTTGAATAGGAACTGACTAACTGGGGAGCGCGTGAGAGCGCTTGATAGATCTGGCGACGAAGGACTCGGAAGAAAGTTTAAAAAAAAGTTCTAAAAAATGAGGGCATAAAGAGTTAAAATCAAAACTGAAACCTAACTGAGAACGGTTTCGGTTGTTGAGAGGGCTATGTCATACTCGAGTGTTTGAAAACACCATGGAAAAGAAAAGAAGTTACTTGATTAAGTCTCCGGGACTAACAAAATAAATAGAGAATATAGAATGGGGGGGTGAAAATCTCTAACAACCGCTGGAGGTTTAAAAGGGCCACGAGTCTACCGGGGGGGGGACATCCAGGCCGACGTTATACAAAACCATGATTCCCGAAAGTAAAGTCAAACAAAGTAATATCAGAACTGGTTCATTGTACCCAGAAAAGAGAACAGGAAGACATTCCTACCGAGAGCGAAAAGGGAAAAACACCAGACCTCATCGTCTATCAAGCACCTTCGAGACCAAGAGTGGGATAACGGCTTCGTCTGCGTTGCAAACGCATAACTCTGCAAAAGAATGCTGGGGGTATCATGAATCCTTGAGGATGTTCTATCAAGCAGGCGAGCGGAGAAGAGCTTGTAAAGAATTCGAGGGACTAGACCATCGTTCGGGCTGGCCATAAAGGGAGGAAGGGAGAGTCGAGAAGGGGGGAGGCGGTTGAAAATCATATCCCGCTAACTTGTCAGATATAAGGAGGAAAAATGAAAACGCAAAGTATCCTAAGAAAAAAGGGGGAAGAACACATACAAAAACCTACGTTACTGAAAAGGGACCAGGGCTCAAAGAAAGAAAGAGGACAAGAAAAAGTAGAGGGTGGGAAGTGGAAGGCCGGCGGGGATGGAATTCAAGGTGAATGATGAGTTCCATTCGCAAGGCCGGATGAAGGAAAAAATTTCTCTCGACAAACCCCCGGCAAACAAGCGAAGTCCGAGGCCTACTCCGTAGGTATGAGAAAAAATAAGAAACACAAGGAGTCAGTTCGGAGGGTAAACTACGCAAAAAAAAAACCCCTTCGTAGAAAATAATTGTTGATCAATTACCGAGTCGTAAATAGAACCGTGAAAGCAAAAGAGAATTTGGGTACTGGGCCATTCCTTGGAACGCCAGAAACAGAAAAAATAAGGATACACTCATCACGTAGTTCTAGGGTGTGTTGAAATAGACTTCTGTCAAGAGCGAAAAAATAAAAAACCAAAAGCACGCGGATTTAGGCACACTAAGGGGAACAAGATATCGCGCGAACTAGTGTCTTTTAAAACTAATAACCAAGCAAGGTGGGGCTGTACCCCATAATACGGGCTGGAAGGGGGACAATTTTAGAAGTCGTCAAAGTTTCTTCAGACTTTTTAAAAAAGAAAGGATATAGGAAAGGCGATCATTCCCGAATAGAAGAATCCACTTTGAGGGTAGGGGTCCTGAGGTCTAGGGAAAAATTAAGGAGTCAATATAGAACCTGTCAGGTGGGCGCAAATTATAACAGAACTATGGCATTCTTTGGAGCAGTGGGAGCCATCGTTAATAATAGATCAGGAATAGGGGGGGGATTTGAAGATTCTTTATTCTCTAGGGAAATTTTGTGGCCTCCCGGGCTAGCATGGGGAAACTCATTCATTACTAGCCGTTACTTACTGGAACCCTCGAGAGAGGGCCAGAACGACTTCGTAAAGAGCGATAGGAAAGAGTGGGAAGGAGTTCCTTGGAAACAAATAATATGCCAATAGGAGTAAAAGGCTGTCATGGGAATGAGTTGTATTTAAGACGTTTAGAATGGCGGTAACGTGACTTACCCGACTACACAAATTATATTCAGGGATGAGGGAACGTAGTCAGAAACACGACTGGGCCTTAAGGGAATGATAGGAAGTCTTTGGGAATTTTTGGATTCTGGAATTAAGGAGAGGGAACTTGCTGCTTTTATTTGAGGAATGCGTGGAGGTCAGGGAAGGAATCCTGCTCTGATATCTCTACAACCAAGGAATATTAGTAAAATATATATGGTTCTCCGGAGAATCAGAGGGAAGAAAAGCACATTCGTCAAACTCCTGGGGAGAAAAAAAATAGACCATCCAGAGATTGGCCAGCATCTCCAAAATGGTCAAAGGGGTGAAAGTAATGTAGAGATGTCGGTGTTGGCTTTGGAAAAAAAAAAAGTCAAAGGGAGCTGTATGAGGTGGGTCAAAAGGGACGCGTATCCTCAGAAATCACCCTCTTCCCCAGGCAAGATGAACATCATGTTTACCGCTTCTAAGGAAACCATGTGAGCAGAAGGGAGATTCATGGAAAAAGATTTCAACCTGTAAATCGAAATGGGGAAAACCTCTTCGGGGCTACAACAAAGACGTACTGGTGGGGGTTCGATGCCTATCACAGCGTCGCGGAAAAAAGGGACGGGGATGCGCAAGCCAGAGAGTAAAAAAGAAGAGTCATTGATGATAAAATAGCTAAAAAAAAAATCAAAAGAGCATGAAAGAGAGTTACAGTCAGAGACGCCTTTTCGCGGAGTAGCCCCAAAAGAAGAATAGGGGATTTATTCAAATGAGGTGGCACACAAGTGAAAAAGGGGGCAAAAAAGGAGCGTAAATTAACAATCTCCAAAAGCACAAGCTGCCTTAGGCATATGCATGGGGTGGAGAAAGGCAGGGAGCATAGAGGAGCATTGGTCTATCGGCCATGGGTCGAAAGCTCCAGGGGGGAAGGACACGCAAAGCGTCTTTGGTTGTGTTTTAAACGTGTCAGGTTGTTAAAATCAAATATTGAAAAAAGCCCAAAAAAAAGGGATTGGCTTTCAATCGAGGGTAAGGGGGGATTGTACAAGGCGTTGCCAGTTTGGGGGGGGCTTTTTAAAGATGTGGGACGCAGGATTTCCCACAACAGGGACTACAGACGGCTGGGAATCTCATTTTCGTCTGTCGGCTTGTTGCGAAGAAGTAGTAATCCGGCGTCCCAATCATGTTAGGGGGGAGACTCGTCTGTAGTAATCCTGTACAAAAAAGGGACCTTGGAATTATGGTCACGGTTAGACGTCGTTTTCGGGGGGTGGTCAAGCGCACTCCATTAATCTCTTATATTTCACCGGCGGATACTCGCTAGGAGGGCGCTCCAGGGGGAAGGAGAAGAAAAGAAGCGACCGGGGGATGCAGGTTGGAAGGGGTTTTGGGGCGGTCACGAGATTAAAGTAATCTCATTCGTAAGTGGAGAGAAGAAATTTGCCATAAGTCAAAGGGCAGTACCAAAAGATCATTCCAGAAAACAAAAAAAAAATACTCTTTTGGGGAAGGGAAACGGACAGCCTTACAAGCGCTAGAGAACAGTCTTGATTCTGATGGGGAATATTTTGGGGGGTGCGGCTACTTCTGGGGATTGGGGTTTATTGGCATTGGCTTGGGCTCTAAAGTAGAGACGCAGGATCAAAGAAGTAAGTGCTAAGCCATTCATTAAGGAGGGTACATCTGAGGAGAAATCTGGGGAGAGACAGCGAGTGTGTGGATAACAGGGGGGTCTTCTTCATCTACCTAATAGGGGACAAACAGATGCAAATGAGTTATTCTCTCTCTATAAAGAACCTCTCCTTGTAAAAAAATGCGTAGGGGGGAAAAACCGACGAATACTGGGGGGGGAACCTTTTTGGACTGACCGTGGGTCAGTCGAGATATGATGAGCATAGTGCAGTTGGAAAGAGTCTTCTACTATGATAAGGGAAGTAGGGTCCGTTCGGCTGGGGGTCATTGCTTCATCCACTGCGTCTGCATGAGCACTGGTGTCTGGGAAGCATGGTCGTTCCGGTGCGGGGGTCATAGTTTTGAATTGAAGGAGGATGGGACGAAAAAAAACGGCATGCTGTAAACTCGTTTGGAACCGCGGTCATCCTTGGGGGATCCCCGACCCGCTTTGTCAGGATTGGGAAACACAGCAAAGGCCACTATTCGGGGGGCCTTGAGAATAAGCGCCGTCCCGGCTTGGGAGGTAGGGGACGCCATTCTCAGTTGAAAATAAGTGAAAGGGAGGCCAGAGAAAAAAAAAAAAAGGAAAGGATTGGAAGATTCGAAAGGGTGTAATCAGATAGTAAGTGTCCTTCTCTACAGTTTTAATAAGGTGCACGAAGTTGCGGAAAAGAGGCCTCGTTCGCGATGGCGCACAAATTCCCGGTCCGAAGGGTAAACGTTCAAAGTTCCTTGAAGAATAGAGATCTAGAAAAAAAGAAAGTGATCAGCGTAACGAACAGGAGGAAAAGTCAATTAGTCAAAGGCAGGGAGCTAAAAAAGGCAAAAAGAGCACAAAGGAATAGAGATGAGAATCGCAGTTGCCTCTCAAGGGGGGGGCTGAGATATTCGCCCTTACTTTAATTAGGATTTATAGGAAAACAATACAAAATCCATTTGCGCGAGGGGTGTGGAAAAAAGAGAAAACTCACTATACTCAACAAAAAGCCAGGAAGATCGGGGATAAAGTCAGAGTTCATCAAGTTTAAAATTCCTTAGGAAATTCGGGAAACTACAAAGCTCTCGAGCGTTGGTCGGAACCTCTCGGGAGAATCGAATCATCAGAGAAAACCAACGGGAGAGATAATTAAGGCTATTTCTTCCAAAGGAAGAAAGAGAAAAAAGTGCGTAAGTTTCCCGAAATGAGAAAACTGAGAGGGGAACACCGCCATATTGGCGCTAGCGGTTTCTTGGTTTGTGGAGTAGATGGTTGTCGAAGGAGGAAAAAAAACGCGCGCAATGGCGGGGAGGGGAGGGACCTAATCCAGAAGTAGGGTACCGGGTACGAATGACAATGGGAAGAACCGGGAGGCAGGCTAAAGTGTTTCAGGGATATGAGGCGTGACCTCTTTGGAGAGTTTTGGATAGGGTGCAGAGAAAAAACGGTGCGCACGGTTAAGTGACTAAGGGGGGCTGACCTATGAGGACCTTTATGGTGCACTTATAACGACTAGACCGAACGGTGAAAGGAGTGCGGAAGCGCTTGGATAAAGCTGATAAAGATAGGCCATAAAGGAAGCCTGATTTCGAGAATTAGAAACCTCCAGCTTATCCCTCAAACATCCCGTAGAAAAGGGTTGAGGGGGGGGGTTCCTTTGACTCGGCAGACTTTAGGTAAGGGTAAAAAAAAAGAAAGCATTAAACTAAGGACCAATTCGTATCCACTGAGAAGACGCGTATTCCGAGGAATTGGGGGGAATCCTACCAAATGGAGGGGGATTCACCAGGGAAGCACGTCCATCCATAAAAAACGTAAAATACGGCCTCAAAAAATAGGAAAAAAGGGAACTTCGGAAACGAATGCATTCTCCTAATGGACATGTTAAATAAGACAGAAAAGCAGAGAAAAGGGAAAATCCGAGATAGACGGACCCAACATGACTAGGGAGTAAAGAGCGAGCCTGCAAACTTCTGAAAAAAGAACACTGGCTAACGCTAAGAGTGTAAAAAAACGATGAAAAATGATGGTGAGAGAATCAAGGGGGAATAATCGCCGGCAGAGGCTCTATACGAATCATCTTTGTCACAAAAAGAAAGCTCCAAAAAAGGGCAACTGCAGATTTCCAGAAGGCAGAAGGGAATAGGAGATAGAACGCGCTTTTATAGAGTCCAGAGAATTGCATAAGAAGAAAAAGGAAAAATAACCCAGGGGCAAAAGTATCAATAAAAAAAGGCAAAGCAAAAGAATAAAACTTTACTTCTTGAAGGGTCAGTAAAAAGACAAAAGATTAGAGTGTTCCGTGGCTGCCTATTTTGTGGGAGTAGGTTTAAGAGGGAAGTAAGACTGAAAATTAACGGTTTACGAGATCTTTCTGCGGGAAAAAAACGTCAACCTTCATCAGTAAGAAGAGATAAGAAACATAAGGGAGCCGTACAGCAGCATTAAGAAGAATTATCTGGGAAAAAGGAACCAAGAACCGGCAAATAATGCCTTGGCCGAAGTCGGAGTAAAGAGGAAAAGGAGAATCTGCGACACGATGGGAAGGAGGGGGAACTTAAGAGCCCAACAATCAACGGCAGATTATCAAAAGAAACAAAATAAAAAATTTCTATTGTGGGAAGGATGCGGTCAAATAGGAGAAAATACTCACAACATGTACGGCCTGGGAGAAACAACTGAAAAAGCGATAGAGCACCTTAGGGTAAAGAAGCGATAACAAGCAGAAAAGTCATCAACCCCAGCGACACTTGGTGATAGGAACCACGTTAGGAGGATCACTGCGACAGGTTTTAAACAAAGATCGAGAGGAGGAGAAAGCGAAACACAAAAAGGCAGATCGAATACAGAGGATTGAGAGGTGGTGGGGACGGAGGCTGGCAGAGGACGAAGTTCCTCTCCTTAGTAGACCGATAAAGCTTTTGTCCAATGGAAAAGTGGTGTGAAACACTGGTAGGCGCTGTGGCGCAGCAAGTACTTGGAGAAAAGGTACAATATGGAGGTGACAAGCTTCAGCGACGGGGGGATGTATATGGAAGAAAGCCGGAGAATCGGTTTTCCTCTCCTGCGGGAAAAATCAGATAGGGACATGAAGGAAACGCGGTGTTTCTTGACAAACCGCATTAAGAGAGGTGTAGCTACGAAAAAACACTCTCTAGGCAGGAAATTTAAAATTCAGGGGAAGAGCAAAAGATGTTCCATCTTAACATTTTTGGTCAAATCGTAGGAACACTGTTTTATGTAAGGGGAAAAGCCGCAGTGTTGATTTAGGGGGAGAGAGTCTGACGGCCCCACCCAGTCAACCTTGAAAAGGAAGAAGTCTTGTTCTTCGGCAGAAAACTAAGGAAGGGGAAAAGCTACTATTGCTGTCGGACGACTTTGGGAGGGGGGAGGGTCAACGGAAGGGGTCTGTCTTGAGGAGGCTTCGCTATTTTAGAGGTAAATTCCAGGATGATTCAAGAAGGCGTGTATTAGAAAAAACAAAAGAAGGGAGGAAAAATAGAGAGATAATGCTCACGACTGAGAAGAGGAAGAAAAAGCACAGATTTAGAAGGAAAGCACTCCGAAGCTCTCGGACGCAAGAAAGTAGGGAAACATGGAAGGGGGAGGCATGAGTGTCTATTGGGGGGGATCCCGACAGAAAAAGAGCCATGAAGGGGGTGAACGGACGGCCTTCCTAATACGAAAAAGAACAAGGAAAATCGGAAAAGAAACAAGGTGTTCCACGGGTCTCAAACCGGGTAACAAGGACATCTAGGAGCAAAGTCAGCTTGAAACCATGGCGGCGAAGGAGAATCGAAGAGACTTAGCGAAAACCACTATTCGGGGAAAGTGGTAAGGCTGAAAAACGGTCTAATGTAGGAAAGTCAAAGGGCGGGGCGCAACCCCTATTAAAAATAAATAGCAGCGCGAGAGAGGTCAAATCACAAACGCTTGCCGGAAAAAAGGGGGGGAAAAGGACCGTATACCGGGAGCGACAGGATTCTCCAAGGAATTACAAGAGTTCCAATAAAGAGTCAGAATGGAACGGGATGTCATAAAAAATAAGCATAATACTACAGAGTAAAAGCCCGACCTCCAATCCGCTTTCTTTCGTAGTTACTGGTGGGGGGGAGATCCGCTGTCGCCATCGAGGTGTAAATCAGTAATACCGAAGCAGCGAGGGGAATGACGGCATCCCAAACGGGAAATGGTTTTTAAATCTACCTCACTTGAAAAATGTTCTTAGGTGTTTAAGCTTTGTCCCAAACGAAACGATGGATCGCCTAGAGGAGGGCCCCGGGCGGGGGGGGCTCACAGCCGGCTTCACTTTTGGGGTTGGGAGAGTGTTGGGGAAGAAGAATTTGACCGAATAGATTGTCAGCAGACAGATCGAACTAAGGGGATTGCACTGTGCCTAGGAGGGTGATTGGGGCGGGATCGGGCATGGAACCAAATCGGTTTGGGATCGTTCTTTGACCTAACTAGGGGAGGGATAACGGAATTATTTGGTCAGGGGCCGGGTTGGGGGGGAGGTGTGCTATCCTCCAATTAAGAGAATGGTATGCATGCTGCGCTAAACCTGGAGCTCCTCTTTTCGTTTTTCCTTAGCAATAGGGATCAGGTCGTCGTCCGAGTGGGGGGATTCTTCAGAGGTCCTACTCACTCTAATGGGAAAACAAGAGCCAATCCGAAGTACGAGTGAAGGGGAAAAAAAGAAGGATTCAACATGGCAAAAGGTACAAAACGTCCGCCACGAAAAAGATACATGGAGTCAGGGGCAATCACTGAAGGAACGCGTATTCCTTGTTTCAATATTTCGTTGGATGCTACGTGTGGACGGGTCGAAGGGGTACAGTTTCTCGGTGTTACTTGGGATCTAAAAGGGGTTCCGGGAGCGGATGAAAGAAAATCGCCTTTCGAAGGACTCTGCCATGAAGGGAGATGGACATGTGCAGCACGCTTGTCGGAGCGTGGGAAAGAAAGGGGGGAGACAGCGAGGGCGGGTCTAGCCATAGGCCGAGGAAAGGATTGGATAGTCCAGAGACAGAACCGGGGGAAGGGGTTTTTTATATTTTATGCGGGGAAAGAATACCGCTGGTTAGGAAGTTGGTGAAGCCGGGGTGGAAAGGGAGCGCGCATATCTGTCGCAATCGTGTGTAACTATGTCAAGATGGCTGAAGGGTCTCGACGCTAGGGGGGACTATGAAAATTAAAACCATGTCGGAGTGACTGAAGAACGGTTTCGTTTGACGCACGGTACACGGGGAGGGTAATATGGGGATTAGGGCGTTTAAGTTCTGGACGGGTCAGGAGGCGGACAGGAGGGGGACAGTTGAAGCCGGTGACAGGTTAATCCCGACCAGAGTACTCTTGGGGGGGGAAAACATTCATATTCGCGAAGGATAGTGGGGGCCCGTTGCGCCTATAGAATCCCACGTCTAATGGTTTAAGTGCTTGTTACCTTTTTTGGTGAAAAAAAAAAGAAATGAAAAGATTCAAAGGAAACCAAACGGAAACTTGTAGATTTAAAACTGTGGTTGAATGCTCAGTTCTCGAGGACGAAAAAAAAACGGGAGGCCCGCTGTGGAATATGCTCCGGAAGGAAGGGCGACCATAAAGTAGCGATATTACAAAAAAGAGATTGAAAAGTCCGCGGGTCACAGTGGAGGGGAATGGTGTGTGGGTGATACTCTAGGTCGCTGTACAAATAAAGTTGGGAAAGAGTACGGAACGGTCGTCTCCAATCCAGGGGAAAAAAGAAGATGTCTGCAAATATAAGAGCTAGCATGAAAATTACTGTCCTGGATCATGAAAAAAACACTGGCGCATTACATGCTTGCAATGACTGTCCGTCTCTCAAGAAACTGAATTATTATGGTTAGGGAAAGACACCACTACACCAGGGGGGACGCAGGTTCCGCGATCTTAGCGAAAACCTGCCCATCCAAAAGAGAAGACCAACAGTTCCACATAGAGGTGCCGCATTTCGGAGAATCTGTGAGGGTATTTAGTTACGGGGAATTAAATAAAGAATTCTCTCTATGGAGAGAAAAGAACGGAAGAATCGCTTCAAAACATCTCGAAAGAGGGAAAAAACAAACCTGAGGAACTAGATATATTAGAAAAAGCGGGTGGAAATAAAACGAGACGATCAGAAAAGCGTAGAGGTGCTTAAGGGAAGCAGTAAAGAAACCTCAACTCACGTTCCGAGGGATCACTCGAGATTCGTGATGGTTTTAGGGAGAGGTTGCGAATATCGGAGGAAAACAAAGATGGAGGTAGTGGGTTTAGTCCAGAATCCAGAATAAATGCTTTCCCGAAATAATGCGTACGGAAAAGTGCGAAGTTTTGACTCTGGAAGGAGGGACGGGTCAATGGAGCGGTTGGATCTTTCGATCCTTTAGGAAAAGGGGAATGAGGAAGCACAGGGGGGGCAGGTACGCGAGAGCAAACAATTTGGGAGAATAATCGAACCTTCACAGGGGGGTATACAGAGACGTGCGAAGCTGGGGAAAGGATGAAGAACGAGGAACTCTTAATAGCTACAGCAGGTAAAAGAATTTCTATCACGGATGCCTCCGAGGAAGCGCAAAAGCGGAGAGGGAAAAGGTTTCGGGTTTGGAGGAGGAACTAGGGAAAGACTTGAAGTTTCACAAAGTAAATTCACGACGGGCGACATGGGAGATAAGTGCTCGAACATGTAAAAAAAAAAGAACAGAAAATCTGACTGTTGCCAAATGGGTCCCAACCGGGGGGGAAGTGCACCAGGAGCCCCACAACGGGACGGAAAAGGTCCAGCACAGGGGGAACGCCGGGGAATAAGTACGCCCCATTCAATCCACATAGGAAAGCAAGGAACCTCACCGACACATTATATTAAAAACTCCACCCTGGGGTGGCATGGTGACATGCCACAGAAAGAAATATACACGAGATCGCCTAAGTTGAAAAATTCAGAGCGAGAGTAATTATCAGAGAATGCACCCCCTGCGAGAACCACCCTGGAGAAAGAGTACTCGGTTCACGAACCCATCACTAAATACTGTTATCAGGTGAACACTGCTGAAAAAGTCTCTAAAGCTAGAGATAAGCGCTTGTCAGAAGTCCTTACAGAATAAAAAGAAGAATGGAAATAGAAATGAATTTCAGCTTTCTCTATCCAAGGCAGATCGTTGAGTAGACGGGGATAGAAGATAACCTTGCTAGATAAAAAAAGGGGGAAATATAGAAAAACAATGCAATTAGAAGAAACAAAATATGCAAATGAAAAGGGAAAGACGTTACGCTTGACGGAAGTCCCCGAAGAGAAAAGAAGTATCGGTTTTTCAATTGGGCTGACGTTGTTAAGGAAATGGAAGGCAATTCTTCAGAACACGAAGTATGCTTGAAGGGGAAAGATAGAGGGGAAAAGCCAAACGGCACCTTCATCGTAGGCCGATAAAATAGACAGGGGAAAGGTATCATCAATAGATCAGAAGAATTAAGAAAGGATATAGTCTTGAGGTTATACCCCCCACCAAAAACAAGAGGGGGACTTACTTACCAGTCCACACGGAGATGAAAAGGAAAGCACACAAACTTATTTACTCAATACATTAACGGCCTCTCCCTACCAAAAAGAAAAAACCATCGGGAAAAAACGTTTCGATATGTGGGGTGGGAAATAAAGAAAGATCTAAAATAAAAAGTACAAAACCTGCTTTGATCATAAGCATCGCAAGCGATCTTCGATCCAGCAGTTGAGCTCAAAATAAAAGGAAAAAAATAAAAACAAAACCCATACGGAAGTTTTGATGTCAGGAGGGAAAAAATTCCCTGTGAGAGAAGGCGCTAGATGGGAAAAAGACGGTGAAAGGGAGAATCGCCAGCACAAAAAGGAAGAGGATATCAAAGCGGGGGGGAAACGTCGTTGGTCGCTGGCGGGGTCCTTAGAGATTTGGTAGTAAGTGGTATGGCACTTCTTTTTTCCAAAAAGATTTGAATCACTAACGATTAATAGGGGGAGAAAAGCAAGGCAAGGAGAAAAAGGGTTCATAGGGCCTGTAACTCTATAAAAGAAGACTGTGGAGGGTGAAAGGAAGATGGAGAAAGCTGCAGCGCTTTTGGGGGGCTCTCCGGTAGGTAAAAGGAAGATTGAAGGAAAGCATACCGTGTTCGGAAAATACAAAAAAGTGGTTACCTAGACGAAGCAAGCATCTTAAGATTCGCCGTGAAGATGTAACGTGTCCCGAAGAGTGCCCAAGGGGTGCGTACTGGAAACACTGAATGTTAGTGACTCACGGGGACTCGGGGTGTGGAGTGAGGAGAAAAAAAAAAGGAGTCCATGCGGCCAATCCTGTCGGAGTCGGAGGGGAAGAAGAAGCATTTAAAAGGAACGGGGTCTTGCGCGGACTTTTGATTACAGGACAAGGGAGGTCTTGGGGAAGGTTCGGTGTGGTTATAGAACGCAATAAGTGAGGCAACCTGTA
>Ga0179593_1296510_pt1 | contig 13753 bp, 19 predicted proteins | sample CZODoug2_1_08_16_FD_185931 | JGI IMG/M metagenome (GOLD analysis project Ga0179593, IMG submission 185931) | Vadose zone soil fungal communities from Angelo Coast Range Reserve, California, USA - CZODoug2_1_08_16fungal (PacBio error correction) | ecosystem: Environmental > Terrestrial > Soil >...
AAGTTGCCGAAATAAATTTGAACCAATGGGACGTGGGGAAAGAAAGAGGCGAACTGCATTTCGGGGGTTCATAGTCTCGGAGCATGGAAAGAGAAGAAAGGGCTTTATGACATCCAATCTGAGCGATGGGAAAGAGTAAGTGGGAAGAGGTACCATAACCCTTATGAGTGTGGAGGGGGGAGGGGGGGGTAGGAAGGGCATCCTCTGCTCCTTTAGAGACGCATAAGAAACCGACAAGGAGTAGAGCAGAGTATCAATGCCCTTTTGTCATGAGAACAGGGAGGAGGGGAGGTCGCGGGAGAAGGGAGACGCAGAGTCTGACGACGCATTGAAAGCGACAACAGTCGCGAGAAAGAGAAGGGAGGGAAGGACGATGAGCGTGTAGTACGGTATGGTGTAAAGATGAGTCACCCCTTTCTCAGGCCGAAGGGGAGGGAATGAAGAAATTCCTAAGAGTTGCATAAAGTATTTCTAACGAAGAAACGCTAAAACATCGGGTATGATTTCGCGCACTTCGCGGGGGAAAAAAGAAGAAGTGCGCAAGGAAGAGTGCTTCTCCTCACGGCGCATATTTCTCCAAAATCAAGCCCAGTGAAAAAGTACGCTACTGCAGTATTCGGGAAAAAAAATTAAGAGAGGAGTTGCAGAGTGAGTAACCTCAGAGCGGCCCATCAAAAATGGCAAGTTTTTAGGACTGCTGGGCGTTTATTGGATCGAGAGGGAAAATGCTCCGCTCCCTATCTAGGCATCTCTGGCTCCGTGAAAGGCGGCGGCCAGCGACGCAATGCGTCCCGGGGAAGCGACAGGCAGACGAGCGTCCTAGTCACTAAGTTTCACGCCGGAAAAAGGGTGCTAATCCCGAAGATCGATGAAGATGCTGGGATAAGTGCAAAAAGGCCCGGGATTCAATGTGACGCTCTCCGACACAACGGACATCCCCAATCTAAAAGGGAGCACGGGCTGATTACTGGAAATAGGATAGAAAAGATCGCTCGTGTACCCGGAAAATTTTCCCACAAAAATAGACCCTCTAACAGGTGGTCAGAGTTGAAGAGCGCACCAACACCTGCCATCCACTTATACCGGCTGACGGCCTGGCATCTGCGGCCTAGGGGTGCGTGTTGGGCCGGCGCGCATCGCAATATCCTGATACAGCAAGTTACGAAGCAAGAAATTAAGACGGCCTTTCAACTATTGACGTTGTTTTACCACTGCGTAGAATGCGAGTCGTTTCTAAACCGAGACGGATGTAGCTATGCTGTTACGCAAATACGTCGCGCCCCGGCTTCGTAACAGACCGAAAAAAATACAGCCGTGAGAAGGCTAGTTGATGTGGGCAAGACGAGGCCGGATCGCCATTCAAGGACTGGGCCTTGCGCGGATAGCAAAAAACACTTCAGTCTAAAAGAAGACAAAGAATCTCGCTGAGCCAAGCGTAATGGGGGCAAGGCTAATATTTAGGGATCAGGAAACAAAAAGAGGGGCTGGGGAAAAGGCTCAAAAATTAAGGAAACATCTCCAGAACGGGAGGGCAAAAGCAGAGAATGCTGAGCTCGCATACGCCTCTTCCTCAGTCGTAAGACTACGCGATTGGTGTGAATAGGGGAGGGCTCAGAGAAAAGGGGGCCTAAATAAAGAGAGAGTGAATCCATTTCGGATGGGCAATGCTAGAGCCCAATGAAGAGGTGCAAACCTTGGTCAACTATACCACTCGCCCTTCGGCCAAGAGGCGAGGGGGGGTCTTGGGTGAAATCTAGAACGCAGGATTAGGAAAGCTAGGAGCCGCCGAGATCGTACATCTGACTGATAGCTTGATTAGCCAGGTAATAGGTGTAGGAACCGAAGCGGAAGGATGAGTCAATGCGGGGAAAGGTCAATACTAAAGTAGTGAAAACAGAGGAAGGAAGGAACTCGCGGCTCAATTACTGGAAGTAGGGGAAGGGAGGGCTTGTGAGGACGGGCGGTAGAGTGGTGGAATCAAAATATGGGTCTCTCTTCCACTTCCCGAAAGAAAGAGTAGGGAAGGAGGAGGGAGACAAACAAAAGAGGGTGGGGATGCGCCTCTCTGCCCCCTTCTAAGGAAAAAAGAGGAGGGGGGAAGACAAAATCGTATGAAAAACCAAGAAAATTCACCTTCCTAGAACGAAAGAGGATTTAGAGTGAGGAGAAACTAAGAACATGCTCGTTGAAGGAAGCTGTGGGAGAAGAGATCGTAAACAGGAGAAAACTTTCATTCTGAGTGCCGATGGAGAAGGGAGTTACATATGAGCAAAGCCGGGATGAGCTCACTAAGAGTCTCCTTCTCAACTAGAGGAGATCAGGAAAAACGTTGCGATCGTGGGGAGGTGTCGAGGCTGGTTGTCAAAGATATAGAGAAATAATGGTGGAAAAGAGATAGAGGAAGAGATAGGATATCCGTCACTACATAGTAAAAGTGTTGAGAGACTCGGAAGATGTCAGGAAGGTGACTTTCTATGTACTAAAGCCCAGAAGTCATGAAATGAGGGAAAAGTTTGGAGGTTTAAGCAAACAGCTACACCGGGTCCTATAAAAGTGCGCTGCGGACCTCGAAGAGAAATCACGCGCGCAATAAGTTTTCCGGTGTCAGAGGGGGATTTGTATGGAAGTAACCAAGCGAGAATCGTAGGTAAACATTTGAGGAAAAACCGACTATGCGGAAAAGATTTTTAAGAGCCAAGGCGGTTAAAAGCTTGTAAAACATCTTCGTAGCAAAAAAGAGGGAGAGAGAGAACCTCACAATGTCCGGAAAAAGGGGCTGCTCAAGGGCCGTTACGGGAGGGGAAGAAGGGAAGGACAGAGGCCAGGATCTATCGCTTTCGTTGGTACCTGGGTCCTGGGGGGGGGAGACGGGGGGGTCATGCGTATCCAGCCTCAGACGTACCAAATATGAAAGGCCTGATCAAAATAAATATCAAAAAGCGTCTCTGGAAAGTTAGAAATCGGGAAAAAAGAGACCAGAAAAAGTCTGTTCAACCTAAGAGGAAAAAAAACGGCTAAAAGAAAGGGTCGTAGAGTCACAATGGTAAAAGGATTTTTGAGAGCAGGAGCATGTCAGGTTCTAGATGAATGACGCGAATCGAGAGGTAGAAACACGTCAAGGCCCCATGAATTGCGCGGCAACCACTCTCATGGAGGAGAAAAAGTGTATCCGTGCGACGATCTACTGAGCTCGCATCGATAGAGAAGACGGCTCGAACGGGAAGGCGGCTAGAGAACTTTACAAGGACCTGGGGGGGAGGTTCAGAACAATTAAAAAAAAAGGCTCAAGAACGGGACGAGTCGCTTGGCGGATCGGAAGGGAGGTGCTTTGATCGGCTTGCGGAAACCTGAGGGCTGTCGGCAAGCCAAGGTCCAGCACCCCAGGATGAAAGCCCATCGTGGTGAAAAAAAAGATCACTATTTGCCGGTCACGACGCGGCGCGAGGGGACCTCCCCAGGTAAAAACTACCAGAATCTAAAACGCCGTCTTCACTGGTGAGGATGCCGACACTCACTACAGGTTCCGGAAGCACAGACCCCTGCGCATCGCAGCTGAGATTCAACGGGGAAGGATAATAATTAAGTGCACAGGCAAAGAAACGGACGAAAACAAAAAAACATCTCTTGAGAAATATCTAACGGGACAGCCAGGGGGTGGTTTAAAAATGACCTACGATCACGCCACTTGTGGCCAAGGAAAATCATAACCAAAATTAAGAGGAGGAGTCACAGTCACGAAATGCAAAATTGCCGACAACGACGTTGAGGGAGATGGTTGTCAGGGGAAGCCCTTAAAGGGAAAGTTCAAAACCGCCAGGTCCAGCAAGCTCACCTCTTCTACCTGTGAACACGAGATCGGGGCCAAGGGGCTTCACATCTCGGACCATTCGAGAACTTGTGAGCGGGGAGGGGAGATGGCTCAATCTTCGACCAGTCGAGAGAAGAACAGTTTGATCGACCACAGGGTCGATCGTCAAAAGTCCAAGCTTCAAGGATCTACACAAGCCCATCATCGGCAGGGAGAAACTCTTCAGTAGATCGCTACGAAAAAACCCAGAGACGAAGCTGTCGTCATGGACGGACAAGAGGAAAAGTCAAGGAGGGATCTAAAATGCCTCGCACGTGATGTTCGAGGCACCGAAGGTAAGGCGCAAGTCCAAAAAATGCACGTCTATATAAAGAAGGGCATACGACCAGGGTACCTAGGAAAAAACTGCAAATCTCAAAGAAATAGCAACCTGTGGGGGCATCAAGGTTTGTCCGCTCAAGGATCGCACCGCGCATCGGGTGAAGCCAGATTCAGGTACACATCAAGAAAAAGGACAAAAGCTACCGTCTTGACTCGCCTGACCGATACTGTAGGGGAGAACTTGTCCCGAGCGGACCGGCGATGGGTCTGAACTCGCAGGTTACTAGGCAAGGGGCGGTGAAACAAGGGGTGGACCCGGAGCGGTACCTCAGGGGGGAGGAGGCGATAGCAGGGAAGGATGCTCACGAGCAGACCGACCCACGAAAAACAAGAGCATGGAAAAAAGAAAAAAAAAAAATCCAAACTCGCGACTGTCAGCAAAAGAGGGGAGAGATTGGCGTTCCGCTAACTAGAACCAAAGGCCAGACATGAAGCTCAACTTCCCATGGAAAAATTTTCGGCCAAAGGTAGGAGGATGAGAAACCGCCAATATCTCCTCAAACAAGAAATTTACTCGGAAGAACCGGGTGCGGGGATCTGGGCCGATATTCCGGAGAATCGCGGGGGAGGGGAGTACGGAAATATCAGACGCAGAAAAACAATGAGGAAACGGAGGGCAAAGCCTCACGATCTAGGACTGCCTTGTAGTCAGAAACAGAAATCTCCGGCGAGCCGGCGCGCACGAACGCTCGAGCGCGAGACTTACAGGGGGGAGCTGTCTCTCCTCATAAATCGAACTGACAAATAAGAGTAAAGTGACACAGAAGAAGCCTATCATGTCATACCCTTCGCGAAAAGCGAGACCTTTACCTTAAGATACCGGAAGAAGCAACTTGAAAGCATTCCGTAAGCATTACTAGTCTAGTCCAAGACGACTAACAAAAAAAAATCCCATCCACTGTAACTAGAATAAGACGGGTCGTATAATGGGTCATCATCCGGCCTAGTTACTCACACAGGCCTTAAGAGAGGTCCCTTGTGAAGTTGGAAATTGATTCGCAGTGACTGAGGGAAAGAAAAGAGGGTCGATCCCTGCTTCAAGAGCGACAATCAGTGGGGGCACAGGAGTCTTCTTCAATAAAAAGGGATTAGTCGGGGGGAGGAAGGAAAAAAAACATCACAATAACATCCGATTAACGTAACTGTGAACGACTGCGACGGATGCCTAATTGAGAGGGATGCAAAAGGCTCTAAAAGAGGGTGGCGGGTGTCTTTAAAAGTGTTTTACAGCCGTATTCGGGAGAGGGAAAAGTGTAGGGAGGTGCCCGCCTATGATGGAAAGCGGCTTTGGAACAAAAAATCTCTCACAAAAGAGGGGATTGAAAACAGAAGAACAGGGCCGCTTAACAAAAAAATCCAATCAGGGCACCGAGCCGTCTCGACCTAAGCTCACCTCATCTATCAATTTGTCGAAGAGAGAGAAAGGGAAAATCCCAGACAGACATGCGGCAGATCGACTTTGCACTCATCACATAAAGGGAAAGATCCGCAGCCTTAGAGAGCCCGCTCGGGTTGTCGACCGGGGCAGCGCTCGGCAGCGGGCGGATTTTCTGAACGGAAGAAAGAATAACATGGACTCAAAACTGCTTATTCTCTATCTGTGAAGGAAGTACTCGAAAGAGCATGCGGAGAGGGGGGGTTGGACGGGCAAAAGCACAAGGCTGGACTCAGGGTACAGTGCGTCAGGCTGGGCCGAGGGAGGAAAGATGCTAGGTGACCATTGGTATGAGAGGGTTGAATTGGGTCTCGGAGGCCTCGAAAGAAAAACAGTTGCGGCGGCTGGAACAAGTGCCAGAAAGGGAGGCGTTCACCAGAATCTTCGCCGGTCACGGGCGAGAAGAAGGGGGGGCGAAAAAGCCCTCAGCTCGGAGCAGAATCACCAAATAGAAAGTGCTCCGAATGCTGAGGAAGGGGATGCAGAATTCGGTACCAGCGCCCACAGCCGGAGCAGGAGATGTTTCGTGTAAAGCGGAGGGGCGCGATGGTTCTACCTGAGGGAAACACGTCCGGGGAAGAGAGGGAAAGGCACTTTTCCATGCGACATAAGGACGGAGATGTCCCGTGGAGAGTCTAGATGTAAGCCTTACAGGCAGAAAATTCGAGGGGAAGAGATAAGAGTCTCATAAGTCCACCTCGGTATTAGAAGAGAGATCAGTAAAGTGGATTCGCTCAAAGGAAAGAAAAGGTGAGGAAAAAATAATGGTTACATTATCTTGAGGTCTGATCGGGGGTGGCAGCTCTGGATAGTCTTTATTACTTGATTTTCCTTGACTCTATCACAAGCCTTCGAGAGGACGGTGGGCTACCAGGTGTTACCGGGTCTGATCCAAGGCGTTGGGAGTTTCGTGCAACAGAAATCTTCTCCATCGATGCAGAAAGAAGAAGAAAAAGGAATCCCGAACCATTATTCTAAATAAGACCAGGGTGGAGGAGGTAGTTGAAAGCCTCGCTGGTCGCCCTGAAATTGAGAGAAGCCACGACGAAAAAGAGATGAAACATGGTTATCTGCAGAGAAAAGTCGTGCAGGAACCGTCTGATCTTCTGCGGAACTTGTTTGTACCTCGCGGGCGGCACCAACTCTGAAATTACCGAGACGTGCCTAATTTCAAGTCTGGAAAAACGCACCGGAGAGAGTGAAGTCCACGAAAACTTACGAGCGCCTCCAATAAAACGGAAATCGGTGGTATTGTAGCCAGACGGAACGCAAGGGAAGAGGGGGAATCTGCGGGAGACCTCATTCTCTAAAAAAAACTTGCTGCACAAGTTATCAGACGAAGAAAATCTGGGGGTCAGAAAGCACGATCGGCAGGGCTGCGGGGTCGGAGCGAGCGGCTTCTGCTCGACGCGGTCACAAATCTTGCTTGAGAGTCGTGAGATGTTCGGAGGAAACAGGGGACGCTGGTGGGGGCGTAATTCTTCTCTACTGCTCAAGCTGCTATCTGTTGAGGGCCAGTCGGACCGAAGAGGAGGAAGGGTGTGGTCAATTGACTATCTGCACAATCAATGGGGGACGCCGAACGGCATAGAAGCAATCTGCGCCGGTCAACTCCTATCCTGGCGTCTGACAGGAGATCACCCGGAGCAAGCGATGCGACAATGACTTGCCGGACTCGTCAAAGATTTCCCCGCCGTACACAACACCCAGTGCGCTTTTTCTTCAAGGTAGGCCAGGGGGGGGGGGTTCCATTAATTCTATATGAAGGGGCCGCAGGGGAGGTTCCTGGTGGCATCGACACTGGGACTACGTGCATCGTAACACAAACTTGCGTAACCATTTATGTCGACTCTGATAGTGGAACACAAGAAAGAGGGTGGCTTTTCCACTCGGCCAGAATACCCCCTCATTAGATGGATACGCAGGAACGGTGTGGTGGACCCGAATGAATCTGATATTCTGTGTCTTACCTGAGACGGCATGGTGTGCGATACGACGGACATATTCGAGATCGGCTCGAGCCGCCACTCTTCGATTGTCACAACCGCCAGGGCTATGTATTTCACCTAGCCTGTGGAGAGACCTCAATGATTGGGAACTCGCCAAAGCCAACGCTTCATCGTATAAATGCAAAAATTGCAACTAGTCCATCTATCAGCGATCCGAAACACAAGTTCTGGTGGCGCAGAATCCTGTGGTTAAGTATCGGAACCGTGGAAAAGGTTCTTGGGGCTAAAGCCGTGATACAAAAATTGGCCACACGGGAGGCACATCCAAAGATTCGAGCCGCGTACTAGGCCTGGGGTGGATGGAAACCGAGGATTGGGTCAGGAATGTGTCTCGAAAGGAGGCCGCCCGAGAGAGGGGGAAACCATCTGATGTCCGGCATGCGAATCGCGACTTCACACAGGGTTCTAGGGAAAAGAGCGGCTTGGTTTCAGCTGGGTGGTGCCGTTTGGGACAGAAGGACCAGAAGGGAGTATACACATGCGTGCGCATGAATCCTCAGCTCGCATAGTATTGAGGCGAAATCCGTGGAGGGAAGGCCCCGGTCATATAGGTCCAGAAGGATATGGAGAGGATGAAGTACCCAACATGAATAAAAATACCATATGACCCGAGCTTGGCCTTCGAGGTACGAACTTTTATTAGAGGTACCAGGAAAATCGGGGCAGGTGGTGGGATGAGACTGTGCCGCAGGTTTGTCTGAATCCCCTAATCGGGAGCTCTTCGGTAAACGAGTAAAAAGTGGGATGTTGAGACAATCGCAGGGGCTCTCACAAAAATGGGTTCGCCTGGCAAAAAAAAAAAAAAAAAAAAAAAAGAGAAATAGTCTCCTCATGTACAAAAAACTTGAGACTGGGCACTAACAAACATCGAAGGCAATCGTGACAGGATGCACCATACATAGGCGATAGCGAGGGGGTCGCTGAAAAAAGGACCGTCCATTAACGCTGGGAGTTAACCTAGGCTTACTGCGCAAACTCTCAGAAAACGGGTCGCCTGAAAGTTAATAGGAAAGAAAACGCGGGGGGGTTTTACTAGGAAGAACAAGCAGCAAGGAGAAGAATGCTATGCTCAACTGTCGGTTTATCTACACTACAGGTCGGAGGAAAAATGCTCGTAATCGAGAGAAACAACGGGAAATAGATTCTGGCATCGCGAAAAAGACGTATTTTTCCGATCATGCGCCTTTTTACCTCGAAGGTGAGTATTGCGCGGCGAAGAGCTCATCACCGGGATTCGCTAGAGTGAACTGAAGAACCCAAACCCAAAACAAATCACAAAACAAAAACAAAACCAAAAAAAAGCAAAAAAAAAAACGGAGAAGTGGGGGGGGGATTGTGGGCGTCGGGGGGGGGGGGGGGGGGGGGGGGGGGGGGGGGGGGGGGGGGGGGGGGGGGGGGGGGGCGGGGGGGGGTGGGAGGGGGGGGTGGGGGGGGGGGGGGGGGGGGGGTGGGGGGGTGGGCGGGGTGGTGGGGGGGGGGTAGGGGGGGGATGGGGGGGGGGGGGGGGGGGGGGAGGGTTGGGGGGGGGGGGGGGGGGGGGGGGGGGGGGGGGGGGGGTAAGGGGGGTGGGGATGGGGGGTGAAGGGTGGGGCGGGTGGGGGATGCGGGGGGGGCGCTGGGGGGGGCTGTGGGGTGGGAGGGGTGGGGGGTGGGGGTTGGGGGGGGGGGGGAGGAGGGGTGGGGGGATTGGGAGAGGTGGGGGTGGGGGGGTGGGGGAGCGGGGTTGGGGGAGGGGGAAGAGGGTGTGGGGTGTGCGGGGTATGGGCGGTGGGGGGGGTAGGGGGGGGGGTGGGGTGAGGGGGGAGTGAGGTGGGGGATGCGGGGGTGGGGAGGTGTGGGGTGAGAGGGGGGGGGGGGTTGGGGGAGGTTGGTGTGGGGGGTGGGGTGGGGGGGGTGGGGGGGGGGGGGGGGGGGGGGGTGGGGGGGTGGGGGGGAGGGATCGCGACGGGAGGATATTGGGGGGGGGAGGTGGGGAGGTGGGGGGTGGAGGGGGGGGTGGTATCAGGTGGAGGGGGGGTGGGGGGGGGGTGTGGTGGGGGAAGGCGGTTGGCGGGAGGGGGGGTGTGGGGGTAGGGGAAGGGGGGGTGGGGAGTGGTGGGGGGGGGGGTGGGGGGGGGGTCGGGGGGTGGGGGTGGAAGCTGGAGGGGTGGATGGAGGGAGGGGCGCGGGGGTGGGGGGGGCTGGGGGGTGGGCGGCGGTGGGACGGAGGGAAGGGTAAGGGTTGGGATGATGGTGCGGGTGGTGAGAGATCACGGCGTGGAGAGGGGGGGAGGAGGAGGAGGGGGGGGGTGAGGGGGAGGGGAGAGAGGGGGGGTGGGGGGGAGGGGGGGGGGTAGGAGGGGTGGGTGGAGGTGCGGATGGGGAGGGGTGGAGGGGGTCGGCACCTTCTGTTGGTAGGGGGGGGTGGGTAGAGGAATGCGGCGCGTACTTCATCGATGACTTTCGAGGGGGGGGGGAGGGGGGGATTTGGGGGGCGAGTGTGGGGCGGCAGGGGGGAGTGGGGGGTGCGGTGATTGGGCTGGGGGGACGTGGGGGGCGCAGGGGTGTGTGGGGGGCGCGGCGATGGTGGGAGCTTAGTTGTGACAGAGCCCAGCGCTGCGGGGCAGGAGGGGGGTGAGGGGGTGGATGAGGGGTTTGGTGAAGGGGGGGTGGGGGGAGAGCGGTGGTGTGGCGGTGTTAGCTGGGTCGGGGAGAGGTGGGGTGTGTGTGGGTGGGGTGAGGAGGGGGCTGGGGGAAGTGTCGGGGTCCTGGAAGTGGGTGGCGGCTTCGGCGTGTTGCGCGGCTGGCGGGGGGTGAGTTAGGCGGGGCGGGGAGGGAAGTAGTGGCGCGGGGTGGGGGGTGGGGGGGGGGGGGGCCGATTTTGGGGGGGGCGTGGGGAAGTTTAGGCTGTGGGGGGGGGCGTAGTGGGAGCGGGGATACATAAAAGTGTGTCAGTGGGGGGGTGTGGGGCAGCCGGGTGTGCTGGTGAGATGCAGGGTGAGAGATTGGGGGGTGGGGTGGTGGGGGGGGGGGGGTGGTGGGTAGAGCGTGGAGGGGTAACTGTGGTAGCTGAGTAGACGGGGGGTGGGGTAGCTGAGGGTGAAGGCGGGGGGTCGGTGCCGAGGATGTGGGGGGGGGTGGAGGGGTGTGGGGTGGTGGTGGGAGGTGTATGAGGGCAGAGGAAGGCGACGGGAGAAGAATGGGGGGGGGTGGGGGATGGGGTGCGGTGGAGGAGGTGGACCGAAGAGAGGGGGCAGGAGGGTGGGGGGGAGGCGGATGTTCTTATGTTCTAGTGGGGGGGGGGGCATAGGGCGGGTGGGTTCAGGATTGAGGTGGGGTCGGTGTGGGGGTGTGGTGGGGGTATGGCGCGCGGAGTGGCGGCGAGGGCACGTGTAGTCTGAGGCTGGACGGAGGGCGGGGGGGCGGGTGGGGGTGGGGGGGAGATGGATGGAGAGGGAGAGTGTGAAAGGGGGGGGGCGGGTGGGGAGTGGGGACGGGTGAGATACGAGGTCGACTAGTAGAGTGCGGGTCGGGGTGGAGAAGGGTGGTCGTGTTCGGGGGAAGTGGGCGGGGTGGGGGAGAGGGGGAATGGGGGGGTGTGGGCGGTGTAGGTGGTGGGGAGTCGGCTAAAGGGGTCGCTCGGGGGCAGTTGCGGCAGGGGGGTGGGGGTGCTGGGTTGGTCCGTTATAAGTGTGGTGTATTTTGGTGCGGGGGTGAGGGAATGGGGTGGGGGGGGAGAATGAGTAAGGGGGGGGGTGTGTTGGGGGGTTGTGTGTGCGGGTGGTGGGGCGGTGCGAGGGGGGGAGTGGACCAGTGAGGTGAGGGTGGAGAGTTCGCGATTCCGGGATGGGGTGGCGGGGGGGTGTTTGGGAAGGGAGGGAGGAGGCGGGGGGGGATTCAAACGGAGGATGCGGGGCAGTGAAGGGGGGGGGTGGGGGGGGGTGGGGGGAGAGGGAGGGATGGTGGAAGCGAAGCGTGGTTTGGGTGGGGTTTGAGGGGGGGGCATGGCGGCGGCGGGGGAGGGGGGAATGTCAGCGGGGGTCTGGGAGGGGGGGGAGGGGGGGGGTAAGGAATTTTAAGGCTCGCCAATCTTTTGGGGGGACCATCGAACTCACACCGCGAAAGCGTGCCAGCCAACAGGAACATATTCGTTCGTCACGAAGATAATCATAGGCTGGGCGTAAGGCCTCAATCGAGCGTTAGGGAGTGGATGAGACTGTTCCGGTGGGCGCGCAAGGACCCGAATGGCCACCAAAAGATACCTTAAGGAGTGCCTTCCGAAAGGGAGAAATCCTGGAGAAAAGCGTGCGAATGAGCCGCAATCGTTAAGGGAAAAAAACTCTCAGAAAATGGAATAAGAGGTAACAAACCGCCCGGCAAAAGGTCGCACCGTCTGGTACGCGAGCACCCGGTAGAAAGCTTTGTTTCGCTCATCGTGCAGCGAATTGCCGCCTCGTAGATCAAGGGGGGGTACCGCTCGTAAGATTCAAGAGGGAGGGGGAAGCCCGAGCGGTCCTTGCCCACCAAGCGCAGGCGCTGGGATACACAGGAGATCCTGGAGGTGCAAGATATCGAGGGAAGTGGTAGGGAGAGGAAGCAGGGCCTTCAATATGGGACCTGCCTACTTCGTCGCCAAGCGCTTTTGATGTAAGGAATAACAAACCGAAGCTGCTGCGTCAACAAGCAAGGGGTGACACCGGTCAGAAACGGGAATATGGTGTTATCGTTGCGGGGGAACTGAAAGTCAGGTTAAGGCACTTAAAAGGGCCAGGCCCCGAAGTGGAGGGCGAAATGACAGCGTGCAACGATAGACTATGGCTTGTTTATTTTGCGCTCTCAGACCAAAATCAGAGGAGAGGACGAGAATTCAAAGATCCTTAGTAGGAAAGCGAAAAAAGCACTTCGTTTGTACCAATATGCCTGCTGTTCCGATTACAACACGAAAGGAGCAATAGTTTTTCTCGAGAAAGTAGAGGAGGTCTGAAAAGGGCATCTTAGGAAAAACGGTCCCAGCACCACGCATCATTCCCATCGATGACATTCTGGCCAAGGTGGCACGGGGTGTGTTAGAGAACTATTCCGTCCGCTGGATGTGGTGACACTTCCACGAGCGGCAAGCGGGAAAAGAGATCGCATCCCAGTCCTAAAGGGCCGCCCTGTCAGCCAGTTCATTGTTGTTGTCGGCTGGCGGCGTGACAAAATTGGCCGGAGGCCGAAAACAACTTTCTACACGTCTGGAGCCTGACTCGGGAGACGGACGACGACGGGGGGGGGATAATTACAAACGAGCCGCTGTAATGATGCAGGAGGCACCCTCGGCGAAGGGAGATGCAGCATGTCACCGCAGGCGTGAAGAGAGACGAAAGGGCTTTGCTGTGCGCCAGTTCGGGGATCACCAGACCCCTTCCCGGCTCTCACAGGTGGTACCAAGAGTGCAGAGGCGAGGGAGAGGGCTCTCGGTATAACTAATCAACCATCCTCCTCACTTCGTCCCATGGCCGGCTAATATTCTTTTCAAATCCCGAGGGATCAAGGAGGGTCAAAAGAGACAACGAAGTACAGTCCATAAGGGTCCTGGAGTCTTCTGGCAATATTTCGGGGGATAGAGACCTGTAAATTATGGAGAAGGAACGAGAGGGGTGGCGAAATTTTGGTCAAAACGTTTAGTAGATCCAGCACGATCTAAAACAGAAAAGTCATCAAGAAACCCCCCCGGACCAGACTAAAGTCGGAAGGTAAGGAGCTGCTGATATCATACTCGCTTCGTCGCAATTTCAGTGAAAAGCAGAATAAGACTCTCCACCGTCATCCGAACTTTTGGGAGAGCACACCTTTGGGAAAAGGGAGAGAGCGCCTCGGTGTTCTCAGTCTCGATCGAAGCCTAGAAAGCTTCGCGCATCACTTAATCACACCAAACCCGCCCAAAGTTGTCGGGCTTCAGGTAAAAATCTCGGAAGCTGGGGAGAAATACACTGGCAATGAGGACATGGTTGAAATAATCTAACCAGAGCTCTAATTCACACAGCAGAAGAATACTCTGCAAAAGGTCGCCCGTGGGGGTAGTAAAACCAGCATTGAAAAAGGTGGGTAAGTCGTCCGATCGCAGCGGGATACTGATCTGTTAAACCCTGATCTGGTGCT
>Ga0179593_1327544_pt1 | contig 13753 bp, 13 predicted proteins | sample CZODoug2_1_08_16_FD_185931 | JGI IMG/M metagenome (GOLD analysis project Ga0179593, IMG submission 185931) | Vadose zone soil fungal communities from Angelo Coast Range Reserve, California, USA - CZODoug2_1_08_16fungal (PacBio error correction) | ecosystem: Environmental > Terrestrial > Soil >...
GGGGCCCTATTATTACTAGATGGAAGTCGAGGACTTGGCGACAGTCAAACATGTAAAACAATCTCTGTCCCCACCTGCAATTGAAAATGTATGGGGAACCCCACCGGCAAAAGGGGCGAGGGAGTCGTCCGCGGGGGGTGGGGAGTCCGCAACTTTGCGGTTTGAAGTGGCGTCTACTTGTGTCTGATGTCGGAGGGGGGGAGCAGCAACTTCTCCCTAACGGGCTTGGTTGGGCATGATATAGTGCTGGACCCAGGACACCAACACAATCCGAGAAGTCAGGGATTAGTGGGGGCATTGTCGGAGTGTAGGTTGGAGGCACCGTTGGTCAGATTGACTCTCAGGTGTGTAAGACTAAGAGCTGACTCCTGAAGGGGGAAGCCGCGGTGGGGGTTGCCACGGTTGGAACAGACCAAAGGGTGAAACCAGGAGTTCCCTGTGACCCGGGGCTCCTGCAGACCGGGCGAATTTACGAGGAGAGAAGATAAAAAACTGGCAGAGGAGGGGGTTACCTTATAGAAGGAGTCACAGGGAAACAGATCGGACATGCATGTGGGAAGTATGGAGGGCAAGGCGCACCCCAGCGGGGAGATAGATGGATTTTGATTCACAAACCACTCAACACCTGGGTGGGTGCAAAGTGGGGCAGAATGGTGAGATCTGGGACCGGAAGTTTCAGGTCCTTTGACCTCGAACTTTGGGGAAGGGGATGGGTCAGACGCAATTCTGGGGAATCGACCTAGTAGAGGAAAAGGGTTTTTGGGGAATCAATATCGTGCCGGGTTCTGGGAAGGGTCCAGGGGGGGGCGTAAGGACCAAGAGCCGTCTCGGCCCAGGTGGACTTGACTTGTCATTGAGGAAAGGTACAAACAGCGTGGGCTTCTAGAACACGGGGTCCGAGATAATAAAAAACCCAATTATTACAGGGGGGGTATGACATCACAAATGTTGATCCGGGCGAAAAAAAGCCAAAAAATTTTAAGGCTCTTGAAAAACTGACAAGTCCCATTTAGGTCGAGGGGGCACTTTGGGAACTGCTGAGCATCACGGAAACGCCTCTGGTACGGGGCTGGGGGGTCCAAATAAAATCTGCTCGTGTCAGTTCCTCTTTACCTAGGGATTGGGAAGAAAACCAAAAGTAAAAAGCGTGCCTGGCTGGTTGCTCTCTCTAAGTCGAAATAGTCGACGGAACAGAATACCGAGCCATTGTGGAGGCCGGGTGCACTCCCGAAAAGTACTGCTGGAGGGAACGAAAAACACACAAAAAAGCCACACAAACATTGGAAGGTGATGGGGAAAGTTCTAAGAAAAAAAACTACAGGGGTGGGAAGCTGAAGGAAAGGGTTGGTGTCGTTGTCTGGGGTTGGTTTGGGGTGCCAAAGTCAAGCATTGTGTTCCGGTGGGGTAGTTTCCGCGGAGAAAAGGAGAGGGGGGAGGGGGGCTCGGGGCCTGTGGGGGTGGGATTTGAACCCGGGGGAGGTCATGAAGGGAGACGGCGAAGCTTCTCCGGGGGCGAAGAGGGGGGACAGTGAGGGGGGAGGCTCGACTGGTGATAGGAGATGTGGCGTTGTGGGTCATGGTGGGAAGAGCGCGAGCCCAAGGTGGGGGAGGACGGGCGAGGGCAGCGAGAGGGGGGGCCGGGGGCGGTGGGGAGTAGTGTAAGGGAAGTGGAGAGGGCAAGTAATTGAGGGGAGTAAGCGCGGTGGGTGGTTCGCGCAGAGTGGGTGCAGGAAAAAGGGTGATTGGAGGAGAGTACTAGTTAGTCTTAGGGGAGAAGGGTTTCAGGGGCAGAGAAGATCCTGAGGTAAATGCTTCAAGACCATGAAGGCAAGAGGGAGGGACAGTGATGGGAACTCTTTCTTTGAATTGGTTTCTAGACTTGTCGGGGCTCGCAATCGCTGAACTAGTGATGCTTTCGGGGGTTAAACGTATCTGCGGCTTGAGTGGGTCAGCGACCGGGTCAAAGTTCACATGGCCTGGAGGGGAAAACGGAACGGAAGGAACAAAGAGCCCCTCAGAATGGAAAATGACCCTATTGACAAAAGGCCTTGTCTACTTAGTGAAGGCATCATGGCAAAAGTGATCTACACGGCAGGGGGTACCGCGTGGAGATGGACAGGACGGAAATTGTAGCCCCGTCAGATGGTACAAAAAGGGCTCATAGGAAAGGTTCCTGAGGCCCTGGTTAACGGGGGAAGCAGCAGAGTGAATGCTGATCTGGCCATGATCGGCTTTGAGAAATCAGCCTGACAAAAAAAAGGAAACTTATATGGGGGGGATTGTAGAGCGGGTTGTACCGCCTTCCCTTTCCAATGCATGGGCCGCCAGGGGGGAATGGGGATGTCCCTTGGACTAGTGGTAAATGAATTCAAGGGCATTCCTAAGAAGATCAGATCAATAGTTAAAATCTCTCTGACGCCCGTCCAAGAAAGAGAATGGAGTAATCTGTCCAAAAACTGATTGAGACTAAAGAAACAGGCCGGCAATGGGGGGGGAGAAAAAGCCGGAGCTTCTAGGAACAAAAAAAACTTCAGCTGCAGCTACTACTGGGACTTCTTTGGGGAAGACGGGGTGAAAGAAGAGAGGAAGAGTTTCTGTTGTAAAACATGGTAAACGATAGACATCAATTAAACTGAAACCCCATGAAAAAGTTAGAGGGGGGAAGCCTGGAAACTTTGAACCAGAGGAAAAGTAGCGCCTGCATTTCCTTGCACCGGAAAAGAACCTCTATCTGAAATAAAAGGTTTTAAAATATCGAATAGGCGAGGAAGGGAAGGCTGGTATGAAACTTCCCTCAGTGCAAATATGGGGCAAGAAGGAGAACTTGTAACCACCCCACAACAGTCAAAAAGAGAGCGGCGTGGCAGTTTCCAATTCCAAGAACCGCCGCAAAAAGTGCTTGGGGGGGGGAAGAACGCGAAGGAAAATTGAGCCAAGGAAATCAGGGGAGAGCAGTCCATACTTTGCAACTTTTCCGGTCAGTTAGAGAAAAGTCAGGGGAGATTAACGATATCGTTTCCTTGAAAAGGAAGGAGCCAAGAAAGAAAAAACCGGTACAAGACATCCCTTCTAGGCCACTCTTGAGGGGATAGAAGTGAGGTGCTCTACAGGTGGGGGACAGGACTTTAATTAGCATAAGGAACGGGTCGCCGAGGTGGGACTCACACCTGGAACGAGCTGTTTAGTGAGAGATCGGCGAACAGAGTCTGATTGGGGGGAAAAAAAGCTGATGCGCGGGGCTGGAAGAATGAAAAAGGTTGGATAAGCAGGGAGAAAATCGGATCAATGTAAACTGATCTGTGGATAACGGTGAAGGTCCACCACCCTTAAGAAAGGTAAGCAGCAGGGCACAGACGTTTTCGTCGAAGTACATGTTTTTAAACAGCCGCTAAGCAATCTGGGGGGGTGTGGAACTACGCTGCGCAGAAGAGGTCTCGGAACCCGGGGGGGGGAGGGAGGCGTGGGGAAGGGACAGGAAAAAGAAGGTCCGCATGTCTAAGCAATCGCAGACCGCCCTTGAGGAGACAGCTTTTCACTGGGAGGGACAATAAAAGGAGAACTCAGATGAGGGGGAGTGTTTCCTAGCAATGATAACGGGGTTAGAGATGAAACCGAGATTCTGGCCGGGGGAGGTAGGAAAGTGCAGAGTCTTTCAGAGCAATGGGGAACGGGGGAAGAGAAAAAACCTGGATTAAAGCAGTAACCGTGGAACAGGCTCGGACGGGAGCTCTTTGTAAGAGAACTTTCATACTCGTATTAAATGACGAGGAGGGTATAAAATCTGCTAGCTGGGATGACACTGTCGAAAAAGTCTCGGTTCGGGCCGTAGTAACATTTCGGCGGTTCCCTGACCTTGGGGGAATAAATACTTTGATCGGGATACCGTCTAAAAAACTTGGTCGTCCCTACGAAGGGGTCTATGGGAGGGCTTAAACGTAATTGCTAACTGGGGAAGGATTTAGAGATGGGTGTGAAATCCACAGCACTGCGAGTTTGCCGTGGGGGTGGGAAATGCTGTCCTATGGCAAGGGAGAAGGGTTGAGGCTTCCTAGGAAAAAGGCGAGGTGGTGCTACAAATCCAGCAGGATGGTTCTTGTGCCAACGTCGAGGCGTAGCAACTCCACCACCAAACCTGGGGAGGTTTAGGAAAAAGGAGATAATACGCGAAGCCAAACAACAAGGGACTTAGATGGAAACCCCCAAGGGTCTACACTTCGGGAGCCGCTCCACCAGTCTCATAAATCGAATCGCCAGACAGGCCCGGGGCCCAAGTCCCCTTAAAAACGTGGGGGATTCAAAAATCATCATAAGCGCTGCATAAGAAAAAGCACTGGGTTAAAGCTGAGCAATCGAAGCGACCAAAGCACTTTCCCGACCTTTAAAGGAAGAGACGCACAGGGCTCAGACAATGCAGGCACGCGGGTCGCTGGGGTCTCAGCAATCGCTCCATGAGGCAAACAACTAGAGCCAATGGTAGTGGGCCAAAAGGGGGTACAATTGGGTAAGAGAAAATCAATGTATCGTACCGAGCGCACAGGGCCCTAACCGACGCGTCTGCCTCAACACAAGCCCTCAAGACGGAGGTCAGCTCCGAACGTTCCGTTTGGCAAATCTGCCCTTAACCACACGCCAACAAATCGAGAAGTCTCCGGTCACTTTCCTGGTTTCCAAAATCACCCATTAAAAGGACCTGAGCCACTTAGCAAAAAATTAATGGGGTCGTCGGTGTATTCTGGTCCATACCTTGAGGACATTCTCTTCACAGACGGAATGCCAAAAAAATTCTGGAAGGTCCTCTATGACGCGCGTCGAAGCGCGGCAAAAAAAAAAAGTGGGAGACGTCTTGCGTGAGGAGGAATCTAAACGCCAAAGGGGCAGTATTCTCTGAAAAATCCTTTTGATTGAGGAAAGAATGCACAGAGAAGGGGAAAAAAAAGCCTCGCCTGAAGCCGACCTCAATCGACGCGGCGCAAAGCGAATCTTGTTTAAGACCTCCGGTATTGCGCAAGCGCGGGAACTCTGAAACGAAAAGGGAAAGCGTCCGACCCTGTAAAAAGATAATTGGGAAATTAAACCTTGAGTGGACAACGCGAAGTGAGGCAGACCGGCCCGACAGGGCCGCGCATGTTAAATTGGAAGAGTGGAGGGTAACCGTTGTCTGGGAAACTCGTGCAGGATATGAACCTTCCCTTCCTGCCCAGGAAGCGTGGGAAAGAGGAAACACGGGGCGAGCACTCAAATGCAGAGCACCAATGGGGATCACTCCCGTACGTCCGCTGAATGTCCGAATACAAGTAGAGGGGAGGCAAAAGCCCAATTCCCTCTTTGATACGAGGGGAAAGCTGAAAAGGGGACGGTTCATGACTGGCCTCGACGTGGTCCAATATGATTACAAAGAGCGCATGGATTGGATTGGTCCCGCTGCATGCTCTTCGTGGGTAACCGGGGCCAATCAAAAGCAGGTGAAGAAAAGACCCTTGATGTGGCTGTGCCCCTCTTCAATGTAGAAAACTTCTGGGGGAAAAGGAAGAAGGCTTAAGGTATAATGGTTTCTGTTGGAGGTTCGACCTGTAAACGTGTGCCCAGCTACAACAAAAAGAGCCGTGAATCGGGGATCTTCATGTACCACCACTTCGAGTGCTTCAGAGGAAGGATAGGCCCGCTACAAGCAGCTTCTGGGAAACCCATAGGCCCGGGACCTGCAGAGATCATCATCAATCCAAATAGACCGGGCAAGGGCGGGGCGGTTTCCGAAATAAGGACGGACCAGAATCTATCGTTAAGTCCCTGGGGAAAAAACCCGGCAAAAAGAACCTATAATGAGGAAGGAACCGGTTGCAAGCAAGAAGGCCATTGGACCTCGATTGCAACAACGATCAAACTCGTCAGTGGTGCAGATCAAGAAATGTCTCTCCCGCTGTGGACCAAAAAGTTTTCAAGAGGGCTCTCACTGTGCTAAGCACCCAAAGCAGCATGGACGAGGAAGGGAAACTGCTCACAGTAATGACCCAATTACTCTCTCTGCTCAAAAATGAGAAACTCCCCAAAGACCTTGGAAAATTCCTCTGAAGATAAACCGGACAGAGAGAACGTTTGAACAAGTAAACGGAGCGGAAGAAGGAGGTACCTTCATACATGGGGCGAGTTCTTAGTGGAGTGGCGGAACGTGGAACATCTGTACTCCCATGCATTGGGAAAAGAAACTCTCCCAAAAGGCGAATCGGCCTTCCCTGAGGAGGCCAGGTAGGACGAGTACTGCCTATCTTCGGACAGCGGGGGGGAACAAAAACAGAAATCTCACCTTTTGGCCTAAAAACTACGTCCTACGGCAAGGAAAGTGGGTGACCAAAAGGCACGCCACACGGTAGGTAGTAAAGGAGACAAGGCGAAGTAAGCATAAATCTCTGAAGCAGCTCTCCCATCAGCGGATTTCAAGAGGGTAGGTTACGAACCCGGAAAAAAGTCGAGCAAAAACAGATAGCGAGAAGATACACCAAACAACGGCGTTTTCGATGACTAAAAAAAGAGTAAAACACGGGAATTGCGCTCAGGAAAGCCCTTGGGGGCGGGTTATCTGTAAAAGTGGCAGGAGAAGCAGAAGCAAACTGAAAAACCAAAATGAAAAAAGGCTGTGTTGCGTCGACCATTGATACTGGCCTATGAAAAAATAAAAAAGAACGGGGCCGGGCCGAAGGCCTAGACCTTCAAAAAGTCTACATCAATTTCGGCCAACAGACGAAAAAGGATATTAAAGAACAACGGAAGTGATTATCTCAGTCAACGCCGACTGATGTACAAAACCGGCACCAGACAGGGGGAACTGGCAAGGAACGATAGGACTCCTACCGTGCATCCTGAAAGACACGGTTCAAAACTCTCTAGGACGGCCCTCCAACAAAAAAAGTCACTACTACAGTGAAAGCTGCGATCGAATCTGCAAGGGGGGAGCATAAGACGCGGCCAAGTTGGTAAAAGTCTCAGGGGATCCGATATGGCAGATCGGGGGGGGGAACGGCGCTAATCTTTATGGGGAGTAAACGAAAGGGTGTAGATGAACTCGGGTACATGGATTAAAAGAGGGGAAACACCCACAGTCCAGGGAGTCTGGACGAAAGTAGAAAAGAAACAAGTAGCGTAGACGCATAACTACGACGCAATGATGACAGGGGAAAGGAGGGCAAGAGATGTTGTCTCAAGCGTCCAATCTCTTAGAATCAGAATAGGGAAGGCACACAACAACGGAGGTTAGTGAGGAGATGCCCTGTTAATCGTCTCAGGGGGGGGAATCGGCTCACACAGTCGACACGAGAGGGGTAGGCCGGGAAGAATGGTCTGCAACTCTCTTTTTCCTGCGTACTGTCCTGAAGGGGGGACATCCTCTGTGTGTTTGCCCCGGTGGGTCAAAATGGGGCTACCCCATTCTTAAGAAACCGGAAAGTAGAACCACCTGCCCGAAGAAAAGCAAACGCTCAACATCCGAGACAAGATGGTCAAAAAGAAAGGGGGGCCTATAACTCATTTACAGGGACGAGTCCTGCTTGCTAAAAACTTTATCGATGTGTCTAACCGCGGGAAAGGGGGGAATATGCCACCAAGGTTGAGGAAGGGGAAAGGAGAAAGTGAAGCCGGACAAAAATTCTCGGTCTTTTTTCCCACAGAACCCGTGGTTATTTGATTGAGATGGCAGGGTTGGTGACTCACGCTACTTTTCTCGGCGGGGAAAAGAAAGGGGGTGCCTCAGGGGGGTAACAATCAAAAACCGGCGGAGGAAAGAAGTTGGAAAGGGGCTTCTTGGGTGAGTCTCAGATCGTTCCTGTTCGGGGGGAGTGACATTTTTTTTTTTGAGCGGAAAGGAAACGGTCGGCAGAACAGTTAAGTCCAGATGGGGGCTTTTCACTCACGGGGGCTTACATCGCGGCTATAAGGGTCAAGGAAAACCCAGTCACGATCATGGTGGTCTTCATGTTAACAAATGTGCTTCCAATTAGCCGACTTTGGAAAGGGGGAAGGTCCAAACCAAGGCCCTCAAAAGCAATCCTGGGTGACGGGAGCAGACTACGGCCCCTCGCTGGGGTTAAAAAAAAAGGCGGGGATCTCTCCGGCTATCTGCGCAGGGGGAGCGGCTCTTACAAGGCGGCGTTAAAAAACACTCTCATGCTGCGGGGCGAGCTTCAGTGAGAAGAGGGGGGGATACTTCAGACGGGGGCCGCTTCAGAAACCTGCATACGACCGATCCCTTTGGGGTCGGGAAAGGTGTTCCCACCTTACCGACCGCGTCTGGAAGGTCGTTTGAGCGCAAAAAGGTTCCTGGGATTGTTTGACGCATACTCCGGAAGTCGGCTACTCGCAATGCCTTCTCAAGGAAGTAGCGGGAAAAAAAATGTCGAGGGGGATGGAACCTGTGATCTCTCGGAAGGGACGACATTCCAAACATCAGAACAAGCTCATCCGGCAATGATTCAGAGGGAAGGGCAAAGCGGGGAGAAGCGAAGGAGGTGGGGAATGGGGCCTTTCTAGCTGGACAGGATGAGATAAGAAGGACGGGTAGGAAAAGAATGATGGGTGCTTCCGACAGGGTCGAGGAAAAGCCCGCGCAAGGTTAACATGCCATGAGGTGGGAAGAGTCAGGAATCTGCTGGATACGACCGGGTGCGAACCACTTGAATCCGTGAAATCTACATTTGGTATCATACTCAAGTCTGGGTCGCAGCAAGCGTCTGAACTGCTTAGGGCTGTTGGGGGGAAAGGGTTGTGATCCGAGTCCAGACCACGGCGGTCTCAAAAACTCAAACAAAAAATGAAAAGAAAAACAATCGAACAAAAGTCGAACAAAGAACCTAAACCAAATCAAACCCTGTGTTAGGGAATCAGCTTGGGCAAGGGCACATACCGGGGGGGTGAGCCCTTAATGGGGTGGGCAACCACGAGAAATTACCGGGGAAGGACTTAATGTCAAGCTTATACGTGGGTGGACGAATCACAAAAAAAGGACATGTGAAAGGGCCCAAAAGGGGAAAAACGGGAAGAAATGGGCTTCCCGAAGGGGAACGGCGTATGATAACGAGGGCGTCCACGGGTAGGGGGACCCAGGGTGACCAAACGTACAAAGAGGTTATTTCAAATTTGAGATGTGAATGCGGCGGGGAGGAGACCAAAGTCGCGGATCAGAGAGACAGGACCAACCAGAGAAACAGGACCGGGTGGGGAGAAAAGAGAGAGGGTGCAGGGTGGTGGCGAAGGGGGACTTGTCCACGGATGATCCCGGAATATAAGGCAGCGCACAACACTTTGGGGATGAGAGCCAGGGGAGGGAGGATCCGGAGGAGGCATGGGGGAGGGGAGTAGTAGAGTGGGGAGGGGAGGAAGTCGAGAATGAGCGAAAAACAAGAGGAGAGAGCCGCAAGAATCTTGTCACGGCCGAATTCGTGGATGGTGTGAGAGGGGGAAGAAGAAAACCGGGGGGAGTCGAACCAAGGAGAGGAAGGGGAAGATGAGCGAAAAGGCTGATGAGAAAGGGGGGCGTGACTAGAGTAAGCAGACCGACGGAGTAGGGGGGGGGATAGCCGCGGGGGGGGAGGGAAGACCCTAAACAGGGAAAAAGCAGGCATAAAACATTTCGTTTCGGACCTTGGGGAGAAGGGGTTATCTGACAGGGGAATTAATAAGATATACACAAGATCTAGGAAACCGTCCCCCAATAGCTCTGGTCCTTGGAACTGATGGACCGCTGGTGGGAGAAGCTGCGGGTCCAGAAATTGTCCCCGCGAGAAGGGGGGAACTATCCCACCCAGCTATCTTGCAGCTAAGTTCGGCAAGAAGGGATCAAGAAACCAGCTCATTTCCTGTGTTGAAGGTTCCCGAGATACAAGTAAGCACGAAGAAGGAAGGGGAACAAAAACCTTTGCCAAGCGGAAAGGGGGAGACGCCTGACAGGTGCACCAAAGCACCAACAGGAAAACCGTAGCAGAAGACCAATTTAATCTCCTATCATACGGAAAGGGAAAAAAATGGGATTAGGGAAGAATCATTCAAATCTGGGGAAATGAATCTTTACAAACCCTTCGCGATTCCGGCAGCGGCAAAGCGGTAAAATGCCAGAAAAGGCCAAGACAACCGGGCGAAGGGGTGAAGACACCAGAATACTTATTTAGAAATCAGGCGCATAAGGGTAAATTAACTCCATTTTTGGGGGGGACTCAGGGGCAGGTGAACACGCAAGCTTATGGAGGAGAGCACGGTAATGGCAATGAACTGGCCAATACGGAAGGGGAAAGCGCCAAGGGCACCGACAGCCATGTCAAAAAACAAGTAAAAACCCGTTGAGGAGAACTGGGACGTATGTCCAAGTCAGAAGTGATCTGGTTGGGTGGTACCCTGCAATTGGTACGGGCAAGTTAGATTTGATTACGCGAAATCGGCCATCTTGGAGAATACTACGGCGTTGAAAAAGACTACGGGGAAGCTATCTTGCGAAAGAAGTAAACGGAGGTGGCAAACCAACTGCAGTCAAGACAGGAATGCAAATTACCTTTGGGGGAGCAGAGGAGACGAAATCGCCTTGTAAAGTCGAATTCTTCGGCAGGAACCAAACAGGATCGGAAGCGAATCATTGCAAAATGGGCTGGGGTCGCTAATACCTTGTGGTACCGACGGAACGTCATCAAAGAGGGTGACGAAAGCTGAGCGAAAAAGGAGGCCCGATGGGAGCGGGGTCAAGGGATCCCGTTTTAGCCTTTCGGTTGTTTTCGTTTTTCCCCGGAGGGGCATAAATGTCGCGCTGGGGGGAGGTCGAAGGGAGGCAGAGATACACTAAAAGGAGAACTTGGGAGACTCTGTTTCAAGTCAATGCTGATGGAGGGGCGCCTCGCGAGATCAACCTCTGGAGGGGAGAGACGGTACCGTCGTTGGCTTTCCGCAAGTGAAGGAAAAGGACATCGGGAACTAGAACTTGATTTGTGATAAGTTCTTGTCCTTGCCCAATCCGGCAGCTGAAAAAAACGGGTAGAGAGCTTTCGTGGGGGTAAGGTTCAAGAGTGTGCAAAGGCAAACGGGAGAGCTGCCCCCTCGCGGGGACTTGCCAGGTGGAGGCGCAGATGAGGGGCATGACAATTGGAGAGCGAAAAAATAGGCCAGAGGGCACCAAACTGGCAACTCTAATGCAAACGCTTTGACACATATAACATTTTTCCGCGGGTGGGGCTGGAGCGGAAGCTTTGTGGTGGAAAGAAGATCTTGGGATTCACTTTTCTAGCAAAAAGAATAGGAAGACGGAAAAAGGACATATCATCCCTTGGCACCTTGGGAGCCCTCCTAAAAACCGTGCTAACCGTTCTAAACGGGAAAAATCTTCCTTGTGGCTAAGGCACTCGAAAGAGTTTGGGACCTCAGGCCGTTGTGTGGCCGTGGATGGTTAAGGGGCAAGGCCTTTAGAGAGATCAGCCTTTGAAGGTTGAGCCGCCTTGGCGTCGGTGGTCGGCATCTCTTGGGGTCGTCTAGGGAGTACCTCTCACAACAACCACTTTGGGGGATTAAAATGAAGGTAATCCAGCCGGCAATACTATACAAACCGGATAAAAGGTTCCCTCCCTCCACGTCGCAACATAGAAAAAAAGGATAACTGCATCCACATTCCGGGGGTAAAAAACTCTCTAATCGCGGACTTAGAAATCCGAGCCGTTCAGAGCCGTCTGAGCAATTTGGAAGGGCGGCATCAAAAGAGGCGGTAGGCCGTGCCCTAAGACGAAGGCTCGAAAAGGCCACGTCACTATCAGTCTAAAGCGAGACCCCTAAAAAGTAAGTCGAGTGTCGTAAGCTACACAAGTCGAGGAATTGATGAACACCGACAGATAAAACGGTAAGGGGGGACCAGCGGGTAAGGGAGGCGTTTTCCTTGTGTGGGCCTATCCGGCGGAAAACCAGCGACATCCAAGGGTCCTTAAAGGACTATTAGAATTCTCCAAAAAAGGAACCGGGAAAAAAAGCGAAGGCGTCATTAAAACGTGTCGTGCCCCCGTGACAGGAACCGCCCGAAAGAAAAAAAGTGTCTCCAATTCCGTTTCCGGGACAACAGGAAAAATTAATCTGGCATAGTCCCGTCGAGGCACGAACCGGGGCGCGATGGACGGGCAGTATAAAAGAGAAACACAAAAAACCAACAAACCCCCTGACGCCACCCGAAAAAACCAGCCCGGGACCCCCCAGCAGGTCTTTAAGTTAAAACTAGAGCTCTTATAGTGCGGGAACACGATGAGGGATGGAAATTAGCGGAAAAGTCTTCTCAAAGGAAAATGCAATAGAGTCAAGAGAAGTTAGTGGCGGCGATCCTCACATCAGCTTTGGGGGATATGTATCACGAAAAGTCATGTATAGGGTTGCAGCACGTAAATCAAAATGTTTTGGGAACTAAAGACTGAGTGAGCCGATGTCTGTCCATAAAAAGCTTGTCAAACGAGGGAGTCGATTAAAAAAGAGACGAACGTTCACGAGAAGAGCAAGTTAACCTTTACTTTTACCAAATCGAAACGGAACTGCCTACAGGTCCAAGTGGGTACGGGAAAAGTGCTGTGAGGGGACGTGTATTTAAACGGGAAAACTTCCTGAAAAAGGAATTGGCCGTACCGTCTCGCCACTTCTTCCTCACGGAGAGCAGAAGAACGGAAAACCTTTATTCCCCAATGGATCAACCCTTATGAGATTACTGGGGAGCCGGAAAGCATAAAAAAAGGGGCAAGGCGGAAAAAACCAAGGCGACGCGGGTGCGGCATGTTGCGATTTTACAGCCGACCAACTTGCCAAAAAACGAAGGTTTGGTGTTACAGCTCACTTCTTGCAACTAGGCGAGGGATCAGAATGGGGGGGAAGTACAGAAATGAGACATCTCTGCAGGCACATTGGAGGGGGGGGAAAAGCTCGTGCACCTGGGATGTTTGGAGGGCCCCTTCTGGGACCCGAAATTGCGAGCACGTTCATTTTCAAAAGTCGCAGCCGCAGAAAACCAGGAGTGGGTACGTGACGCATTCTCTCATGCAATGAAAAAGAGCGGGAAAAACCGTCAAATGAAGGGCGCACCTCTCAAGGGAAAAAAGAAGAGAAGATGAAACTGGTGGGATAGGGAGTAATCTTCTTGAATCAAAGATGACTTTACATGCAAGACCTCAATCAGGTGGGCCCTGGGAAAAGAGAGGTCGACGGGTCCGAGATATTGAAATAGAGAAGGGACTGATGACTGAAGGGCCAGAAGGGACACAGCGCGCACTCAAAAGTCGGCCGCAGTTTGGGGGAAGCAGAAAACAATTTCCTTAAACACTGGCGAAAATCTGGGCCGCCAGACATGTCAGGGTGCGGATCAGTTCGAAAAAGGAAACCAAGTGATATGGAGATCCCACATGCTCAAACAAACAGCATTCTGGACGCCATAGAAAAAAAGAAGCATTACATCCGTCGAAAACACTCCATGGACCTGGAAATCATGGATCTCTACAATGCGAAGGGACGAAAAAAAGCCAGGGACCGATTCGATAAAGCAAAGTCAAAAAGAGCTAATGCAGAGGGAACCTTCCTGATCTGGAGAAATTCATCACTGCATCAGGCTACGTAGGGAAAATATGATTGGGGGAAGGCGGAAGTCACACAGTCGACAAAGGGGCCGAGATGGCAACAAAAAGAAGGGGACGCGGGAATGGCCAGTTAGAGAGTATCCTATCGTCAGGATCAAAAGTAAAAAAAAAAAGAAATGACAGGGTTTGACGATAAC
>Ga0179593_1337506_pt1 | contig 13753 bp, 17 predicted proteins | sample CZODoug2_1_08_16_FD_185931 | JGI IMG/M metagenome (GOLD analysis project Ga0179593, IMG submission 185931) | Vadose zone soil fungal communities from Angelo Coast Range Reserve, California, USA - CZODoug2_1_08_16fungal (PacBio error correction) | ecosystem: Environmental > Terrestrial > Soil >...
CAGTTAAGGAAAAGGCAAGAATAAGCTCTGGAAATTGACTCGTGCCTGCTCAGGAAAAGACAGAGTGGACTTGGAAACACGTAAGAGCGTAAGGTAGGAGTCTATATCGCAACGGTACTGCCCGAAGTGAACAGGATGGAATGACAGGGGAAGGAAAACAAGGGATACGGAGTGGAGAGGTGACGGAAGGGAAAGGTAAACAACAGGTTTCACAAATAACCACGTTGAACTGTGAAGCGGTTCCGAGAGGAACAGGGACCATTCGTTCCTGCGGTGCTGCGAGGTGGTTGGGTAACTCTCGGGTAAAGAAACCGTGCATGGAGGGCACAAAAGACAGCGTTTAGCTCAGGGAATGGGAAAGTAACTCATAAAGAGCCTTGAAGGACAAACAGGTGCTGTAAGAACGTGAAAAACTGGATAACTAGTCTAACCCAAAAAAAAAAAACGTCGTGAATCTAGGCAATTGGATATTCTTCATACTAAGTCCGTGTAAGGGGAGGGGAAGGCGAATGGGGGAAAAAAGACTCAGGGCAGATAACAAAGTCAGGCCAAGGTCACGACGACTGTGTTGGAGTGAAGGAAAAGAGGTCTACTATTCACGAGGTACGCAGCCCCTAATGAGAGAGGGAGGTCCGAAAGAGATGTGAATAGCCGAGCAAGCGACTGCAAACAGCATGCAAGTCGCAGATACCACCGGAAGGGGCGTCAAGTGTGGACAAAACCACAACAAAAAAGCAGACAATAGAATGAAGGGACGGCATGTGACGAACGGGGAAGGCCATTGGAGCGAGGGGTACTGGGGGGCTTGAAATGTACACGGGGCGCAGGCAACGGGGGCTGTAGGAAAACCACGAGGGAAAGAGATTGGTGTATAAAAAAAAACCAAAAAAAAAAAAAACTCTAGGAACACAAGGACACACGACCGAACAGAGGACAAGGGTCTCGCTTGCAGGCCGAGCGAGGGAAGGGTGCAGCGACGAGAAGGGAGGAGAAAGCATCGAGTCATGACGTCTAGGGGGACGGGGAGTGACTAGTGCCACATCCGGTCAAAAATTCCTTCCCCTGGAAAACGGTGGGTGGGCAACTAGGGAGAGGAGATACGAGAAAGTGAAACCGGATGAGGGTAAAAGCGAAAGAAAGAAAATACAAAGCAACTGCAGTCGGTCCGGTGGGGGGGGGGGAAAAAGATCTAAAGAGAGTGGAGAGCAGGGCGATCAAATGGGAGAAGGGTCTGCCATTGGAACAGGTAAATGACAGACAGGGGGGGAACTGGACAGAAGAGTTTAAACGAACCAAAAAATCTGTCACTCGGAGGAAGAAGAGGGGTTAAGCCATCTATCTATTAAAACCCGGCGTCAACGACAATAATTGTGCAAACCGGGGAGGAAACGCAACGGAAAGATCGAAGATACGAGGAAGTTGGAATAGGGGAAAGGAGAAACAGGGGGTAGTAAGATCGAAAAACCGGAACGAGCAAGGGGTCAGTGGATAGTATAAAAAAAAGAGATACTGATGCGCGGTGACGATCTAAAAAAAAAGGAAAAAGGGGGGGGGGGAAGAAGGCAGTGTTACAAGAGACGCGGAGATCAAACAAAGAGAGAATGGGCAGGCAATGTGGGGAAAGGGTCGAAAAAAATGCGTCGTCAGCAACAAAAAGGGGGAGGTGTGGGCGACCAAAGGTGACAGAGAAGGGGAAGGGGACAGACAATAACAGGCAGTCATACACAGAGAGAAAAACTCGAATGGGTACATCGGTGGGACAGAAACGACGAGTCAAACACTTTCACGGAAATGGAAAAAACGCGGGACAGCGTGAGGGAAAGGCTTGAAACAAAACGTAGGAAAGCATTAGGATAGGGAGGGCAAGTTCTTAGATGGCCAGACTAGAAGGAAAGTTATTGACAGAAATCTGATCGACATTCAATGGGAAAAACCAAGGACACGACAGGTCAACGGAAAGGAACAAGACACGCGACGGCCGAAGCCATCTCTGTGGAAAGGGATTCAAAAAAAAACGCCCTGAGAAAAAATATCCAGCGAGTGGACTACACGGGGGAAAGGAGGGCCAGTATCTGGGAAATGTCGTTGAACCAATAAGTTGACATGGGACTAAACAACCTTTATATGGTTTTTGTGAACGGGTGGCGGGCAAAAACGGTCCCCCAACTGGGTGCAATCACCGATCAAAGAACGGAAAAAAAAAAAAAAAAAGGAGGAGAAAGGCTCTCAGCCCCGAGGGCCCCAATGGGTGAGAAAAAAGTCACGTGGAAAAGGAAGTAGACACGAGGGGGTGAGTGATGCGGTTAATCTTAAGAAAGTGAATGACATGGGAAAAAGAAAGGAAACCAATGGGGGGCGAAGGGAAAATGAATTGAAATGAACAAAGTAGTTTGAGCGAGAGAGAGAAACCAAAAAAAAAGCGTTTCAACAAGGGTCAAGGGGGACGGGGGGAATACAGGGGACTCGGGCTAAAAAGAAAAAAAAAAAACAACAAAATGAAAGAATGTCATGGAAAAAAGGCAAATGTGCGGAAGTTTTCAAAATCATGGAAACGGTGTGAGGGCATGGGAAAAGACTAAAAAAACAATTACAGGCCCCAAAAAAGTGAAATGCAAAAACCAAAAGAATGGCCAATTGTCCTCAGCTAACGCAAAGAAAAAATAGAATCGAGAGAGTTGGGAATGGGGCGCATATTGGGAACTTAATTTAAATAGCAGTCAAAAAAACCAAAAAGACCAACAAAGCCATGACGGAGGGGATAACCTGTGGATTCTTGCAGACGAAAATCAATTGGGAAACGAGACTAGTTTAATCTTTTTGTCGACCAAGATGCGGGACTCGGAGGGAAGGAAAAAGCGGGAGAATATACGATGGGGTAAAAAAGAGGTTGGGGGACACAGAAAAAACCAAAAAATCGTCAAATTCAAATGCCATACAACCTCAAGAGTGCGGGGGCACAAAACGGCACAAAAGAGCGAGAGAATAGAGGAACATATCCCAAAAGATTATGAATAGACGGAAAAGTGAACCAATTGGGTCCAAAGAGTAATGGGAACAAATGGGTAAACACAAAAAAAGGGATGGGAAAAAAAAATGAATTTAGGACAAATGTGTCCTATGAAGGCTGAAAACCGGCAATAGATCACGTAAAAAAGTTGGTAGAAAAACACACGCTTCGGGAGGGGGGGTCCACTTAATCTGGAACTGCTACTGGGGGGGACAGCCTATTGAAACCAAAACAAGGGGAAAAAAAGGAAAATAAATGAGAGAAAAAGAAAAACACGGCCAAAGTGAAAAAGAGGAGTGGAAAAGAAGAGGAAAAGAGGGGCGAACGGGATGGAATGCGTCTACAGCTCACAAGTTTTGCTAAATGGGTGGGGAATGTGAATTGCGTGACGGCGTTCAAGAGGGGTAACCCGTATTTACCATTATATATAAACGTGGAGAGGGGAGTATATGGAAGATTATATCAATAAAGTTGGGGGGGGGATGTAAACAAAAGGGGAGATTATGCACGAAAAAGAAACAGATGGTGCAACAGGGCCCCGATAAAATAAAAAAAAAAGGGTACATCAGGGGACCAGAGACAACAGAGCAATAGGGGGTCAAGGAGTTCAGAAGAGCACTTGCGAAAATTGCGCAGGGGCGGAAAAAAAAGGCCTGGGGAAGAAGGGACGCGGAATTCTATAGACATACAATTCCCGGGCAGTCGTCAAAAGCTGAAAAGAGGCACGTTGGTGCTAGCTAACCAAGGAACAATGGGGGGGAAAAAAAGCGAGCGAGGGGGGATCAGAGCCAACGTCAGTGGGAGGGAAGTACTAAAAGGGCAATTGAACGGAGCAACAACAACACGTCACACTTTTTGTCCTGGCCCAAGGAAGGGAAGAAAGAAGAAAAAAAAAAAAATAACAAGCGAGTGGCAGGCACGGAACAATGGTAAGGTGAACCGGAGCGGCGAAAGGGGGGTGGAAAAATAAGAAAGGTGGTCGGAGAAGAAGGGAAAAAATCGAGTATCAAGAAACCGGACCGACTGATACATGAAACCATGACGATGTAGGTACGAGGGGGAAGGCGCACGGTGTAGGGAACTGACCCTAGGGAAGAACGGAAAAAGGCTGTATGGTGACGGCAATGGACTGGGGGTGGGGAAAGGGCATCATGAGGAGAGGATAGAGACAATTGGATAAAGGTTTGCACCGGTGACGGAAGGGGCTTTGGGGAAGGGGGGAGTGAATATACGCTGCAAGAGAAATCAGAAAAAAGGGGAAGGGGAAGAAAAAAACGCCGAAGCCTTATGGCGGCCACGCGAGAAGTTGAAGATTGGAATCGAAAAAAGAGTGAATTAAAAAGAAAGGAAAATAAGTGCGGGAGAAGAGGGAAATACACTATAAACACTTGCAACTAGAAAGGGAAATAAAGACCAACTATAAGAACCCGCAATCAGCACTCACAAGGAAATGGGCAACCAGCATAGGGTGGCGCGTACTAAAGAAAAAAAATAAAACCGGCTCGAGAGAGGAGAACCTTAAGAGGATACTGATGGGCGAACTACCATGGAAAAAGACAGGCCCTGATGAGAAAACTTCGTGGACTCGGCTTTCAGGGGTTTCACTCACTGGCAGAAGGAGGTGAGGCCAAATCTGGGGAGACCGTTTTGGTCCATCGTACAGCAAAAGGTTAGAGAAATAAACAGGGAAGGGGTTTTCGGGCAATCAAGGGGGGGGGGAAAACTTACGGCAGCAAGTGCTTGGAGAAGTTAGCCGAAAGCCACGTAAGGTAAGGGCTTAGTATTGGGGGTGCGGGACAGAAATCGAGGAAACACAGGCCGGGGGGGGGGAGTGTGTGACACGAAAAATTAATAAGAAGAGAACTACACGTGAAGGGGACACGAATCAGGGCCGGGAGACATGTGCACGTCACCCTCATAAGGGGGCACAACAGGGAAAGAACGGATTGGGTCTTGGAGGACCAGGAGATCGAAAGAGTTTAATACAAAAAAAGTAAAATGTGGGGTCAACGGGACGGGGACAACATAATAAAGAGGGGGGGGGGCTATTGAGGGCAAAGGGTTTGAATCGGAGGAACCGGCGGGAACAGCATCCGCGTCCGAGCGACCGGTTGGGAGGGGGGGAAGAAGGCAGTGGGGTTGTCCTTGACCCGGGGAAGTAACAGAGGGGATGGAGGGGATTGAATTGAACCGAGCAAAAATTTAGGGGGTGGGATAAAAGCGACATGGAGGGCCTTCTACCCAATAGGACAGGCTGAAGAAAGAGGGGGAAAACAAGGAACGTGTAACATGGGGAAGGAAGGGGTCGCCTGAGAGGGATCCGCTGGGGGAAGGAAATAACCCAGGTAACGGGGGGACGGTTACAAAAAAGGGACCCATCAAAAAGAGCACTGCCGAAAACCACTAAAGCAAGGCAGAAAAAAAACTCAGGGAAAACCAAAGGAAGGAAAGACCACACGATATGCTTGCCAACCGAGGGGGGGTTGGGAACCAAAAATTGAGTTACGTCGGATGAGTGGGGGGGGCCTTCACACGGAGATGTTCCTATGAGCAGCCCAGTGGGTTTGCACTCGGCGAAAGGGGGGAAGGGAGGAAGAACTTAAGGGAATTTCAGGTACGTTTGAAAAAAGCAACGACACAACCAAAACAGGGGTCAAGTCCCAATCGGACTCAACGAAACAAAGAAAAAAGTACGACACGGAAGAACTTGACAGAAAGTTTGGGGGGGTCCGACGGCAAGCCAAACCGGGGGGGCGGGGAACAATAAGGAAAGGTAGACCTTCCAATTCCTGCATGGGAGTTGGACAGGGGCAAAGAAAAAAAAAGGGAAGAAGCTTCAGGGGCGAAAAAGACGTCACTGGTGGCACTTGTGCGCATACTAAAGGAAAAAAAAACGTGAAAGGCTGCGGGGAGAAAGAAACACATGAAGCAAGGTCGGGGGAAGGTCCAAGAAAGTAACTTTTTAATACGAAGGAAAAAGTTCTAAGGGGCCGCGGTTCGGGTTAAGACACTATTGGCAAGGGAAGGAGGAGAGGTAATGGGAAGAAGTGAGGGACAGACTCCCAATGATCAGGCGAATACGAGGCGAACAAAAGAATGGGGGCTGGTGCTTAAAAGGAAAAAGTATGTGGGTCGGGAAGGAGGGACGCGGAAGTCACAAACCTTCTCGAAAGGTGAGGGGGGGAACCGTTTCAGGGGGGGCGGCTTTGGGGAGAAAAAAGGTAAAGGAAATACACGAGCCATAAATTACTGGAGGGGAGGGAGGAAACAGGGTGTGCTGGACGGGGCGAGGGTCAGCAAGCGTGCCGCGAAAGGACGGGCACGTAATGGGGGAAAAAGACACTCAACAAAGGGGGACAAAGAACCATCTTTTGTTGTCAGTGAAGAAATTAGTTCGCATTGTCAGATCATCGGGGCAGGAGAATCGTGATCAGGGGATGGAAAACAGGGACGAGTCAAATAGAGGACAAGGCATAGATTATCAGCTCGAAAAAACACAAAAAAAAAAAGTGGGAAGGAAAGGGGTGGAAAATAAATAGAGAGAAAAAGATCCGGGAGTTGCGGAAAAGAAGGACAGCCGCTACCAGAGAGCAAAGAAAAAAAACAACAGGACTAAGAGACCTAAGAGACGTAAAAATTCTAAACGGTAAAAACGTTCAAGGCAAGAATAGGGAAAAAGGGAAAAGGGCGGGACCACTTGGGAAAAAGTTGAAGAGGCAAAAAAAGGTCCAGGGAAAAAACCATAAAAGGTCCCAGAGTTGCCGGGAAATAGCACCTCGGGTAAAAAATCACCAAGGGCCGAGCCATCAAAATAAGCCTACCCCATGAAAACATTGGAAAGGGGGGGGGGTGTAAAGGAAACCGCTGAAACGTGTGCCACAGCAAGAGCGACTAGAAGAAGGGTGGGGGGGTTTACTATCGGAGCCAAGCAGAACCTAGCCAATAAAGGGTTGGGGGACCCCAGGCAAAAATACAGGAAGGGGGTAGCAAGGGGGGGACCTTCGTCGAAGTCATGGGGAGCAGGCGGCTTGGCGATCAGTTCACGGAGGAAAAGAGGAATACCGGCGAAAAAAAGAAGGGGGGGAAGCGAACGAGGAAAGGGGAGAAAAGAAGGTTGCGCAGGGCCGTGAAAGGGGGGGGGGGTGATTCGGGGAAAAAAGACGAAGACGGGACCAACAACCAGGGACGCCTGGACAAGTCTATACGCCGAAAAGGCAAGAAAAGGGTGGGGAGGCTTGAAGGGGACACGCGGAACATCAACAACAACGGTGAAGGGGAAGGAAGGACCGGGGGGGGTTTCGCCGGGGGAACATAGCCCAAAAAAGTAAAGACGGCAGGGGGCCGGGGAGAGTACGGAGGGAAGGGTTTCAGGGAACGTTCCTTGCCTGCACGAAGCACACACAAAACAACCTTGGAAGACAAGTCAGACCAGGTCTTAATTTAAAAAAAGGTTTGGGGGGTGAGAAATTCCTAAGGATTGAACATGAAGAGGGGGGGGGTGGTGCCAGGAAAAAAGTCCAAACGTACGGGGAAAGGTGAATTGAAGTCATATCTAATCCAGCCGGGGAAAAAAATCAACGAGTGAAGATAAAAAAGAAATCGGTTAAAATGACAGAGTCATCGTCAGGAAAAAGGACACTGAAGTAAAGAAGCAAGAAAGAGGGGAAAAAACGAGTTGGCAGCACAGAGTGTTGTGGGACTCAATGTGAAGGTTCAGGGAACGAGGCAAAGAAAGAAGGACGGGCTAAAGGTGAGAGTGTGCGGTTTAAGTACGGGAACGCGTGGAGAGTATAGAAAAGAGGGGATCAAACCTCTCCAGGACATGAGAGTACACGATTACCCAACGGGGACTTGACCCTCTGACCACGAAGGGGCCAGAAGTGAACGTTTCTCAGGATACTAACTCTTCCGGTCCCTGGTGGAAAGGGGGGGAAACCCGTAACACGAGAAAAAAAAAAATATGCCTCACGGAGGAGGTGAGGGAAGACAGTTTGCACTCACGTGCAAAAAACACACCCCCAAAGGCGGTGGGGGAAATGGCGGAGCGGACGGAGTGTCGGTAAAATAATTGTGGGGAAGACTGGCTGTAAGGCTCATCTGGTCCTGCCCACAAAAGGGAAACGGGATTGAACGGGGAAATCGCCGAGAAGACCACAGGGGAGTCACTTACGAATGGAGAGGAAATCCAGGGCGGAAGGGAGGACGAATTCCGGGTGTTGTCCGGCACCAAGGCAGCAAAAGTACTCGTGGAGGCGCGTAAAAGAAAAAAAGGAAACCAGCGCCGGGGAAGAGTTCTAATTGATAACCCCAGGAACACGTTTAGCCATTGAAAATAAAAAGAGAAAATGAATATTCATCAGTCCTCAGGAATTCTCGGGGGGTTAAAAGCCAAAGACAACTAAGGGTGGACACAGAGAACATCCTTATGAGTGAAGAAGAATAGGGCTAGAAAAAGTCGAGATAAAAGAAATGCCCGGAATGGGTTCGCCAAGAGAGACGAGTCAGGGTTTCCCATGGCATATAAGAGCGTTAGAGCACAAGGAATTGTGAAAGGGTTGCACCAAAAGAACCGTGCATTGTGGGGGAGGAGACGTGGAAAAAAAGAAGATAAAGGCAAAGGAATTGGGCCCAAATAGAGAGGAGGGGGAGTGTCTTAATTTTTGTAAATGGAAGAAAAAAGGGGGACAAGGTCCAACAGCAACGAGAAGAACACAGAGTTAACGTAAAAAATACGATAAGACCTCAGCGGCGAACAGAAAGGGACCTCAGGGAAAATAAAAAAAACGCAGGGGAAATAATAGTCACAACCATGTTTCCCCAACAAAAAGGAAAAAGGGGACAACAGAGAAACACCGCAGATCAGTGGGGGAGAGATAAGGCGAAATTCAAGGGTGTCGAATGCAGGGGGGTGGCGCAAAACGCTTGTTGTAGGGAAGGGCCCAAGGGAAACGTGTGGCGTTTGCAGGAAAGGGGCACAAGTAACAGACTTAACAATCAGGAACACAGAGGAGGTAGGGGGGAGTTGAGATGGAGAGGTGATGTGAGCTCGACGAGAAACAGAAAGAAGGCGGGGGTTAATGGTAGCAAGTTTGGGATGAGAGTATGAGGGTAGTTAAGGGTAAGGAGTGGTGGTTGGGTGAGGAGGGAAAAGGGGGGGGGATGGGTCACGGAAAGACTGGGCAGGGGGGGGAGGGGCGGGGAAGGAGTTGGGGAGAAGGAGTAGAGGGGGGGGAGGAGGAGTAGAGGGAAGCTGAAGATACAGAAACGAGGAGGGAAAGCAGAGTTTGAGGAAAACAAGTGAGGAGGAGGGGGGGGTTAAAAATGGGAAAAGTGAGGGTTGAAAGGATGGGTGGAGGGGGAGGGGAGAAATGAAAGAAGGGGTAGGGCGGTGGGGGGCGTGAAAAGATAAGGAGCGAAATGCATGGGGGGAGAGGAAGGGAAGGGTGGGGGGTTGAAGAAGGGAGGGGTGGGGAGAAAGAGAGGGGGCGGGCGTCGGTGGGGAAGTAACGGGAAGGAAAGGGGGGGGAGGAATGGAAGAATAAAGGACTAGGTGATGGGGGGGTACGCTGGGTGGAATAGGGGGGGGGCTTCAAAGAGAATTCTTCAAAAAGAGAGCCAAACCACAATTCAGGGCACGTGAGAAGAATATAAAAAAGAAGCCTGGAAGTTCCGCCTTTTGGCCCATTTCTTCGATCGTCATAAATCTCATAGTCAATATCACGGACGGTCCCCGGATTGAAAAGAAAAAAAAGCGCAACCCTCAATCCGACCGAGGACGGGGAACGAAAGTCACTCTGCGGGGGCGTCTGCTGCCGTTCTAGGGCAGCTAAGACGGGGGGGGGGGGGTGATACTGAACAAAGGGCTAAAATCCGTCTTGTCAAAGTTTCGACCGGTGTCACAAAGGCAATCTGTGCCAAATACGGACCAAGCAGAAAAAAGGATGGAAGGTGGACTAAGGTCATAAAAAAGAGGTTAATTAAAGCCGCAATTCAGAAAAAAGAACTGGGAGGAGGAATGCCAATATCACTAACCTGGTTGCTGGAGATCCTGGGGGTAGTACGGTGATTTAGTCGTGAAAGTCAAAATCATGTCGACGGGGCCAAGATTTGGAAAAAAGAAAGAATCGGGGATACCAACGTTAGTGGACGGGGAAAAGGACATTGGGTCATGGAGAGAAAATTTCATTTTTCAAAAAAGGGCATGAACTCTTGGCCCGCGAACCAAGAAAAAAGGGCTCAGGGACCCCAGGAAAGGACTTTACAAATCTTGGAGAGGGGGGTGGTAGGTCCCCCAAGAGGGAGTGTCTGAGTGGAATGGGAAACACGATCAGCTAAAAAAGAAGGGCCTCGGGGGGGACCGAAGTTAACAATTTCGTTTGGGAGGGTGGTGAGAGACTGTTCCGTCAATCTAGAACGATCTACTGCGCGACCGAGGTTCCGAAAGAAAAGGACCACTTCGTTTCGGTTAAAGTTGGGAAATTCGGGAAGGGGGCACAATAAGTTAGCCAGAGGGAATTCGCGGCCAGGGGGGTCAAAAAATTCCAGGTGGAAACAACCTTGCCCGTGAGGGGGCTAACAGACTTAGATTGGGGAACGTGGGGAAACGCCTCTGGCAGTGTCGGAGGCACATGTAATTCTTGAATCAGGGGAAAGGACCCACTCCAGGATGGGTAAAAAAACAACATAGAAAAGATATCGCGAGCAAAACGACAAATTAGAGGAGGGTAAAAAAGGATGGAAAAAGATAGGTACGCGGGGCGATGGTGTACAATAAATGGCCTGGGTGTGGCCATAAAAGAGAAAGGTCCACTAAGAGGGCGATGGCACAAGTGCCGAAACGCAAAATGGATTCCGTGTTAGACATGACACGGAAAAAAGGGTGCAAGAACCGGGACAATCAGCGCCGGGCTGAAACTTTGTGGGGGCTTCCCTACGAAGGATAACCCTTGTAAAGACAGGTGAGCGGTCAACGGCAACTTAAAAAGAAACAGGGATGAAGGGCAACGGACGCAGGTTTCAAAAAGAGTGTCAAGGAGTAAAATTTCTCAGAAAACACTTCACCTTGAGGGGGGGCCCATAGACGAAAAAAAAACAAATGGCGACGATGGGGACCCGGGGGGGTCGGCTGAAAGAAGGTGGGGCAGCAACGGGAAGATGTCAACCAAGACCGGTAAAATTAAGGACACTAAAGGGCCAATGGTAATAAGAACCGTGGGGGGGCACACGCTTGCGGCTTTTGGGGGGGGCCCAAAGGCCTAAAGGCCCGACGGGGGCGCACTATTTCCCGGAGAAGGGACATCTAAAAAGGCGGACTAAGAAAAAAAAAGTGTGGAATTTCCTCTCCTGGACGGAAATTGTCTTTTAATTGACGGGACGGCAAGCGACACGCCAGGAAACATACCTTGCAATCACTGGGTCGCAGGTGGAGGGGCGTGAAGTATCTGGGGGGGAAAGGAAAAGTTGTCAGCCATGGGGCCAAGAAAACGTAAGCCAAAGTGTACCGTCGCTCGAACCGAACAGGAGGAGATCATGACCCAAATCCAGGGCTTATTGCGGGGGGGCAAAGAAAAGAAAAAGGAAGGAAATGAGGGAGAGGGAAAAAAAAAAAAAAGAAAATGAGGCACATCTAAAAAATGCAGGTGGTCAAAGGGGACTCTAAAGTAACCGGGGCGGGCGATCGGTCAAAGTAACGTGGGAACAGTAAGCACAACAGAAGCAGGGGACCATGGCCGGGAAAATCACAAGGAAAGGGGAAATGCGACGCAAAATTTAAAAGGGACCTGTTCAGGGGAAAAGAAAAAAGACTGGATGACAACGGGAAAGGGTTCTAAGGAAAACAAGGGTCTGGAAGACCTAGGAGTCCGTCTTAGGGGTATGAACAAGCAGGGCTTGGGGCTGTCGGGGGGCATTGGGTTGAAAGTGAGGGGTCCGTTGGGAACAAAAGGCGCTGTCGGGGGGGTGAGGGGGTGGGATACGCGCAAATCAATTCGAAAGCCCGCCGCAAATGGGCTAAAAGACCCTCCTTTGGCTCAGGTTCACAGGAGGGAAGAAAGAAAGACCCCAAACCAGACGCGCAGGTATTGGGCAAAAAAAAAACCCCTAAAGAAAAGAAAACGAGTAACCATGCCAAACTCGAGAGGAAGGAACTGGAATCGATTGCCTGATTGTAGGCCCCATTCCGGCACCATGCGGATCGAAATTAGTGCCGAAAAGGTAAAAGAAAAAGGGGTGGCGGAACAAGAGCAAGTTTGTCAGCGAGAAGGGTGAGGAATAACAGGGCATGTGGGACAAGCAAATTCGAGGGAAAAAAAAAAAAATTACGCGGCGGTGGGGATTGGCGAGGGTTACGAACCCCAAGGAGTCCGGCGGGGCTTTGGGGACGCTGAAAAAGAAGCTGGGACACAGCAAAAAGCTGATTTGTTGCACGAAGAAACAAGAGTACGAAATCAAAGGACTGGGAAAACGTGAAACAAAAAAAAAGCAGAAGGTGCAGAAGGCCCCGTTCCACCAAAAACCAAGGAAAAAAAAAAAAGAAAAAAAGAAAAAACCTGGCAGAGTGAGGACAAGAACAAAAAGGGGATCAACAATTAAATTGGAATCCCGGAAAGTGAATTCCCAGAAAAAAGGTGGGAGAGGCCAGGGGCAACCGCGTCAACTAAGAGAGATAGAGGGAAAACGGGGTGGTGCCCATGGACCAGGGAAAACGGGCCCAGCATCTGCGGGGGACCGAGCAAACGGGGGGCCTCCCCGCTCCCTATCTTAAGGAAAAGAGTTTGAAGGAGGGGTCAGTGATAATTGTTCCTGAAAGGGGATCACTTTTAGTATAGAAAAAAGGGACAGGGAAGGGAACCGACCACAGAAGGCAAAAGAAAAAGGGAAGGAGGGGGACTCCATTGAGGGTAACAAAGCAAAGCGCCCCGATATGACAAAAGGACAACTCGTTTGTGGAAAAAACAGAAAACCTGATGACATAGGGTAAAGGGGGGTGGCGGAAAAGTGCGATTTGCGAGCGGAACCAGGAAGGGACTATCATCGATGAAGGGAAACTCGGGCGGCGGATAATGATTCTGTCAATAAAGTAATGTCCCCGTACGTTGCACGGGGATTCAAAAACACTTATCAGAAAGAATTCACCAGAAAAAAGCAACTTAAACACTAAATGAAAAACGCATTATAAAAGTGGACTCAAAGGGGGGGAAACGGACGCAGGGGTAGAACCGCAAGAAATAGCCCAAGTAATACCAAGCCCTTTGGTTGAAAATGAAAACGGCGGCACATTAAAAAAGGTCGAGAGAAAAAAACGTCCTTGTGGGGGAGGGTGGACGTGCAAATACGCATAAACCTGCGGCGGTAAGAAAAAAACGGATCGCTCAGTTGGGAGACGAGGCAAAGTCTATCAAAGAACCGGTTAAGGGGCAAAAACATGACTAGGACCAGCGTGATGTACCACTATTATCACGGAAGGTAGTACTCCCGGGTTCCGACGATTAAAAAAGAAAATGAATGGAAAAAAGAGGCAGAACAAGCCAGGGGCTGGTCTGAACGGAAAGAAAAAAGTGATTGCGTCGAATCGAATAGTCCAAAAGAAAAAAGGTCAGCGCACTGACGGGCCGGAAAGAGGGCGGGCCTGAGTGAAAAAAGGGTTCCTTCAGAAGGACGCGAACCTCGGGGAAGGCAGGGGACTTTGGTGGGCGGAGGGGGGAAAACCGAAATTCATCAAAACGTGAACAAAAAAACGGGGGTCCA
>Ga0179593_1343725_pt1 | contig 13753 bp, 17 predicted proteins | sample CZODoug2_1_08_16_FD_185931 | JGI IMG/M metagenome (GOLD analysis project Ga0179593, IMG submission 185931) | Vadose zone soil fungal communities from Angelo Coast Range Reserve, California, USA - CZODoug2_1_08_16fungal (PacBio error correction) | ecosystem: Environmental > Terrestrial > Soil >...
TAGCGAGAAGAAAAACTCGAAGGTAACCCCCTTGTAGGAGCTTTAAGCAACATTGTCAAGGAAATTCTGACAGGAGAGGGGACCTCATCGCGGACGGGAGAGGGGAAAATCTACTCAAACAAAATCCCAGGGAGGTGCGCCCCGAACAGAAAGGAATCATTATTTCTTTTCAAACTTAGGGGGGGGCAAGATGCAGGACCTGACCGCCCCATCGGGTGCGAATAAAGAAGGCTCTGGGAAGAGGTCACGTTCAGAGAACACCCACAAGTTCTCTTAAACCTGGAAAGTGACACTCCGGAAGTAGATATTGGGAACTGCGTGGGAAAAGACAGGTGCCGCAGGCGGCTGAGACTGAACTTTGAAGATAGGAAGGATTCGTGAAAACGAGTTTTATTAGGCCAAAACTCCTGGAACATCTAAATGGACGGCTCGTAAAAAAAAAGCAGGGGGAACGTTTCATTAGGGATGAAGGGGGCTAATCCACTGCTGGGGAGAAATCGGGAAAGCCCGCCCGGACGTCGGTCATTCCGAAGGAAGAAAAGATACATGAAGAATTAAAAAGAAAAAAACTGGAGAGGCTCAGGGGGGGACGAGTCAGGAGGCGAACTTACTCCTAGAAATTAATAAAGACGCCCGCTTGACGTCTCAACCTTGGTCGGGGAAAAGGGAAAAGAGAGTGCGGATGAAGAGGAAAAGGAAACAAGGAAAATAGGCTGCGGAGGAAAAACAACGGAAATGTGGAAAGCAAGATACGCTATTTAATCAGGGGGACTTCGCAACCTAACTCTCTGCAAGGTCTGGCAAGGGAGGGAATTTATCCATGAGTGAGGTGTGTTAAATCTCAGGAGGGGTGGGAGAACCAGACCGGGAAAGGAAAAAACGGAAGGGAGTTCGATCTCACGCCGGCAGGTCCGTGAACTCATCACCCACAGGTGTTCAACCTAAGTTTACATTAACAGAGAGAACAATGGGAAGTGAGGGAAATTTCTGGGAGCCTGTCGGGAGGAAACTACTAGGGCAGGGATCCTTCCGGTGGAAAGTTCTGGTGATTATCAAAAAGAGGATGGAGTCCGAAGGAGACGTACATCGGGGATACACCGGACTGCAGCTGCTCGCCATCAAAAGGATGGGCTCCAGTGACACTCGTCTGCTTTCACTGGGGCAGAAAGGAAAGACCAAAGACCCAAAAAGGAGTTGAAACAAAAGGGTAGGGTTACCTGGGAACGCTTGGGAAAAAATCCCTTCAGGAAAACAGAATGGAGGCTGGGGAGGAGGGGGAAGTCCTGGAAAGGAGAACGGCGAACAACCGGGGTCAGGCAATGAAGAGACATGCTCAAATAAAGCGGGGGAAAAGAATAGAGAGATCCTCATGGTAGAGCAAATAAAAGGACAGACAAAACAAACTAACCTCCTAGTCGGATCCGCGAGAGAGAGGGTCAGAGAGACCGGGGTTTCAGGAGTAGGAGTGGGACGCAGTTCGGCGATGATGAACGGGATTAAATGTTGCGAAACACACAAGCGAGAAGCCATTCAGGGGGGGGTCTCGTGCCATGTGGGGTGGTATGGGACAGGGAAAAAGAAACAGGGAAGAACTGAAAAGAATTATGGGGCTATATATTAAAACCGCGCTTAAGGCCGAGATTGAAAAAGGAGACATGGATTGAAGAGAGGGGATTGTCAAGGGAAGCGCAGCTCATGTCGAGCCGATTCGGGGGGGGCTTAAACTTCAGGGGGGGGGGGGTTGGAGTGAAGACCCCCAGGGTGTAAGAAATCAAAATCTCTCCACCCAGGAACGTCCCAACACTGTTTTGAGTCTGCATAGAGAGAGAGGCAGCGGGTGGGCTTTGGGGCGGAAAGGGAGTGCAGGATCATCGGTGCACCCCTTGGAGTTAGATCAGGGTGAGTTGTCGGGAGAGAAGTCAGACTTGCCCAACAGGAGTAGGGAGCACAACAGAGCACGCCGGTCCGTGACAAGGGAAGTGGACTGGGGAGCAGTGAGGGGTAACGTCGCAAGACTTGTCGTTGGGGAAAAAAGGGTAGATTCTTAAGTATGGGGAGGGGAAGGGACACGGGGAAAGGGCCGCACAGGAAGAGGCTGTCGGCAATCCGTGAAGAGGGAGGTCAAGACGGAGAGATTCAAAAAATTGCACAAGGAATTTGCGAAAAGCCGCGACAAGCGATGGAACGGGGGAGGTGGGAGGGGGGATCACGGAGCTAACGACGCGGGGGAGATTGGGAACATCGGCTAGCTAGCAAGAGAGGAAGATATCAACAAAAACGGGAAGGGAGGACGTAAAGGGACGCTGGCTTCCGAAAGAAGATGAATCAGGACTGGCCAAAAAAAGAAGCGGAACACCGGCGTCAGAAAGCTGGCTAGATATGCGCGGGAAAATGACCTTAATCACCACTGGAGGGGGGTCGAAATACAAGTAGGGGCCTCAGAGACTAAAAGTTCCAACATGCACCGGAGCAAATCACGCCCTCACGGGGTCCATTATGACAGAAAGAGATCAGGCAAATGTAAAGAGGAACGTAACGTGGGGAGTCCTCTACTGCTGTGGCTCCTCCTTAGACTGAAAAGAAAGCTTCAGAGGATCACTGTCAAGATCCAAATAAAACTTATCAGGGAACTCACTTTTAAATTAACAAAACCGCTCGTTGCTGGTGAAAAAGAAGATTTAAAAGAAAGCCAAAGTGATAGAGGAGGGTCCGGGATGCGCCAAGGACTGGAATTAAGGGGGGCTGTTACTCCGTAAAAAGCACGGGAAAGAAGTGGAGAAACATCGAAGAGGAGAGATCAAGGGCCGGGACGCACGAAAGAAACAGGCGTTCCAAATATAGAAGCATGGACTATCTCTCGTCCATAAGGAGGGAGCACGGCAACTGTTAAAAAAAACAACAAAAAAAAGGCAAAAAAAAGTGGAGAGGAAAAAACAGCCAGGAGAAGGAGTTTCAGGGGAGCTCACTTGAAAAACAAAGGCGAATATTAACGGTAAACTGAGAAGCGCAACGGGAAGCTATCACCTTGCGAGAAAGAAGGGCCGAAGAGGGAGGTAAGGCCAGTCGAGGCTTAGGGATTCGAGGATGCTCTAGAGGATTTTAATCTGGGAACCGGGATCAGGAAGGAAAGCTAGCCTGGATACGGCCCGAGCAAGGCGGGGAATGAAGGAAGCCTACAACGGCGTTGGTCGGCCGCCCGGGTAATCTGAATACAATCTCCTCGCCCACTAAAGAAAAGGAAAAAGAAGGCAACGGCGGGGGCGTCGGGGGAATGCAGCAGGAAAAGGGGCGGGGTCGCTTTATCCGTCAAGTTCCTGGTAAACAAGGACAAGACTTGTGACGGAAGCACTAATAAGAAACTTCTCAGTGGGAGTTCAGTCCTCGTGCCAGTTCAGAAGTGTTAATAAACATACGCTGCCACACGTTTCCGCCAAGGGGGTTCTAGTAAACGGTCTATGAAGCGACAGAAACTAAATGGAACAACAAGGTCATCGGTTGGCTCACTAGCGGGGACAAAAGGTATGAAAGGTGGGAAGTCCATTCTGTCCCCTATTTACTAAATGCAATTGCCAGATGATTTGTATTGGAATGAACCAGAGGAGCAAGGGAAGACGGGCTACGGGAAGGGAAACACAGGGAGACATTGACTTCGGATATTACACGCTCGAGAAAAAGGGTTCGATCTACTGATCCCAATTATCGGGAGGAACAATGTTGGGCGATGAAAGGGGACGCACTTCGCAGAGGGAGGGGGAGTCAAAAGCGGACGCGACGATAAGTGTGAAGGTGCAGTTCACGAAAGCACAATGGGAGGGGGGAAAACACGAGTCTTTCAGGGGAGTTCAGGGAAGGGAGTATCGAAGGAAAAGAGCAGCAAATATCCAGGGGACTGCTAGGGCCGTAATCGCTGGAGCCTGAAAGAGGGGTCCGCTGCCAGGTTAGCGGAAAAAAAAAAAGGGTCGGTATGTAGGGGGTCAAGACTCGCTTCCGGTGGCATTCAAAACCGGGTGTAATACCCGACCTGGGAAAAAATGAAAAACTGCGGGTCAGAGGGGGAAGTGCAAATCCATAAAAATCTAAGAAGCAATACTCTCGGCGAAAAGTCGGAGGCATTCCGAGGGGAAGGAAACTTGCCCGATTACAAAACATTGACAAAGAAATAACTAAAAAGAAGGGAGGAACAGGCAAAGCTCCAAGTGTGTTAGAAGAGAAAGAAATTTCTGTTCATTAGGGGAGATGGGTTAACTGGACTAAGAAGACCTATTTGTCAGTAAGGCCAAGTTCCAGGCGAAAAAGAAAAGGCACGAAGACCACAAAAGGAATGAGTCTTCGGGGGCCAGAAGGGCCCGTTATTTTTACGAGGGTCGGAAAAGGGACCGAATCCCTACGTTCGAGCTTCATACTCAATCATGAGGCAGGAGGGGTAACACGAAAAAAAAAAATTTTGATTAAAGCAAGATTTCCGAGGGAAAAGGGCCCTTGATCCGAGATAACTTATGAAATGAGAAAAGGAGAATCGCCGGGAAAAAAAGGGGGGGGGAGATTTAGAACCAGTTGAGAACCGACGTTTAGAAAACCACTTCGGCGTCTTAGAAAAAAAGCCCACAGCCAAAGACTCCTCCGAAGCGGCCCCGGGGGAAAAGCGGGAAGACTTCTGGGAGGGAAGTCTGGAATAGCCATTCCGGGAGACGACACGCAATCGGGGGCGGAAAGGTCGAAGGGGCCCGGAAGGCAAAACGCCACAATACGGAAGAAAAGAAAACTGAGGGCAAAAGTCCGCAAAAGTTGCGAATGTTACCGGGGAAGCGGGGGTGTAAAAGGCCAGGGACTCGCGAAGCGCAGCGACTTCAAGCGCTTGCTGTGTCGTGGGGAAACAGGCGTTACTGTGAGGGATTGAGAAGGCAAATAGGTGAGCGAGGGAGGAAAACGCGCAAGGTTCCAATGGTGCAGGAGCAGGGCGATACGGATGAAAAGAAACGAGAAAAAAACCGCTGGAAAACCGAAAGAGGAGGGGGAAGTTACTGAGAGAAAAGGAGCGCGGAAAGAATTCAGGAAACTGGATTATGATAGGGTGTGCTTTCGTGACTGTTCGATGGCCGTCAAGAAAAAAGGAAAAAAAACCCGCAGGGGGAAAAGCATTCGGACGTTGAAGTCTCCGCTAGTGAGGCCATTGGGGAAGTAACCAGTATTTGAACCGCGCCTAACGCCCAGCGCTGCCGAAGGGGAGAGAAGGGGCCAACATTTTGGCCATGCGGGTGGGAAGAAATAGACAGAAAGGAGAATAAAAGAACCTCAAAACTAAAAAAACGGCAAGGAAAACTCTACAGTGATAAAGAAGGAAAGTAGGTGGGGAGACACTGGGAACACAAGGACCAAGGTGCCACTGGGCATTGCCAGAAGAGTCGCAGAATTACCCAAAAAAAAAAAAGCCCCCAAACCGGGGTGTGACACAGATAGGGAAATGCCATAGAAAAACAAACCAGGAAAACCTTGCTTTCAGTGCTGGGAATTAAGAAAGCACTGAACCGAGGTGTAATGATAATCAGTCGGGGGGACGGGAAGGGGGTCTCAGAAGACCTAGGGGGGAAGGAAAGATACGGAAGGAGAGAACCCTTCGGCAACTCGGAGGGGAAGCGAATGCGTCTGCTCTGGTTTGAAGATAACCTCTACACGCAAAAGGGAAAAAAAAAACGGAAGCAAAAGAGTCTAAAGAAGAAAATCGAGAAAAGGAGTTGGAAAGGGGAGGATAATAGTATCTCCCTCAAGGAGGTCTTTCGTGCTGGGTGATGCTGGAAGTACCCGAATAGCGGCTTTAGGAGAGGCATCAGTAACGTACAGGTCAATGGACAGAAATTCTCAACGCAAAAGATGGGGTTAGTGAATAGAGAAACCTAAATTGGGATCCAAAAAAAAAAAAGAGAGACCCCAAAAACTTCGGAACAGTTCTAGAGGGTAAAAGAGGGGATACTGCGTGAGAGAGGTAACTTTTCTGAAGGAGAGAGAAGGCCAGTATTTTTAACATTGGGGATGATGCGATAATGTAAGCGGGTTTCACGAAGGGAACCCAGGGGTGCGCAAGGCGTGGGTGGAATAGCCAGTGTGGGGTCAAGTTGACAGCGGAGAAAGGGGAATTCAGGCAAGTATAAGGAGGATATCGCAAAAAAAAATATCTTATGGAAAAAATATGGGGGAAAGTCATGGGGAGGCCCGTCAGAGAAGGGGGCAGCGTGCGAAAAGAATCCCCTTGGTGGGCTTCAAAATAGGGAGGGTTGAGGTTATCCAAGGGGGTACGCCAGCTGCCAGAATGATGAGGACACATCCAACAAACCAACTAGAAAAGGGAGCAAAGGTCTCTAAATCCAACACAAAAAAGAGGTTTGGGACACAGGAAGGAAGATCAGAGGGCAGACAGTCTCTGGTCGGGATTGGGGGAGTAATGAATCTGACCAAGGAAGATGCTTCAACGCAAGGAAAGGTTATACCGAAGCAGAGAGGACACTGGTCATGAAGTGGAAGGGGGTTGCTGGCTGCGGTCGGAAAAATCTGGAAGGGTTGAACGGACAGGAACGGCCGGGTGTTGGCTTGGAAAGGTAGTATACAGAGGTGACCAAGTCAATAAAATGTCTACATCAAAGGAGATCGGACAAGATAGGGGGCAATCAAACATTGAATCTTTTAGAAGAGAGGATATCAAGGACGAATCAAGAGGACTTCTGTTAAAGTCAAAAGGGGGACATTTTGCGAGACTAACTCCGGTCGTAAACGTCTAGCTCAGACGAAGACGGGCTATCAAAATCTAAAACCCATTACAGACGGAGATGAAAATAGATATGGGGGAAAGACGATCGGGGTGCCGATCTAGAATGATCCTAAGATCCTGACTTTCAATCACAGGGGAGGCCACCTCCTGATCAAGGAAGCTATAGAAAGGGATGCACAGACAAGAATGAAGGGGCGGATCATATCGGTGGGAGCTCAATATTGGAAGACCCGAAGAGCCGTGCTTCAAAGGGGAAGAAGGTCACTGAGCACCGATCAGCACCTGCCAACTGTGAAAAAAAATGGAAATGTCCGCCCTCAATCGAGCTTCCCAAAAGCACCGAGAAGGGCACGTGCGTTTCAGGACGGCTCCACTTTCATGTGTAAGCCGAAATTAAGGACACTTGGAAGGAAATAAAGGCAAAAAAATCACAGGAGAAAAGCCGAAGAGAAGGAGGAAAGATGAGAAACTCCCTTTTTACAATACCAAGAAGAGAGGGGAAGGGGGGAAATACTTAGCAGAGACAACCGGGGAAACCTAAAATAGAGGCATTCATTGACAAAGGGAAGGCTGGCACTGGTCAGGGTATAAGGAAACCTCACCAACTGGGCCGCAACTGTGACGGGGCCAAACGAATAGCTATTCTCATCGGCGCGCCGCAATAGGACTTAGAAAGGAGTTGAAAAAAATCTAGGCAAACTCAGGGATCAAGTTTAGGTCTCGCGCAACTATTATGCTTTCATTTCACGGCAATGTTCGAGCGCTGTCCCAACACATTGAGAAAAAAAACGCCGGCGAAATTAGGTTCAGGGGAGGGGTCCAGTGAATACACTTATGAAGAGGAAACGGGGGCGCGCCCGAACGTTACAGAGAAACCGTCTACTAAAAACAAGCGATCACTTGGGCTGGCATAAGGGGCAATGGGAATCCAGGGGAGGAGGACTGCAAGAGGACATTAGGAGCATTAGGCTCAGGAATGGAAACAGGAAGTGGCTCTTGAAAAAAGGTGAAGGGGAAAGGCCTGGCGAGAAGTGAAAAGAACACGCGCGGAATAAGACCAAAAAAGTATCCTCCCCATTCTTTTGGCCGGCCGCCGCAGGTCGGAGAGAGAGACTCGCAGAAAAAAAGGGCAAAACAAGCGGGCCGCAAGCATCTCTGGGGAGTCGGGGTAAAGACAAAAGGAATTGCTTGACAGACCAAGGGTTGGAATGCGGCTTACTTCAAAGGTGGGCAAGAGACGAAAGTTCAGCGAGGTCTCAGAGAAGAGGACCGGGTAATAAGTGGGTGACGCTAAGGAGGGCTAGATCCAAAGAACGGACGGAAACCGGATTAAACTCGCTAGTGGACTGCAGATAAAAAGACCAGTAAGAAGGGTAAAAAAAAAGCCAGGGAGCTATTGATGGTCAAGAAATAAGGGGAAAAAATTTTTGCAAGGGTTACGGCATGGAAGGCCCTGCGTCTGACAAACAGGCACGCTTGGTTGGCCACCGCTTAAAGTGGGGGTTCCTTTTCACACCACGACCTGAAGGGTCTGAAAGGTCAAAGTCTTGGCAAGAAATGCGAGGCTTAGATTCCAAGCTATAAAGGAACTGGTAGGGCTAAAGGAGGATCCCCCTTAGTATGGGAATGTTGGGCGAGGCAAGGGGAGCGTTTTCGAAAAAGGATGCGCCGGACTTGGATAAGTTGAACCCGAGTTACACATGTGGGCCGAGGGAGAATATAAAGCAGCTGTAAGGACGGTCAGTGGGTCCAAGAGGAACAGAGAACAGCCAGGGTGACGGCTATTTAGGGAAGGCATCAAAAAAGCATTTACTACGAAACATAAAGCGGAGAGGAAGTGCACGAGGGCCGACTTCTGCACACAGCATAAGGAGAGACCCGGAACAGGAAGAAAACCGAATTTCTAACCATCAACTCGGAACAGTGAGAAGCTTTTCCAGCGAAGCAAATAGAATGAATTCAGCTAGCCGCAAGGAAAAAGTTTCAAGTGGAAATCGGAGGGGAAAATCCATTTTACTGGTGGGAAGGGAGGGGGGGGAAAGACTCTGAAAGGTTTCTGTCGATACAATTTTCATTAAACTCAACGCGGAAGCCCAAAAAATACGCAAGAAAGCGAGAAAACCCAGAAACCGGTGTGGCAGAGGGGACCACGATTGCCAGAATGAAATACATCTATTCAAAAAGGGAGGGGGATGGAGAGCAGGTACACTGGGTGAGGGGGGGGTTCAGGGAGGCGGAGGATACTATAAAGAAGGACTATCTAGCTAAAAGAAGCTGTCTTGGGAAAAAGGTTGAAGCAGAAAAAACAAGGGTGTGTCCACCTGACCGGGATAAGGAGTCAATATCGCTAAACAAAAACAAAAAATTCAATTAAATCGTCTATATGGAGAATCTATCAGGGTCATCCGGGACGTGGGAGTAAAAAACCTCCTGGGGGGGCTGCGACACGAAGAAAATGCGATGGTGTATGAAAGAAGAAAAAAAGTCGGCGGACGGGAGAGGTTGTGACTAAATAGCCCAGCAAACACAAATCAAAGGCCTGGAAAAGATCGAAAAGAGACTGCATACTGATTGGGGAAGTCTGCTGTAAACCGATACTCCCTAGGGGAAAACTCTCTTATATCGGGTCGCCCATGTGCAAAAAAACCGCCACATTCACTAGCTGCCAGAGGAGAGGAAGTGGACACTAAGCCACCAAGTAGTGTTTACCAAGAGAAGGATGGGGAAAAGAACTAAGCGACTCAAGACGTTCGAGAGAGGAGGGCGCCTGCGCGGGAGGGGCGGATTACCCTGCTTATAGAACTGAAGATTGGCCCCCTCCAAAGTTCCGGTTATACGGTGAGAACACCACTGACGCAGGCGACGGCTAAAAAGAGGAAGGGTCGGGAAATGTCGCAGGAAATAGAAAGCGAAAGATGAGGACTACAGGTCAAATGCCTCTTAGGGTGTGGCCTGGAGGGAAGTTCGACTGAGAAAGAGGAATAACATCCAAAGGACTCCTTGGGCCGGACCACTGGGGAGCACTTAGCACAAGGAGCGTAGGCGCGTAAGGAAAAAAACAAAGGTCCCATCTGAGGAAAGGGGAATAAAATTGTCAGGGGGCAAGAAAGGAAAGGAAAGAAAAGGGAATGATACTTAATCTCAAAGCAAAGCCTGCGCGAAGGGGGCAGGGCTTGAAAAGTCAAAAGAAAGGGGGGTTGCCAAGATGGAAAAAATGAAAGGGGAAACCAGGAAAGGTGCAAAGGACGCTGACTTCTGTAACCAAAGGCTTGAGGAAGGGCCCTCGCCTTTGTCAAGATATTCCAACCATCCGATAACAGGGGCGGTCAATTGGGCATGGGAAGGGGAGGGGGGAAAGAATAACCAAATATTAATCCTTACCTTCTTGGGGCGGCGTGAGTGGGTCACACAAAGTTGGAACGCTATAAAAAAAAAAGGGGAACCGCGAAAAAAACCGAGGGAGGCCCTAGGGAAAAACATGAAAGAAGAAGCACAGAACAAAGGGCCGTGAAGCAGAAAGAACCAGCCGAACCACATTAGAGGTTGTTCGAAGGGAAGGACGCTGAAAGCACTGGTGCGGGCGGAGAAAAAATCCTTTGTGAAAAGGGGTCTCAGCTGCGGGAAGAGAAACTCTTCGGCGGGGAGGCTAAAACCAGTCCCTGCCATTTCAGAAAAACTCGGGAAACCATAGGGGGGTTAAGGCCTCAATGAAACTGACTCTCTAGAAAACCTCCGCTTGACGGCAAAGCCTTTCCGGAAAAAAGGGGGAGCGCGTGAGGGCGTTGTTTTGTGGGGGGTCGAGGGTAATAAGTTATTGTAAGGTGGATTATGGCCAGGCAACCCGTAGCAGATGGAGGAACGGCGGTGTGTAGAGGAGGGGTCGGGAGGGAGACAGTGGTACCTGAGAGGGGGCGGAGGAGACCCCTGCGGTTCTCCAGGAAGAGGTGTGGTAACAGATCAGGAGCAGAGAGGGAAGGGGGAAGGTCAAGCTACTCGCCCTTTTGGGGACGGACAATTCTGACATGCTTGGTGGGAGGAAATTCCACAAATGACGTCCATCTCAGAAGGAAGACGGAAAAACCGTGAAAAGGCCAACTCGTATGTGAGGGGGGAGAGACTGATCATGATTCTCAAAAAATGACAGATAGGCTTGTCATGATGGGGCAACCTCTCTAAGGGATAATTTGCGGTTAGCTGTTAGGCACGGCGAGGATAAAACGGCAAAAAGTAGGAAGGTGGGAGCCGCCCAGAGAGGGGGAAGGGAAAAAACTTCAGAGTTTGTTGACTGGCTTCGGAAAAAGGCATGGTTGGAACATTAATGAGTGAGGTCCGACAAGGGTACTGCTGCGTCAACAAGTTCCTATCGGGAATCATTACTTTGATTAGGAGAGAGGCACCCGATTCAGAAAGGAAGCTCGAGAAAAAAAAAATATCCTCCAGGAAGTCAAGTGGGTGAGCCAACTACTGGGAAAAAAGGAAAGATCCTACGCTCAGGTATGGAAAGAGTCTCTCCGAATCGCCCTCAGGGGTCAGCTCTACAACAGAATGAGTTAATAGTTTACTCTTCAAAAAAAAGATTAAGGGAGGGGGCGTAGCCGGATTATTCCAAAGTCGAGAGGAGAACCTGCCGAATAGCTGGATCTGACTTTAGAGACAGGGAGAAGGAAGAAGAGTAAGAGCTCACGATGGCAGCAGCCATGAGCTCTGGGCCTGAGAAGAAGGGTCACCGATCACGAAAAATCCGCTACTTTTCCCGACCAGAATTGTCCGAAACCAGCACGGATCCCTGAACACCTCGACGGACACGTCCATCATCGGACTTGAGAAAAAAAGATTCCCTGGAGAAACCTCGATCAGTCAGAAAGAAAAAAAAAAAAAAAACCGGTATGACCCGCTAGAACGCAGTGGCAACTCTTATGGACGTGCATCATACCAAGGCCGAGACTGGCCTGTTGAACAATCCCAGAAAACACGTGTAAGAAGAATTTCAGTGGACGGGAGGGGGAAGAAGGGGGGAGACTGCGGGAGGAAAAATATGGTAGAATACTTCCAAAAAAAGAAAATGGGCCTCCGACCAAAACAGCGGTCTCGAGCGCGATCAGGTCTGAACAACGAAAACGGAAACCAGTCATTCGAAGACGGGGGGCTGAAGAAGAAGGGTCCGAAGAGATCGGGCCGAACATAGTTAAGGGAAGCACCTGGGCAACCTTTTGCTCCTCCTTTCTACTCAAGGGCGAAAAAAAGAAGTTCTAATCAGGGGGTTGCTTAAGGCAATTGACACTGACATTCGAAGCCAACGCAGCTCCCTAGAACCGGAGCCCGCGAAAAAAAAACGAAAGTCAAAAAAAAACAGAGAAGGCAAGAGGAAGTGGGCCAAGAGGAGGAGTCGTGAGGGAAGCTATGAAAGGGGGGGGAACATCTTGGGGATTAGACACATGGAAGACATACGAAGAGAATTAAAAGAAGACTGCCAATCTGTCCTTCAGTGGGATCATTAGGGAATCGCGTGAAGCCTAATTCAAAAGGGATGTGTCCCGGAAGGAACCGCATAGGGAGAGAAAAAAATAAATTCCCTGATCAAAAGCTCTGTGGAGGGAGGGTTGACTCGGATTCCAGCTTAACCAATTCGGAGAGAAGGGCTTCATCACTTAACCCCTGAAGAAGAATATTTCTAATGACGCCGGAAGCCTCCGGGTACAGGACTTGTGAAATAAAATAAACTTGTATGAGTGACGACCAAAAAAGTGGGAAAAGAAGGACTAATATTAGAATGAAAATACGTATATTTATGACTCCACCCAATCAATTGGGAAATAAAAGGAAAAATTAGCGGGAAGGGTCAAGCTCGTGAACAAAAAAGGTGAGGGTAAAGGGCCGCCGACGCGGTCGGACAGAAGGGCAGGGAAAAACACCGGGCAATTGTGGTTTAACAACGGAAGGTGGAATCGGAAACCAAACAGTATCAGGTCCAGATGACGATGAGAGGATCGCGTGCACAGGGCCAGGGCGGAATAAAAAGCCAACTGGGGACTAATGCTGAAATCCAAGGGAAGTGAGTTATGGGATGAAAAAAGAACTTCGCAGAAAGGGTTCCCGGCAACGAGCGAACGCGTCGCCAAAGGGAGTATTTGGCTCAAACAAAAAAGGGAAAGGCCCCGAAATTAGATAATAAAAGAAGAAAACTTTCCCATTTCTAGTGAAATTTGGGGCATTCGAAGTCCAATAAAAGGAACGAAGGGTTCCTTTAAACGGCAGAAGGAGGAGACTACTCTCAGAGAAAGGGCCCAACGCTCCGCCGCCATGAGTGCGCGGCATTTGATGAAACAACAGTCCGTGGGACCTATAAAAATCTGGAAATCAGAAACCGGGGGGGCGAGGCTCGTATAAAAATGATCCTCTAAGGAAGGCCATTTCAAAATTATAGAAACAAACAGAGCAGGAAAAAGAATCCGCTCAGAAAGGAGAGGGAGAAGAAAACCTTTTACATTACAACAAAAGGTCAGAAAACACCCGATCGCTTGGGTCCAGTAACAAATCCGAGAAAAGGGGTGGCCTGGGGAAGAAAGACGATTGAGGAAAAGAGGAGGAGGACAGAGGACACTACCGAGCCTGAAATCGCCACAGGGCTGAAGTTGAAAAAAAAAAAATAAGACCAGTCATCGAAAGACTGCACCTCGTAAGCCTTCCTCCTTATCGGGGGGAAGGCGGGGACACAAAAACAAAAGTTTTTCCGATAGGCGGGTCTCGGGGCTATGATCTGAAAAAAGACTCCGAAGCCGAATTGCTCTCCGGGATACTGCGCAGGGGTACAGATAATGGCTGAAATATACTCAGTGGTAAAGACCGTCGGAAGAAACTCTCCTCCAAAGAACTTCTTATTTAAGCATGAGGGTCATCCTTAGAAGGTATCCTGCCCCCTGGCTTGGACCGTGAGAAACGAAATGTCAGCCTTTGTATGAAGACTAAGAGCGTAGAGTGTGAAGAAAAAAAAAA
>Ga0179593_1397069_pt1 | contig 13753 bp, 17 predicted proteins | sample CZODoug2_1_08_16_FD_185931 | JGI IMG/M metagenome (GOLD analysis project Ga0179593, IMG submission 185931) | Vadose zone soil fungal communities from Angelo Coast Range Reserve, California, USA - CZODoug2_1_08_16fungal (PacBio error correction) | ecosystem: Environmental > Terrestrial > Soil >...
GCCCGTCTCTCAGGTTCCGTGGAAGGAGTCTCTGGCGTATGTACTGCGTCGCTCTATTGGGGCAACGAAAGCAACCGTCGGAAGGGGTGTGACCACGCAGGTACTAGAAAAAAAGAACCAACTTTTAGAAAAGAGCGAGATAGAAGCGTTTACAAGGATCGGGGAACTCGAGTAGTGCACCGGAAAAAAGTGTTAGAATGGTAAAAAAGACAACGTTAGACGGCTGGAGCAAGTTCGCGAGGGGAGGAGTTGGCGGGATGGTGAAGCTAGATAATGTCTAACATTACAGCAGGGTGTACGAGTAGGGAACTATCGCGAAAGGGAGGAAATAGGCACTCAAATACACTATTCGACAACATCTGCGACGAAGTCTGAAGGTAGAGAGGGGGTAGTGGATAGAGCTGACGCCAACGAAAGGACGGAAAAGCGTAGGGCATCTCGACAAGACGAGGTCGTTAACCATCGAAATCTAGTTAACTCGGGACGAAGGGGGGAGCACCGAAGACCCTGTCGGCAAAAGTCGATGTTGGGACCTGTCCATCTGCCGCAGCTGCTTAGAAGGAGAAGTCATGAGTCCAAAGACGGGGCCGTTGTGCATGAGTGCGGAACATACGAAGATCACTAAAAAGAGGAAATCAGGCCTAGGTATTTAAACTTCGCAAGAAAGACCGGGGGTCTCATTGGCCCGGATGCGGAAAATGCAAAGGGGAATTGTTGAACCATGAGCCGAGTAAATCGAAAACACGAAAGGATTTGGGGAGACGAGAATGGAGAGTCGAAGTACGAAATCCGAAAATCGATGTTGTTCGCGGGGTCTGGGTGCCCAACTGAAAGGGGGCCAGGATTCGGCTGGTTGAAAACGCTATTCAAGAACCAAAGATGCGCAAGCCGTAGGACAGGTCAAGGAAACTACCTCTCCGGGGAAGGAAGATTGAATGGGGGGGGGTTAGGAAGACCACAAGAAGGTCTTGGGTAAGGTGCAAGAGGTCATAGGAGAGGGGTCCTTTCAACCTCATAAAAAACCCATCGAGGATTGGACAAGGCTAGGGGAATGAAAGAGTCAAACTAGAAAGGACTTCTACTTGAAAAACGGGCTTGGCGGCTACTTCTCTGGGCAGCTATTGAGGGGGGGGGGAGAGTAAGGGCCGTGGGATCTACTAGAAGAGGGTTTGAGCCACGAGGCAGCGACCCCAAGTGATGGATCTCGAAAGTCGCGCTAGAGTCGAAGTAGGTGACGGAGCCTGCAGTGAAAACCAGCGAGGGGGCGAGAAGCGGATCTCACGAAAGGGGATTAGGAATCGGTGGATCGAACGAGGCGATTGAAAAAAGGCATGGAGGACCAGTGAGGACTGAAGTCTAAAAATGTCGGCCAGGAAGCGCGAAGCGGAAAAGGTTTCGGGAAGGTGGTTGTAGGCGGGGGAGCATTGGAATCTATGTTTCCCTTGAAGAGTGAGGGGGGCGGGGTCAACGCCTCAGGAGGCATCATGGGAGAAAAGATGCGTGTGAATGGGAGGACAGAACCCGAGTTATGTTGCAGAAGAGGGGCGATGAAGGGGCCGGCGCGCTTTAAAATGAAAGGGGAATCGTGGCTGAGGGAAGTGTGGGGGTTTAGCTCGAGGGAAAGGGAGGCAGACCCAAAGGCCTCGTCGAAACGCCTGGACTTCCGGAGGTAGTCGAAGGACATGGCACGGTCCCCCATGAAGACGGGAAAGGGACCTCAGACCAGCCGACGTGGGGTGAGAATGAAGACTACCAGAAGCGCTGCCAGTTAAGGGGTCGACAGAGAAGGAATTTAGGAAGGGTAGCGCCGAGTGAGAAGTGAAGAGGGGCCGCCGCCCACCAAAAGGGGGGTGACGGAGGAGAAATAAGAATGCCGTGTGAGTCGGTCGAGGAAAGGGGGGAAGGGGAGTATAGTTCCGCAAAGGTCTCGCGGTAGGAGGGAGGGGGGACCGTATGTAATCCTCACACCACTGGTGCTGGCTCAATCGGATGTCGCGGGAAGGGACTTTTCCACCACCAGAAAAAGCGGGCTCATTGGAAAGAGGGCGCACGAAGGGCTTATGATCAATGAAAGAAATAGCAGCAGAGGAGAGCATTCACTGGTGGAAATGGACGGGTGATAGGAACGTTTGGTCGCTCTTTATGCAAAAGGAGCGCGCCGAACAGCGGAAAGAGGGAAGAGTTGGTCGCGGGTAGACATTCATCATGGAAGAGAGAACGCTCGCCAAAAAAAGATATAACACGAGATCATATGTATTGCAGTGCATCGAGGAAGCGAATCAGAAAAATCACTCCATTAAGGAAGAAAGAAAAATCTGAGACGTGTAGGGAAGAGTGCTCACTAAACGGGAAATGGCTGGGGGTCAAAAGAAAAAGATGGTACGACAAGAAAGAAATAAGCCACAGGAAATGGAGACAGGCAAGGAAGGGTTTTAGGGAGGAAGAAGAGGAATCCTAAGTGCACATGGGGAAAAAGAACGGCCATCAATAGACCAGGCACCTGTGGACTTGGAGGTTACTTCTGAGGGCTTAAAGAAGGATGTGGACGCCAGCAACGCCGGTGCCTGCAAAGGTCAGAAGGAGAGAAGAAAAAAAGACTAGGTCGATGAAGAGGAAGGCTGTTCCATGACTTTGTGAGAACCGAGAGGGATCAACACAACAAAGAGGGAAAAAGAGCGCAGGGGGATCGCGGGAGGCAGAAAGCGGCAGAAGGGACATCCGACAAATAAGGAAAAACACGCTGTGGCGAAAAAAAAAAGGAAGGGGAGGAAGTCACGGAGGGTTTCGCGGTCCACAGCCATATGAAAATTGAAGACTAATGCAAAAGTTCTGACATGGGGGGTCCTGCAATAGTAGTGACGGAGGGCCTCGGAGAATCGTCTTGAAAGATGGGAAAAGGGAGTCCCTGAGTCTCGCCAAAGGCAACCCACCGCAGAGAGAATGGCGGCCTATGGGGGCGAGTCAGCAGACTCATGCGAGACGAAAGATCGACACGAGAACAAGATGGGTCGCTGACGGCAATTACTTAGGGGGTTCGGGAGGAAAACGATAACTCCAGGAAAGAATAGACCCAGAAAGCGTTGAGATAGGGAGGCGGACTCATCGCATGAATCAGAGGAGGGGGGAAAACCAGAATCGCAGTGACCTATTTCCGATGGATGGCGGAGGACTTCTACGAAGCCCCACACGAAGGTCACACGACGCTTTGAAACGAAGACTGGAAATGCAGATCAAAGACTTCCGATCTCCTGGGAAAGAGCGCCTATCGTCGCCTGCAATGATCTTCATTTTACCGAGTTGGGGTGGGACCATCATAAAGATGAACTAGATGCGCTTGGCAAGAAAAATGGAGAAGGGTCACCTGAGGGTTACAGGGAACCTTCAAATGCTTCCAAAAGAAGAGGACCTGACGCCAATCAGAGAAGACCACGAGGGGTCAAGGAGAAAAAGCCGGTAACTAGGAAAGGAAATAAAAAGGTGGGGGGGAGGCTACAGCTCAATTATCCTCAGGAGGGAAAAGGTGATGAAAAAAATGCTGAGCTTATCTACAAAGAGGGAGAGAAGGAAGAAAGGCCACTTGACTGGAGGAAAAGAAGGGACATGCAGTCAATGACTACTACGTGCCGGTTGAGATAAATTGCACAGTCCGCAGGCGTGACCTTGCGAAGTCGTCGAAAAGTATCATCGCCGGAAGCACACCTCTTGAAGGGCCGAGACACTGTCCGAATAAGCTGACCGTGACGGGGAAAGCTTCGCGATCAGGTAACTCCGACCCGGATCTAACAGGACAGCGTTCTTAGTCCGACGCTGCATTCCTGGGGAGGGACTGTCCGCAACCAGAGATAAAAAGGTAAAACGTAGATAGATATAAAAGCCCAAGCCACATCATAAGACCAAAAGGAAATGGAAAAGCCGGGAAGGAAGAAGAAGACGGGGGCGTGAAGTCCTCAGCAAGGGGGAATGTGCCTTCTGTACAGACAGCAAACGGTAGGAAAAAAAGGACTATATTAAAAGGTCGAAAAGAAAATATGCCTTCCCTTGGAGATAGTTAATTTTCGTAGGGAAAGAAAAGGCAAAGAGATCGAAAATAAAAAAAAAGAAAGCGGAGGTGAGAATCAAAACCATTGGGGTCGGCCAGGAGACATCTTCGAGATGGGAGGGAAAAACCTAAGGAAAACAACGAAGAACTGTGGGTAAGAAAATAGGAAGCGCGCGGGGGGAGGACCGCCATCAGAATCGGGGTTGGAATCTAAGAGTTTCCGGGTTCTACGGGAAGGAAAGTGAGAGATCACAAAAGAAAAGGGGGATGATGTGGAGACTAGATTATCGTGGGATGCCTGACGAGAAAAGTAAAAAAGGACTTTGTATTCTACAAATAAAAGAAAGGTATCATGAAAGGGAGCGTAAGAAAAAAAACCTAGAAGGGGAGGGCGTGCTGGCGAGAGAAGCTTGTATCAACAGGCAGCAATATAGGACTTGGAGGAAATAAGGTGTCCGAAAAGGAAAGAAATCAAAGCAGAAGGGTAGGAGTCCTTAAGAAGGAGAAAAGATCGCCTGAAGAGTGCATATAGTGGCGTCGTATGAGGATCATGCCTCTTCCTTCGGAGAAGAGGAAAAGGGGTAGCGCGGAAGGGGAAGTGCTAAGTGCGCAGAAGAGTTCGGGATAGTACAATTATTATCGGGGGATAACCGGAGCAACCTGGGGCAAGAGAAAGACGGCCCAATGGGGGGGAAATTAGTCAGCCCGCCGCTGGGGTACCTGCGATGGGCCTCAATTGGACGCCGGGTCAGGTCACCCTGACTCGTGACGTTAAGAGATTTGGAAGGACATCTGAATACAGACGCCGAATGAGAGATAGCGTGTCAAAAAGATTTCCCTCATCTTGGGAGGCAAGGGCCACGCCGGAGACAGTCAGCGCTCCCATAATTCAGGACTGTCGATGCACATAAGGCGACGGGAGAAGAGTGGAGAAGAAAGAAGAAATATTCCTAGGAAGGGACTTGTCGACGGGTAAGGAGTGAGGGGGCCAGCTCTATCTTAACACCGGGAAAGGCCCCAAAAAAAATCGAGACAGTGAAAATCCGCCTAACGATAGAGACCACGAAGGAAATAGGAACTAAAGAGAGAGGCGCCGGAGAGGAAGAGTGGAAAACGTCTAAAGATGAGAAAAAAAAAACCCTAGAAAAGATAAGATAGACAGGAGTGAAGCGATGCTGGTGCAGCGAGAGTGCGGATCAAGGGTCAGATGAAAGGGGCCGAAGGCCAAAGGTAGAGATGGTTGCTGCACCGGACCTGAGAGTGGGAAGATTCGGAAAAGTTGAAGCCGGGATGTTCCGAGTGGGGGAACGAAATAAGTGGTAGAAAGCGACACAGGAGGAAAAAAGAGACCTCGTTCCAACTTCTGGAAGCCTCTCAGTTCGTAGTAAAGAGGGGGGGATCATTTCAGCCCTCCTGCTGACAAACATCAAGAGAACGGAGCCGCAGGACCTCTCTCTTCCGATTTTACAGGTCCTCGCTCCCTATTGCCGCGCGGCAATGTTTTCCCTCGCAGGCTGCCCGGTCGTGTTTGTTCCGGCACTCTCCTCCGCGCTTAATTGCAAGTCAGTAGACCCCATCAAAATTTTGTGCTTCGTGTCGCGGGTAGCAAGACGCCTAGATTTGGCCACTATATCTCACTAAAGGACCAGCTTTGAAAGGCGGAGGAAGGCTCAGACTGGATGTCTTAGAAAGTAATCAATGGGAAGAACACTAGGGAGGAAAGGCCACAGGAAAACCCAGAAATTGGGAGAGATAAGAGGCTATACTAGACGGGTAAGATCCGAAAAGCATTCTGCGAGACAGGTCGGAACCTTAGGTAAGAAAATTAGTATATTTGAGGAGTTTAAGAAAAAGATCGCCGGACTCAAAAGGGGAAAAGTAATAAAGAGTAGAAATGAGGAGAAAAATCCGTCCTTAGGGATGTAGAATAAATCATGGGGGCAGATCAAACCACTGGTAATAAAGAGAGGTTGACAGGGAAGATGTAGAGGAGGGGGAAAGGGGAATGCCAGTAGAAAAAAGAAAAACCGGACGGTCTGACTTTATTTTGAGACATGTACGATAAAGCGCTCTGGGAGGGCTATCTTCTAAGAGTGGCAGTGGTGATCAATCGAAGAAGATGGGGAAGGTGGAATATCGAGGATAAAGATACCACCGGGAAGACGAAACTAAGAGACTTTTCAGGAGCGAGAAAAGAGGGAGAACTCCTTGACAGAGAAAAAAGGGGATAGGAAAAAGAGGGAGGAGGGAGGGGGTGGCGAGTCCAGGGTGGATAAAAAGGAGGCTTTCTGTAACGGCGAACGAGATGAAGCACGAAAGGATGTCGTCCATAGGAGAGAGTACTTTAAGGGAATAGATTGGTGAAGGATGGCATCGGGGACGTGAGGGAGGGACAACCTGTGGAGGGTGGGGGGAGAGTGCAATCTCATGCTTCCAAAAAAGCATTTCATGGGGCGACTCCTGAGGGAGGGGGAGAGGACGGGAGCGCAAGTTCCAAGGGGAAAGTCCGTCGGCGGCCGGGTTTGGGAACGTAAAAGGCTGAAAGGATTCGAAAAAGATGACCTGATCCTAAAGTGAAGAAGGTCAGAAGCGGGAACCTGGCACGGTAGACGAAAAGGGGAGGATTTAAAAGGAGCCGATGAAAAAAGGGAATGACTAGGAAGACTAAAGCATCGACAACAGGGAAACAAGTTAGCGGGTCAGAAAAAAGGAGACGAGAGGTGCGTCATTGTAACGGACCTGTGAAACGGAGGGGACGAATAAAACCAGTTGGTGACGGAAGGGTCGAGAGGAAGCCCGGGAGGGGAGGACAGGGAAACGCGTGCCGGAGGAGAAAGAAAGGAGTGGACGGCCCTCCAAGTTCTCTGGCGGGGAGGTGGGGGGCCGAGAAAAAGGGGAGCAGCGCGAAAAAACGCCATTTTCTTAAGAGGGAAAATCTAGGGAAGGAAAGGGACAACACCAGCAAATCGGGAGAAAGAATGGGCGTACCAGCAGATTAGACTAAAAGAAGAGGAAAGGAGTCGCGAGAAGGATTCTGAAAGCGGGGGAAGGTCCTGGAAATGCGAGAGATACTTAGACGAAAAAAGCAGGGACACTATTTCAAGAAATGGGAGGAGGAAGGGTGCTAAGATTAAAATTGAGAAATATCCGATCGAGAGAAAACGAAAACCTCGGGGGGTCGGCAGGAAGGAATCCGATCGGAGCCACTGGCCGGAAAGAAAACAGTTTATAGGTAGGAGGCTAGACACCGTTTATATTGAGGAAGGGAAAGTTTATACGATGGGGGGGGGGGGGGAGAATTCTCAGAAACCGAAAGACCAGTCCTTAAGGGGGAGAGACTGGGGCCGAATCTGCCCATTTCACTAGGAGCAAGAAAGTCCGAGAAAAGGGGAAGTGAAAAGCTCCAAAGCGCCGTCTTTTAGTAGAGAATTCATGGAGGAGTCGGAAAGGCACGTCAAAAAAGAAGGGAAAAGAAGAGACGTCAGGATCGAAGAAGAGAAAAGGGCTCAGTAGGGGCTTCTGGAGGGACCTTGTGGAGAGAGGGAGAGAGAATATCTCAAAAAACTGGGATTATTAAAAATAGAGTATAGACTCGGAGGACGAATCTCAATCACCATTAGAAAGCGGGGGAATGATAAAAGAAAGTAGAGCTAAGCCCAAGGAAGGAGTAAAACGTTTTTAGGAGGACAAATCAATAAGGAAGGGGAATAAAGGAGAGATCCTACTTCAAAAGAAAAACTTGCTCCTTTGTCTTAAAGCATGGGAGAAGGATTCGAGTGTCAAGGAAGTGAGGTCCTATTATTCAGGCTGCCTCCAGGGAAGGAAAGAAGGGAAAGGTTAGCATTTCAGGGAAAAAAGGAGCAAGTCGAACTGCGTCATCAAAGGGAGTAGATACGACATACCAAAGAGGTTGCGGCTGACTTACTGAGAAGGGGGTTGCGGAAAAGGAACTCACTGACCTTCCCCTTCCAGAGAGTATTGATAGAGAGAGGCTCATCTAAAAGGAGAAGATACTCAGAAAAGAAGACCATCCAAGCGGGAAAGGGGTCCGATTCTTGGGAGGAGGAGAGATCCCTCAAAAGAGCACATCAAATTAGAAAAAAAGTCACAATAACACACAAAGAGGGAAAAAATCATGCTCTCATCACCTTCAGAGAGCGCGGGATGCATTCTTCAGGGCACGATGTGAGGCAGAATCAGAGATGACTAGATGAGAGGAGGGGGGGAAAGAAAAATATTCGAGATAGTTTCCTCACCTCAATTCAGCGGATAACGAAGAAAAATCTTCTCAAAAGGAGAGGGAAGAAAAAACAAGAAAAGGGAATTCATAGAGATACAGCCCGTCACCAAAGGGGGTTTGTTGTCTGCTTCCGCAGAAAGGGAGAAGAGGAAATACAAGTGAAAAAGGCTGGCTCGTCCAGGAAAATCATAGGAGAGGAAGGAGGGCCTACTGAGGAGAGGACCACCTCCCGTAAACTTGGGGGGTCATGGTCATCCTTGGAAGGGGGTGACGTTGAGGGGATTCAAAGGGGAAAGGTGCGATACGAGGGAAATGGAAGTGTGACGTGTCAGGAGAGGATATGGGAGGGGCTCAGGAACCGTGATGCGGGTACGTCACGATAAAACAAGAACGACGAAGGAAGACTAATGGCAAGATGACTTGTCAAGCTCGACAAGATTGACACAGACGGAGCGGACAAAATAAGCCGAGTGACCCGAAAGAGGATCCGTACTGAGTCAGGTTTGAAAATCAAATTATAGGGGGACTGGGGGAGCGAAAGGAGAAGGGAACAGCGAGATCGAGTGATCCCTCAAAAAAAAGAAAACCTGCCAGGAAGACTCTTCATCCTCCTTAAGGAGAAAGACCTTTGGCTTTTAAGAAATGTCAGTCCGAACAAGAGGGAAACCTCGCTCGTGCGAGGCACAAGGGGGAGAAGGACTTTACTGGAGCGGAAAGAGGGAGAGGAAGAGGGCGATTCGGGCGTCAAAAGATTGAAGACGACAAAGATACGATCACCATCAGGGGGGGGGGGGGGGAGGGGGAGGAGGTATTCAGAGAATGCAAAAGAAAGATGAGTCATGATCACCAAGACATTAATAACCACTCCGAAACAGAATAGCACATCAGGGAGTCAGGCAAGAAAAGAGGGAGTGGGGGATCATTCACTCGTTAAGGGGGGAGTTTTTAGAGACTGGAAGGCCGAGAAGGGAGTCTAAAGGAGGTGAGTTGGGGACAAGCGGATCAGGTATTATGACATCGCACCTCAAACTCGGATGTGGATTCAAATACCTAAATTTCGGGCGAGGGATCAAAGGGAGGAAAGGTCTGAGACGATATGAGTTGTATTCAATGAGAAGGGGCAACGATCGGGTGGTAGGGAGGGACCGGGCGGGAGGACCACTGGCCGTGCTAGACAGAGAAAAAAATGTGGGAGGGAGAACCGCAAGGAGAAGCAGTCCTGATAGAGGACAAAAAGGAGGGGTCAGGGAGAGGGTCGTGAAAAAGCCTCGTGTGAAGGTAAAAAGGCAGACAGAGAGTAAGAGGGTGGAAGTTGGTGAGAAGGGTGGAGCAAAATAATGCATATGGGAGTATGCCAATTGAGAGGGAAAGATGACAAAGATTGGGGGGACGACAGAAAGAGAAGCTCGACCAGAATGGGAAGGAGATGGGGGAGGGGAAAAGAGGGAAAAGTGTAACGAAAAGAGCCTTGGCGTCGGACGGTGGGATATTGAGCGGGAAGAGAAGAAGCGAGGCATAACGCCCGGAAGGAGGACTCATCGCAGTGGGCCAAGACCGCATTCGTGTCTTCGGAGAAGAATAAAGGGGCGAAAAGAGCAAGGCGCTCTTTCCAGGAAGGGCACTCGTCGCGGCCAGGGATTCCGTAGGCCTGGTAAATACTTCGTGAAGCCCGATGAAGAGGAGGACCCTACCTATAAAAGCGAGGGGACAATGGTAGAATATCAGGAGTAACATCACGGTGGAAAAAAGATCCATCTAGAGGAAAAGTTCGGAAGGGGGACTTTGATGAAGAAAGGAAAAACGCGAAAGGAATACTGGGATTTCAAAAGAAAAGAAGTCTATTGAAGGGGGAAAAGGCTATATTGCTCAGGAAACCCCAATATTATTGGGACGAAATAAAGAAGAATCTTAAAAAGCTCTGGGGGGGCGGGAAAATGACATAGAATAGGACCGATGTGAGGAGATGGGGGAGAACAGGCAACGGCTCGCCGGCTGGACAGGAACGAAGGCGATGTTGCTGCGGAAAGAAGAAAGGAAGCTGATATGCTTTTCTACCAGAAAAGATAAGGTAGGTGAAAAAGGAGAGATACGAGGAATATGAGGGACCAAGACATAGGTGACAGTCAGGCCGATGGCAGAGGAGGAGGAGTGATGACTAGCTCCCTGTTTCGGGGCGGGGAGAGGACGGGAAGAAGGGAGAGGTAGAAAAAGAGGCACCCTATCGGACGACCAAGCGAAAGTATGGGAAAGAAGAAGTCCAAGACAAAAGAAGCAATGAAGAATGGGAAAAAAAAAGCACCACTAAAATGGGAGGGGAAAAAGTACTGTTGTCAAGCATGAATATGAATTCACAATATGCGAAGTCAGGGGGTAAAAATAGGATTTTGCTTAAAAGGAAGAAGATTTGGTAGCAGATATTCAATATGAAAGAGTAGGGAACTACTGACACTCTCAGGCGTCCTGTCTTAGAGAGGATATTAGCTGGAGCACATCCAATCGATAAATTAAACGCCGAAAGATACTTGGGGCAAGAGTAAGTCATAATGTAGAACTGATGTACGACGCAAGACAAAAGATAGTTAATGCAGGCAGAAAGGGAAAGAGAGGGTTTTACTTCTGCAAAAAAAATAGAAGAAGAAGGGACGAAAAGAAAAAAAAAAAAAAAAAAAAGGTTTATAACGCTCCTCAGAAAAGGAGAATATGATCGAATCAAAAGGAATTTGGAGGAGAAGAAAAAACCCGCGAGAATATAAATGTCGACACTATAGAAATAAGTGATTTTATGGGGATTAGCACTTAGACTAACTAAACCATGGGGGGGAGAGGGGACCCAAGAAATGGCTGGTCGGAGGAGAGGAGATCTAGTCCAGAGGCTTGAGGAAGTAAGGGTTTTGGATATCAGAAAAGGGTCAGTTTGGGTCCTCTAAATGAAATAGACACGAAAACCCAATGATGTATCTAGAAGGAGTGTCTCAAAGGTAGGTCCCCTCGGAAAGCAGAGGCAAAGGGGATAGAATCTGAGACAGAAGAAAGGGATAGTATGAGACGTCCTGGAAGAACTAATTCAGGAGTTGTTACTTCCTTTGAGGGCCAAAGCAAGAAAGGGGCCCATTGAGGAGAAAAAGGAGAAAGGAAGCAGGAGAGCGACGGTGAGGATTTGGTTGGGGATTCAGAGAGGGAGAGAAGGGATGTCTGGGGGAGAAGAATGAGGGGAGAGGGGGTGGGGCTAATTTCGGCTCCTCAAGATGATGGAAGAGTTAGGGGAAACGGTTAGGGGGGGCTAGAAGACGATGGGGGACTCAGAAGGAATGATAAGCGGTGAAAAGGGAATCTCGGAGGTCTTCTATTTTGGAGCAACATTAGAACATCTAGGGAAGGAGAAAAGCATACTCTTCTACCGCCAAGAATTCAGGAAAAAAAAGGCGAGCGAAAGGAACTGATATAAAAAAGGAAGAAGAGTCCTTACCAGGAAAGGAATTGGGTGGCGTCGGGTTACGAAAATCATTGGAAGGGGGCAGAAGAGCTGAACCATTCGGGGGTAGGAAGTCCATAATTTTTAGTAAGTTTATCTGAACACTGTATGTGGCGACGCCGCCGACCACTGTGGGGAAGGAAGTAATCTATGAGGAACTTATTTCGAGAGATGACAAGAGTAAGGAGGAACAGGGGGGGGAAGAAAGAAAAGCTCGAGGCTCTTCTTGGCCAGAAAAAGGGAAGATATTTCCAAGAAGAGAGGAAACCATCTCCAAGGACTTGAAAAAAGATATCAAGAGAGATGGAATGCCAAAAACCAACATAACCAGGGAGAAAAGAGAAGGAGAATTGAATAGTCGAACGAATTCCTTTCACATTGGGTCATCGTCATAGAGAGAAGAAAGGTGAAAAAGCCGAGAGGGGAAGGGGAAGGGGATTCGGGAGTGAGGAGAGAGCCAAAAGGAAAAGCGAACACATAGGAAGAAAAGTGGTGCGTAGGGGTGAGAAGATATTCCGAGCAGGTGAGGAGAGAAGCTCTCTGGGAAAACGGGAAAACAAGGGGATCATGGTAGGGGAAGGGAAGAAGTTTCTTAAGCGAAGTTCGAAACTCATGGGGAAGGTAAGAAAGCAAGATGGGTGAGAAAAGGGTGGAGGAGTCAGCGACACCTTTGAAGACAGCAGGGGGGAAGACGAGGTCGAGAGTCCCGAAAAAGAGAGAAAGGAGGAAAGAACATTGAAGTGCGCGCAAAGCACTCCCAAAGGAAACGATGAAAGGAGATGAAAATAATACTACGGAGAGTAGACCCATTCTATCTTGGGGTATAGACAGTAAAAGGAGTTGAAAGAAGGGGGGACAGAAACAAAACTTTACTCCTCTCGGAGAGAGAGACACCGAAGTATTTTTCTATGAAAGGAAAGCGTTACTTGAAAAAGGGGGGATTAGATGATTCCTAGAGGAATAAGAGATACACCACCAGGAGGAGTAAAAATAGAAGATGAGAACAGGTCTCCTATCAAAAAAAGCAGGACTTGAACAGGCAAAAAAGAAAGAAAAAACGTTTAGTATCTAAGCAAAGTCGAGGAGTCCCGCCGTTTGATGAGGCCGAAAAGAACATCATGCCGAAGAATAGAGGGAAGAAGGAAGAAAACTACTGGACATGGGTTTAGTCTTCTTCCCGTATAGAGAGGTCAATTTACACCGAGAGGACCGGTTAGGACAAAGCCCCTGGAAAGAAGAAAGGGGCGGAATTAGCGGATTGGAGAAGTAGAAGATGTCTCCTCCTAGCAAATGGAAAGAGACTACAGCTTTGAGGGAGAAGGACGGGTAGGGACCCGACAAGAGGAAAAAAGTCTCCTCCGCCTAGAAAAGAAGAATAGGTGAGGATTTCCTGCTCAGAGAAGCTCTTCAGAAAAGAAGCCCAGCCCATCTCGTGAAGGGGGGGTATGGGAGGAGAGAAAGGAGGCAAGCAGGAGAAAAAGAATAAAGGCAAGAGAGGTTCCCTTCTAGAGAAGAATGCGACCTGGAGCTACTCCTTAGAGACGATTGAAAGTAGTCCAAGGGGGATGGGTGGGGGGAAAAGGATCGAAATGACTCCTTGAGAGGACTTGGTTGAAAATACCGGGGAAGGGGAGGAGGCACTCGGCTAAGAAAGAGAGACGCTTGTAGGGTCTGGAGGAGAAAAAGCAAGGAAAGGAGGGGAAAAAGAGGAGAATAAGGCCTTCACGAAGAACCCTACAGAGAATCAGGGGGAAAAGTCCGGAAAAGGGGGTTGCTGACTGGAAACATATAATCTCAGGAGGAGCTAAAGGGGACGAAAAGTAGGAGAGAGGTGCGACACGAGACTTTTCCGTATGACCTCTTCATGACTGAGGCTTCAAAACCCTAAAAGGAAGTTCGTCCGGGGGAGGCCTCCCGAGGACCGTTGGGAGGGAGTATAAAGGTTCCGGTCCGATCGACTGAGGGGTGAGGAGTAGGAGCACCGAGGGCGGCTACCTTCTTG
>Ga0179593_1623469_pt1 | contig 13753 bp, 16 predicted proteins | sample CZODoug2_1_08_16_FD_185931 | JGI IMG/M metagenome (GOLD analysis project Ga0179593, IMG submission 185931) | Vadose zone soil fungal communities from Angelo Coast Range Reserve, California, USA - CZODoug2_1_08_16fungal (PacBio error correction) | ecosystem: Environmental > Terrestrial > Soil >...
TCAAGGACACAAAAACCGCGATTGTCTGAAGTACAGACCGGCCGGGGGGGGGGCAGGAGGAATAGAGCGATCAAGGGAAAATCCCCCATCGGGGACTAAAAGCGCCAAGAACGAAGGCAGGGAATAAGGGTACTAAAAATTAGTCTAATTCACATCGGAAGACGGACTCCGAGAGAACATGGGAATTGGGAGCCAGAGGGAGAAAGGAGGAAGAGGGGTCAAACGGTTGTGGCTTGAAGATAAAGCGTATCTATATTACTAGATACTTCTGAGGGCGACCCTTCCCTGCCTTTTAAATAGAGGGCGCGCGTTAGACACTCTTTGGATCCAGACCAACTCAAAACACTGGTGAGGAGATTGGGCGACGTGGGGTGGGGGACGAAATGAGCCGGGAATCCCTTGTGCGATCCGAAGCAAAGCCAACGAACTGCCAATCCGAAAAAAGTAAAGTTCTTGGGGGAAAGCACCGGAGAAGTGATCGCCTCGTCTGAACAAAGAGGGGGTTTGTGATCCGTTAGGAAGGCACCGAGTCGAGAATGTCAAGCCCCCCCTTTCCCCGAACTTGGGGGAAAGAACTTGGGTTACATCCCGATAGCGAAAAAACCGGGGCGGTCCTCTGGGGCTCCCTTGCCAAGACCGGAAGAGCCTCTGTTCTGAAATATTTCGACAAAGAGAGAAGCGGGAGGTGCGTTACTTCGATAAGCACACGCGGTGGGAGGGTTAGTCAGTCTCATGGAGGGGGTCCCTATCTCAGTTTGAAAGTTTAGCATGGCAATAGTTAAGGATGGTGTTTACCCGTTGCTTACCGAACGTGGGTAGAATTTTCACGCGGGGAAAAAAAACCGACTGAGAGAGAAAAACCCCATTTTCTGAGATTTCATTGAGGTAAAGATCATGGGCCAGGAAGGAAGGCAACTAAGAGATAGAAAAACAACGGAAAGGGGGGGGGAAGAGAGGCCTGGGAAATTAGCATAAGGAAATAATCCCTTACTCAAAAAGACCTTATTGAGCCCCCCTCCCTCCCAACCCTTTACCCTCAGAACATTCTGACGCTACCTTTTCCAAACCTGTTTCATATGCGCTTAAAAAGAGGGGACTCTAAATCATATACGGCTTAAGATGAACTCCCTGAGGTCCTCCTCAAGAGCCATTAAAAAAAACTTAGGGAGTTGGCTCCGCGACAATCATTGGCACTTTGGGAAAGGTTCTCAAGGTAGTTACACCTACCTAGGAAGCCCCTTTTTAAGGGACAAAATTTCTAAGGGAGGGGCAAGGTGTCCATTTTTCATTGTAAAGGGACGCTAAGTATTCCTTCAGAGTGAGATCAAAAAGTGTAGGGGGGGCAGGGGGGGGGAAACGAGCAGAGAGGTCTAAACGTTAATAAGAAATTCGTAAGACTATTTCCAGGTAGAGCGAAGGAAAGAAGAGTCACAATGCGTTGAGCTCTCGGAACCACGACGAAGGTCCTTCACTCAAAACCTGGTAGGTGTATTAAGGGGGGGATGGATCCAAGGGGAGGAAGATGGCTGATATGTGATTGCCGGGAAGGTGCATATAAATGCCTCTCGGTAGAGAATCGGACTTATCGTGTGGCAAAGAAACCACTGGGACTCACGCAGAACTCGATAAGATTATTGGGCAGGAAACCATGGCTCTTGTACAGGGCGAAGGCTCTGTATAAGTAAAGCTGTTTGGGGGGGGGGGGGGGGGGGGGTGGGTTGGGCTCTTGGGGGCATAAAAATCCGACTTTGTAAGCTGTTTGTCACATATTGGTTTGAGTCCTGTCTCTCTACGTCTGACGACACACTTGGCTATGCGTTAGGTTGCCCTTACTCTAGCAGTTGTGGGTGGACTTGAGTCGAAAGCCGTGACCGGTTGGGACAGCCCTAACAAGCGCCCCACACACGAATACTTAAACAAAAGACACATGTTGGTCCCCAACAAGGGGGGGAAAATAGCTAGATGTTTTAGGGGAGAGTGCTGGTACATTCCAAGCCCCCTAAAAGTGCAGATGACGCAAGCATGGCTCTCGATCTCTCATTACTTTCTCATCGAGGGACTATTCCGCGGATGGGAAGGGGGGGGGGATCCAATGATCATCACCATCTCTTCTTAACGACTCAGGTTTTGTTGACCACAAACACATCTCGCTTTCGGTTTTCCTTGCCATCGGATTCTTTTAGTACCCCCTATTCGCGGACCTTGGGACACCTCCCACACAGAGGAGTCGGAATGCAGATTCTCCCCTTGCCCGCCCTCTACGTCGAGCAGTGACTGGAAAGGGAAAGGCTACATCAGCTAGCGGGGCGTGTTCAGGTGGGTCGTTAAGTAAAGGAGAAAGTCTTATAGTTCTTTATGTCCGGGGAGCAAGAGCGGGGGGTGAACTGGTAGGGGGATCTCTCTCCTAGGAGGGATTCCGTTTCCTTGCCAGAGGGGGTCAAAGGTTTTCTCTGTTGTGACTTATGTAGGGGATCGTTGTTTGGGGCCCTCTTAATTGCAGATACGTGTCACACTCGAGGGGCGCAGGCATCAGGCGCAGGGGCGGATCAGGTATACGCGACAAGAATTGGGGGGACAAGGAGGGATTAAGAGGGGTATTAAAGGGGGGGGTTTCGCCCGGGAATTCGTTTGGTGGCGAGTGTATGAAGGCATCGTGGAAAACTAATCGGAAAGGACCGAAAAAAAGAGCAGCCTTCCAGGGAATGGACCCATATTCGGCGGGGAGTTCGCTTCAGCAATAAGTTCACAGATCCAGAGCAAAGAAGAGTCGGAAACACGAGAGGAGGTAAATTCTCGAGCCTTGCATCACGAATCAATGCCGGAATGTGGTTAAAAAGGATCTAACAATGTCAGGGTCGAAAGGCGAAACACTCCCCAATCTGGACTGGGGGGGGGTGTTGGGGGGGGGTCTTGGGGGGCGGGGTTGGGGGGGAGTGGGGGGGGGGGGGGGGGGGGGGGAGGCCAGGGGTGGGGAGGGAGGGGTGGGGGGAAAGTTGAAAAGGCTAATGACTATTTAATCAACCATACGCCATTTGACCGTACCGCAAAAAGAAAAATCTGGGGGGGGAAAGAATCTCTCTCTAACAACAAAGATTCTTTAGAAAGAGGATAGAATTAAAAAAGTAGTTATGAGAAAGAACTCTGCTGAAAAGGTCTGGTTCGGCATCGTCAGGCAGTTGCGTCAACTAGTGCTGGCAGTCCGGGAAAGGGGAAAGGGGCGGGCGAATTGAGAAACTGACGTGTCGAAAAACACTTGCGGCCTCGAAAAGAACTTAGGGGGACCACGTGTATCTAGTGGGGTTCATGATCTACAAAGAGGTAGAAGTGGAATATTTATGACCTCTACTCCTACACCGAAGCGCATATGGGACAACGACTAGCGCGGTGGACGGGGTCATCCTAAGGAAGGAGCATACACACCCCTGCATAACCACGGAAACAGTGAAAGGTCCGGTCGAGTACCCCATAAGCCAAGAGGATGGAGACAAGAACCGGCCGATGAGGAAAGAATTAAGGTCTGTTGGGGAAGTCGCTATGTTAAACGCAAATACCAGAGAGTCGGAAGGGAGGGGGGATGCCCCTTTCTAAAGTCAATTGCTCATGAAGGTGGTGGAAGCCTTTAACAGACTCCCACCTCGCTTAAAAAAAGCCTGACCTCAAAAGGGCCGAAGCTCCCATTGAATTCTCTTCCTCGACGTGCACTAGGGCAAATGTTAAAGGAGCGTCACCTGGAGTAATAGAGAGAATCATAAAAGTAGAGGCGAAAAAAAAAAGGGAAAAAACAACGCTAGCATGCAACTGAGGGAGGATCAGGGCCTGGTGTAACTCAGGCGGGGAAGAAAACGTTATGACGCTTGAAAAGGCTCTCTGCGTTTCGTTTGGGTCAGCTCCCGGCGCACTGATGTTAGGGAAAGCCTTCTTCTCTTAAGGCAATTCTTGAGCTCTCCATCGGTACTTTTGGGGGTCAAGACACACGGAATCTCTCTCTGGAAGAGTCTAGGATCGGATTGGGGACGTTCTCAATAGAATTGTAGAGAAAAAGCGAGCGAAATTTTGTGAACAAAAATTAGATACCCTATATCTCGCGAGGAAAGGCGTAGAGATTCTTGGGGGCGGAATCCTGGAGGGCAGTTTGTAAAGCATTCATCTACTACCCTGGAACCCTTTAAGGGCTATAAAGGAAGTTCGAACTCTTGGAAAAGGATTCCCTGGGTGGGAATTTTAGTCTTTGAGTAGTTTACTGGCGCCTGCAGGGAGGGGGTTTCACAAAGGGTGAAAAAATGCCCAATTTCGAGGTCAAACCAAAAAAAGGGAAAGGTGTCTTTACGGGGAAAATTACCTGCAGGTAGCATGGTCGGAATTCCAGTAGTGCGATCGCATCCCGAGGGGTTTAACATACTTGCACAAAGACTGCTAGTCGGCTACAGCTATGAAAACCCAATTGAGGACTATCTCAGTGAAAGTGGTACTTGCCCGTAAACCAGGCAAAAAAGGACCTCCGAGGGCCGTAAGGGATGGACTGCTCTTCAAAACGTGTGGTTTTACGAGGCTAAGATGTACTGAAAACGACGTCTCTGGAGAAAACAACCGAACAGGCCTTTTCCTCGGCACGAGGGTACCGGACATGAGGAAGTCTTCCCTCGGAAAGGACGCCAAAACGGGGTCGATGAGTGTGGACGTTGTGACAAAGGGGACTAAAAAGGGGCTTGGGGGACTTAGAGATGCGAAGCAGTCCGAAATAAGCAAGAACCCTGAATGATGGGGGGGTGGAACGGATGAATTCATAGGACGCGAGAAAAGGACATTGGGAAGGAATGAGGCGGAACCGACGCTCATCCGGAACTGAAAGTGCAAAAGGAGAAAGGGATCATAAAGTTTTTGCTGTTGAAACTATCGCCCAGCCTACTGGAAGAGGGGAAGATTATGTGGGGATAAATTAAAAACCACTGAAAAGTTGGGACGGCATATGTGAGCTATTCCGGCCGATAAAGAGGAGGGGGGCATTGTGACTTCTGAGAGGCACGAAGGCGCTGGAGTAGTCGGCAGGCCAGAGAGTCAGAAAGGATACGTTGTGGTCCTCAATTGCGCCTGATTAAATCGAGGGGTGGTCCCTGGGGAGGAGAATATGGTGGGCTTAAGAGTATTCACCGGGGGCGGTGAAGATGGGGAAAAAAGATCTCATTTTCCCGGGGGAAGTAGGCTTCGGCTCTCAGCAACACACTGAGAGGAACAGGGGGTTATGAAAGAACGAGGCACTTATAGAAAAGCAGAAGGAAACGCAAACTGACGAATAAGGGGAACAAAAACGCGTAGGCAAGGAAAAAGAATCAGAAAGGGGGGAGCCTACTCCACAACCCACTGGAGATATGTGAAAAATCGGAAGTTCCCATTTATACAACCGCCGCAAGTGGGACGCGCAAAAAAGGAACACGCGACGCTGGGAGTCGGTCGGGCTATGATGATGGCCAATTTGATTGGGAAGAACTTCTGGAAAAATATAAACCGGGACATCTTTTGTGGCGCTAGTTGAGCACGCAAACACTGGGCTGGGTGGGTCCCCTTGCCTCTGCAGAGGGGCAATAGAATTCTAATTAGAAGTCAAATAACATAGAAGAAAAATGTGGGTGATGGGGCGGACGTAGAGAACGGGTCCCGGGTGGAGTCCCAATCATTCGTTATTCTATTGTCTCCCTTTATGGCGGAGGAGCCAGGTCCCCATTGATAAGTGGGGAAAAGCTGCTTGAGAAGGGCAACCGTCTCCATATGAAGCCGTTGGAGTTACGTTATATGCTCAGGGGTGTAAAGTGAGGGAGGGCAAACTGGAAAAGGGCCGTTGTGGTGTTTCTCGACAGCGCGGGTAGGATCGAGGGATATTCTCTTGGAAGCCCCCACACTGTGGGGTCCGGCAAGAGATCCCGATTGATTGGGCAATAAATGGTTAGCTGGAAGAAGACCGCCAGTTCTCTTATAGATGAAATTGGGGTGGATTAGATCCGCCCAGACGTCAGGGGTAGTCGTGTATGAGATTGGGAGGGCAGGAATCGAGAGTTGACTTAGACGACAGTGTTCAAAGGGGGACAGTCCCCGAATAAAGCATGGTTGGGGACTTGATTTAAGTCCGTTCATCAATTGTGGGGGAAAAAGCCCCGTATCAAGGAAAACATATACGGGGGGAGAACCCATACCAAAAGGGATGGTCCAATATGGGGTGAAAGCAATAGCGGGAAAAGGGTGCTAACGGTCGCGCGGCGGACTACAGAACAACGACCTGCAGATACCAAAACTCTCGACGTAGATGCGGCCCAAGAGAGTATCTATGGAGGGGGAAGTCTTGAAGAAGCCAAAAACGAGGATGAAAAAAGAAAATACATCTTGCCGGGGAAAGCACCTAGCGACTCAAAGGGCTGGGGTTATGAGCGGAGGGACCCGGGGGGTGTGACAAGAAACACTGCCTCAAGGGGGAGAAACTCCATTCCAGCGAAGAGGAGGTCAGGGAAACACCTGGGGATCCTGGGGTCGCTTGTTCCAAGACAGAGGAACGTCATTACCTGGACCATGCATCAAGTCAGCGCCGCCAGGTGAGAAAAACCTGAAAGGAGACCGTATCACTAGTGGTCAGGGGGAATTGGCTCGAGGGGGCGATGAATCTTCTCCGGGCACTTTGGGAGGGAGAAGCGTTCAGTAAGGGGAACGAGGAAACTCGCGGAACGAAAGATGATGCTGAAGTCCTAGATCAATTTCGTGCGAGGTGGGACGGTCGGTTTGGTCCGGCTACTTGAACAAAGGGAAATGGACAGAGCGGGGAGACGCATTTCAGGGTAATTGAAAGTAGCTCAAAAACAACGGCATGACAGTGGGAGTAGAGGAAGGGACTGGGTGCAATGACGGTCTTCGGTTGGGGGGGTGGGGCGACGGACTGAAATCGTTTTACGTCCCGCATGAATGGGGGCTGTCTGGAAACATCATCGAGGGACCAGGATTCCCCGCAGGGGAAATTCGGGCCAAGTCCGGGATGTTGAGGAGAGGTGGTGTAGGCGTCCGGGAGGTCAAACCACAACACAGGGTGGGTGTCACTAAAAATCGGTGGTCCCCGGAATAAGGAAAGTGGCCCTGGGGAGAATGATGGAAGTTGTTGTGGGGAGAAAATACATAACAATTCTCGGGGGAAATTAAAGAGAAAAGCGGACTCAACAAAGACTAAGCTGCCAGCATGGGAAGGAAACGTAGAAGAGAAAAGGGCAAACACAATGTGGAGGTACCTCTCAAAGGGGAAGTACTTAGCTCTCAACGCAACTAGTATAGGAACACAAGATGAAAACAAAAAGAAGAAGGTGGTTTTTTTGAAGGAGGCTGGGTACTTCAAACACGTCTTTGTTTCGAGGCATACTCAAGGAGAGTTTCAACTCCTATTGCTGGAAAATTTCAGAGGGGCGCGCAACTGGTCGATTACGAAAAGTGCGCATTCATGGAGTCGAAAACACCGCATTGACTTCAATCCGCTGATCTCAGGGTTAGAGATCCCTGAACAGAGGAGATTTGGAGTGATCCGAAAAAAGTTCTCTGGCGGGGAATGGAAGAAAGAGAAGCCGACAAAACCCCAATCGCAAGAAGCCCAGTCCCTGAACAAAGAAGAGCCGCAGGGTAGCTGGGATGACCAAAAAAGAGGTGGTATCAGAAAGACACACTTCATAAACGGGCAAAAAAAGAAGTCAGGCGTGTCCTGAGAAAAAACAAAAGACAAATTCGAACACAAAAAAAAAATTAAAAAACCAAAAAACCAACGACTCCATGTAGTTGGGGAGCGCGGTCATGACCTGAAGCACCTCTCCTGCGACTAATCTTCCTAAACCGGCTAAAATACACAAACAATCATATGCTGAAAAAATTGGTTGGGTTCAGCCGTGGACACACCGGGGTCCGAAAAGTCAGACACAGATGAGGCGGGATAGCAGGACTTTCATCTAATGGGTCGGGCCGATGCCTTAACCTGAAAAAACAGCAAACAACATGAAGCTCGAGCACCTGGACAGGTCAAGCGGGAAGCGTTATATAACGAACGGAATGGGGCACACGACAAAAGCTGAAGGAGAGAGAATCCCCAAAAAGGGGGGGGGGGGGGGGGAAGGTGGGAAGGGGCGGGAGCAGAGGGGGGCTCCGATTCGAGAGCGAATGTTTAAAGGCGAACATACGGTCACTACGACAGCTGGCTCTTTAGGGAAGGGGAGAACACTAGAGATTGGTAGGTGGAGAGCACATGAAGCGCTCTCTCACCATCGAGGGGTATATTTGAGGAAAAGAAGATGGGGGTGGGGGGTGGACCGGCCCGGCAGATGCCTGGGGGGAGTTGGGGGAAAAAAGCAGAAGGAAGCTGCCTATAGAGAAGCTGGTCGCAGTCCTGAGTCTCTCTTAAGGTGGGTTTCATGTCCCGGAAACGGCTTTGTCTAGAGAGCCTCTCCCTGAAGACTTCCGCGGATTCTCTTGAAACTCTGTTGGGGGAACAAGGAGGGGGGAGATCTAAGGAGGTGTCTTGGTGACTCGCCGACGACGGAAAAGTGATCAAAAGAAGGTCGGCCCAATGGTCGAACTTCACCAAACAGCGCGGCCTTGGGACGTAAAAGGAACTCCGGGCAGGGAGGAGACCAACCTTAAATTTCTGCTCAGAGCTGAACTAGGTTTCCATCCCCATTAGAAAACCCTAAGTCGGGTCAAGACACGTACCGAGTTAGTTAGAGAATATCTAGCGAAACTTCAAGACGGTACGGCCTGGTAAAAGGAAGGGAACAAGAGGGAGTTAATTGTCCCCAACCTTTTTTTTAATTGTTACACCTAGAAGGGAAATGGATGCAAACTGAAGCCTAGGGAGGTAAACACGACATTCCAGGGGTAAGGGCCAGGGAAAGTTTAGGATCCATCTCAGGAAGCCTACGGTTTTGAGTGAGGTATTTTAAGTGTGCTCAAGGGGAGAAGAAATGCCCGCAGAGGTACTTATCTCCAGATGCACAGAGCCTTAAACCTGGTCGAGACGGACCCGGCCTTGATTGAAAGGGGGGGGGAAAAGTTACGAAATACACCAAGAAACGGATTCCTGAGACGCCTGCCGGGGGAAATGATTGTTTTGATCTCATTTAGGGAGAAGTAGGCAATGTCCGAAGGACAAGCGTCCCTGGGTGCAGAATGAGCATTGTGTGCGTTGATAACTAGGCATGGCCGCGGGGAGATCTTATGGGGGGGACAATGGCAGGAGTAATCCATGGGGAAGAACTTGACAAGCCTAAAACGGTTGCTGGAATTAGGGTTTCACTGAGGGGCCGAGGTGATACATCGGGTGGCATAGAGAGGGGCTAGGGAGACTTCGCGGGGGGGGTGCCGGGGCTTAGCAAACGGTCTTCGAGGATGTGTAAGAAAAATTGAGGAAGGAGGGGGTGTGTCCCACCAAACGGGCCCTGAGAGATTCACAGCGCGGGTTAACTATAATGTGCCCGGCGCCGAGGGAGAAAATCTCTCAAACCCCCACTCGAGTGTTCTAGAGAGATAGCCTCGATGCCGGGGAAAGAAAGCAAAGACCGCGAACCGTCGCGATGGAACGGGGGAAAAAACCACGAGGGAATCATCCACATTGAAAACCAGACCTCCCGTCTGCTCAGGATCAACCAGGGCGTATGGAAGAGAGGTACTGCGCAAATGCACGATATCCGCGGCCGCAGAACTTATTTGAAGACTCAACGGGGGGGAACGCTACTTCGACTTGTAGAAGAGCGACATCCATAAAAGGCCCCTTTGGGCATTTGTGTCAACAGAAGATTAGCGGCCAAGGTGGATCTATGGGGGAACGCAGGCTCTGCGAAGTTCTTGGATCGAGGTGGCCGCGAAAGGGGGGAACTCACTGGAGGTCAAATGTATTTTACAGCTACGGATGACGGGGGCATGGGGATCCAAAAGCTTACTCAGTAAGGGTAATAAGAGGAAAGTAGGGACGGATTAAAGCGGGATAATTCAGGAACTTTTGGCTCGAGAATCAGTCACGTCGCCAAGAATTCAGCGACCTTAGGATGGGAGGCTCCTCAGGTCTTAAGCAAGGTGAGGGAAGGGCCTGGGGTGGGGATAGTAGGTGAAGGAGGATGAGGACGGAGACGTATGAACCAAAAGGGTGGTACATCCGGCCAGAAACTTCCAGGAGGTCGTACATTTTGGTCCAGTTCCTTACCTCTGGGCATCTAAAAGGCTGGTCGCGGAGAATAATTTGTTTGTGGGTCAATGGCGTGTAGCAGACTCCGGATTTTGAAAATAAAGGTGTCTGAAAAAAACGAGTGAATTGCGGAAGAAGAACGCTCTGATGAATACTCAAAAGGATACCGTCTTGGGACGTGTCCAGGGGAGTATAGGCCCGGGGGGGGGGTGGGCTTTAAAGTTTCTGGAATTGGGTTACTGTGGGGCACACCCGCAGAGCTGAGGCAAATCATGGCCCATGGGAATCTCCCCAGGAAGTTGGTAACCACCAGGTTGAAAGAAGACGATACAGACGTACGTCGGTGTCTCTCCACCGGCGGAATGGCAAATAAAAAAAAGAGCTACTTACAACGGGAGGAACACAAAGGAAAAGCACTCCGGGGAGGGGGGGCTATATTGGCGGTGTTCAAAAAGCCCTATGGACATCTTGCGGTAACGGCAATCGAAAATAGATGGGTAGCGGATAGGTGTTTTGAGAATAACAAGTAAAAAGAGGAGACTCGGGAATTAGCGAATAATGCGGAAAAGGGGGGGGGGAAGATGACCTTTCTCTGGGGGGGGGACCCACTCCAATCGAAGTGGAGCATCGCAACTACGACGGACACTCTTATGCCCACCTTCAAGGGAGACCGGTTAGCAGGAAACAAGAGGGAGCGTCCGGTGGGGGGTTCGGGAGAGATAATTTATAGTCTACTGCTTGAATGACAGGGAGAAGCTTCAGAAGGGGGCCGGTGCATCTCGCCAAAAGACGGACGATTGGAAGGAGAGATGCAATTTCTTTGGAAACGGCTGTGGAGCGGGGGGGGCAGCTGAACCTGCCCACCAGGTTCTATGCGCAGCAAGCTATTCAGGGATATGTTGTCAGGGGAAAGAAAACTAGATCCCAGGAAAACAGTATTAAGACATATGACGGGCGGTTGGTGCACTGAGGTTGGGGTGGGGGGGGGGGTGGGGGGGGGGGGGGGGGGGGGGGGGGGGGGGGGGGGAGGTTGCTTGGGGGGTGCCGAGAACTGCTTGCCTTCAAAAACGTTTTAATGAAGTAGTATGATAAAAAGCAGCGGGGGGAAAGAGGAATCGAATACTCAAGTCTCTTGGAGAAAGTGATAGAGGGGGTGGCGGATGGAAAAGGATAAAAATATTCCAATGAAATTCAGGGGGTTAACAGGGATGTGCAAGCTCTCTTGTCTCAAAAGTGGAGCATCGGGGTCAGGGCGCAAGGGAGGTTTGGGCTCAGAAAAAAGACAAACAGTGGCCAATGTGGAGGGGAGGAGCATCGGCGAAAGTCGAAGGCATCAGTAGGGCTTTAAGCTGAGAGACATAAACGCTTTCCTACCCCGCAAAGAAAGAAATAAGAAAGAATCGCGGTCTCGAAAACTTGTGAGTAAAAAAGGGAACTTTCAGTATTGGGGATTAGAGCGAGGGGGGTACGGAATGGAGTATGGTTACTAGGTGCGTCAGTCGAAGATTCCTAGTAGGGTTCGCAGAGTTCGGGACGGGGGGAGGGCGATTAGGGACGAGCTGGAAAAGGGTGATTATGACGCCCCCAAACGCAGAAGGGTGATCAATGCCGAACCTGCGCGCGCAAGTGTTGGGCAACTAGAGGTTTAAGTGATCGAAAAAATGGAAGAACAGGTTCCGGTATTGATGAATTCTACAAAGCCCGCAGAGCATAGGGGGAATTGAAGGGTAGCAACAGCGCGTTTCTAGGGCAGAAGGCAGGAATGAGTTTCGCCTCCAACCCCCTTCCTAAACGTAAAAAAGTGGGAAGGACGGGAATACCAAAACAACTGAACGCTTTTGAGGAAAAGACCGTCCTATTAGAATTAAGGGATGGAGTTGGGGGACGGGGGGGTTGAGCTCTTTCTATTGTTAATTACCACTCTTCGTACCCTTCTAAATCAAGCTGAACATCGGGGGAAGGCATAAAAAGTTACCAAACTAACGCGAACCGGGCATACAACTGCAGCTGACAAAAATACGTCAAGGGCCTTCACTGACGAGGGGGGGATAGATTAATGTAAAGGGCCCTACTATATTCACGAATCCCAATTCTTAAAAAGATTCGAGACTGGGAAACAGGGAAAGCCAGGGAAGGTCGAACATAACACGGAACAACGCTGAGAGGCTACCCAAAGGGGCCGGTTTTCCCGAGGTTCGGTTAATCGGGTGCTTCAGTCTCAACGACATGGGCGATGATTTTAAACTAATGGGTCCTGCATTGACACAGAACTAAGGTCGTGTCAGTCCATTTGAAGGAGGCGATGACGTTTTATGGGAACCTTTACGCCCGCGCTCGAACGTCCTAGGTATTATTTTTCTTCAACTCCAGAAGGGGCTTGAAAATAAGAGGCATGGGGAGTCGGATCGCTGATGGCGATCTATTCCGCAGATGGTCGAAAAGCGGGTTTAAAGAGGGGCGTCATTGGGGTCCCAGCCGCTACCGACCGGAAAGGGACGGGTACGGATAGGGCGTTCAACAAAAGAGTTTTGGGACAATCCCTGTGGGGGGCTTAGATTGTATTCGAGTAGAGGGCGAAAAAGGGGGGAGGGGAAGGGGAAGGCGGGGGGGGAGGGTGACAAAAAAAATTTAAACGGAAATTCAAGAAGGGCAATAGACGATGATGGAAGGGGCGAAGCCGGAGGGGGGGAGGCTAGAAAATAGTGGAGTCGGGTAAAGCCATCGGTTCATACAAGTAGGTCCAAAACTCCGGTGCGTACGTGGGGTCCTTACAGACTGGACACCTAAAGAGAAATATCGATAGACGCTTAAGCCTGGTAATCCGGCAACCTTGAATTGACCATCGAGCGTTAATACAGTCTGGACTCTCTTTCCCGTGTGTGACTGGGAAAGAGGCATGAATGGCGAGCAGAATTAAAGGGGGGAAAAAGGCTGCGATGACCTAGGCTGACCTTTGAAGGTAGCTCACCGTTACTGAGGGTGAGCGGCTCCAACGACTGTGGGGTCTAGTAGGGATTGGAAGGGGGCGCTAGTGAAGAAGATAATTGGGAAGTAACGCTGACAAGAGTACGGCCTGAAAGAAAATAACGCCAGAAGGAAATTGATTAGTTATTCAACCGGGAAAAAAAGAGATCTCCTCCGCCTCGGATAGGTTGGTAAAAGATAAGTTAGTCCTTCTCCGGGTCAGCTCAGTCCTAAACCGCCTCGCATGGCCAAAGAGGATGAAGCCAAATTTGGCGTGATCAGAGGGCGGAAAAACCAAAGGGGGGGGAGAAAGCGGGGTTCGGTTGGCAGAAAGGGAGAATGACTAGAGCAAAGATGTCAGATTCGACACAGCCGAACGGGCGGGTCAGTGGATCGGGGGAAAGGGTCCCGTGGGGATGAAATTGTAATCAAGGGGTGATCATTACGATCGGCACTATCCAGTTGCTAAGGTAAGCACGGATCCTCAGGGAGAGGGAGAGGTGAGACGCGTGTGGGACTCCCTATGGAAACGCCAAAGGGCCCGGAGAGTCAACACAGGTGAAAAAGTGAGATTGGGGGAGCATTTGCCCAGGGCAGTAAGCT
>Ga0179593_1652470_pt1 | contig 13753 bp, 17 predicted proteins | sample CZODoug2_1_08_16_FD_185931 | JGI IMG/M metagenome (GOLD analysis project Ga0179593, IMG submission 185931) | Vadose zone soil fungal communities from Angelo Coast Range Reserve, California, USA - CZODoug2_1_08_16fungal (PacBio error correction) | ecosystem: Environmental > Terrestrial > Soil >...
TCCCTCCGTACTGCGGGAAACGTCTGCGCCGATGGGGGAGAGAACGGGAAATGCGGCTTCGCAGAAAGCGGTAAAACTATTGTAAAAAAGGAAAGAGGTCAAGGGGGAGAAGAAAAAAAGGTCCCCTACGGGGAAACAGGGGACGCCGTCTGACAAAAAGAGAGAGATTGGGGTGGAGGGGTCCTACTGGCCCGGAAGGTGTTGAACGCCGGAGGGGCTTTTGTTTGGTGGTGGAAAACCTTCTAGTAGGGGGTTATCCTTTTATAGGGGGGGAGGTAGTGCAGGGGGGGGGGGGAGTGAAACAGAGAGGGGGAAATTCACTCCTCCCGGATAGGGACAGGGTTAGGGAGAGGGTCTCCATTGGTGTACAACCCTTTCTAGTTGATCAAAAACGCTTTTGCTATATGGGGGAAAAGAAAGAAAGTGTTGGAAAAAAAGACCCTGGCTTGAGGAAAAGAGGCCAGTCCGCCGAAAGGAACGAGCTGGGGTGCCATTCCGCGAAAAGCTGAAGGCTTCAGCACAAGAAAGGGGAGTCAGCATTAACTTAAATAGAAGAAAAAAAAAGAGTGGGGTAAATTCTTAGGGTACTCTCCGTGTATGAAGGTAATCCTTTTGGAAGTGCGCGAAACTTTACCAAAAGCCATTGCACCCGGTGTAAGGCAGAAGGGAGAGGAGCGTCATTCGGACTAGGAGGCAAACGGGGCACCGGTTCTGTTGGGGGGAAGGTATCAAGGAGAATGGAAAAACGGTGAAGAGGGGAATTTCCGTTATAGGGGGGGGCTTGTCGTGGTTGGAGTGTTCCTTCCTTGTTAAGAAAGAGGGGCAGGGGAAAAAAAGTGGTTCTTTATTGAAGAAAAGGGAGAAAGGAAAAAGGGTCCTCCAGGCGAGGGAAACTTGCTTAATGAAATCGTGTTACGTGTGGACGTAAACCAGGCTGGCGAGATATCCGGAAAAAGAAGGGAGTTGCAGGTGTTGGTCACGTAATCGTCACTTGTACACAGTGAGGACGTGGTTCGGCGGAAAAGAGGAATATCTGCGAAATGAATCGTGACTTCACCAGGGAAGGGGGAAAGATGGGAAAGGATTTCATCACCTTCTCCGCCGAGTAGAAGTGCAGCCAACCAAAACACTAAGGATTCGCTCCACATATACTTTTCCATTGCTGAAGCACTGCGAATTTCCAAGAGGGGGGAAAAAAAGATATTCAGGATGGAATAAACAAGGTGGGAAAAAAACGGGCATCTCCCGCGTAAAGAGAGAAAGGAATGGAGATGGGCGTGCTGCCTCGTATGTCCAAAAAAAAAAAAAAAAAACCAAAAAAAAAAAAAAAACAAAAAAAAAAAAAAAAAAAAGAAAAAAAAAAACAACAACAGAAAAAAAAAAAAACAAAATAAACAAAAAAAAACACCAAAGGGTTTTTTACAGAACCCACCCCAAACACACTCCACAACAAACACCCCCCCAAAAAAAACAAAAACCCCCCCACAAAACCCCCCCAAAAAAAAAAACAGAAAAACCAAACCTTCCCACTCCGTGAAGTTCCCTCTCCTCACAAGGCACACCAGGAAAAGGGGGTGTCAAGGGGAAAGGGGGGGGGAAAAAGGTACTCCTTTCTAATTGGGAAACTCTCCAGGTACCCACGTACAGGGTCCTTTCCAATACGCTTAAGAAAAATGAACAACGACCTTGGCCTTGGGGAGGGGGGAGTGACCCTGGTGGAAAAGTCATAAGATAGACAGGAAACCTTGCCGCTTGAACCAGCAGATGCAGGAAAAAAAAAGAAGGGGAGAAAAAACAACAACGCAAGGCCACATACAGGCTTCTGAGGTCCATAGTAAGAAGGGGGAGGGTGTACAAAATCTACCCACCGGCGTACAAGAAAAGTACTCGAATCGCTAAATAGGGGGGGGGGGAAGAGGAAAACGCGGTTCTTTACGGGAAGAGCAGGAAAAACAGCAAAAAGTAGGAGAGTTCTTTTGGTCCTGCACTTCCGCAAACAGGAACCTGACCTCCATAACAAAGAAAAAAAAAAAGGGGAGGGGCGATCACCACGAAGGGGGGATGTGCTTTTACGACAGAAGAAAAAAGTATTGAAATCTTGAATGCGCCCAGAAAAAAAAGGAAAAAAAGAAACCAGCCGGGTGCAGTTTCACTTGGTAAAAAGCTGCAGTGTCCCCGCCCGAGACTCAGGCGTCCATTCCGTTGACCGAAGGAAAAGGAAAAAACACACGGAGTTCATCACTGCTTCACGGGGGGGGGGGGAAAAGCGCTAGCACTCGGTCGTGACACGGATCCCAAGGGGGGAAAGGCAGGCCGATGTTGCAGTAATGTGTGTTTTGTTTATATCCGGAGGCTCATCAAGATTTCAAAAATAGGACAAACGCCAGAGAGAAAAGGGTGCTCGACACCGAAGGGGGGAAAAAAGGAAGGTATTGTGGATTCCGGGGCCGGAAGGGGAGAAAATCAAAAAAACTAAAACTGAATGTGGAGGACATTAATGGAACGTAAAGCACAGCGGGAAATTCAACTAATAGGCTGATTCGAGAAAAGAAAAAATCCGGGGGGGGAGTGAACAGATGAGAAAATCACCTTGCCTCTACTACCTGGATGTGGCTTCGAGGATGTTTCTCCCGGAGGGAGGAAAAAAGGATGTGTTCAGGAAAAAAAGGAAAAGGATGCTGAACCGGAGAAGAAGGGAATGCACCCGGGACTACTCAAAAAGGCCACGGTATGAATGGGTAGCATAGGCTTATTGTAACGGACAATTTTTACTTTGGGGGGAGTCTTAATAAGCAGTACTTCTTGGAGCAAAAAAGAAAAGGAACACTATATTCGGTTTCCCCGTGGTCGAGGTCGGAGAAATGAAAACAAAGGAGTCCTGGGACTACGTGACCGACAGACCAAGCAAGGAACAGATATTTCTGGGAAAAAAGAAGTGGCCACGAAAGGGGGGGAAGCGGACTGAAGATAAAGGGAATCCCGGTATTCGCGTTAAAGAAAAGAAAGCAGAAGGTGGGAAAGTCTATGGGAGCGGCATACCATGTTAGTGGGGGGTTGGTTTGCTGAGAAAAGAAGAGGAAGGCGGCGAAAGGATCCCCGGCAAAAAGGGGAAAATCCTCGGAAAGGAACAAGGAAAAATATCTCTCCGAATGCGAAAGATATTTTTACGACCGGGGGGAGGACGCCGTACAAGTCTTCCACGGGAAAGGAAAAAAAAAAAAAAAGACGGTGAAAAAGCCACGAGGGGGGGGGATCAAGGATAGCTCGCCAGCAGGGAGGAGAAAACACACGATGATTAACGCAAGTCCTAATCCGATGGGGACAAACCCGCGCAAAGAAGAGAAGCAAATGAAAGGGGACCACAGGGGGAAAGCCAAGATTTTATTACACGAAAAAAAAAAAAACGAAAGAAAAACCATGTAAGGCCCGGTACCGGGAATGGAAAGACACTGAAATCCATGAGACGAATGTAAGCAACAGCACGGGCCACGGTCCTTTACAAAGGAGAGAAAAAGTGCCAAAAGAGGGCACGGGATTTACACCGGGTGAATTGCAGTGGGGGAAAAGGATACGGGACAATCGGCCAACAGCTTCTCTTGGAAAAAAAGGAGGACAGGGGCATCGTCCGCGTGGAAAGGACCAAAGCAGGGAAGGGGAAAGGTTACTGCGGAAGTAACCGGAGGACGGTTTTACATTCAAAAAGAGGGAAAAAACTGCAAGCTCTGTCCCTGCCGGAAGGGGCACTGTCCTACTGAACAAGAAGGGAAAAAAAAAAAGGGCAAAATTCTGGAGGGGGAAAAGGGGATCTATATTCAACGCAGGGAGAAAAGAGAAATGGGGTGGTAACAATTGGAGAACTCCCACGACCCCGGAGAATCTGGTTATGCGTGAAAGAGAGAAAAGGGGGGGGGAAGTACTATGGGAAGGACGCCTTAAGAGGAAGGAAACCGCAACGAGAAGTCGAAAGTCGATTCCCATATATAGGTTTTAGCACGGCGTACTGTGTGGGGAAAGAGGGGGGGTACGTCGTATTGGGGAGGGAGGGTTGGACAAGGGGGAAAGAACACCTCGTGAAGAGGAAGAGCCATCTCACTTCGAGCGGCACGGGGATCAGACTGTAATCGACTGATTTGACTTCTTGCGAAAAGGGAGATATTACAATCTGAAAAACTTAGGGAGGGGGGGGGAGAATCTTGCGGCAGAGGAAAAGAAAGTGTTACCGTTCTGCGCCGAATTGAAAGTTAAGGAGGGGAGATGGCATCCGGGGCGCGGTGGGACAGAAATAGGAACAAATGTCCAAGAAAGAATGGAAAAAGACGCTACAAATCCTCGGGAAGAAGAACGCGTTCTACAAGGAAGGTCGACGGAAAGGAAAGTGTGGGAACTCCCGGATTATCGTTGAGGTCATCGTAAGCTTTTAGTTGTAAGCATAGGTATTGAAACATATCGGGGTTTGCAAAAGCCTCCCCTATGGGAAAAAAAAAAGGGGAGGGAGGGCGCAAGGGAAAAGGTCGAGTTGATAACTGGAAAGACGTTGGCTATATATATCAGGGAAACACTTGGGAGAGCCCGGAGTAAATCACCCTGATCTTTCGACGCGAAGTCCGCTCCGGCAGGACCGAGGGGAAGGAGAAGGTGCATCGCGATAGAAAAAAGATCACGGTACTGAAAGAAGCCTTAAAATGCGAAATCCAAGGGGGGGAGTTGGCCGACGTCGGGTACAAGGCCTATGCAGTGGAAGTGGAGGAAGGTTTGTCAAGCAGAAAAAGAAAAAAAAAAACTCTGAAGGGGAAAAACAACGCCTTGGCACCAGGTAAATCCTTTGCCGAATTTGAGGGGGGGGGGAGGGGAAGGACGGGGGAGAAGAGATGTAAGGAACGGGGGTTCTTTTTGCTTAGCATTCGGGCGTAGAAATGGCTTTCATGGAAGGAAGTACAAAAAAGTGGGGTGATTAAGGGGGCCGTGGTTCCGTCCGTGGTGGGGGGAGGGGCGTGCCACCGAGCGTCGATGATAGTCTCCAGGCGAGGAAACCTCTGCGTCGGAAAAAAAGGTGCGCCAAAAAGTGAAAACCCCCCGCTAGGGGGTTGGGGAGTGGGGGGAACGGTAGCTGGAAAGTTTAGCACAGTGGACCAGTTGTCGGCGTACTTCAAAAAAAGGGCGTGAAAATATATGCGAGGAGAAAAGGAAAAACCTGAGGGATTGACATTGGGGGCCGCTGGGTATTCATCAAAAAAGAGAGGGTGGGGATTCTCGCTCGTAAGCAAACCAAAAACACTCAGGGGGAGCTCTCAACTCCCAATAAGGAAAGGAATAGGGGGGCACTCTTCTCCAGGGGAGTGAAAAGGGGGATATTCATTCCGCGGAAGAAAAGAGGTTAACAAATTGCGGGCATCGACGTAAAATAAATCTCTGTTCCTGGGAGGCCTTAGTTGGTCCCGGTAAGGAAAACCCGTTGCTGAAAAGTCGGCACCGGGGGAAAAGAAAAGGAATATAGTGTTCCCTTCAAAAGGGGGAAAAGGAAAGGAAGAAGGGGGAAGTGCAAAGGATTTCAGAAATCGGAGGACAAAAAAGGTACACAGTCCCGTGAGGCCACGGGAATTCTCTTGGAGGGGAGAGGAAAAGGGGATAGCCGCCTAATGCGTCGTGGTTGAGAACAAGGGGAGAAACAAACAGAGAACTTCCCGAAGACAAATGCAATACGGTCACAGTAACCAAAGAAAGCAAAAAAAGGTCGTACTATGTCCAAGGTAGGAGAAATCGGAAAAAAGGAAGCTAAATCCAGACGAAGAGACGAGAGGGAAGAAGTTCGGAAGACGCTGTTTCTGTAGGGAAAGGTCGTGAGCAAATTCAGGAACGGAGATGAGTGGGGTCCTTCACTTCCGCCGCAACCAGGGAAACATCCACAAGCCACCTCACGAGGGGAAAAAACACGCAGGGAACCGAGAAAAAGGGCGTTGTTACGCCAGAATAGCCGTGGCCAAGGGAAATCTTGATTTCGCCCCGAACCCGATGAAAGCGCCAGGGTTGAACAGGACCACTTGGATAAAAGACGCAGTGTCCCGCCAGGGAGTCTGCTCGCGAAAGGGGGGGACCGAGCCGTGATTACCTTCTCTCAGGGAGGATAGGTCTAAAAAGAGAACGTCCCCGGATGCGCGTAGCATCTCGGCTGGAAAAGGAAGGGGGGGGAATCAGGACTGCACACGGACAGGCTGTTTCTGGGGGAAATTGTTTTTTCTATCTGGGGGCTAAAAGGAAAAGGGCATACGTGGCAAGGGAAAGAACGCCAGCCTTTTGGGAAAGAAAGGGAGGGGCTATACACCTGAACGGAAGAGGGGGGGGGGGAGTGGCGGGGTGAAGGGTCTTGCGAGGAGTGCCGGACCCCACGAATAGAAAGGGCGAATTTTGCTCGAACAGGAAAAAGAGGGAAGAACTAACTGAGGGAGGATCCTTCGTCAGGAAGGGAAAAAAAGAGGAGCCGGTTGTTTTATATTTCTTGAGAAAAAGAGAAAAATGGGGGAACGAGAAGAAGGATTTGCTGCGGCGGGGTAAGGACGACGATGCAGGAATGGGGGGGGAGGGGAAAGGGGGCAGGCTGTTCTTTCTATCGGCGGACAGGCGCGACGAGGACGGCTATCATCACCAGTCCCAGACCCGGAGCAAAAAGGCCAAAGGAGGGAAAGGAACGACATGTGGGTACTTTGGGGGTGGAGCCTATTTTCGGGATGGATAAAGAATCGGGGGGTACTTCGGGGAGCCAAAAAAGGAACACTATATTCCGGGGAGGGAAGGGGGGGGCCGCCGGGGGAAGAAACGGAGTGGTAAGGGAAAAAGGCCGACAACTACTCATCTCAATTAAAAGGGGGACATTACGAGGAAAATGTTGCCACGCTGTTAACGACGATATCCCAAAAAGGAAAAAAGGAATTCGAAGGAAATCAGCAAAGTGGAAAAAGGAGGGAGCGGCTACCAGTGAGGGGGGGGGGGGGTGGAGGAAACGGCTGAGGACGCAAAGCAGGCGCCGGTGATTGAGAAAGCGGCCAAATGTGAAAAGATTCCGGGAAAAAAGGGACCTAATTCCAGAGAGGGGGTGAAAACCGAATGTTAATGACTCCGAAAAGGAAGGGCGTTAGGGGTTAAAAACACTAAACTAGCAGAGGGGAGAAGGATAATCGAGAGCCTGTTTTTCGGCTAAAGAGGATGACGCAATAGGCCGAGGGGTTCAAAAAAGAAAACTCATAAAAAGGCCATAAAGACTCTTGCAGGGAGCCCAAAGGTTTACAACACCCGGGACGGAAAAAGAACCGCAATCAAAAAAGAAAAAAAAGAAAAATACGCAAAGTTTTCGGGAAAAGGAAAGGGGCTACCGCCTCTCATGTTGGAAAAGGAGCACACGGCAAATTGGAATATAGGACCAGGAATCGCCAATTAGAAAAAAACGTCGCCAACGGATGAAGGGGAAAAATGGCGTTGGGGGGGGGGGGGCTGCATCTCAGCGGAAACCTGACTGGCGCTACAAAAACGCGCAGGACCTTTCCTCGTTACCGGCGTGACCGCGAAGTTTCACTCAAAAAGGGGATTTCGATTTTAAGGGGGTACGGGACGGAAAAAAGGGACGGTGGGAAAGGAGGGAGAAGAGATGTGTCACAACGCAGAAAGGAAAAGGCTGCGAAGACGGTCCTGCTCCTGGTGTCGCTGAAGAAAAAAAGTATGGCGTGCTATATAGCAACCTTGAGGGATCACTCTACCTTGGGAATCCTCAGAAAACGAAAACGTCTATACCTCGGGGAGGAATCTGCATAAAAAGAGAGGAAAAATAACCACTGAAAGAGAAGACCCGATACCAGCTTAACTAAAAAGCCGGTCAAAAGTCCGGAACGAGACGACCAATATCGTCTTGGGAGGGGGTTACGAAAAAAAGTGTAGCAGAAGGAAGAACATTCTGGATTGGACATTGGGACCCAAGGGAACCGGGCCACCGCGTTAGAAACGGCCGCCAAAGGAAGGGGGAAAGGAGAGGGACTTTCACTTCTAAGAAAGGGTGACTGATGGGACTATGGGGAGCAACGAGGAAAATCTCAATCAAAAAGGAAAGAGCGATATTGTACGGAGTTGCTCCACTAGGAAAAGATGAAGGGACGGAAAGGTGAAAAAAAAAAAAGGTTTTCCCCCCGCCGGGTCGCAGAGGAGGGGACAGAACTATGGAACAAAGGGAAACCATATGGTCCTTAAAGGAAAAAAAAGAGGTCCAAACCGTGGAAAAATTACGCCGTGCGAAATGATTGGGAATGTCAAGGAAGCCGCGGACGGGTGATCGTCAATAGGGAAGATGCCCGTTGTACGTCATATGTGGGGGAGGGATTCGAAGTTCACGCCAGAACAAGGGTATCGCCGGTTCTTGGAAGGAATTGGTGTACAACCTGGGGGGGGATCCAGGAGGGCATATTAGAAGAGTTTCACCGCCATACTTTTGCGAGGGAGATGGAGACCGGGAAGGCCATCCGACACGGCAGGACCTACTGCGAACTACCTTGCATCGCGAATGGGAAAGAAACGGTACAGAAGGGAAACGAAAATCCGTAGAAAAGGCTTGAAAGGGGACCTTCGTCGGTACCAGGGGGTGGCCGCCGGTTGGCAGCGCAAGTAGGTTGCCGCTGACGAGTCCAAACCAACGCCGGAGGGGGAAAAGTTGATCGGGGGAAGTGTACAGGACAGGTGGCCGAAATTGCTACATTCTGCGCGGGGTAGGAAGAAAAAATGAGTACCGGCCGTTATATGGGGGTGAAGGGGGTTGCGTGGTTCCGTCCGGGGGGAAGGCAAGAGGGAGAGAAAAGGGGGGAGTCTATGAATAAGGGAGAAAAGAGGGGTTGAACCTAAGCAAGGCAAAAAAAGTGTACGTTTTCGAAACCAGGCTGCCGAGATATCCTGAGAAAAAAGAGATGGCGGTGATCTTTCGTGGAAAAAAGGGTAAAAACAGTGGAAAAGAGGGTGGGGGGGGGGTGTTTGGGGGGGGGGGGAGGTGGGTGGGTTTGGGGGGGGGAGGGGGGGGGGGGGGGGGGGGTGGGGGGGGGGGGGTTTTGGGGGGGGGGGGTTTGGTGTTTGTGGGGGGGTTTCTTCCCTCTTTCTTGAAAAGACAGAGTCAGCGGAAAGCACCGAGGGATTGACATGGGGCCGCTGGGATTAAAAAAAAAAAGAAGTCGAAAAGAGAAAAAACCTGTTAATGCCGCTGACAAAAAAAGAGGGGGAAAGGGTTGGGACAGAGTGGGCAACGGGTTCACGCTTCTCCGGAAAGACGGGAAGATTCAGTCGAGAAAACATGCGGAGTCAAGAGCTTTTTCCGGGAGAAGGGTACGAAAGTGTCGTTCCTTATTTCCGAAGGGACGGGCCAGGCTAAAACTACCGCGGAACAGGAACCCTGAAACCTAATATAGTGTGTTCACGTTGGCTCAGGGGGGAGAAGGTTGCTATTGGACAGAAAAGAGAGGGAAAAATCACACATGTCCTTTTCCATACGACCAAAAGGACAGTAAGGTGTGAGAAACGTTTGGCTGTCCTTTCCGGGTGATAGCCGCAGACGCGGGTTCAGCAGATAGACAGCCCAAAAGGGCTTTCCGGAAAAGAGGGAAGCAACGTACCCCCGCCGAAAGAAAAAGAAAGAATCAAGGTCCAAGGTGATTAAGGGGGAAAGAAGAGTCCACAACCGGCGTACCGCAGAGAGAAGAAAAAACGAATGATCGAATCGCGGGAAGTTTCGGAGAAGAGGGATTCCCGGTAAAAAGCCCGTAGGGGTGGGGGGAACGGAACTTCGCCGTCAGACCGCCCCGGGAAGAAACGTTATGCGAGCACCACGCACGGCAATCGCGCCCAAAGTGCTGGCCGTTGGGAGACCAGCCGTGCCACGTATTGAAATCTTGAGGGAAGGGAAAAAAAAAGGCAACAGCACAAAAAAATGGGGATCACAGCGCAGTGGCCGCCCTAGAAACGCGCCATTCCCGTGTACCTAACCGTGATGAGAAGGGAGAGAATAGATAGGTGACATCACGGCTTCGGTCCCCGGGAATGGCGCGAGAAGGCGGGAAAAGGAAAAAGGGGAACTGCAACAGAAAAAAGTTTAATGGGGGGGGGGGTGAAGAGAGGAAGGGGCTCATCATATTCACTACGTGCAAGGGGGAAGAATGGTATGCCTGTGGTATAGACACGAACGGAGAAAAGGTTAAGGGGAGTGTTGGATGTCCGGGAAGGCCGGCAAAAAAAATGTTGCTGAAACCGGGAATGTAACAGCACAGCTTCTCCGAAGGAGGAAGCTTCAGTCTGGAGGGGGCTAGCGGAAAGAGGGGGGTGGAGATTGCCGTTACAAGCCCATGATCAATAGAAAAACGACCTGGATGTGAGAGGGGCTCCGGAGGAGGGGGGGCTTGGAAGCATCTTCCTTGGGGAAAGGGGGGAGGGAGAGAGCTGGAAAACCTTAGGAAGAAATCACCCGTGAAAAAAATAAAGAAAAGATAAAAGGCCACGGTCGTGTGAAGAAGGGGGAGATTGGGACGGGGGGTAAAGCCGATTTTCTGAAAATCATTTGAGGGGGGCACCGGGGAGTACTTTACGGGGAGACCCAAGAGAGGGAATGGTAAGTAGGAGTGTCGGGAGAGGAACCAGACAACGGATGGACCTCGGACGAAAAAAAGAGAGGAGGGAAGGAAAATGTGGCCACGCGTGTTGTTAAGGACAAAAGGAATATTCCCGGGACAATCCCTGTATCAAAGGGGGAAAGCCAAAAAAAGAAAGGAGGACGAAAGGGATCGGAAAATAAAAGGAGTGTTTTTGGGTTTGTCTGAAGACTCAAGCGGCAAAAGGAAGACTCCGCCGCGGACAAATGTTCAAGACATCTGTTCAAGTCACGAAGAGAAGGAAAGGGCACATTTTTCACGAACCGATGGAAGTACGGAGGACAAAGCTTCCCTGTGTCACGGACCGGAGAAAGAAACAGAGAAAAGCCAAGGGGGGGCTCAGGATATATCAGGCAAAACCTGGTTTGCTGCTCACAAAGAACAAAAAAAGGGGAAGAAACGAAGGGGAGGTTCAAAACCCGCGCCCTGGATAACGAGAGAGCGCAATCGGGGTCCCTCACGACACGAGGAGGACAAGAGTTTGAAAGACCCCGCAAAAAACAGGAAGCACCCCATCGGGGAAAGGCGAGAAGGTTCTAGACACAATACATGGAACAGCGCCAGGGAGGGACACTGGTGCAATCGTCTCGAGGCCTCCAATTCGATCAACTTCGGGGGGTTAACAACAGGGTGAAAGCCTGAGAATAAGGAAAGGACTGGGGCGCTTGAAAAAAAGCCTTCACCGTCATAAAAGAGGGGGGACAGGTACCTACTAAGTTAACGAACAAAAGCTTTTCTACGGAGTGGATGTATTACCGTAAGGGACATTTCGGGGAGAGAAAAGGAGGAAAAAAACGCATCTCTTTCCTTCCGGAGAGGGTAGACTCAGAAGGTAGGTCCCGCGAATCTCAAAAATTGTCTGTGGGAAAAGAAGCTTATATGCAACGCGGGAGAGGGAGAAAAGGGGGGGGGTTAAAAAGAAGAAAGGGGGGCGATTTAAAAAGGGGCTGCGTGAATCTTCATAACCAAGGGGTGACGTAAAGGCAATACGCTTCGAAGAAATTCACCGTTTATACCCAGAAGAAAATTCCTGGAGCATTCCCATATATTAGGGGGGGGGGAAGAGTAAGCGGTTTCACTTCTTTTACGTAGGGGAGAGGGAAAGGAAAAGTCGGTGGGGAAGGGGTTTACCAATAGTGGAGGGGCCCAAAAAGGTGACTGGGAGACTCCCCAAAAAAGGAAGAACTGTAATCATTACGATGGGAAATCTGTCGCCACGATCTAGGGAACAAAAAGAAAGGAAAAAGAAGATGGGAGAAGGAGGGTTTCTCAGAAGTCATCACTTATTCTTAAAGAAGTGAAAGTTCTCGCTCTACGGGGAAGAGGGGGGAAAGCGGTGGCCAGGATGGGGCCAATCCATAATGGTTGAATGAAATAGAGAAAAATCAGCTCTGTCCCCGCCCGTGAAACCAAAAAGGAAAAAGAGATTGATGACTGGGGAAAGAGTTGGTGAACGCGCGTATTATCTTTATCGGTGAGATAAGGGTAAGCGTAGTGCCGTTTTAACAAAAAAAGGGGTTATGGAAGGAAAAGAGGGTAATCGCCGGGGGGGGGAAAAAAAGGGGAACGCATTGTTTAGCAACCCGGGACGGCTGCGGTGCATATAAATCGATTCACGCCATACTTGGGTTCCACGGCTTACCAGGAGGGGGGACCGGGGAAAGCCTCAGGAAAGAGAGAAGGTGTTTCCCTCTCCTTGCATGGGGAGACACAATGAAGCCAGCAAGTCCTGAAAAATCTAAATCTAGAAAATTTGAAAGGGGGAGGGTACACGCGGCCGGACGGGGAAGGGGAAACTTTTGTCATAGAATATTGGAAGGGGGAATTTCAACACCAAAAAATTTGCAAAAGGTGGAGAACGTTTGCCTAAGTTGATCGAATTGGGGGGAAGTCTAGACGATCTGGGAGGAGAAGCGTGTGGGGTGGAATTCGGCGCGGGAGAGAAGGGGAATTCAGTTTCTCTAAACAGAGGGGGGGGAAGGAAGGGGCTGCGGGTTGGCTGGTTCCGTCCGTGGTGTAAAATCTTGGCGCCGGCAAGAGCAAAATTGCGGCGGAAAGGCGCGGGGGGAACAAGACAGGCACTTGCTTAATCAGCAGGAAGCGAAAAAAAGAGAAATATAAGGAAAAAAGCGGGCTTTGATCGTTTCGTGTTTGTGGGGGGGGGAAGAGGTCTCCGGGTACACCGTGAAAAAAGGAAGGTCGTAAGGAAAGGGAGAAGAGGCGTAATCGTGACTGGGAAGAAATTGACCATTTGGGCAAAAGAGGGGAAAAGGAGAAGCGAGTGAGGAAATCGCACGTCAGCAAAAAAAACCCTCACCTGGTATGCTCTCCCACAGGACATTGCTGATCGTGGCAAGAAAAGCCCGGGAAGGGAAAAGCGGGGAATACACAGCGCGGGAAAACGCTGGCAAAGAGGGAAGCGTAAGAATCTCTGTTCCTTGCGATAGTTGTCGTAAGGAAAAGTGCTGGAGAAACCGTCGGCAAAGGGGAACCAGGAATGATATTGTTCCCGTCTACGGAGAGGAAGAAGGGTGATTGGGGAAAAATGATTTCAGAAAAAGATGCTTTCCCCAAAAGTACAAAGAGGGACAAACTCCGGCATGCAAAGGGGGGGGGGAAGTTGCAAAGGAAGGGGGGGGAATAGCCTCCTAATGATCGGAGGGGGGAGAAGGAGAACCCGCCTGCCCGCCTTGCACCAGCAGGGATGAGAGGGCCAAAAAGAAGACCTGAGATACACGCCGAAAAAATGGGCTTCGGGTCCAAGGTCTATTGAGGAGTGTAAAGAAATCTCCAAGGCGGAAAGGATCGAATCGCGAGGGAGAAGCTGGTGAAGGAGGTTCCAGTCCCGGTCGCCGCAAACAGAAAGAAAGAGGGGGGGTTGGGTCAAAACTTCGAAAAAAAAAGGGCCCCGGACATCCACAAGCCACCTAAGAGAAGTGGAAGCAACACTCGGCCATCTGGGGAAAAAGAAGTTCCAAGGAGGGAGGGGACCTATATAACACCCCATTAAAAAAAAAAAAGGAAGGATTTGCCACTTGGATCAAATCGCAGTTAAAAGATAGAAAGGAAAGGGGAAAGGGGGAAAAAGTGGG
>Ga0179593_1653993_pt1 | contig 13753 bp, 20 predicted proteins | sample CZODoug2_1_08_16_FD_185931 | JGI IMG/M metagenome (GOLD analysis project Ga0179593, IMG submission 185931) | Vadose zone soil fungal communities from Angelo Coast Range Reserve, California, USA - CZODoug2_1_08_16fungal (PacBio error correction) | ecosystem: Environmental > Terrestrial > Soil >...
CAACCCTCCCAGTTTCCGCCCGGTCCGTTCTCGGCAAGGGAGGGACAGGCGTCCGCGGTGTATGACAGCGGAGTGCCGACCGTCCTCAACGTAGGCCCCTCGAGGGATCGTGGTCAGACCGAGCCCAAGCAGATGGCGCGAGCGCCTAAGCGTCCCCGTAGCATCGGGAAAGAGGGTGCGACGCCGATCACAGGAGGGGGGGAGGGGGGAGGGAGAAGAAGGGGGGAAGGGAACGCGGGAGGGGGAGGGATAGAAGGAAAAAGAAGGGGGGGGGGCGACCGGTGGCAATTGGCTAGCAACCCCGCCCGTCGGTCTACAGCGCGCATCGCGGCTCGGGTTTAGTTAATTGCTTAGCCGGCTTTGGGTTTCGCATGGAAGGGGGTCCACTCAAAATGGCTCGGCGCTGGCTGGGGGTCCCTAATGCAAGCGGTTTTTTAAAATATATCAAATGGAGAGAAATATAATAAAATAATATCAGATGGCTTGAGTGGTCAAGAGGGCCCTAAAACGTCTTGGTGAAGCCGTGGTTAAGGGCGTGTGCGAGTTTTGTTTGAAGGCGGGTAAGGTGTTTTATCTGGGTAGGTGTGGAAAAGGGTTATGCACGTGCGGGGGGCAGGACTGATGTTGGTTTGGCGTTGAAAAGGAGCCGTAGTGGTTGGAGCCGTGTGGGTTGGAAGGTATAGCGTGCCAACCCAATTGGGCTCCCGTGCGGGAGGGCGGAGTGCACTGGGAAATTGGTCGCCTGTAAGCCTGGACCTGGGGTCGGCCATGGTGTGTCGCAAAGGGTGCGAAGGGGGGGGAAGGGCCAGAGGGGTGAAGGGGGACTAGGGCGTGTGGTTGGTGTAGTGTGGGAGATAGTAAAAGTGGTGCAGGGCCGGGGGGGAGACTAGGAAGTTCGGTGACGGACGACGTTTTGTATTCTCACAGCATAAACATATAGGAGACTGGTGTGTGGCGTTGGTAACAAAATCACGTGAAAGCTACAGGTAAATCAAAAAAAAAAAAAGAGACGTACGCTGGTGAGGCCGTGGCGGTTGGAATAAAGTTGGTGGTACACTGTTTTTTGATACGTACTGTAGGAATGGCGGGGCCAGCGAGGATTGGCAACAATGATAGGGGTGGTGCAGGGGCCTGATCGGCTGGAGAAATAAATCAATGCCAAAGGCACGTGTCCGGATGCCCGGATACATGGGCCTAAGCCGCCCGAAATTCGAAGGTGGGGGGTTCCAGATCAGCTGGGAAGAAGGGTCCGTCGGGGCCGGATGTAGTAGGGGCTGAGGTGGTTTGTAAGTTGCGTCGGCCGCTAGCGGGTGGGTCAAATGTATGGTCTGGTCCAGACTTCGGATTTATGGTGGCTAAACGGGGTGTCGGTTCGGAGTTGGACCCGTTGGAAGTTTAGGCCCGTAATGGGCCGCCCTGACTGCGCTGAAACGAAGAAGGGGCCTTGGGGAGAGGGGACGAGAGCCCCGAAAGGTGGGGGGGCCACGGCCGTAATTGCTGTGTGGTGGAAGATTGTCGGCGGGAGACCGAGATCGCGTCCCATCCTGGAAGAATATGCTGGAACGCGGGGAAACGCCCGCGCGCACCTCGCAAGGTAGCTTCAAAAAACGGAAAGGAATGGTCCGTGTAAGTTCACGAATCCCAAAAGATATCGTCTGCGCGAAAGCGGGGGAGAAAAGGGGGGAGCCGACCGTTTCGCCCGGCCGACATTCCGAGCGTGTAGCAGGGGGAAGTCCCGGCAGGTCTGATGATCAGCAGAAGAAAAAGGCTGTTGGGTGTACTGTACCCCTGGCTCATGGAACACGAAGACAGCGGAATGGGATCAATACATTTTGGGTTGGGCGTTTGTCTTATTTTGGGTGGTCCGCCTGGCAAGTTTGCTGCTGGGCGTCCCCCGGGATCGCGGTGTTGAGGACAAGGGGCAAGGTGGGGTATCCTGCGCCTCTGCGTCAGGCTGGAGGTCGCGGGGGTCCGCTCCCCGGCGGCCGAAAAAGACGGGTGAGACCTCAGACCAAATTCTGTAGCCCGATGCCCGATGGTTCCCGATGGGAAAGGCAAATTGCTGACATGGAGTTTGTGCTTTGTTTTTCAATCGAATCGTTGGCGCACTGTCCGGGCGCTGTGGTGCCCTCTGGGTGCGCGGCCCCCATGAATGGCCGCACGTTGATCAGAACACAGAAAGTTTTCCAACCAGTCAAAAGATAAAAGCGGGCGCTGTTGCAGTTTCCATCTTTCGGTCTGGGCCACGGGGGGCCGGGCCCGGCCTGGAGGACAATATCTGCGCTAAAGAGGGAACGCTGCAGTGTGAGTGGCATGGGTCAATGAGCGCTCAGGCCGCGTTAAAGAAGTAGGTTCTCGAATGGGCCAGTCAGGCCAGGACATGGCCGATCTTTGTAGCTGGCCATATCCGGCTGTGTGGTGCCGCAAAGGAAAAGGCGGATAAGAACCGGAAACCGGGGGGTTGTCGCCTAAGTCCGGTTCGGGGTCGCGTGCGAAAGAAGGCGTAATGTAAGTTGGAAGGACATGCAAACAGACAGACGGGGCGCCTGTGCGTCCCCTGCCTCGGCGAGGGGGTATAATGGTAAGGCGAACGCGGGATTGTGAATGTGAACGGGGGGGGATGGGGGGTCCGGGGCGTGAGGTCAGTGGAGTGAGGGGTGGGCGCAGCGCATTGGGTGCACAACTTTTTTGCGTACCGATGTCGGGGGTGCGTGGGGGGTGTGCGGAAAGACACTGTGATGACCAAACGCCGGGGAAGTAGGGTATTGGGGGATTTAGGTGGAAAAGACTTTCGATAATGCAAAGAAGCAGCTTTCCGGTGTTCTGTGCCCGCATGCTGAAGCCCGAGAGACGCGCCGCGATTCTTTTTGAAGGTGCTTTTTTATGGTAAATGCGTGGGGGGTAAGGTGGGCCTGTTTGAAGCCTGTGGAGGAGGGGGCCGGCCGGCTGCAGTGGGTGGGCCTCTGCCATTAGAAATGGTTCAAAACAAAAGTGGGCGATGCAATCGACCTTACGTACAACGTCCGGCCTGACCCTTCCCTATGTTTGTCGCGGGATGTACGCCGACGGAAGTCGAGTACCGGGGGCAGGCGAAAAATGGGAGAAGCAGGGGAAGCGCAGCCTAACCTGGTAAATGTGTGGCCTGTCCAGCCGGAAGGGGGGCACAACGGGAGGGGAAAAAACCGGGTGGATTTTCTTCGTCGCTCGGAAGGAAAAAAGGGCGGGAGGGGAGCTGCCTCGTTTGGAGCACTTGAGTAAATGCTGCACCGAACCCGCCTGATTAGTTAAGTTTCCCCCAACAGGCGGGAAAGGGGCGAGCGAAAGAAAGGAGGGAGAAGGAAGGGGGGGGGGGGCGAAAAGGGGAGTCGAGACAGGGGAGGGGGAATGCGGGAAAGGGAGTCGAGAGGGCATGGGCAGCAGCCAGTCGGGTGAATCGGCGTGGGCGAGAGCGTTGACGTGGCGCCGACAAGGCCCGGCGCAAAGACCGTTGTGGCACGTGTGTCTAAACACTGTTCCGGCCCGACCAAAAAAACGCGGGGTCCACGGCGGGGGGGGGGGGGAGCGAGGGCCAAGCCGAGAGGCAGAAGAGGGGACAGAAGGACGGGACCGGGTCACCGGGGATGTGCGCAGCGTTTTGTGGGGGTGTGGCCATTCCCAAAGAAATGAATCTGTGAGGACGAAAAAGCTCGTTTCCCGAGTGGGTTAAATCTCCCGATGCTAAGGTCAACAACGACCGGGGGGAACAAACGGAAAGTGTGAGGAGAGGAAAGAGAGACGATACCGGTTAACAGAGCGTTGGTGCGAAGAAAATTGGGGAAGTGGCCAAACCGGCTCGGTTACGGTGTTGACTTGTGTGGGGCGGTAGGGGACTCCGGCGGGTGTTTGGGTGGTACACGGGGAAAAGCCGGTCCAGGAAAGTGAAACCGGGTCTAATAGCCGGCCCTTACGCACGTGTCAAGAGGCGCGACGCGCCAGCGATAACGCCCGACCTAAGGCGCGTGCCAATGTGCGGGGCGATCGCAGGCGGGGGAGACGGACGGTGGGTGTTGAGGTATGGCTCATGAGCGACGAGGCATGATCGGGCTAATAAAACCGCGCGGGGGATATTTTCTGGGCCTGCGAAAGGAACGCGGACAGGACCGCAACAGGGTACGGCCTGCGCGGGGGTTGGGGCTTGCTCCCGAAAAAAGGATGTCGCGGGTAACGGAGACCTCGTCGGGTTGTAACCGAGACAAAGCCAGTAGGAGGGGGCAGGTGCCGTGGGGGTAGTCGAGACTGATTTTGGGGGAAAAAAAATGGGGAGGCAGAGGAGAATGGCAGCTCCCAGAGCCTGTAAATGGGGAGGGGTTGAAGAAAGAGGCTTTGGGGGGTTCGAATGCGCAGAATGGTGATCTCGCAATCGGGTCATCAAAAGAGCCCAGTGTGTCGCCGCCCCGGCGCCCGCCGGCCCATGGGGGATAGCCAAAGTCCTCAGAGCTGAGGCGGCGCCGAACTGGAGTGGGCAACTCGGGGAAGCCGGCCTCCCCCGAGACTATTACCAACGCGTCTCCTCCCCAACTGGGCCCCCTCGGGGTAAGGAGGGACTGGGGGTGGCCTGTCCTCCATAGCGTGGCTTAAGCGACGAGGGGAGGAAGGACGTTACGTTTAGTTCCGCTGTGTATTCCCGCCAACGCGGCTGCCAGGAGAAGGTAGATAGGCTGTGGCACCTGAGAACCGTTTCGAAATTTTTTGGTCAATAAGAAGCTGGCCGCATGTAGAGCCAGTGTAGACGCCGCATCTTTTTCTCGCAAAGGTGCGCGACATAAGTCAGGTGGGTGAACCGGGCCGTGCCCGCGTAGAGAACAAAATTTGCAACAGGGGGCGGGCTTTATTGAGTTTGGCCCCTGGTTGGGGAACCTTGGGTTTCTGTTAGGCTGGCTAGGGCTGGCCCTTCAATGTGGTGCGCATAGGCACCAAAGAGCGCCGGAGTGACGGAACGGATGAGAAAAGGCTGCAACTGCCATCAGAATGCTATATCGGAAGCGCATGGTGGTATGGGCTACAGAATGTTGTGGCGAGGAGTTTGTTTTGTGCCGCGGGGGGCGAGGCGCGCGGGAGCGAGGGAGGAATACGCCGGCTGGCGGGTCGGAGAAAAGGCGGGAGCAAAGTCCAACGGAGGGAGCAACACGTGGCCGAGGGCGAGCAAAAGAACCGCCAAAAATGGTGTATTCTATTCCCGCGGGTACCCGATCAGTAAGCTCGCCTTGTGGGATTTCGACTGCCGGGCTAGAAACGCTCGCGGGCTTGGTTCGCGTGGAAAAGGTGTTATTCCGTCGGCAGACGAATCGTAGGTCGTCAGACGCGTTGTGATTGAGAGCTGTGAGGGGGAGTGGAGGCGGCGTGTGCGGAGCATTTTCCAGGGCGGTTGGGGGGTGTACGGCGTACAAAAGAAAAAGAGATGGAGTGGGGGGAAAAGAATCGTAACAACCGCCAGCGACCAACAGCAATTAAGCCGTCGTGGGGGGAACCCCATTCGGGGTCGCAGGTTTTCCGCGAAGGGCGGGTTCGCGGGCCAGCAGGGCGCCTATTCGCGCGCACTTAGCTGTCGCGACGGGCCTCCGAAGCGGACAGGTTTACGCCATGAGTGAAGCTGTCCCTTGGCTAGGACCCTCCCAAGTTAATATACCGTCTGCGCGCAATACAGGGAAGACCGGCGGATCTACTACAGTGTGGCTAGCGTGGATGGCCCCACCACCTCGCATCGGGCGCGGCCATGGTATCCGGGTCTGGTCGGCCACGCGCTTTGCATTGAGTATTCTCAGGTGTAGTCGGATCGTGCCTGCCCTCATTTTTGTGCCAAATCCGAAGGCCCGCGGCAGGGCACGGTAGCAAGGAAGTTTTTGACCAGCAGGGCAACATCGGCGACCGCCGAGCGCCTCCATAGCTGCAGATTCTTGTGCGTTGTAGATGGCACGGGAGTTTAACGGAAGCCGTATCCAGTTGGCAAGGTCCGGTGTGGACAACGTCCGGGTCCGTCACGCCCCGCATCGTCGCCCACGGCCTGAACTTTGGCCATCGTCGGTGGCCAACTAGACAGCGAACCAGCCATCGTCCATGTCACGGGCGGGATGGTGTGTGATCGAGACGCACAGGGGCCGACAGTGCCAGCCTTACATTGACAGATGAAGAAAAGGGACGGTCGCTCTCAGGGAACGAGATTGGGGTTGGCCGTAACCCGACCCACCGGTCACCCTCGGTTCCAGGCGGGAACCAAAGATCGTAAACCCCCTGCCGAAAAAGCCGGCTGGCCCGGAAGCAAACACCTGGTTTGTAGGAACCGCGGGCCCTGCAACACTGGGCGGGGAAAGTGTCTTCCAGCCCGTTAGGGGGGGAGCCCTTGATGGCAGCCTATAAAACGGCTGGGTCGAAGGGCCGCCAGCGCCGTAGCCCTTAGTGGATGGCAGGCAAAGCCAAAGGCCGTGCCCCGCCAAAGATGGTGGAGAGTCGGCGCCGTGGTAGAACGCGCTGGGCGTGGGTGAGTAGCCCTTGGCCCGGGTCGTGGGGTTCGTCGTGAGCAGAGATTGCTAGACGGGTTAGGGGGGCGTCGCGCCATGGTCTGGCGTCCTGCCCGTCAGTGGCAGGCGGACGGGGGGTTTGGAGGAGGGTCGGCCTCGTGCTGGGGGCATAGCATCCGTCGGAACTCTGTACCGTGTTGGACTGAACTGGCTGCAAGAAGTGTAAATAGTCTCTCTCGGAAAGCAGACCAGGGAGGGGGGGGAGGGAAGAAGGGAGGGGAAAAACGGTAGTGGAGGTAGGAAAAAGAAGGCGAGAGATAGCCCAGAGTCATATCCTGCCGGGGGTCCCGTGGGGTCGACGAACAGCCGCATGATGTTAGCGAGGGCGGCCAGGCGGGTGTGTAAGGTTCCATCGAGGCCTACCGTCGCTCACGAGTCCGGCGCCGTCGCGGGGCGGCAGGAGGGGTTTCGCAAGACCCGCCAAGCCAATGGCGCGAAAACGAGGGGGGGGGCCAGCTAGACGTGCTAGCCAGTCCGGCCGAGCGAACTACCGGGGAGGAGCTTGAGCCGTGGTCGAGGAAGATGTTCCCTACACCTACAACCCCCCCCCGGACAGCGTCGCCGCCGTCTACTCTCTCCCTCGAGGGTACAATTTTGGCTGGGGCCCTGCTTGTGTTTGGGACCTATCCACAGTCATGCCTCATTCGGCGCTGGGCTGCCAACTATGCAGCGTTTTGGTTAATGCGGAGGCTGTGGATCAGGTCCCTAAAAGGACAGGTGCGGGGTGAAGGCGCTTTCAAAGGCATAAAAGTCATTGGGGATTGTATGGCGGTAAAAAGGTTTGTTGGTCATGAGAGTGGGAAGGGGGGTGGGGAGCCTGAGCGCGGGAGGGTGGCCAGGACGGTAATGTTGGGTGTGTCTGGTGAAAAAACTCGAGGTTTACCGTGGGTGGAGTTTGGTGGGATTTTAGGGGCAGGCGCGCGAGGAAACGCGGCAATTCGTGTCTCTGGGCCGGAGCGAACGTAATTTGGCCTGAAGGCCCCTGACCCTGTCGGCTGGGGTGGTTCGCGCGCGAGGTGAAACCTATGGCCTGTGGTGTAGTGTTGTTGGAGAGATGAAAAGTTCATGGCCGTGAAACGAGGGGGCGTGGTGACGGGATACTGTTTTGGAATTAAAAGCCACCAGGATTTAACTGGGTGGATGCGTGTTAAATCGCGGTTGTAAACGTGGGAGCAGTGAATCGGGTCAGCTGGAGGTCCGGGGTTGGCGGGAGTGTTGATGTGTTTGGTGGTAAGACTTTTGTATAGAGGGGACTATATGACAATGGGGTAGTGTGTACCGTGAGCCCCGGGCGTGGGTAAATTTGGTCCAAAAGGATGAGAGGCAAAAAGGGCGAGAAGTTCGTGAATAAGAATAATTCACAAGGTGCCAAAGGGAACTGCCGTCGGGGATGGATACGCCGCGGATACCGTGGCCGAGGTGACGCCCGATGGCGGAGGGGTGGGGGGGGGCCATGCGGGGCCGTTTCGCCTGGTGTATGTGGGGAGGTGCTTGAGATGGGTTGTAATTGGGCGGCCCCGAGACGGTCAAAATGGCGGTGGTCCTGGCGGCGCAAGGACATGGTCTAAGCGCGAAACTTTGATTCGGTCCCGAGGTGGCCCGTGTGAATTAGTCTGATGGAATAAAGAGAGGGGCGCGGCCGTGGCCCTTTCGCGGAGGACGAAGAATGACTGGGGAGAGAGACGCCCGTGAGGGAATGGGTTGAACACAATGTTGCCCCGCGAAATGCCGTAATTATCTGAAGTTGGGTATGGGATGCGGAGGCAGAAGGGGGGGAGCCGAGTCAGGAAGGAGGCGAGTGTTCCCCAGCACGGTTGAACATATAGCTAACGGGGGGGGGGACGGGGAGAGACCCACTGCCGGGGAGTCCCCATCCAGGTCTGCAAAACCAAGGGGAGGGCCTTAGGGTATACGGGGACCACGGGAAAAAAGTTCGTCTCGGCGAACAGGGCGAAACCGTTGTCCCGGGGCCCGACCAGGAAACCGGAATCTTTTGTCGAGAGAAACCGCGCAGTCGGAGAAATCCAGTGCAGGTGCGGTTGGTTAACGACTGACATCGGGGGAACCATCGGAATAGAATCGCAGTTTAATATATTTAGTGATTTGGCGGAGATAGAATCTATTTGTTAATTGGTCGCTGGCGAGTTAGTAGGGGTGGGCAAGGAAGTGTTGTGCGTCCCGGGTCACCGTGTGGGAGAACCGCAAAAGGGAGTAATCACCTCCCTCGTGCAGGTCACGCGAAGAAGCCCTCGGGGCCGGCGCGGCCAAAAAACTCCTCGCCCAAATTCCTGTAGCCCAGGGGTGCCCAATGGTCCGATCAGCATTGCTGATGGAGGGTGGTGCTGTGTTTTCATCGTCGTTGTTCACGGAAATTATCCCGGCAAAGCTTTGATGGGAAGGGGGGAAGGGGGGTTGGGGTGCCAGGTCTGCTCCCGGAGGCCATTGAAGGGCCAGTATAGGAGGCACAGGAAGGGAGGGTGGGTCCGAACAGCCAGACAAAGCGCACGCTGTGAGAGTGCATGTCTCTTACTAAAGTGTGGTTGCTCGGTGGGCGAGCGTCCAAGGGCCCTATACTATGGGTTCTTGTCGGGGGGCGTAGGGGTGCAGAGAAAAGCATGCCGGGTCAGAAGGGGGGCCGCCTCGACGTGGGAAGCGGGCCGTTTAATAAAAAAAGAGTAGTTTTGTGCTCGGGTGGGGGCCACAAGAGGGGAGGGAAAGCCGGCGCGGGGGATCCTTTTCTTGAGCAGGTCGCACTCCGGTTTACGTTACAGCGGATAAACGGACCGGGTCCTGGGTCCTCCGTCGCTTCAGAATCATTAAAGGTTGGAGGCAGACGCGAGGGGGGGGGCGCCACAAGCGCCTGTCGATCCCTGACAAACCAAAGGGGGAGGGAGGCGACTCCGTGTTGTTTGGGTGTGAAACGGGTCGGGCGGGAAGGGCGGATGAGAGGAGTCGGACGGCTGCAAGCGTGCAGTGGGCCTTTAATGCCCCTTGGCTGGCAATGGCTGTTCGGCGGGGGGGCCGCGGAAAGAGATAGAACTGATTGACCCCGAGTATTTGGCTGAGAAGGAGGGGTCAGGGGGGACCCGTGTACTTGCGCATACGGGGGGGGATGAGCACTAGGAGTCCAGAAGCCTACGTTTTTTTTAAAAACGGTGTCAACTTTAAGAAGTTAAAGAAGCCTGGGCGTCTGGGCAATTCGGTGCTGGGTGGCTGCCTAGGGTTCTCTAGTAAACCTCTGCGACAATTTGAGTTAGTGTCAAAATCAGTTTTCCCCCCGCGACCAAAAGGGTGACCCTGCCCCTGAAACCCTACCTATGGTGTGTGGGGTCGGTTCCCGGCAACGACGAGTCGGTAACCCGCGAATGAGCAGATCGAAAGGACGAGGAAGAGGGGAGGGGATAGAAGAATCCTCAAGACGGACGGAGGAGTGGGTACAGACAATATGGTTAGGACCATGGTAGAGGGGTGGGTTGGCCGCTGTCCAGGGGGGCAAGGATGGTCCCGAGGGAAAACAAGCAGGGGAAAGGGGTGTGTGGGGGGTGGGGATGTTCTCGCGCGAGGGTCGGAGAGAAAGGGCAAGAGCCTGGCTCGGGTGTGCAAGAAGCGGAATTGCTCCCAAGGAAGACGGGGGACAACGGCACCAAGCACGTTGTTCACCGCCGGCCGAGAAAGGGGGCCGCGGGGGGGGGGGGGGGGGGGGGGGGCGCGGAGCGTCGGGGGCAAAGGCATGGGGAGAGGGGGGTTGCGAGGTACAGGCATTCCGGGTAGTTTAGTGTCGGAAGCTGCTGGGCGTGAGTCGTTGGAACGGTGTCTCGAAGGCCGGCCAGGCCCGGGGGATGGTTTTCACTTTCCGTGCCGGGCGGCGGTGAGAGCGACCCGGAAAAGAGGGCCCTGGTTTTCACCGGGGGCCATGCGAACAGGGGGGGGAGGGGCGCCGGGGTCAACCGGGGGAGGGTGTATCGCCCGTTGTTGGGTGCCATTAAGGGAATTGCCAATCGAACTGCGTTGCGTTTTTAAAAGGTTTTAATGTGCAAATTAGGAGTTTGACCGGGATGATGGCGGGTCGGGGGAAAAAAGGGAAGGGGGCGGGGGGGGGGGCGCTCGGTGCAATCGAACAGGGGAGGAGGAACAGACACGCTTAGGAGGGTGGATAAGAGAGAGGATGAGCCTCGTGTATCGGAAGAGCGTTCGAGTTGGGGGGAAGGAATGTGGCGGGCAAACGGGGCTTTCATTTGAACGGGGGTTAGGGCTGGGGGCGGTTGACGGGGGGGCACGCAAGGGGTTTGTAGTCGGGTGTCGACTGGGGGGCAGATAAAGTGAAGACCGGTCGTGGCGCTGTCCCTTCGGCCGACGTTGGGCCCGAAGCTTCCTCCCAGTCGATAACCCGACTTCTGGCGTGCCATGCGCAGTAAGGTGGGCGGGTGCCGTAGGCGTGGGTGGGGTAAACGGGGCGGTGGTGGAAGGTTGTTTAGTGGTAATCAGGCAACGGAGGAGGGGAGCAAAAGAATAACTGAGAAAACCCAGGGTGTTGGGCTCCAAGAAGGTCAGGGTCGAGAAAGCCTGCCCCAAAGTGTGACGGCCTGCGGCAGGGTCTGTGTCTCATTCGCGGGGTACTACGGGTCGCCGGGTGGTAACGGCCGACAAACCATAGGTGATGGATCAGTCGCGCGTTTGGAGGTGAGGGGGGGGTGTCGGGGGGGTCTGGAGAGAGGACGCAGTTATGAATATAGGGGGAAAGATGGCCGAGAGAAGGAGTGCGGAGCTGGCGCATGGAAACATAGTAAGTAGGCATTGTGAAAATAAAAAGGGAGGACCGCCCCTTTGGGTGCTGGTTCGGGAAGAGGGTGGGCCGCACCAAAGTTTGAGATGCTCGCGAGAGTGATCGGGTCATCGGCCAAGAAGAGAAAAATACGCCCGCCGAGGTCCGAAACTCGCTGGTGAGCCAAAGCCCGGACTGGCGGCTGGCGGGACTGAGGGGTGGCCTCGCGCGTCCTCGGCCCCCCGGTATAAGTTGGGTCGCGCAGGGGAACGCCGTCGGCCGTCCCTCGGCGCCTCTGAGTGGAGGTAAGGAACTAGTGCTGAAGTGTCCTCCATAGCTCCTGGATCACTGGAGCGGAAGGAAGGACGGAAATCGTTGTAGTCCGCAGTTAGAAATGTTCCTCCAACGTGCGGCTGGCGCAGGAGGGGAAAGAGGGCTGGTGGGGCACTGGATGAGACGGGCTGGGCGTTTTTAGAAAGAGAGGGTGGGCATCGTGGAAGGGAGCCATTGAAGAGCCCGCCCAGCTTTTCACACTCGCTACGGCGACAGGGTGAAAGTCAGGGGCTGCACGTTTTGTCCCTAATAAAATGAAATTGGCTAACACGGCTGTTGGGTTTTGCTGGTTTGGGAACGACTGTGGCGGTTTGTGCGTATAGCTGCCCGTTTTCAGTGGGGCGCCCCAGAGGCAAAGCGGGGCAGCGTGAAATGTGTGAACGACTAATGGAAAAAATCACACTCACCATGGCCAGAAGGCTGATCGGACCAGGTGGCGAAGTGTCACAGAATTTGGGCGATTGGATTGGTTGATTGGCCGCGGGCGAGGGTCGCGATCGAGGGAGGGAATACCCCTTGCGGTCCCCCCCCGTCCAAACGGTGAGGGAGGCAAAACTGGCCAGGGACCGCAACAAAAAGAACCGGCCAAATATGTATTCTATCCGCGCTGTGGCCGATCAGTAAACCGCCGCGGTGGGTGGTTCGACCTGCCGGTCTAACGGGCTCCTGCTTGTGGGCTGGCGTGGGGTGAAACTGGGGGTGGTTCGCGCAGGGGACTAAATCCTGGGGGTGCGGGTCGAACGCAGGGTGTGTGTTGTGGAGGGACATGGGGGTGGCAATGTGAGGTCGCGTTGCCAGGGCATTTTGATCGCGGAGGCTGAGGTGGGGACCGGCAGATCAAGGGTATGCCGCCCGCCCAGCAGTCACGGAGCAAGGTTACTGACCCCGGTGGCCCATTCGGGGGCGTTTTTCCCCCCAGCGGTCGCATCCAGGGCGATGGCGCCGTTATGTTTTCGCCTACTTCCACGGGGCATGCCGAAACCGACAGTTTTCTGGCAAGAGCTGTGGGTCTTGGGGGGCCAAAGGGAGCAACCTCCGGATTTGAGGTGACGCGGGTGGGTTCTATCGCGCCAATAAGCACCATCAAGCTACATAAACGTGGGCGGAACGGAATGCGCCGCACCCGGGGTCGCATCGGGCGCCGCCCAATAGTATCCGGTCCATCTGCACGTCCCCCTTGTGTATAGCAATGTGTGAGATTTATTCTCAGGAATCGCTCGCCCCTGCCCGCTCAGTTTTTGCCCGCCAAAAAATCCGCCGGCCCCGGGGGGGCAAGCATGCGGCCGTATCAAAGGTTTACCACCCTAACAATCACCGCCCCCGAGCGGGGGGGCCCTCCAGCGATGATTCTGGTCGTTTCAGCGGAGGAGGTTTAGAAACAGCAACAAGTTTCAATCCTTGTGGACAACGTCTCCGTGCACGCCCCTCGTCCCCCGCTGAACTTTCATGCGGTCTCAAAGAGAAAGACAAAAGACACAGAAGGATAGGACAACACCTCGTCCTCAACCTGTGGCGACAACCAGTCCGACAGTCAAGCTTCGAGGCCAATACGTCGGGCTGGGCCTGGCCAGCGACGACATATATGGGTGGGATTGGCCCGTGAATAAGCCTGGGGAACAAACGCCACGGGGCGGCGGTCCCACGGGTCGGGGTTGCCCGTCACCCAATGCAGTCTGGCCGGCCGCCCGGGCCCGGGTAAACAGCAAACACCTGATTTAATAACGCAGCCATCAAACTGCCGGTAAAGGCTTCTAGCCGGTTAGGGTGCCGCTTAACTTCAAGCCCGATAAAACGCTGCCATAGGGCCGCCCAATCTGCCCGAAGCCGCTTAAAGGGGAGAGGGAAGGGGGAAAATTGGTGAAGTCAGCCCAACCAAGCCGGCCCCCGCCAAAAATTAAGCGCGCCCCGTAGCCGCGCCGGGCGGGGTGGTAGCCCTGCCCGGTCCCGTGTGCGCGGCGAGATGCTAGACGTTAGGCGTCCCGCCGCCCCATTGGCTTTGCGGTCCCCTGGCCCCGAAGAGGTCGACGTTGAGGGAGGTCGGCCCTCGCTGGCATACACCGCGGGACGCCTGTTACCCTTGGTGACGGACGGCGATGAGGGGGTT
>Ga0179593_1399799_pt1 | contig 13752 bp, 21 predicted proteins | sample CZODoug2_1_08_16_FD_185931 | JGI IMG/M metagenome (GOLD analysis project Ga0179593, IMG submission 185931) | Vadose zone soil fungal communities from Angelo Coast Range Reserve, California, USA - CZODoug2_1_08_16fungal (PacBio error correction) | ecosystem: Environmental > Terrestrial > Soil >...
AGGTTGGTACCAGCCAGAATGTAACAAGGATTGGGACGGGGGCGCGTGGTTGGGGGGGTCTTCACCTCCTATAATTCCTCGCGAAGGGCGGCTCTGGTGAAAAAAAAAGACAAAGCACCAGTCTCAAAACTACGACCCTCAGGAAGGGGGAACATTAGGTGGAAAGTACAGAAAAGTTGCAGAAATAGCCCCGCTAACTACCCCACAAAAAAAACCCAGCTATCAGCAGGGAGTTGGGGGGAGGAAAAGGTCGGATACAAATAACGAGAAGGAGAAAATGGAGACGGACGGGAAAGGAGTCCCCGGAAAGCAAAAAGCCCCTATTGGAAAGCGAGATTGGTTCAAACGACGGGCGTTCTTCTGGAACTACTATGCGATGTGGCTAAAAATCGTTGATATGGTAGGGTAGGGGCCGCACTGGGTATTCAAAGGCAAAAGCAGAGCGTGGGGGGGGGGACTGAATGGGGCGGGGGGCAGTGTCGTTAGAAGTGGTGGGGGAGCTAAAAAAATGGAAAAAGGGGAAAAAAGGGTGCAAAAAGCTCACTAGTATTAGAGGACTTCAGGCTGCGGAAATGCGTTCGGAAAAAATTTGCGCAGACAGGTAGAAGGGGGGAGAAGGGGGAAGCGATCGGATCCGGGAACGGAAGACAAAAAAAACGAGGACGACTTGGGCTGCATCAACACTAAAAAGAGGGGGGAAACAGCTGATTTCTGGGGTCAAAAAAATGGAGACCTTGGGAGCGTAATACCAACTGATGAGTGGCTAAAAAACGAGGCTAAGATTGTGGGACATAGGGGCTCAAAGAAGTATCAGTCGTGCTTCAGAGAGGAACGAATGGAGGGAGATTGGTATACACACTGACCTTGGTCCGAAAAAAAGGACTGTTGAAAAAAGGGGAAGAAATGAGAAATGGGCTAACTTCAGAAAAGCTTCAGAGGGGCAACCAGAATGCTAGCGACTAGCCGGATGGAAACTCTGTCGGGTCACGTGGTGTATTGGATCTCTGGGCTTACGGCCGAGAAAGTGCAAAAATACGCGATGACGTGTCGGAGATGTGGGTGGGTGGATTTATAGTCGGCTTCGGGCAATGAGGGGGGGCATTCTGGGAAAACCCACAAGAGGAGAGGGGGGTGAAGGGGGGGTCCTGGGGGAAGAGGGTGAGAAAGAAGAAGGGTAACACCAAATAATGACGATTTGAATGGGAGAGGATAAAACCATTTTCATCCTGAAAAGAGGGATGTGTTGACCCGGAGGAACGCCGCCGAATAGCCGCAATGCCTCACATCACTGTATGGCACAACGGGGAGGGATGCATCAGGAAGAAAAAAAGGAGGGTGAGTCCTAGTACGAAAAACTGTAACAAGCACACGGGGAGGGCACGACAAACAAATAGACATACTACGGGGCTTCAGGGGGGGGGGGGGGGGGGGGGGGGGCTTCAGGGGGGGCGTCGTAAAAGGGTCTCTATAAACATCCAAGAACGTGCGACGGACAAAAGGATCTGACGGGGTGGGACTGCGTACGGTAACCGGTGAACAAGAAGCACTGTAGTCCCTAGGGCCTAAAAGGTCATGGGATGGATCGTTTGGGGGGTATAGGAGGCCACACCACAACGAGGGTGAAGAAAGAGGGACTGATACACCAGCAATGAAGGAGGCACGTTCCATGGGCAATGGCGTCCGGACATCATTGTTTTTGGGCAGGGGTTAAGAAGTCAACTAGTAAATGGTCTCGCGAAACCAATCTCAATCTAAGGGATTTTCTTGTTGTGGGGTTCCTTGACTGGCATCTTGAGGTTGGGGGGCTAGGGTGGTGCTGAAAGCCCGCATGGGCTAAGAGTCATTTAAAGGGCGTTGTTCTATCTAAGAGACTAAGGGTAGGTTGGGCAAGGTCGGTACAAGTGACGGAAGCTCTTAATGGGGTGCTAGAGCTGAGAGAAACACTGGGAAATGGCAGGGGTCTCTCACCTGATCTGGTGGTACTTGCGACAGAAAACAGGGATCAAATTTCAAAGAATTAGCAAGAAAAGGCCCAGCGGCAACGGGGTTAACCACGGATGGGGAAATCACAGCACTAGCCTAACACCGGGGGGGAAAGAAAGTACATAAACACTGGGGCGGGAAAAACTCCTCTAAGGAGGGCGAACGGACAACCTCAAAGACTCAAGGCAAGGACGCCTTTGCAAAAAAAATGCAAAGTAGGGATGAGACAGGACTGCGAAAATAAATTCTGGGTGAGGGCGTCAAACTGCCGGGGCAAACGGGAACTTTGGGGGAGACTCACTGGCGGAGCGTGTAGGAACGGTATTTTGGGAGAAAAAGAAAGGGGGCAGTAGAAGGGGACTCAGGCAACTGATCAGAGTGTAGACGAATCAGAAGAAGATGCTTCTTTCGAGGGTATTTTGGGGTAGATAAAAAAGAGGGGATCCCCTACGCGTCAAAACCGGTGTAAGAACAGGATGGGCCTCGACAACTGAAGGTTAAAACATAGCCTCACGCCTTTTAACGGTGCCTAATGAGAAACATTTAAAGTCATGGGGGGGACGGCGCGTGCAGATGTTGGTGTGGAAACGTACTAGTAGTGTAGTGGGGCGAGCGTCCGCGTGGGTAATGTCAGTGAAGGCAGGGGGTTGCAGAAAGAAGGGGAGATCCAGTCCAAATTGCGGGCGGCCGGTGGGGCGCCCGACAAGCTTTCACTCCCGGAACATGAGCATGATTCAGGCATGTTGGGGGAAAGACACCTATCAAAAAAAGACATATCCGAAAAACTAAAGAAAGGAGCAAAAAAGAGGACTCTGTGGCATATTCATCCACGCCTACTAAAAGGATCAAATAAAAAAGCCGTCAGGAAAGCGCCACGAGTTAAGGAGGGGGTAATCGCTACTTATCGCGAGTTAAGGTGCGATCTGGGGCCCTAAGGGCAATGTGCGCTCGTCAAACTAACTCCATTGAGCGGAGGTGGTTGGAAATAACTGCTAGCCAGTGACGGATTAAGACTGATTTGGAGGGGAAGGGAAATCCTTGGGCTAAAGGCGGGCACAAATAGGGATAGAAGAGAGGATGGACTTTAAGCAAGTATAACTCAGGAATATACGGAGAAATAGGATAGCCAACATGGAAGGGGGATAGGGGTGCGAATGAGCCAGGGAAATAAATGAAGAGACGAAATTCGCTGTCTGGTAATGAGGCCTTGAAAATGCGACGAGGATTTCTCCTCAGAATAAAGAGCAAAAAAGAATGGGGGGGAAAAACGAGAGACCTTTAGAAAATGTAATGAATAGGAAACGGAAGGAGGCAACAGGAAAAAAGACCAAAGTGGGAAGGGGGGGGGGGCGGGGGGAGGCGTCGGTAGATGACGCATTCAAGGCACTTAGAAGGAAAAAGGGAAAGAATGCTCGTCTCATTTCTGCACGCATTCTGCAGCTCGAGAGTTGAAAGAAAAGATCTAGCACTTGGAAAAAAAAACAAAAAGCAAGCAGATATGAGGTGATCTGGAGGACGGAAAGAAAAGCGAACGGTGGAAGAGAAAAGTTGGAGTATCCTGTCGTGACTGGCGAAAAAAAAAAAAAAAAAGGATATAAGAAAAAAACAAAAAAAATAAAAGAAAAAAAAAAAACAAAAAGTTAAAGAAAAGGTCAAAAAAAAAGGTCTCATTGATAGGGTCAGAGGAAAGAAGTGCCACGCCACTGGAATCGCCACTGGGAAAAAAAATGCCAATCAACCGAACCAACCCAAAAAAAAAAAACCCAAAACAAAGAACCACTGAAACACAGGGGGAGTCACACATTCTACTCTTCAACGGAAAAAAAGAATAATTCATTTGAATTAAGGAAGAAAAGACCCAACGTCACAGCGTCAGTTTCTAGGACTACTCAGTAAACGGTCAATCCCTATCTCAAAAGAGAGGGCCTAGGCATGAGGCAAGAACAAGAAAAAAAAAAAAAAACACCCCACACTTCACCACATACAGATTCAATATTGTAAACGTCAAGAATGATCTCACATAAAGATTCATCACTCCAAAAAGGGCAAGAAAAAGAACGCCACTCAACCTCGGATGCACACAAAAAGAACCACAGTAACCGAAAAAAAACCTCCAAAAGACCAGCTAAGGACAAAAAAAAAGAAGCAGAACGACTCAAAAACAATTCAATCTCCAGAACAAAAAACGGGAAGACCAACAAAAAAAAAACAACAAACACAACACTTTCACACCACAAAAAAAAAAAAAAATCCTCGAAAGTCAGTCTCAACACTGTGTCCTTCATGTACGGAAGTAAAAAAGATCGTAACAAATACGCTCACGACTTCAGCTGCTCCCAAAACTAAGCACAAAAACCCAACACACAACTTGCAAAAAGAAACACACAACAAAAAGAAAAAACAACAACACCTCACACCGAAGGCTCACACCCCTCACCAGCGCTTGGGCTGAAGAAAGATGCACGGAAAGTAAAAGACATGGACAATTGTAGGTAACGGGGCAGTGACCATCAGTTCTGAAGCGATGTAAGCTAAAAAAAGAGGAGAAAAGCAGAGGGGGTGATCCCTGAGCGGCTTTTTCAGCACATTTGCAAGTCTTAGTACGAAAGACTGGTCTAGTGCACGAAGTGGAGTTCACTGGATGATAACTAAGCCAGAGGAACGTCTTAGCTGAGCATTTTGTCGAGATAGACGAAGGAAAGGTACATGATCACAAGGTCGCAAAACTGGTTGCAGTACAGAGATCAGCGACGTGCGCCGAGTATGTAGCGTTCGGGGAACCTACTGGTGAAAGTGCGGGAACGTACGCCAGACAGAGAAAAGTCTTCAACGAGCTGAGAAAGGACGAAAACGGAAAAAAACAAATGACAAGACAAGTGGGTGAAGGGGGGCACCAGGACGAAAAAGGGCCGTAATGAATAAGAGTGAGGGGATGGTTCGGGGGGGGGGGGGGGGGGGGGGGGGGGGGAGGGGGAAACGAAAAATTGATAAAAAGGTCGTTAGGGCTGTAAGTCCGGCTCGGTTCAGGCAATCTGGGGGGGTAAGGGGGGGCGGTAGGCAAGAGCCGAGGAGCAGAAGGTTCAGGATTATAACAGTCTAGGGGAAAACAAACCTACAAACAACTTTCATGTAACTCCTCCTGTCGAGTTAGGGACAGGAGGGGTGAGGGCTTCGAAGGAGAAAGGAGATCGTAGGGGGTTCTTGCTAGCGACGGAAGTTCCGACGCGGACTCAGTTGTAGGATCACTCAACGGGGAGGCATATTTACTACGGAGGCAAATCTGAGACACCTGCAGTCAATACATGCATATGGGGGGAGATGGGCAAAAGTCAGTGTGGAAAATAACCGAGAAAACACACGACGAAAGTACCGCGTGGGGTGTAAAAAACAGCAGGGCAGGCAATGAGAATGGGAGAAGGAAAGGGGTAAAGATGCAACAAGGACTCAGCGAAAAAAATGATTGGGGGAATTTCCTGGTCATAAACGGAGGTCAGGTGAGGGGGGAAGGGCTGGAGGAATGAGCTGTGGGGTGTTTGGGGGCATGTGTCGGCGCTAGGCGGGGGGCGGGGGAGAAAGGGACGGGCACAGACGTAAAGGTAAGAGAAGGGTGTGCGCAAAGAAAGGGGAGGCGTCGCGGTAATCGAACTACAACGCTAAACATGAAGAGTGACGAAAGCGTGAAAAGGAGAGACGAGAACATGAGACTAGAGGGGTTGGAAAATGTCGGCTAGTCAGGAAAATATGTGCGAAGGGGAGAGGGGGAGATTGGAACAAAATGGCGGCTCATGCTTCAACCGCAAATTAAGGGGGGAGGGGGGGGGGAAGTTCGAGGAGCGGGCGCCGTGAGGGGGGGAGAGCCTCACATCACCTCCTAACAGTACTCTCAAAATAGAACCACCGGAAAAAAAAAAAAACTATGAAGGGGGGGGGGAGCATACAATCGAATCAGATACATATGGGGGAAAGAGAAACTTATCGTAAAGAAGGAGGGTATGGGTATCGCGTTGTAGGGCATCATCGCTTTGGAAAAAGGGGCTGAGTTGTATCGGGTGGGGAGGGGGGGGGGGGCAGCAGGCTATGGAAGGGAAGAGGTAATGTGTTCCGGGGAAACGGAGGGACTTCACAAAAAAAGGACAAAAAAAAACCAAGTGATTAAATTATAGGCAGCGAAGAAGGAGGACTAAGAGAATGTCAAAAACCTTACAGCAACAAGGCTGTCGAAAAAGTACAGGGGGGGGGAGGTAAATGTACGTCTTACGGTGTGTGTTACCGAAAAGAGGGTCCAATGGGCGGACCTCTTGGGAAAAGACACGAAGAAAAAGCAAGGGGGGGGACCCAATGGGACGCTTGAGTTTTGGCAAGAAGCTTTCGACGAATTGGACCTATTATTAGTTTGTGCTCATCACCCGAAAAAAACAAAGGAAAGAAGTGAGCGGAAGGTGAAAAGTGCTACACGCGACGGGAACATCGTAGGCCCTTTTGCCGGTGTCTGCAAAAACCTCAATGGGAGAAAGGAAAAAAAATAAAACAGAACAAAAGTCACGCGAGAAAAAACGATAGCCGAGGGAAGCGCATCTGAGATCGAAATCGGAGAGGTCATCGCGGCAACGGGAAGGAAGAAAAAATTTGGGAGGGGGAAACAGGTGGGGAAAAAAAAGAGCAGGGGAAACTACGAAAGGGAGCGCAAAGCCCGGGGCGGGTGTAGGTCGGGTAGAGTGCGTGCTCAGGGGAAAAAATGACCATGCACATCTGTCTATCGTAAGAGACTATGCGGAAAAAAGGGGGGGGGACAAACGGGAGGGGGGGGGAAAGGCTTTGGCCCAGAATGTCCGCGGGCGTCGCGAAGGTGATCAGGGGACGCATGCGGTTCAAAAAGCATATGTGAACAGAGAATAGAAAAAGAAGGTAAGCGTAAGGAAAGAGAAAGAGTGTCAGGGAAAGGAATCGCCGTGAAAAACAATGAAAGACATTGGAGAAGATGCGGGTCGTTCCAACTGACTCGCGCAGACCTGAAGGGGGGGGGGTGGGGAGTGCAGGGGGGGGGGGCGTGGGGGGGGGGGGGGGGGGGGGAAGGCGGGAGGGGGGGGGGGGGGAAAAAAAAAAAAAAAAAAAAACAGAGGGTTAAAGAAACCACAACTAACGCACGGTCTGCTCCCAGAAATAGGTAATCCAAAAAAAAACAAAAGACTGAGGAAGGGGGATAACAAAAGGAGGTAACGCTCGGTAGGCGCTGCACTTTAACTACTGGTTCCGAAAAAAAAGGGGGGAGGGAAAAGGGGGGGGCAAGGGAGTGTGAACAAAGGGGAAGGGGACACAGCATTGGGAAAACAAAATAGGAGAAGGTAGGGGGGGGGGGGGGGGCTGCGGTGGATGTCCAGGTACAGTAAAAAAGGGATGGAAAAAAAAAGGGAAGCTGCGATACTTAAGACAGAGAACGAGTGGATCACGCAGACAACACCAGAGACGTAAGGGCATAGGACTAAGAAATCATATCATAACGATGAAAACGCAAGTTCGCAACAAGGGGGGATCGGAGAGTGGGAGCAATCAACTACGGCAAAAAAGTGCCAGAACGGAGTAGACAGCGAGGGACCAGAAACGGGGGGAAAGCGAAAGAATAAACGAGGAGGCTCTCACGGGCGGAGGAGAGCACGTCGGCCGGGGTAGTGTCAGGGGGGGTTTGTGACATGTCTCGGGCAAAGAACTGGAATGAGAGGGCCACTGCCGACGGGCAAAGCCTGCAGTGGGATGGGAAAAAGAGCTCGTTCCTGGGAGCTGTCCGCATAACTACTGGGCTGTATAAAAAAGAAACGGGGGAAAAGGGTATCTGCTCGCGGAAAACCGTCGCGGAGTCAGGGAGGGAAACTCAGAAAAAGCGGCTATTGAGAAATCATGTAGACGAGTTGGTGAATTAGGAAAAAACAAAAAAAATCAGGGGGGGGGCAGGAGCTGTCAATGTCGCGGACGTGCGTAACTCCGCAGCGAGGAAGATGCGATCAATATAAGGGAAGGGGTGACAACGCCGTAATCACGGAAAACACTGCAGCAAAAAACCGAGAAATGTGGGGCAAATAAGGTAAAAAACAGACAAAAACGGAACGTAAGTGCTGGAATTAAGGTAAAGCGGTGGGAACTAGGGGCGGACTACACCAATCCAACCATCCGGGTGCGAAACCAAAGGGGGATGAGGGGGGCATACATTCCTTTCCAATTCTAGGCTTCAAACTTCGGGGGCTCTTGTGCAAACTACCGTCAAGGTGCGAAAGTTAGTGGCATTTCAGTGTGGGTCCCGCTCTCCCTGGAGGGTCTGCCTAAATCACTGGAAGGGTCTTCATGACAATGACTGGTGTTTTTGCAGACGCATAGACCCTAACGAGGCAACAGCATTGAAGGCCTCCATTATGGACTCCTAGAAAGCGGAGAGGCCCTAGAAAAAGTGTCTGGACGAAGGGAGAAGAAAAACCCTGATCATAATGCGACGCTAAGAAAGACGATCGGGGATACTTCAGGAAAAGGGCCGAACTGCTGGGAGTCAACGAATCGTCTCATTGTTGACTCGTGGGGTGTCCCCGTGGGGGGGGGGGGGGGGGGGGGGGGGGGGGCGGGGGGGGGGGGGTGTGTAGGGGGTGGTTAACTCTTGGTGTAAAGGTGACGCACACGTTTCAGGGCTAAGAAGAAGGCCTTTCGGGGGGCAGCCATGGGGGGTTTTTGGGTTGTGGGTGGGGTGGGGGGGGGGGAGGGGGGGGGGGGGGGGGGGGGGGGGTGGTATGGGGGCGGGGGGGGGGGGGTGGGGGGGGGGGGGGGGTGGGTTGGAGGGGGGGGGGGGTGGTTTTTGGGGGGGGGGGGTGGGGGGGGGGGGGGGGGGGGGGGGGAGGGAGGGGGAGGGGGGGGGGGGGGGGGTTGTGGGGGGGGGGGGGGGGGGGGGGGGGGGGGGGGGGGGGGGGGGGGGGGGGGGGGGGGGGGGGGGGGGGGGGGGGGGGGGGGGGGGGGGGGGGGGGGGGGGGGGGGGGGGAGGAAGAAAGGGGATAAGCTGCACAAAGAGTCTCATCCAATATCCCCAGTCAACAACAGAAAAAAAAGGAAAAAGAACGGAGGGGGGGGGGGTGGGGGGGGGTGGGGGGGGGGGTGGGGGGTTGGGGGGGGGGGGTGGGGGGGGGGGGGGGGGGGGGGGGGGGGGGGGTGGGGGTTTTTTTTTGTTGGGTGGGGGGGGGGGTGTTTTTTGTTTGGGGTTGGGTGGGGGTTGGGGGGTGGGGGGGGGGGGGGGGTGGGGGTTGGTGTTTTTGTTGGTGTTTAGTGTGTTGTTGGGGGGGTTTTTTTGGGGAGACCCCCTTTCTCCGCGAAACGACGAAAAGCGAGACACCACTACCGCTAAAAAGGATCAGCCGGCCTTCCTTTCCTGAACTCTACTTCCCCCCCTCTCACTCTCCCGGACCACATATCGCCCAAAGCGCCTCCCTCCTCTCAGACCTAACAAACCGGCGACCTACCCCAAAACGGCCTCGAAGAGGACGACAACATAAAAGGCGGGAGGGAAAACACGGCTAAGGAGAAAGAAGGAACGAAGTAATGGCAAGAGGAAAGCGCTCTATTCGCGGGAACCAACCTTGAAAAAGGGGGGACCACACAACCCACCCCGTCAAGATTGACCTTCTGTATTGTCTGATTTGGTTCTGGAAGAGAAAAAGTGTAGAAGAAAGGGGGGGAGGAAAACAAGAGAGGAGGAGGAGGTGAGTAGGGATCTTGCGTCTGTTGGAGAAAAAGACCAGAAAGGATGTTTGCACCACGTTGAAGGTCGAAAGACGGGAAGTTCAAGGGAGAAAAAAAAGGGGGGGGAGGGAAAGGGTGACGGGAAAAAAAACCTAAAACGTGATAGCCAAGGATTAGTCCTTGGAAAAGCCAGAAAAAATTAATTTTCGTCACACCAAAAAAAAAAAAAAAAAAAAACCCTTCAATCATCGGAGGGAAGGAGAGGAGGAAAAGAATCAGCGGGGGGAGGGGCTCAAGGGTTGGAGCAAGGGCTCAAGGAAATGGGTAACTCCTCCCGTGTCGGGATTAAGCAATGAAGGGGGCGAAAGCCTGAAAGAAAAAAAAAGAAGAAGTGCTTAGGGGGAGAGAAAAGGACTACGGAGTCGTCTAGTACCTGGACACGTCTTGACAAGAAAAGATTGCACAAAAGGGAATATCGATCAACCAACTGAGAAGTAGGAGACGATTGCAAGTGTTGAAAGGGCAGGGGGGTTGAAGAAAAAGGGGGGAAGGAAGAGACTAAGCGAGGGGGGACGGGGAGAAAATAAAAGAAAGACGTGACGATTGCGCTCTGCCGACCCAAGAATATCCTCAACGTGGCGAGGTCTCAAATTGGGGATTCCTTGGAAGCGACACTTCTACAGTCTGCTGACAGGGGGGGAGGGGGGCGTCTGGAAATAAGTCACAACTCAGAAAGCTGATAAGACCGACTGAAAAAAAAGTCTAGTGGTGAGAGGGGCAACCGGGATAATCCTGTTTGGGGGAACCGTTATGTTTCACATATCAAAGAATTAGGAGAGAAAACAGCAGGGGGGAGAGGGGGGAAAAGCTTCAAAGGACGAGGAAAAAGAATTCAGTCTAGAAAAGGCAAGGGATCCCGGGATTAAAAAGAGAAATATAGTCCGAAGCGAATTTGGGTGCAGACAAAAAAATTCTATCTCCACTCTATTGGAATATGGCAAGACAAAGGAAGGAAAAGAAAGGGAAGGAAAGAAACGGAAAGCCCCGGTTTTAAAGCTGGGCCAAGCGACGTAGGGGAAGAAAAGGGAATATGGGGGGAAGAGAAAAGTTACGGACTAAAGGTCGAGGTGCCGTGGTCATCCACCGGAGGGAAGAGGTTGGGCGAAAAAAGATGAAAATACGTTACTGATAGGTCGCCTGGGGGGGGGGATAGTCTTCTTCACCAGGGACTAGAGGGGGGAAATAGGGGTCAAGTCGATGTCTGGTTGTAATATATCGCCGATGCCAGGAAGGCCGCTGATTTGAGCGGAAGGGGGGGGGAGAGCTGGGAGAGGACGAATTAGTTGGGCAGATAAGGAGAATTGGTTAAGTAGATAGCCCTGTCTAGAACACGAGGCTCGAACAACTAACCGTAACAGCGGGGGGAAAAAAGAGCAAGATTGCGGAAGAAGAGGAGGTCGGGGTCGCTTAAATAAACGCTGGGTTGGGAGAGTGTAAGATACCGGTCGAGGGAGGAGCTGCCAATGAGTGTTTACAAAGATGGAAAAAGAGGGGAGGGAAAGAAAAACGCCCTTCGAAACACTTTCAAAAGGGGGGCAAGAGGGGCCAATGACGCTTTCCATAAATTCCCTCGGTCTGGACCCACTCGATACGGTGGGTGGGGGGGCCTACAGAAAGTGGCAAGAGGGGGGCAAAAGGGAGCAAGCCCTTTGTCGAAAGAGTCTGCGGCATGTTGGGAGACCGTGAACTCAGCGGGAAGGACCAATATTCGTAGGGGGCACGCGACGAGCTCTTGTGGTGATGAAGTTCGACGGTAGAGGGAAAAAAAGGGATGAGGATTTCAAGCCGTCAAAAAGGGAAGCGGGATCTGACTGGAAACAGCCGTAAAACAGGAAAGGGGTGGCGAAAAAAAAAGGTTACACAATATCAAAACCGTGGTGGGTGAGGGGGGAAAAGAGGGAGACTGACGAGGAAGGAGAAAAAGTGGTACCAAGAACATCATGACGGAGGGCCCACGTTTCAAACCTTAGACGAAACACTGGAAGGAAAAGAAAAGGCGCTACCCGTAAAGCCACTGTTGAGGGGAAAGGCCTCTAGACAAAAAAAAAAAAAGAAAAAAACACGAAAGGAGAGAGCCGAAGGCGATAGCCTCCGATGTTTATAGGGCGGTCCGTCAAAAAACGAGTTTACAGAATGCGCATGTTCATTATAGGAACCTTATCCCGGGCGTGTCGAGAGTTGGGGGGAAGAGAGAGCAACAACAAGAGAATTAAAAGGATACCCAAAGACAGAAACCATGGCCTGGATCGGCTATTCCAGTCAAAGGGGAGACGTCACATAGTGTGCCTTTAAAAAGAGAGACATCACGGCGAAGTCAGGAGAAAAGCGCGAAGAAGAGGGAAGGGGGGGGGGGTCTGTGCCTAGGCCATTTTTTTTTGTTTTTGTTTTGTTTTTGTGGGTTTGGGGGGGGGGGGGGCCAAACCCAACACCCCCCCCCCCCCCCCCAACCCCCCCCCCCCCCCCCCCCCCCCCCCCACTTGGGGAGGGGGAAGGAGGAACCGGGGAAGAGGGGGAAGGGGGTTCAGGAAAGGGGATAAAAAGAAGGAGGCTGATGTAAGGGTTACAAGTTATCGTCATCAGATAAGTCCTGAGGGAAGAAGAACAAAAGGAATTTCAATCTGTTTGGAATAAAAAAAAAAAAAACGGATCTGTCCGGTGGGACCCGGAGCTGATAAATGCAGGAGGGGCTGGAAAAAAAGGAGGTGACCCGACCTTCGAACGAGAACGATCGAGAACCCCGAACTTTTAGAGCGGTTGGAAAAAAGGCAGGAAAGGTGGCCAGGAAAAGGTCCTAACAGAGCCGCAGACAGGGGCTCAACGCGACAAGGGGGCTTCAGGGTCAAAATGTAAAAGGAGGGGGCCCAAAGGAGGGGAGGCCGGCAACTGATATCCGATTTTTGTCCAAAAAACGAAAGGGCTATTTCCACTGGGAGGAAAAAAACATTTGGCGCAAGTGGAGACGGATCGGTTAGTCAGGAGAACGGTGGCGCTAAAAGAGCCCGCGTCAAAAATCTGCCTACATTCTGAATCAGACCGCGTAGGAAAGAACTGACCCAAACGCGGTTTACCTACGGAGAACCCTTGGAAATCAGCCAAAAGAGGGCATTCACTAGGGGGGGACGAGGGGGGGGGGCGTGGGCAGAAAGAAGAGGGGGGGTAAAGGAAGCCGGGTAAAGCACAATGCTAACGGAGGCCAAATGGCGAATGGCGGCAGAAATCAATCTACATATAGACTAAACCAATGAGCAGAGCCCTTCCCATGGCTTAGACGAAGAAGGAAAAAAAAAAAATCAGCCGACGGAAGCAAAGAAAGGACGCACCAAGATCGACCGTTTAATGCATTTCCACGCGAAGAAGGAAAAGATGAAAAAAAGGGAAGAAGAAATAAAAAATCTCCAAAGCACGGCGTATGACCACGACGATCTTCTCTAGTAAAAAAAGGTCTTTCACAAGGAGAAAAGGGACGAAGGAAGAGGAGGGGAGAGCCTGGGGAACTCAAAGAGGGTCGGGGGGGGGGGTATTCCTTCGTAGTGGTTGGGGACTTGCATAGAAAGAGAGTGGAATAGATTGGCCGGTTAACAAAGAGCGCGGAATCTTGAAGTGTTTCGCAACGGGAGAAATTGGCTGTTGATGAACCTCGGATGGTGGGAATGAGCAGTGAAAGGTTCACCGACAACTCTGCAGACTAGACGGCGGCTTGTTTGCAACAAAAGTGGGAGCAAGGGGGAACGGGAGAAGGGACCGGAAAAGCTAAAAGGAGAAGGGGGGGGAAACGTCGAGCCTTCTCATGAAAAAAAGGTATGTCACAGACAGCTGGACACAAGAATCTTACTATTGGGGGGGGGGGCGGCTCCGTGTCTTTAGGTCGAAAAGTTTATAAACTCAAATCAGGCTTAGGAGGCGCAAGATGGAAGCCGCAAAGAAAGAAAGGCTGGAGGAAATCAAAAAGGAACGCAACTCTTCGTCGGAATCTAACGCTGAACCCCAGCATCGGTAAAAGCA
>Ga0179593_1699467_pt1 | contig 13752 bp, 22 predicted proteins | sample CZODoug2_1_08_16_FD_185931 | JGI IMG/M metagenome (GOLD analysis project Ga0179593, IMG submission 185931) | Vadose zone soil fungal communities from Angelo Coast Range Reserve, California, USA - CZODoug2_1_08_16fungal (PacBio error correction) | ecosystem: Environmental > Terrestrial > Soil >...
GCTAGGCTACAAAGAGGAGGACAATGGTGACCAAAGCCAAAAATGCGAAGTTCTGACGGGAAAAAAACCCAAACTACTGAGGCAAAACCATAATGCCTTCACTTGGAAGGATAAATTCTGTTTTTCTAAACGTGCCGCGGGGGAGAAGACGCAAAAGAAACGCACTCCAACCAGGAGGGGGTGGACAAAAAGCCTCCGACAAAAGGGGTCCCTCGACGCCCGCACTCCAAAAGTGAGAAAAGACAGGACCGAAAAAAGAAAAAGGCCGAAAGAAAGGCCTCAAACCACTATCCGACTCCAAACAAAAAAAAGAGGAAGGGAAAGAGGACGGAGAAGAAGAGACCTCAAACAGGATAGAGCTACCGGACATCAGAAACCCCCCCCCCCCCCCCCCCCCTGAATCAAAACTGCATACCGCGAAAAAAAAAAAAAAAAAGAAGCAGCAAAAACCGCGACCTCGCTCCGGACTCGCGATGTCTCCTACCGCAAACATGTAGAAAGGGGGAAAAACTTTTGAAAAGGTGAAAGAGAACGAAGGGGAAGTTCGTGCGGCTCCTGTGACTTCCAGGGGGGAGGGGGGGAACCGAAATGAACGCACGCACCGGAAGTTTGCTCAGAAGTTCACTATCAAAAAGACGACTCGGTTTAACGAAACTATCACGCTTTCCTGTTAAAGTACTCTTCCCACGGTTGGGGGCGGCAAAAGCAACGATGGGCCTAAAAAACTTGTAAAAAGTCATACCCATCCAAGGAAACTGTCTGATGGAAAGCACAATGGAAAAATCTAGAAAATGCCAAAATTTACAGTGGGAGTTCAAGGACCGAAAGACAAGATTGACGCCAGAAGGATCGAAGCGTAAGGGGAATACAAGGCGAAGTACATTTAAGACAAAAACGAAAGAAAACGCTGACTAGCAGGGAAAAACGGGTACGATAAGTGGGACTCTTTCTACCAAACGAAAAAAACTTCGGATACCCACTGCAGCGAAAGAAAAACCAGAAAGAGGCGCAAACAAAGGAACGCATTGGAACCAGCAGGAAATGCTGACCTGCGAACGATGGGCAAAAGAACTGACAGAGAGAGAAGGGGAGCCTGCACCACTTCAAGAACTCAAACCACAACCATGAAGGGACTCATCGCAGAAAAAGTAGCCGGACCCCAAAGGCGTCAAAATCAAACAAAACTTCGAAGGAAACGGAATGGTTAGGAATTAACCCGACACATCTATCACAAGTGAAAGTCGAACAAGAGACGGTAAAAAAGAAAAAGGCGGGCGGGGGGGGGCACCCTTAAAAATAGGAAATCCGGTTGTGGCCAAAAAGGAGGGGGAAAAAAAAGAATGGGAAATTCTCTGCGTTCCGGGGCGGTGAGGGTCTCTCTTGTGTCGACGGGAAGGGGGAGCTAAAACAAACGCTGGTGACGGGCCGCTGCACTGACACGCTTTCCCCGCCCGAAAGGAACTAAAATCATAATAGGATGAGGTCAAAGGGGAAAAGTGGGCGAGCGCGCAACATCGCCGTCTCCAGAATGGAAACAGCCGCATCAAAAAAACGAGCCGTGCGCAGGAAAGGAATCCAGCGCAGTTGTACCAGGAAGTCAGGAAGAAGGCAAAAATCTCTCCCGGACCGGCGCCATTTAATCGCACATAAGCCAAAAGGAAAACCAAAACCAGCCCTTCACCCAGCAACTCTTCACTGGAGCAGTCACCGGACATGGGGAGGGGAAAACCCCGCGAAAGGGAGTAAGGGTCCAAGAACCCACATTCTAAGGTTCTCCGGATTCACGCCACCTAAGGAAGAGTCAAACCCAAATTCCAACACCAACCAAAACGACCAAAAGAAAAGGGGGGAAGAAAAAAGCCACTCAGGGGTACGTGAGGCCTTCGCAGCCGTACATAGCTCGAAGGACAACGAAACAACACAGCCTCGCCTGAAGAATGGAGAACTGGAGAACCTGGGGAAAAAAAAAGAACGAGGAAAAAAGGTGGAGAAAAAGCGATGCACCGACTAAAAAAAACACGAGGTGGGGCTCATCAGGAAAAAACGTCGCGGCGCAAGGAATGGTGGGCCTAAAAAAGGCCAAATGAAAAGGGGTCCCCGCCGGGAGTCCATCGCTAAACCCTCGGGTCCGAGAACAAAAAAGGGGAACACGTCGCAAAGCACCAGCTTCCCCCTCAAGTAAAGAAAGAGCAAAAAGGGCTAAGACAGTGCGATTCTTTGCCACCCCGGCTCGCGTTCCATTGAACAGCCAAATGAACTCTAAAAAAAAAAAAAAAAAAGGAGGAAAAGAGAGAGATGAGAGGTGAAATGTAACGCGACCGGTGTAACTTTTGTCCAGGAAAACCAGGAGGGGGCGAAATGGGAGGGGGGGAAGGTGCACGTCGAGTGCTGGTGCGGAAGGGGGGTCCGAAGGGGCGATGGGGACCGCTGAAAACGGACCCTAAAGAGTGGTTTGAGAGAAATTACCGAATGCAGGTGTGAAAAAACAGGGGGGAGGGAGGGAAGGACCAGAGGTGAACTCAAAAAGGGGGTTGTACTGAGAGGAATGGCCTACCTAGTGGATAAACGTCACGTTATCAGGTTGCAAAAAAAAAAGGGGGGTTTAGAAAAATGGTTAAAAAAAATCGGGTCGGCGAGGGGTGGGTTTCCTTCGGAAGGGGGAGGAGAGTACGAAAACGAGACAGCAAACCGCCGCGAAATAGGTAGGATGCAAATTTTCTGGGGGGGGGGGGGGGGGGATTTGGGAGGACGATTCCGCTGAGAAATCCGTAAACCGAAGAAAGGGGGGAATTTGGGAAGGGATGGGAAAAATAGCAGGCTCTAAACCGACTGACACTGGTGACTGGGATCCTGAGGTTTTGGTCTGGGGAATTTGGGGGATTGGGGGGGGGAAAGGGGATGGCAAATAAAACAAGAAAGAAAAAGGGTTTGCGAGAGGATAAGACGCTGGGCTTATGAACAAAACTCTCGGATTTCAAAAGAGGGGAGACAGGAGAGGGAAATTGTGGCACGAAGCGGCAAAAGGGCGGATCCAAGGAGGGGGGAAACGGCAGGAAGGGGGACGACTGGGTACCGACGAACGCGTAAGGGCTGAACCTGCCGAATTTTAATTGATGTGGGGTGTCTAGCGGAGAAAAGAGAGACGGCGGTGGTCACCCGGGGAAGGGGGAGGGAGTAACGGGAAGGAGAACCAAAGAAGAAAAACTCACCACATAGAACGCAGAGAAAATAGGACCAAAAGGTCTTTCACGAAAAAAGGAGGGGCAACAGGACAGATTTTCGGAAAGGTTTTCCCTACCCCGCAAAGGAAACCTAAGAGAAGGACCTTCGGGAACTTTGGGGGGGTGCTCGATGCCGGTAAAAAATTCCTTACTAACAAAAAGGGGTGGGAGTTGGCGATCCTTGTCGCCTTGGAGCTAATACGTTGACTAGAGGGGATAAGTGCTGGGGGGAGTGCCTGGGAGGGGGGGGGGGATGGAAGGCAAAAGAGGTCTGTCTGGCTTCTTTCGCCATAACACTGTTGAAGCGGGTTCATTAAGCGTGATTTCCTGCGTTCATCGAGCGGTTTTTTCTGCTCGGTCTTTACTAGGGATTGGCAACCGGTAATAAGGAGACCAAAGTTCACCGTTTCCCCAGGCAGTTTTAGATTTTCTCAAAAAAGCTGGTTTTCTGGATTCATTTCCTTTGCGCCGGGGGAGCCAAGAGTGAACGTCTTCGAGCAGTTGCAAGGAATGGCCTGTCAAGCTGTCGAAAAGGAAAAGGGAAAAAGCCACATGACGGATGAGATGGCAATTTTGGGAACTATTAAGGGGCGGGAGCAATGTGAGGCAAGAAGGAGTTGCATCGGTGCGGGGGGAGATGACCCAAAACGAGAGGAAGGGAAATCGGGGGGGGGTGTCCAGGAAAACGGCAGATTACTGTCACCTTAACTGTATAGGCGAAAGGGGCAAGAGAGAGCAGGACAAGGGGGAAAAAGTGAGCCGGTAGGGGAGTTTTCAATTGGGGAAAAAGAAAATCTGGTTAATGTACACCAGACGCCGGAAAGTGAACGGAGAGAAACGAAGGAGCAAATGGGTGGTTGCACCGCTAAGAATTGCTTGGTAGGGACCACGAGGAGACGAAAGGGAGGGCGCGGATGAAGGGGAGTTGCTGGGGGCGAGTTTTTGGGTTGTGGGGGGGTGGGATGCAGTTTCTGGAAGTGTCTTCGTGAGCGATTTGAAAGGGGGTTCGGGAGGGGAAAAAAGCGCATGACGTATAGGGGGGAAACAGCCTTGGGAGGGGTGAAGAGTTGAGCACTGAAGGGGCGGACTTGTCTGCGAGGAGGAAGAATCTTGAAAGGACGGGGCGTCGATGGGAAAAGGTCGAGCAGGAGGATGCAGTCCAAACAAAAGGCGTGAGGGTTGAGGGAATCGTCGTGAAAGTCTCTCTCACATATGGAAGGGGGGAACTCAGGAAAGAAACAACGAGCGGAAACCAAGGAAGTGGCCGGAGTTGGTAAAAAGTAGTTGGGGGATTGAGAGCGCCTGGTGTCAATTAGCACAAGAATATTGGGACCGCCGAAGGTGAAGCCTAGAATCTCCAAAACCAACAGAAAATGAAAAGAAAGATAAGGGAGGAAAAAAGGCGGGGAAATCACTGATGTGGACTCATGCATGAGAGACAAAAGAAGCTGGAAGGGCGAAAAAAGTACAAGATCCAAGAACCAGCACTCTGGGCTGTAAAAGAGCAGAAGTCCTAAATTTTTCGTTCACCTGGAAGGGGGGTCGAAGAAGACCAAAAAAAGAGAAAAAGGATGGGGGGAGAAATCCTGCTCGACCGAATCCATAAACCGCATCTCCATCGTGATCAAAAGGAAAATCGCAGAAGTCCGCCGCTCGAGGGTCCTCCACAAAAACACGAAAACTCAAAACGGAAAAAAAACTGGACCCTAGAGTCACACGCGGACTAGAGAACCTCGTAAAAAAAAGGAGGAAGACACGAGAATACTTAAGAACTTGACACTAAGACAACAAAAAAATAAAACACAAAAAACGCAATGAAGGGGCCTCCTCGACGCAGGGAAAAGTCCTCGAAAGCTAACCCGCCTCAGGGCTGGTGCCACACCGGAGGGGGCGACTCCAAATTCAACTTTAGGGAAGGCGGAGGGGCGTCAAAACCAAAGATTGTCGACAAACGAAAAACCATGAAACCTAAAGACTTGTAGCGCCAAGACTGGAGAGACGTGCTGTGCCAGGCTCTGATATCACTCCGTCAGTGAAAGGGAGAGGTGGGGGAAGGGGAAAAATAGCAACTAATTGGGGTTCTTACATCTATCATCCCAAAAGTGGTTAAAGGGGAGAAAAGACTCACACGGAGCCAGGTCCAATATTTAAAAATGGACGACAGTTTGGGGGATGGGGGGTCCGAAAGCAAGATTGACCAGCACCAGGAAGCTGAGAAGAGGAAAAGACTTAGTGGGGAAAACACGGACATACCTTCTAAAAAAAAAGCCCAAGCGGAGAGAAAAAGGAAGAGAAATCCCAAAACGTGAAAGGAATTTGCAGAGTTAGAACTCCGGCGCCACTTCGCGCACTAGAACAAGATCCTGCCAACAAACGAGAATTGGGGGAAACGCTTGGACATAACAATAACACCCGAGCAATATCATGTAACCTGCGACCGATGGCAGAAAAAGGAAAAATCTTTCTCGAACTCACAGCCGACTACACCACGCCAAGAAATGAAAGAAACAACAAAGGGCTCACGTATCGCGACAAGGAACAAGGATCGCTTCCAGACTTGGTACCTACCTTACGGCGGGAGGGGGGAGGCATAAACGAGCAAACAAAGTTACAGAATTCTTCGACAGTAATAATGCTCCACAAATGGTAGGGCAGGCGCACAAAAACAGAAAATCCGGGGGGGAACCTCTTTCGGGTTTGAAATAGGGTCGTTTTCTGCTCGTGCGCTCGGAAGGTGATTGTCCCGAGGGACTGTGCTACTCACGCACACGGGTGCCCGGGCAACCGGGCAAGAGAAAACGAAGGGGAACCGCCCGCCGCTCTCAAGACCCAAAAAATAATTCTGGCTGTTCGTCCCCGAGTCCGCCGTTCTGAAGGAGAAAAGAACGCAACCCGTCTCCGCCCTCCGCCAAAACTGGCGAGGCACAATGGGGGAAAGGTCAGAACGTGCAACTAAAAAAAGTTTGTTCAAACGCGCCAGCGGCCCATTAGAAGAAATTCCCTCCCGGATTCTCAGCGCCATTAAATCTGGAATTGAAAGAAAAGGGAACACCTTACGAAGGAAAAAAACTGCACGTTTCGCAGTCACAAAGGTTTGCGGGTTTAGAGCCTTCACAGTATGCAGCAGACTCGTAGGGGGAAAAAGCCGGGGGGCTCCGGATTTCTCCAGGGCCTCGGCTTCTTCACAAAACCCAATTGGAAAAAAAAGCCAAAGCAAAAAAAGGGCAGAAAAGAGTATACGAGGATTTGCATGCTCTTTTCGCTAAACTTGAAAGAGGGGGAAAGGGGGACCCGACGGAGGAAAAAACACTCCAAAGGAAAAAATCTTGCTCTTGAAAGACGAAACCATAGAGGGAATTGGGGGAGAACGTAAGGAAACGCGGTATAATAGTAAGCCATCGTGTGAATCTAATGAAAAGAGGGGGAGGGAGGAAAAAGGGGGTGGTACGGCCGGGCATTGAAAAGGTCCACAAAAAAAACCGATTCGGTCATCGGCTGCAAAACGCTGTGAAGAAAAAAATGCTACAAAAAAAAACCTACAGGTCTTAACACTTCGGGACAAAAAGTCACCCCTCCAACTTAACTGAGATCACATGCGCCACTTCTCCGCCCATTGCGAAAAGGTTGTACAAAAAAACCCTTCATTCAAGTTCCTACCGCTAAAGGAATCTCTCAAAAAGGGGAGAAAAAAAGGAGAAAGGAGAGAGGTGATAAATGAACGCGACTTTGGAAACAAGTGTGGAAAAGTGGGCTGAGATGCGGTTGCGCTGACTCTGTAGGAAGGTGTAGGACTCTTTGAATTTAGAGTTGAAAAGGGGGAGGGTTGGATCTTAAATCAGACCCGAAAAATGGGTGGACAGGAGGATTTCGCTAATCGTCGTGCTCCTGGTCAGCTGTTCGTTCCCAAAGTGCTGACTCTCCTCTCTCTTTTTGATTTCGCCTGGGCCTAACTCTGTACAAACAGGATCGCGTTGATCAACGGGCAAAAAGGTTCTAAGAAAATCGGAAAGTGTGGGGGTTCCGTCGGTAAGGTCCTATGGTACTGAGAGAAAAAAAAGAAGCAAGGACGCGAATACGAGGCAAAGGGTTTCTTGAAGGTTGTGCGGGTGGGGGGAGGGGAGAAACAGAGAAAAAAAAAAAATGGAGACTCGGGAACTTAGAACGGATGGGTAATTGAAGACGACGGGCTAATGGGGAAAGTATACCGCAACAAAAAACTGGTGACTGCGAAGAAGGAGTGGGGGTGAAGGGGGGGGGATGGGGGGGAGGATTGGTGGGGGAAAGCTGAGGCAAATCTGTCCAGATTAAGAAGGGAGGGAAAGTTTGCGAGATGGTCATAATCAGCTGGTGGCTTCGGGGGGTGAAAACTGGAAAAGAAGTGGAGGCACTAAAAAGGGTGGAATTGTGCAAGCGGCGATCACGCAAGACATATTTCGCGAGGATATTACCTGCAGATTATTATGATTGGGGGGGGCGATCTGGCCGGGCGGGAAAAAAAAAAAAAAGGAAGGAAAAATCCGGTGGTTGAGTAAGATGCAGTCGAACCAGAGGACAACCAAGAACGTAGAATACTTACAACTCTGAAAGGAGGGGAAAACAAAGAGTCAGATTTCGGATTGGGGTTCTCCACCCTCCCCAAGGATGGGGAGAAAGCGGTGTACGGGGAAAAAAAAAAAGAAAACGGAAAGGGGGGGCGAGCTGATGAATAATTCCTTGAAAAGAACGACCGTAAGAATGTGGTACGATGAGGGGGAAGCGATACGGGGACCCGCATTTGGGAGAACGTGAGCGCTGATGTTCTTATTCCTGCTTAGGGGGTGGTCCCCTTTGAAAGTGGGGAAGAAGCGGAAAGAGGCTTCTTCGACATAGTTCCGCGGGGCAACTATCCGGAGGGGGGGAGTATCGTGCAACTCGCTGTTTTTGTGGATGAGCGGGGCTTTTTCTTGCAGCAAGAATTGGTAGCAAAGGAAAAGGGCAAAACTCATCGTCAAGGGTCTTGATCTTATATATTGGAACGAGGGGAGGAAAGAAGGAATGTCCGTGTACGCCTGGGGGCAGGGCACCACAGGAAGAGTCGAAGCTTTTTACTGAAAGGGGAGAAAAAAACTTGTGCTGGGCGGAAAAATTGAAATCATCCATGAAAATGCTGGGGAGGGGTTTGAACTATCAACGTGGCTCTCAAAGTGGGGGAGCCAAAAAGAAGGAAAAAAGGTGGGGTGGGGGGATAATTAAGGAAAACACAACTTAAAAACTGTAGGAAGAGGGGTGGTGCGCCAAACCGGGAAGAAATTCACTTTAAAGTGACCGGGTGGGAAAGTGGGACGAAAGAGGACGGCAGCAAAGGGCGAGCCAAAAGTGGACCTGTGCGCTTTGGTGTTTTTGGCGGTCAGGGAAATGGGGATTTGGGGACACCAGAACGCACGAATTTGGCCTTTAGAGAGACGGGGGGGAAGGGATGCAAAAAAACAGGGCGGTAGGAGCCAGAGGGGAACCAAGGGGGGAAGAGGCAGAGGACTTAGTTGCTGGCGGATTTGGGGTTGGATGGGGGGGTGTTGGGGGGCAGTTGTAAGAATTGTCTTCCCGTAATTTCAACACGGGAATGGTGTTTTAAGAGGTAAGCGGCCTGGAAGCTTAGGATAGGGGAAAAAGAGGGGGGTGGGGTTAGGTCGGAGTGTGAAGGGACGTGAGCGCTAAGAGCGGGGGAGGCAGGAGAATTTTCTTTCACGAGGGAAAAAAAGAGGGGGCTCGGAGGGAATGCGATAAACAAGATGTTGCATCCCACCCGCCGTCAGAACGTGGGGGAAGGGGGGAAGCGGCTTGACCCTCGCTCACGAACCTTTGGTGAAAAAAAAGAAGACTTGAAGACCCGACGTCTTACAAGGAAAAAGGAGAGATATTTTGAGGGAAGTAAGTTTGGCGTTGGGGCCCGGGAAAAGGGTGACCTGGATCATTGGGTAATGAATCAGGTTCCCGGGATTTTGAAGCCTATCGATCTCACAAAAAAGGGTAGAGAGGCCATTTCAAGGAACATGTCTTCCAAAATAAGAATTGTGCTAAATGCAGCGCCTTCTGGGGAAAACCGAATCTGCTAACAATATTAGGCTGGCCTGGGGGTCTTTACAAGAGGGAATTATTTCGGACCACTTTCCGAGTGGAAAAGGAAAAAATAACCGACAACCGAAAGCGACGCGCGTATTTTTGGGGTAGGAATTAGACGACCTCTCCTCGGAGGTACGGGGGTGAAGGCCGCAAGAAGCAAAGTCCGACGCCGCGCCTCAAAAAAAAGGATAAAAAAAGCGGAAACCCTAGACTCCTACTCTTTCCGCTACGAACCTAATTAGAAAAGGGAATAGGGCCTCACGAAGAAACTTGAAGCAAATGGCAACGAAAAACAGAAAAAAACCACAGCCACAAGGAACATTCCTTCACGACCGAAAGCTTGAGTGAACAAAGGGGAATACAAAAAGGAAGCTGGGTGGCCACACAGGAAAATCCTAAGGGTGGTCCCGTCTACGCAAATTAAAATGAGAGGGTTGTATTCACTCAGATTGGACGTACCCGAGAAAAAATGAAAAGAAAAACACTGGGAGAAGTTGAATGCCCGCCAACGCTGTGCCACGGACGCTATCAAGAAAAGAAGGAAGGGACCCGGAGGGCACACAGCAAACGATTGAAAAAAAAAAACTAGACTCTCCGTTGGGGGGGCTTGAAGCGCGAAGCAAAAAGGTTTAAATAGTCTTCTGGCTAAAGGGGATCGAACAAGGGGGGAAAAAAAGCCATCGAAAGCCTTTCATGTGGGATGAAAGGATTTGGCCCACAAAACAGATTGGCACAAAAAGGTCGAAGAAGCTTAGTTGTGAACAGGCTACCGAGGGAAAAGTCTCAGAAAACTCGACTCTGAGAACATACAGGAAAAAGACAGGAGTTTTGGTCTCACAGTTTCAACCGCGGGACGGGGGAGACCATGCTCACGGAGAAAAAAAATCTCAAAAAAAGGCAAACCGAGGGAGGCAACGCATTGAGACAACCATCGCATGATCTATGACCCTGCGACGGAAGAGAAAACGCAGATTTCTTCTTTTCTATCCGCTGGGGCCTGAAAGGAACAGGCGACGACCCAAAACGCAGAATTAATACACGAGAAAGAAAAAAAAATCGGGAAAAAAGGGACAAAGTATCGCCTCGAACTTCCGACACCTATTAAGAAAGGTTTAAAGCCCCGCCAAAATCGAGGGTTCCGAAGGCTTCGGGAAACGCCGATGCTCCATCTGGGCGGTTGGGGAGCACCCTTATCTAAGGGGAAGGTGTTGGGCCTACTCGGGAGGGGTGTGAAAGAGTGGGTCCGTTCTTTCGAGGAGGCTCTGGGGGAAGGGGGGGAGTCTGGGGGCAGGACCGGTTCAAAAAACCAAAAACACTGCCGGAAGTCTCCCGCCTTTACAAAAGCGCTCAAAGAAGACGAAGGCTAAGGGTCAGCCAAATTCCGCGTTCGTCAAAAGGAAAGAAGAGGAAAGAAGACGCCGAAGGGTCTCAGGAACACAATTTAGACGGGCAAAGGGAAAGGTCCCAGCTCCAGTTGGGCAAAAGAAAAAGCGGCTTCATGAAAGATCAAAGCAGAAAAAGCATATGTCCGCTTTGCCCTACCGGGTTCCCAAAGAATCAACGCAAAACCCGATCACAAAATCCTTCACGTTCAGTCACCCAGTGGTCAGTGGGGGCGGTTGTAAAGTAGGAAGGCCCAGTCACCGGGAGGGGACTAAAATCCGTGAGAGTGCTCCGGATTTCAGACCCACCCGCATGAAGAGAAAAGGAAAACAACCCGCACCACAGAAAAAAAAAACCATTTCAAAACGCTCCTGGATTCGCGGGGCAGGGGGAAGATAGCGACGCGGAGGAGAAAAAAAACCGAAAACCAACTTCCAACCCGACTGCTCTTGAGAACCTTGCAACGCCCGGGAACCTTGAATCAAAAGGAAAAAAGAAAGAGTAGCCTCGTGAATCTCAAGACAAAATCTTGCGTCGCGCTGCACGCGGGGGGGCAAAAAAGGGGGGGGGGACCCAAGCGGGCCATCGGAAACAAACACCTCTTTAGGGTAGGAAAACTCAGAGGGCTCCAACACACGAAAGGAAAAAAGAATAAACCGAGGGGAGCCCCTCAAACCTGAAGACCCCCTGGGGACATGCACGCAAAGACTGGAGAAAGGGGAAATTGCGAAAAGTGGGGAAAAGAACGGTCGCGTTCCAACATGGGCAGTCACAATAATCTATCTAACACAAAAAAAAGGAGGAGAGGAACGGGTAAGAGGGGAGGGAAGACCGAAAAAAACTTTTTCCAAAGGGGGGTTCTAGCCAGGCGGGGGGTGCTGCCGAGGGGGGGTGGTTTGGGGGGGGGGTAACGGTGACGGCGAAGGTTACTCGAAGGGAGGGGGGGGGGGGCAGATTCCCCGGGACATAAATAGTGGTTTTGGGGGCATCGATGGACAAAAGAGGAGGAACAAGGGGTAAAGGAAGTAACAACACTGCGCCGCGACACCCATGGGGTTACTGATATTAGGGGAAGAAAAGAAGTTGAGCGTCCAGCGCGTTTAAGGTTCCTCTTAATTCGAAAAAAGGGTCAAAGTTAGGTCAGAGGGTGAACAGGGGGGGTTCCGAAGCGGGGTCGGCGTACAAGAGCAACAACCGGGGGGATCTTACGAGGGTGGGGAATGGCTGGGGGAAGGTTTGGTGCGGTGGGGAAATTTGGGGGAGACGCAGGCACGGGGAAAGAGGGAAAAAAGAAATGGTTAGGAACCCATTGGGGAAACGTGCTGAGAGGGTAGGCAGCAAACCGCAACTTACACTGTTAGGGAGGTGAAGGAGGTGGGGGGGGAAGGGCTGGGTTGGGGGGTGAAAGGCGTTATGCAGGACAGATGTAAGAAGTCTCATAAAGGAAGAGGGGGGGGCGGAAATTTCATGAGCCAGGACGGTGAACAAACCTGACAGTGGCAATAGCAATGAACAACTGGAAGAGGGGAGGGGTGCACGATCGCGGCGGATCCGGGGTAAAGTCGATGTGCCGGCGAAGCTATTTCAAAACGAACGAAAGCTGTGCTGGGAAAGCAGAATGAGATAGGGGGGGGTCGAGCGGCGGGGAGCGGGGAGTTTATCGGTCTAAGCCGGTACTGGTTTTGGTAGTGGTCAGAACAAAACGTCGAACCAAGAGGAAGAAAGGTGGAAACGACACACTACGTTCAAACGTAGGCCAACCCGGAATGAAGATACGGAATTTTTACCCACAAAACGGAGGACGGCCGAGTACTGTTAGCCTCGGGAACGTTGTTGGTGGACGAGGGGGGATGGGAAAGCAGGGACAGAAGTTATTGGGAGGAAAGTGGAGCTTTGGTTCTGAAGTGCTTATTCCGGTTCAGGAAGGTAAAAACTGTGTGTCGACTGTGGAGGGGAGAAAGCACAGGAAAGAAAGGGAGTTAAAAAGCTTTGGAGGCCATCGTTGCAGGGGGCAGCATCAGACGCTGTTGATACCAAATGGAGGAAGGGGGCAGGGGTGGCCTGCCAGGCAGGTTTTTTCTCCGTGGCGGGCAAAGGGGGAACGAGAAAACTGGGACCAAAGATCGTCACGTCTTGAATAATGGGAAAGGGAGGTGTTTGTTAGGTATAAAGGAATAAGGGCCTTGGGCACCAAGAAAAGTTAGAAGTTTCCGGAGTCCATCTTGTCTTTCGAATCAGCATCCAAAAGGGAGAAAGGGGGAAGGGTTGGGGGCAACTAATAGACCGTGGACTCACGTTTTTCGGCCATAAGAGTGGAAAGGGGGGGTGGAAAGAACCAAATGGGCGGTCTTAGGAAATCATTTTCATGCAAAGACTTGCAACCGAACTGATGAGAGCGATCAGTGTGCAAAAGGGGAGAGCAGGAAAAGGCGACCAAGTGTCCGGGAGAAGGAATGGGTTTTGCTGGCCTCCGGTCAAAGGAGGAGGGTAAAAGAACGGCAGACCGGAAAAAGTCGGAGAAAGAAACCCTTATCAATGTGGTGCCAATAGAGGGAAGGATCCAGTTCGGATGAACTCAAGGATACGGCTCTTGAGTGGAGTTTGCTTCTTAGGGTTGGGAGGGGGAGGAAGGTTTCTTAGGGGGGGTTTTGGGCGGGGGGAAGCGGAGATTTCTAGGGCGAGAATTCGGGGGGACAGAGCTGGGCGCTTAGGACGGGATAGGGAAGCCCGCCAAAGTGGGAGTGGTGGCGGGGTGGTGTGGGAAACTTTCAGTCGCGCGGAATTCTGCGGAGGAGGGGAAGTCAAAGGGAAGCGGTTCTGAGAATATCTGATCAGATGTTTCAAGAACAAGGCGGCGTGCTTGAGGGGGCGTGAAAAGGACTTAGCTCCCACAAATAAAAGGGGGGGAAAGAAAAAAATTAAATGAAGACAAACGTACGAACAAAATGCCATATTGGTCCTCATTCAATGGGGAGTTTTGGGAAGAGACAAGCTCAACCCAAAATTTTTGGTGAAACACCACATTGATGCGCAAAAGAATGGGGGGAAG
>Ga0179593_1327839_pt1 | contig 13751 bp, 16 predicted proteins | sample CZODoug2_1_08_16_FD_185931 | JGI IMG/M metagenome (GOLD analysis project Ga0179593, IMG submission 185931) | Vadose zone soil fungal communities from Angelo Coast Range Reserve, California, USA - CZODoug2_1_08_16fungal (PacBio error correction) | ecosystem: Environmental > Terrestrial > Soil >...
TTGGCTCGTAGGCATCGAGGAGTAAAAGTTTCGGCAAGCGAGAACAAGAGGACAAGGAAATTTGGTCCATGTGGGCTGCCTAACGTCAGGTAACAAGGTAAATTCCCTATAGGAAAGGATACCAAGAAAGCGTAAGCGGGCGGACATCCGTCGATCGTCTGGGGGACAAACATAGACAGTGAAGGGAAATATGGCAAGTTTTGATCCGCACCGAGTCCGTAAAGAGTGAGCAAGAGGGCGCTATCATCAATTTTCAGGAGCGACCAAGGACACCGGAGTGTAAAATTCGCCCGGATACGTTCTGATATAGAAGGTCAAGATGAGTCTACCAGGTTCCTGGGAAAATTTGCACTGATGAAAAAGGGAAGAGCATAAACTATACCTTGCCTCAGCCGGCGAGGCGCAGCCAAATCACTCAAGTTCGTCGTGACCTGGGAGAAAAGTCTGGCCAACTGAGAGATCACGTTGGGGAAAATTAGAGGGAGTAGGCCAGCCACTCGACTGGTAATCTAACAGAAAAAGACGAGGTAGCATCCTCTTGGCACGCGCTGCATGGAGGGGAGGAAAGCGGACGTTCGAAACACACCGTGTTGTGAAAAGAACGGGGGGGGGGGAGGTGAAATCTCTCCAGAGAAATCTAGCATTGGAGAACGTTTTCTGGGTGTTCAGAGGCAATTGACAACAGAATGCGCTGAGCTTGGGCCAAGCGTCCATGAAAAGAACACCATGGTGATCGACAGCAGGACGAGCAACAGCCTGCTTTTAACATTCACGTCTCGCCATTGGGAAAGAGGGGAGGGATTACAAGGCGATTCAAATCCGGGGAGCACAGGGCACCTTTCAAGGAACACCGCGAGCGCAAAGGGAATGGGTAAGCAAAAGTATAGGGAAGGTTCAAACCCGGATATGGGGGAGGGGGGATTGCCTTTCGCCACTCTCGCACGCACTGGAAAATCTAAGGGAAAAAAAAATAGAGTGCACTCCCTAAAGCTGAGGAGAAGGGGACGCGCGCAATCCGATACCAAAGCTATTTATCTTCGGAAAGTCACAGGAAAGAGTGAAGTTTGACAGAAAACGGGGGGAACATAACCGATAGGAAACGAAAAGATGTTAAACTAAAGGGTCCGGTAGAAGTTGGACTCTAGGGGAGCAGTGGGAGACCCGGGAATACTGGACATCAGGGCCGAAGGAAAAACCTGGGGGCAATAGAAGGACAACATCTTCAGAATGAAAGTTGAAGTCCAATCATTTTGACTCGAAGAAAGGAAAGAGAGAACTCCTTGCGGAAGAATTGTGTGGATACTCAAAAACCAGATAACTTTTCGGGGTTTAGGGGGGGAGAAAAAATCCGAAGGAAGGAGAAAGCCGAACTCTTCAGCATATCTCTGCGAATCCGTCTGCCCCTCGAGTGTGGTGGGCGCAAAGTCGAAGGGTGGCCGTTCAAGGGCAAGATCATAGGGCGGAAAAAGGGGGTAGCGAGGGACAGTTGGAAGACGATCTAGAAACAACACACAGAGGAAATAGAGATTCTTCCTTCCACAACTGGCCAGCCGCGTGGGTGGGCTTCTCTAAAAGAAGGGGGGGGGAGAAGGAGATTAGCGGAAGCACGACGGGAGGGACCTATACAAAACTATAGTTCCAGACGGTCAGAGGCGTCGTGTGCTGTCTTGGGTAATTCGTGTGCTTCATGACGGGGAGAAACACGAGGGGGAAACGTCGGAGGGGGGTCACAGTCACCAACCTGAGTGAGAGGCGCCCTTCTTCGTACCAACTGCGCCCTGGCTCGCACGATTGGGAGAGCTCCATAAACAGGTTGATCGGCCGGCAAGGTGCGAAAGGGGGGGGGGGAGGGGAGAAAGGATCGGGACACAAGCGGGCAACTACGCAGAATGTAGGTACTCTCGTTTCACCGGCCCGTGGGGGGCTCAAATGGTCCCGCAAACAGACAAACCTCAGATTACCTAGTCTAGTGCATGGGGGGGTAGAGGATGATATGATTCAAAAGAGGTATGACGGGAAATGAGGGAGTATAATCTTCTCTCGGTACTAGTGAGGTTCAAGGAATCTGACACCATAGAAACTAATAAGGAGGAATCACAGATTCTTCCAGAAGACGGGAGTACCAGGGCCTCAGGTGCAAGTGTTCATATGAGGGCACTTCGGGCCTTGGGGGCAGAAGGGCTTTGCATCACTGCAAAAAAGCTGGGATAATAGTCGCAAATTAATAAAGGCTATCGTGGAAGTCGGCGTTCCGGAATGAAAGAAAAGCAGGCGCTTTCAACCATTTTGATGCTGGGGGGGTTCCGAGTAAGGCGCTTCGGGGGTTCCCCATCAGGAACTGCCGAAAACCAAAGGAAGCTAGAGGCGCCTCGGAAAGACGGGTGGACCAAAGAGAAAAAAATTCGATTACAAACCAGTGTGGTTAGGGGACGCGATGAGAAGCAAAACCTGTTCAGGAGGGAAGGGGAAGAAGACCCTGATACAGATGTCGCGACGGGCGGGAGAAGGGGGCCTATTTCGAGGGCCTATAATGAAGAAGGAAAAATCATTGCCCTATTCTCCGTGCACGCTAAAGGGTGCGGGGTTGATTGAGCTCAGAAAAAATATGCTGGGAACGCCATGGGGGGGGGGGGCTCGGGGAGAGTCTTGGTCATTCAATGTCCCTGAAGGAACCTCGGGGGGATAGAGGAGGAGCTCAGAAGCTCGCGGCGGGGCGGGCGGAAGTCACTCTTTTCGTCGGCAAGGAGGCACTACTCGCGAAAAACGACTCGAATCTAGCAACGGGCAAAATCGAAGAAGATGAAGGTCGGGAAGGGACGTTGGCAGAGCTCCATAAGCGGTGGGAACGCGAGGTTCGAGCCCCGCTGCGCTCGGTATTCCGGGGGGGGGGGGATAAAGTCAGTATGCAGGAACAAAAAGAGGAACAAAAAAGTCTCAGTTGGTAGAGACTTGCGAAAAGCGCTTGATCCTCCAAATCCGGGCCGGCTCGGTCCGAGACGAGGATCGTAGAGGGGGGAGTACGAATTCCGGGTATTTGCTTGGAGGTGACGTCATCCTTTCGGGGAAAAAGTGCGGGGGGGGAGCTCGGGGGGGGGGCGGGAGGGGAGCGAGAGCTGAGAGGGGGGGTGAGAATGACGCCATTTCAAGCCTCGCCATCGAGGAGGTGGGAGCATACTAAACTCGACAGGAAATCAGCAGTTATCGGCCAAACTCTAGAAGCGTGGTCCAAAGGCTCCGGCCAAAAACTAAGCAGGAAGAAAAACGAACTCCCGGGGGGAAACGGGGGAACGAGACCCGCATCCGTAAAATGGGCTCATGAAGTTCAGGGACATTGATCAACGCAGTAGAAGGTCTCTACGGGGAAGCCACCAACACGTGCGGGGGTTCGGGGGGGGGGAAAAAGAGAAAGGACGAATAGAAAAGAAAAAAGAGGAACGCGAGCCGCCCTGCACTATGGTTGTAAAGGGAATGCTACGGACCCGGCATCAGTCTCTTCAGCAGAGGGTAGCGCTTCTCTCTCCGGCTGTGACCGGAAAGGGGGCGAAAAGGGGAGAGGAATCCAGAAAGAAAAAAAGGGAAGGTGGGGTGACGGGCGGTCGGACTGAACTAACGCGCAACCTGGACAAGCAAAAAACCTCAACATTAACGAGCAGGTCAACGGAAAAACTCGGGGAAGCGGTGGGGATTCGAGATCGGCACCGCTCATCTTGAGTATACAGAGGAGGGGTCAGAGCTTACTGAAGCTGACTGCGGACCCGGTACAAAAAGAAATAATAAACACTGCGGAACTCATCCCCTAAACAAAGGGGACGTCGAGTTCCGGGGACGGGGGGACGGACTCAGGGAAAAAGCAATGCCTGAAAAATGGGGGTCTTCCCACAAAAATGCATAAAGGAAGACTCAATAGAGCAGCAAGAGAAGAAGTCCCAACTCTGGATGTCTTCCATAAGCCGCGAAAGTCTAAAAAAGAAATTGGGGCAGGAGGACTTCCTGAGAGTGACAAGAAAAAGCCTTTATGCGAAGAAAAATTTCCGGAGCCCAAGATATGAAATTCACGCTCGGCTCCAGGGTCGCAAGACGTGTGTAAGGGGGAGAAGGGGGTCAAAACACCTGTGGGGGGGCCGTTCAGTCACGCCATCGGAAAAGCAGCGGAAAGGATTGCCGGGAGCACCCACCTCAAGATCTCTAGATCTGAGCCAGATACGCTATCGGCGGAATCATGACAATACATGAAGCTTGGAGCTGCAGACTCCTATACCATCAGGGAAAACAACTTGCCTGTATCGGCTATAGCCATGTCAAAAAGAAGAGAAAGAGGGGCTGAGTATCACGATTGAAAACCGCAGCTTTTCAGCGGGGGCGCATCTCTAGCAGCTAAACAGTACACCCCTTTTGCCGATCTGAAGGTACAGGAAAAAAAACGATCGGAACTCACCACGGAGTTGGGGAGGGCTTAGCAGGGACTCTCCGTTCGCCGAGTCCAATAAACCTTCATTCCGATTTAATCGCTGGGGGGGGGGGGGGGGGGGGGGATCCCCTAAACCATTTGTTGGGGGGGAAAAAAGGAGATAAAAATCTCTCACCACAACAACGGAGAAACCATAGGATAATTTTATTCTATGGGTCCAAACCTGCTCGGGTCGAAACTAGAATGGCGGAAACTAACACTGCCTCGGAATCAAGAAGGGGCGGAGAGAGGGAAAAAGCGTTGGGGAGGGAGATCTGTTCAGGTTCGGGACATCAAAAAACGTTCATTCTTTCCTTAAAGTCTGGGGGAGAAAATTAAGGAGCCAGGCTTATCGAACCAATCCAGAAGTCTTGGAAACTGGAGTAAGAAAGAGAAGAAACCGAGAAAAGGACTGGCTATCAAACGACGCTCAATGACATCCGGGGGATAGCGGGTGCTATTTTAAAGAAGACGAGGGGGGACTCGGCAGAGAACAGGCTAAGGGGTGATCGAAATCTTCCTCCTGAGGATATCTGGCGCGATCGACTATCGAAGAATGAAAAGATGGTGCAGAGGGGGAAAAATAAAAGATCGGATGGAGGGACTGGCGGAGCGGCGACGGCAATCACTCATTTGGTGTGGCAGTAATGCCCGGGAAAAAAGATGCGCTTACGAAAGAGATGATGGGGTCAGATATCCGGAGCCTATTAACAGCATCCATCGGTGTTCGGTAGGAGTCGGGGGTTGCTTTGGGAGTGTTTCAAATCAACGGTGATGGCCAGGGAACAAATCTAGAAGAGGGGCAGGGAGATGAGTCGCTAAGACAGAGGAATTGACGAGACCGGGATGGGTACTACATTTGTGGACGGAACCAGGCTTAAAACCTTGTCGACAGAGGGAACCATAAGGAACTCGACGGAAAAGGTGGTTAGGGGGGGGGATGCAAGAGGAAGGGTGTGGGAGGGGGGGTACCTCGAGATCACGTAAGAGGGGGTCGCAGTCTACTTCTCGTGGCGACCATCACGATGATGAGGGACCAAAGAAGGATAGGAACCCACACGTTCCTGGTGACGGCGAGTGAGGGCCTGGCCCATTGGGGTTGCTCTGGTAGGTCATGCCGCCGAATCAGAACAAAAAGGAATGTCGGAGGCCAGCAAAAGAGACGGGAAAAGGTAAGGTCCCAGCCCGGGGGAGAAAATCTCTCGCCAAAGACGGGGGGGGACGATGTGACCGCAGGCCGGGTCAGGCTCTTGAACTGCGGGGTGAAAAAACCGAGTTGTAAGAGGGGAGCTGGGCAAGAGAAAAAGGTAAGGCTGAGCGCCTTCGATGGGGTACGAGGAAAAAAGTGGCGTGGGAAATGAGCGGAAAGTCAAGGGGGACTCAGGCTGAGAAGGAGTCAGGGTTGGGGAAACGCTGAGCAGGGAGCACGATAAATTGATGTCAAGTTCAACAGATCTCTTTTTGTACGGATAGCGGGGTGAAAGGCGAGAGCAGGAGGGAACCAGAGGAAGCTAAGACCGAAGGGGACCTGCTATACCGGAGAGAGGGTTGAAGGAGGGGACAAGAACGCCGCCTCATGCAGGGGAGGGGGGACGGGTGGACAAGCGCCGGGTCGCAGAAAGGCAGCGGGCGTCAATCAACTCAAAAACCTTCGCAAACAAAAGAAGCAGGGCCGAAGGGCGGGGAACAGGGGGAAAAGGCTGACAATCGACACCGGAAACAGTCGTACTAAGGACGCTCACCATCTCCTCGAAGAAGCAAAGCGTCGCGTCATGTTCTCTACGCGAGATCGGAAATCTTTCTAAGGTCAAAACACTTCTCCTACTCGGATGGGGGGTTCCACTGCTCCTAAGACGGGGAAAACCGAAGCAGGAGGCAGCGGCCGAGAAAAAAAAGAAGCCGCTGCGCAAACCGCGAGGGGACGCAAAACGCGAAGAAGAAATGAACGAAAGGGACGCGTTTTGCGCAACAGGAGAAGAAGAAGTGAGCTCGGATTGCTGCGGCCAGAAAAAAAGGGCCCAAAAGGGAAGAGAACAGCTGGCCCAGTCTCGACGATCCCTCTCTCGGCCGCGAGAGATGTAGGGGGGGGGACGATGTACCCTGAGGTTAAGAAAAAAAGGTGCCGCCGCCACAATCTCACTTTGAGGAGGACGCAAAAGATCTCGGGGACACTTCATCACAGAAAACTGGGACAGGAGGGAAGGAGAAAAATGGCGGAGGGGGGGAAAACTGCTCGAGACCGTTTTTGCTAAGTCGGGCCGACCCAGAGAGTAAGTAAGAAAAGAATGGAGAAGAAAATCTAACCGATCTTGCAAAGCGCTTGCCTGTCTTTTCTCCAGGGGGGGTGCTTAAGTAACCAAGTTTGTGTGAAGACTAAAGTGTTGGAGAGTGTAAAGTATAATCCTCTAACTCCGAAATGGGAATTCTTGAGGGGTTTGTCTAGTAACTTCCAAAATATGGCGCGCGCAAGTAGGAGGGACAGAGGAAAGGGAAACTCCCGAAAAACAACTTTAACACCACAGAGCAGGACGAGGAAAAACGCCGCGACCTCTAAAAAAAGGAACAAGTGTTGGAGAAATGAACAGCGTCGAGGGACGCCGCCACAAGGCCCAGAAGGAAAGAGCCAGAACCGAGAGCGCACAGAGGGTACGCCAGTACCAAAAGCTGAGGGAACAATTTGAGGAAACAGGTTCGAGGCGCGGGGAAAGTCAGGAAACGGGCAAGCTCCACTCGCCGTATGCCTAAAGGCCAGGTACCGGAAGAACGTCACCTTGACTCTAAGCAATCCGCGACTAAAATTCAGCAGAAGGGAATAGTGGGCCGGAGCGTCTTTGGAAGACCGTGAGAAACATACCGGATCTTAACGAGAAACGAAGTGTGACGATCGAGTAAATGGTTATCGATGAAGATCAGGTCGAAAACCAGCGCAGATCCGACAGATCGCCTGGTGACTACAGCGAACAATTCTACTGAGTGAGACGCCAGTCAGGGGGGGGAGTATAAAGGCAGCTCGCCAAAAACATCAGCTCATGGATTAGCTCTCACAACTCAGAAAAGTTTGTAGAATCCTCTGGACCCAAGCAGACACGCGAAGGGAGGAGATCTAGAGCGCGAAAGGATTGTCCGGACCGAGTCGCGTTTTTACATAGTACCGTTCGCATCGTGAGGCTTGAGGGACAGCTCAAGACTTCTAGATGGGGGAGACTCGTGGCGCTGACTCATATCCTCAGAAAACAACAACGGTGGGAGATATTATTTCCTGTCCACAGCGACAAGTAATTAAGAGAGAATCTCTGGAGGGAAGCAAGACCGAAGGAAGGAAAGGTCAAGCGTTCCCAATAACGACCTTCTAATCTGCAGGGTGTCCTCTACACGTAAGGCGGTCTGGTCTCGACCTTAGGAAAAAACTAAAAACCGCAAATGTAAGATTTGTGAGAGACAAACCAGTAGAGAGGATCCCGTCTGAGCTTTAGCTGTTGTCCCAAAATGTATAGTCTTGCATCATCGCTAAGATTGTGTGGCGATCTGGGGAACAAAAAGGGGAAAAGCACGTCGACGAGGCGAATATAGGGGGGGGGGGGGAGACCCGGGGTCCTTGGTCTCAAAGTCTCCCTCCGAAACTCGTAAAAAACACGGCTTGGGGCAAAAAAGATCGTTTGTGGCGAAAGGGGACGGAAACAAAACACTCCTGGACCTGAAAAAGGTAGAAAGGCTTGGTGCACGGGGCAAGGCGTTCGGCCTGTCCTGTGGAATACTGTCGAAAAAAGTGGCCATCGGAAGAGAGGGGGGAAAGCGCCTCAAGGAAACCCATAACCATCAAGTAAAACTGAACGGGCAAGTACCCATACGTTCGGCTCTCGGGGGCGGAGGGCCTTAGGGGGAGGGTGCGAACAGGCTTTCATCTACCTCTTCGAAATCATCGCACACTGTGTGAGGAAACTGAGGCTTTCACATCGGGACGGAGGACCCCGGCGACAAAAGGGGACTTCGGCTGGAAAATGGAGAAAAGGGAAGATCAGACATCCCGTGCTAAGAAACAAGAACCGCCGCCTGCCGTAATCCAGAGATATTCATGGAGCGACTTGTAAAATAGACAAAAAGGGCCGAGGTAACAAAACAAGTGGTTGAACTTCCGCTGTAAAAAAAAAAGGGGGACCGGGCATATCCTTCATCGTCGTCGCACAGTTTAGGGGAGAAGGAAAAAGATTTAGGCTGGGAGTAGATTCCGCCTACGTTTCGAGGGGGAAATGGAAAAAGCTAAAGCACGACACCAGGGGTACGGGGTATTTCCGACTCTCACGGCGGTAAAGCGAGACCGAGGGAAAAGGGAAGGGAGGGAGGCCGGGGGGGGGAATCAGGGGTCACAGGGCATGCCAGCGCGAATGGTCGGGCTCTCAGATCGAAAAAGCGCGGGTTCTTCTAGAACTGTCACGAGTGCATCTTCACCCTTGAAAACGCCTCAGCAGAAAAGCACGGATGAAACGGGGGAAAGGGAGGGGAAAAAAACGAGAACGACTAGGGGCTCAGGGGCGGGAGCGGTGCCAAATTGATTCCTCTGGATCTGTCAGGAAGGAATCGCCTAGAATGTGTGCCAATTCCAGGGAAGGGAAAAATAACACAAACCATCGAACTTCAGCAGGGTGGAGCGACTTGAAAACCTCTGCCTGGGAAGGAAGCCTCAAGCGCAAAGGAAATGCCTCGCTAATGAATATATATTTGGAGCGTACGGAGTCGCGGGGGGACTGGTAGGATAAGAAGAGGGACTGAACATATTAGGGTGTCGAAGGTTATGAAGACAATAAAAAAATACAAGGTTCTGCCCTGTAACAGTTAAAGGGGACGAAGACAATAGAGAGCGTTCTTCAGGAAGAAGCCATCATAGAATGTATAGAGGAAAAGAAGGGATGACGTCTCTTAGCGGGGGGAGACTGCTCCGGCAAAACTCTAAGCGACCTCAACCTCAGCCCTGGGTGACCATAATGTGCATCGTGAACAAGAAGGGGCGAAAGGGCTACAGGGGAAGCAACGATTGACACAATTATGAAACTTAATTGGAAACTGTCATCACACAAAGAACAACACTGGAGGGGTTCGAGGTGGAAAAAATACCTCGAAACGGAAAACCCCAAAAACACCCAAAGCGCAAAATAACCTCCTCGCAACAGCGCCGCCGTGAAAAAGAGGGGGTTGCACTCAAAGTTTACGCTAACCCGCGAAGAAGTCCATCGTGCAAAAAGGGGAGCGCGTTTGTGATATCAACGGGCTGGTCACTGAGGCGCAGCGGGGGATAATCGAGGACTGGTTGGCGGGGAGAGGCAGGCGAAAAAATTACAACGGGTCGAAAATGGGGACAAAAAACCAAGGAAGGCGACGCTTTACAAACAAAATATGGACTGACTTTGGTGTCTTCTCTCGCTTTTCTTTGGAAAACTTGGGCCAAATAATAGGGGGTGTTATGGGCCCTATGAATGGTCCGCTCCAGAAGAAACGCCGGCAGGTCAGACGCGGCATAATTAATCTGAGCAAACTTGATCTCGGGCACCCAAGTTGAAAGGGTAGAGGTTCAGGATGAATGGGGGGTTCCCTTTGGGGAACCGGGGAAAGCCAAGAACTCTGAAGCCATTTCTTGCCCCAGGAAGTTCACCGAAAATGCACTCTTCAAAAGGCTCATAGACGGAAGGGCAAAGGAGGAGGGTTAATGGGCAATCAAGACTAGGCGTACCTAATGTGGTCCCAAAGCCTCGTTTCAACAACAGCCTGGATCCCGTTTCAGGAAAAGGGAGAGGGAGAAAGGAGAGGAATTAGACACGAACTCGCGTTCAAAGAGTAATAATTATCTCCACAACAGGGTGCGTAAAGGGTCTAAAAAAAGGAACGAGCAAACCCAAAAAAAAAAAAAAGCCACAGAGGCCAGCGACAGTTCCTGTCAAAGGGTGGAAAATCCAGATTCGGAGGTAGAGCACCAACTCTCCTCTTCAGAATCGTAAGGAGCCCAAAAGGGAAGGGGGTAGGGACACAACCGAGGGGGACGTTAAACGAAAGCAACAAGACGTGGGCCTTTGGGAAAAAGCTATAGTGCGCTGTAGAGAATGATCCAGATTTCACAAGACGAGGAAGTGTGAGAAGATAAGTGTCCGCGCAGGAGATGCAGCCTGTCCGGGGGCAAGCCTGATTACAAAAGTTGACCGGATCCCTTCCAGAGGAAAACAATCGAGCTTTGTCTCATCTCATAAATCTCTGGCGCGCAAGGAAGGGGGCCTCTAACCTTATTCGAGCAAGGAAGGTTTGGGAAAAAGCTAATAACACGCACACAAACAAACTATTATTGGAAATCAGGTAGGGTAGACTAGGGGGGGACACCCTTCGGGACGCCTTAAATTTATAGGCCAACTGCCTCTTCTCTCAAGAATCTGGCAATCTTATGCGCCAACAGGGGAGGTCGATCGTTGGCTGAGCAGCATTCGTAAATTAACCAGGCGTGTCCTCAGGGGGTTCTCTAAACTAAGCTTCTCTTCAATAGGCTTCTCCAGCACTGAGGGACCGGGTTGTCCTAAAAAGAGAGGAGACCATAGGACATGGCTATGGGAGAAAGGATCAAATTCAAAATTGCGGCCGGAGTCTCCAACAGGCGCTGCCGCCAGGAGTTTCTCTGAAACGTCTGATAGGTATACTTGAAAGAGGAGAATAGAGCGAGAATTTGGGAGGGGCAAAAAAAAAAGCGTAGGGTGGGAAAGATGGGCACATCAGCTCCGCGCGGAGAGGAAGTAAGGAGAACAGTCTCCCGGTGGGGGCCCATTTCCCCTTCCAGAAAAGTGCGCTACTGAGGGGAGAAGGGAGAGCGGGAAGTCAACTGAGAGACCGGGGGAACGATGAAAAATCGCCCTTCGCAGTTCTGTCAGGGCGAAAGGCGCTTGCGCTAATTTTAGGGGGGACGCAGAAATGATTGTGGGCCAGGGGAAAAAAGCAAATTCTGTTCCGGGCGGTCTAAGATGTGCTCTACTCGCCATAAAAACTTTCACATGGGAAGGGGAAATTTTGAACAAGTAAAAGGAGTGGGCAGTGGACCCTGCTTCAAGAATAAAAAGGAGAGCAATGCGCACTTTGTTCTCTCCGCGGGAATTGTTGGAGGGGAAAAGGAGTCCGAGAGCACGTCAAAAGGGGAAAATTCTTTCATCTCTTCACAAAATGGCTGCTCCTCCAGTCACGATGAATGTCGGCCCAAAGTATATCTAATCCACCAAGCAGCGATGCCTGGAAAAAGGGAGAGGAGGGGGCTTGGGGACCAATTTTTTCGAGGATAAACACGTGAGTCTAGAGCACCCCCGACCCGTCATAGTCTATGAAGAGAAACTTCAGAGGCTAAGGGAGGGGAAAAAAACTTTATAGTAGGAATTCCCGCTCAGGGGGAGACCAGATAGGTGGCCGTTTCGGGGGCTCTAAAACTTTACCTAGGGACAGGAGGCGTCAGTTGTAGACGGGGCTTCTTTCGAATGACTGGGCGATAGAGAAACCTCAAACCAAAAGTGGGGTTTAATGGGGGTGTGCCTTTTAAACAGGAATGTTGAAACTCCGGCCGTAAGGTCGACGCCGACGGAGAAGGAAATGCGGGCGGGGCATAGGATAGTAACACAGCTGGTTGGCGCTTAGTACTTGGTTCATTGAGGCTAGCAGTCTGCACCACGAAGAGGAGGACCTAAGGACGGCGGGCATCGTAAACCGCGTTGGCAGGTATTCTGCGAAACGCAGAACCAGCGATGGCGCGGGTGAACGCGAAACATTAGCCGGGAGAGCAGCAACTCGGAGAAAAAAGTCCAAAGTCAGAAAACCAGCGCACATAATGTAAACCCTCTTCTACTGCAACACCGAAAAAAATGATACTGGAACAAAATCTCAATAGGCTAGAAGAGGGGGCGCTTACAGAGAGGACAGGGGGGAAAGGGCTCTTAGGCGGCTGCTCGGGGGGGCAGCGTTGAACGTCTATCAACAAAGGGGCGCTAGGCTAGGTTTTTGTTTTGGGAAAGCGGGGGAGCCTACAGGATGATCACAAACTTAATAAGAAAAGAAGAGGCAAGCGAATCAACAGAGGAGGAGCTAAGAAGGAGACGACGTCGAAAAACCTGGCCCTAACTGAGCAGTCTATTGAGGTTCTTATAGCGGACGTTCGGAGCGACTGGGGGCTGCCACAGGGGAAGAGGAAAGGACGAAACGAGTGTTCACAGGTTAGATACAGGCGCGGCGAGAGATAAACCGAAGCTCGTAGAGAGGTGAAATGCGGGCGATGAAACCTAATCCATACACTTGGCTTCGAAAGGGGGCAGCGAAACGACAGCATTCGGGGGCGACCGGCACAGGCGTCGGACGGAGACGCTTGTAACGTTGACGTAATACGCAACGAGACCGAGGAGGGAAAGGTCGAAAAAAAAAGGAAAGGAAGAGTGAAACGGCGAAGCTGCACCGCTACGGAAAGGTTCTTCCGGGGGGGCGTTGACGGAAAAGACGTGGGGTTCAACTTTTTGGGGGGATTGAAAAGAGTAAAGAAAGAATTGAGACGAATTCCGGGGGCAGCGCTCTGGGGAGGGTGCGAAGTCAAAAGGAAGAATGGGCGCGCAAGTCGAGTCAATAGGAACAAATGGAAAGTCGAAACATTAAGGCACGGCCTAGGGACGCTGTAGCGTCCTCGCTGTGGACGAGCGAGTCAGAAAGGAGGGGAGAGGCCACTCAGGGGAGCCAAAGGAACAGAAGGCTAAGACCAGAGCGAAAACCGGTATGTTAGCAACAGGTTGGGGCCAATCTGTGCGGAAAAAGTTGGGAGAGGGAATGGCTTCGGAGGGGCTTGGGGCACCAGCGCCTACGAAAATACAGAGGGAGAATCCAGAAGGGACGTAAAGCCTTGAAAGATCAACATCTACAGCAGCTCAGAGGAGTCAGGGAGGAAGAGAGCTGGTTGAAGGAAGTGGAGGAAAATAACCGATCAAAATATCTATCTTGAAGACAGTTCTATGGGCTCGGCCCTCGGGGATAGAGGGGGGAGACAAGAGCTCAGAAGAGTCAGCCGCGCAACTGGGCGGGCGCATGAAGCTTCTAAGAAGGAGTCCATATCAGGGGGAGGCAGCTCGCACTCTCCGGCGAGAAAGCTCATGGGAGGCGCAGAAACACTCAGACCAGGTTCTGGTCGAATCCGGCCGCTAGCACATCCGAAGCGCTCGCTAGAGGAGCGATCGTACATGCTCTTTTGGGAAGCAGATGAGGAGCAGAGGGAGCGGCGTGCAAACTATGACGAGCGAATAAGGGTGTCTGGGATCTC
>Ga0179593_1424864_pt1 | contig 13751 bp, 19 predicted proteins | sample CZODoug2_1_08_16_FD_185931 | JGI IMG/M metagenome (GOLD analysis project Ga0179593, IMG submission 185931) | Vadose zone soil fungal communities from Angelo Coast Range Reserve, California, USA - CZODoug2_1_08_16fungal (PacBio error correction) | ecosystem: Environmental > Terrestrial > Soil >...
AAGGTTTGGGCCAGGGAAAAAGACAAAATAACGCCAGTTGAAGACAACCCCAAGGGGGAGAAAATGGAACTCATATGGCATTAAACGTGACCCGGAGGTATTCGGAAGACCTCGTCTGACGACTTGGCCCCGAAAGCCCAGGGCCAGGTCAAGAAGTTTGATAAGACAAAGGCAATAGACGCCAACACGAGGAGAGGGGAAAATGGGATTTGGAAAAAAAAGGACAGAACCAGGGCGTCGAAGGGGAGGAAAAACACACGAAAAGCAAAAAAAGGGGGGGCGGAAAGGGAGGGGAGGAAGAATTTCAATCAGGGCCAGGGGGGGGGGGTTCATTTTCGGATCCCGCAAAATGACCAAGCCGAGGGGAGGGGAGAAACAGTGCGAAAAACGGGGCAGGGCCAAGGGAAGGTTTTAGCCTTAATGGGGAAGGAAGGCCTATCCACCGAAATAGGAGCGGAAAAGGGAAGAAGATGGGGGGGTCAAAAGTGCCAAAGGTTTGGAAGAAAAGCTGGATTGCATGGGGGGGGGGCAGGGGACCAGGACCACCTAACTTGGGTTCTGAATGGGGAGGCATGTCCCGAAAAGGGGGATGTTTTTGTGGAAGTGACAAAAGATCAAAAGGGGGGGACTCTCGACGTTGATCGCGAATTGGTTTCACAAGTGAACTCACAAACGCAACCGGACTGTATGAGAAAAAAAGGGGGGTTTTTCAAAAGGGAATGGGGGTAAAGGGAGGGGGTGATTGACCAAAAAAAAAAAAAAATTTGGGGCGAAGAAACCCAACCGGGAAATGGCCGCGTTTGCAAATAGTCGAAACGCAATGGGAGTACCGGTTACAGGGGGAAAAAAGGGACCAAAGTAAGGCCAGATGGGGGGGGAGGGAAGGAGAGGGTGGACGGGAAAATTCGCGAACAGGTCGAAAAAGGGAAAAGAATAAACAAAAAAAAAAAAAAAAAAAAAAGAAAACCCTAAATGAATGAAAAACAAACATGATGGGGAAGTACCTGCCCCATCCAAACGCGGGGGGCGCAGAGGAAGAGGTATCCTTCACAAAGGGGGGAGGGTAAAAAAAAGGTTTGAGGGGGGGAGGGGGAAGTCTGAAAAAGCTCCAAAAACCACAATTTCCGAAAAAAAAGGTCAAAGAGGTTCAGGGGACTGGGCACGGGGAACGACTCCACAGTGAAGGGAAAGACAGATTTGGGGGGGGTAAAAACAGGAATGGAGTTGAGGAAAAAAGCGCGCAAGGGTCTGTTCCCGTATGGGGGAGAAGTAAGCGAATAAAGAAGCTTCGGGAAGGGACACCTTCCGAGGGGAAGGAAATAGAGAGGGCAATCGACGAGGTGAGGACGTCAGGGGCAGGGGGGGGGGGGAGAGACGGAATTTAGGAAAATCGGACACGATAAAAAGGGGTACGGGGGGACGAGAAACGATCACAGGCAAAAAAAAAGACAAAACAGAAGAAAAAAAAAAAAAAACAGAACAGAGCGAGGAGAAAAGGACAAACCAACGAGAAAAGTCACCCTAGCTCAAACAGAAATCAAGCCGCATGTTTTCGCTGACAGCCCACGGATTTCAGGACAAAAAAAAAAAAAAAGCGAAGGGGCAGAGGGGGAGAGGGGGGGGGGCTGACAGGGCGAAAAAAGCAAGAAGGCATTAACAAGGAAAAACGGGTGAGAAGGGGGGTTTGGGCAGGGGGGACCGGACCACATTCTAAAAAAATTCGCAATTGTACAAGGATCGCAGCAGTCAAGGGAAGGAACAGCAAGTCCTTTATGGTAATTCGACAGAAAGCTTAAAAAAGAAAAAAAAAGGGAAAAAGGAGCGTATCGTACAATAAAAAGGAAAAGAGGCGGGCAGGGGGGGGGGACCGTGTGAAAGGGGGAGGGGAAATGGGGGTGGACAGCTCGGAAAAAGCCAAAAGACATTTTGGGGGAAGGAAATGCAATAGGCGGAGCAAGGGGTAGGGGGACCAGTCCAATTGTTGTTTAGGATTGTAACATGGGCAACTTGGGGCTAAAACCTTCCAATTTGGAACGGACGCCCGGGGGCCGGAGGAAAAAACACATTGGAACCCCTATTTTAAATGCCATACAAATCAGAGGGGGCAGGAACCACAGGGAGGTCGGATACGCGTGGTACACTGAACCCAACAAACTCGGAGATCGTGGCTAGGGGTTTTTTTGTTGGATGGGGGGGGTGGAAGAGGGGAAAGGGAAAACCAAATGAATAAAGAAATCACCAAAAGAAGCAGCCGTGTCAGAAAAACGTGAAACACATGAGACACAAGAAACGAAAGAGCTGGGGTTTTTTCAATCCGAGCGAGGGGGTGGGACTAGGGGATAGGGGGGGTATTCTCAATGAAAAAAACGGGGTCAGGGCAAGCAACTCATGGAAAAAAGGCAAAAAGACACATGGAAGAACGAGATTCGGACTGCGAACGGTGCCATAAAAGAGGAAAGGGGTTTTGAGCTAAAGAGAAAAGGTCAACGAACCACGCTGGTTTGCTTGCCGGCCAAGGGCAAATGAGGGGTTGGAGCACGGGGGTGGCAGGGGGACAGTGGGACCCGGAAACGCTCACCAAATTCATAACGTGCGGGGGAGGTCCCAGCGGGGGGAGAGGCTGGGTGCAGTAAAGAGAAACTGGACAGATGCGTGCTCGAGTAGAACAACGTTTGGGCAACTGCGCTACCACAAAGTGAAAAAAAAAGTTACGGGCGCTGGGAAAAAAATGCAAAAAAAAAATTCAGGAGCGCGTCAGTTGTGTCCCGAGGTGGGAAGTCCCTGGACCTCCTCACCCAAAGAAAACGAAAGTGTCGTGATGGTGTTTCGATAAGTGGATTTGGCCTTAATGAAAACATAGCAAAAGCAGAAATGGTGAGTCTGACACAGGGGAAGAACTAAGGATGAAATGGAAACTGATGACTGACTGGCTTGTCGCCCGCTGCACAAATGGGGTTGGGAAGTGGGGGGACTGAGTAAATGCATCGTAACCGACACAAAAACAAACCACACCACTTATTGGAAAAATAGAAGACTCTTGGCAAATGCACACATTTGAAGACGGATAAAAAAAACCTAGTGAACACAGGGAAAGATGGTCAAGCGTGCTGTCTATGGTAGAAGGGCAATACTGCCGAAAAAAGGCGCAACAGCCACAGAACTTGAGGTGTTTGATGGGCAAGAGGAAAGAAGAAAGGATCAGTTCAGTCTGGGCGGTTCGGTACTCGAAAGGGGCAGGCAAGGTGGGGAGGGTTGGTAAAAAGGTTTCCTATCAAGAAAATTCTCACGTGACGAGGGGCAACACACAAAAAGACTTAGGCAAGGTGGAACCCTATGCAGGGGGTTGAAAGTTGAGGAAAAGTTTAAATCAGTCAAAGGTGCGACAGACCGAATGCTTCACTTTAGCACCGACCAGAAGTCCGGGGAAAAAAGAAGAATTAGAAGCGCACCGAGACAGAGAGGCGCCAGCATAGACATTCACGCGGTTGAGGGATCCACGGGGAGTAACCCAGGGATTGCAAGGAAACTCAGATAAAAGCCGCGAAGGGGACGAGAAAAAATAACAAGCTGGAGGATTGTGAAAAAAAAAGGTATTGTTACCCGGCGAGGGGGGTTTGTGGGGGATTCGGGACAGGAGCAAAAGGGAGGGAAAAAAATAAAAAAGAACTAGCAACGAAGCGATAAAAAGAGGAGAATGCTCGGGGCATAGACTCGTGGGTGGAAGGAAAATAGGGGAATGGTTTGGGTGGTCGGCATCAAAACGGGTCGGGTACAAGAAAGGGGGGTTGTTAGACCACTGCAAAACAAAAAAGGTACGTACCCATACTTGTTAGTACACGGGGGCCCGAATGCTGCAGGGAAAAGAACAAAGCAGATGCAGGGGGAATCCCCGCATGAGGGAAAGGAAGTAAAACCCTCCTTTGTGAGTGGGAAGGTGAGACGAAATCGCGTTGGAACCGTGGGCTAAACAGGGCCGGGAGATCCAAAGCGGCGGGGGGGGGGGGATAAAAAAACGCTGAACTGTAAATGAGACTACCTCGCGGACGCGGGGGGGAAAAACCAAGGCACGCAAAAGTGGGTGGAAACGGGTTACTTCTTTTAGATAGCACCGGGCTCCGCCGAAATCATTGAACTTTAGGGGGGGGACGGGAAAAGTAGAAACGGGGGGGGGCGGCAAGCTACTAAAGTCCTGAGGAGATCAGGGCGCACAATAGGGGGCACATCTAGTGCTTGACTACTCTCTGTGGAAAGGGGGGATACTTGCAGAGAAAGGGGAGGAACGTGAAAGGAGGTCGACCTGGGGTTGTTGGGTGTCAAGGGTTAAAACCTATGCAAACTGGGCAAGGAACTAAGGGATGGGGGGACTGGTCGGGGAGCATAGGAGAGGCATGACAATCGGGGGGGGCCGGAATGATCGTTCTTGAGGGATTTGCACACTGACGAGAACAAGAAAAAGGGCGACGGTGGGGGTAGGGAAGGGGAGGGAACGTAGGGGGGGTACTGGAGAAAGGGCCCGGGGGCCGCCAAGGAAAAATGTGGACTGCAACGGGACAGAAAGGTTGGGGCAAGGTGGAACCTGTCGCGAAGCAAATGTCATGGGGGGTACAGCATAGGTAGACGACAGCTTTCAGTTCGAAAGAATCATTGGGATAGTCCCTACGAATCAGGAAAAGAGGGTTGGGTGAAGCGGGAGAAAGCGAATATCTGATAAGGCTCTGGGAAAGGAAAATTCTGGCCGCTAGGTCCTGCCCGGGGTTCGAAAAAAGAATAAAAAGTGGAGAGGGGCGATCATTAGGACAAGACAACAATCGCTCCGGGCAAACGTGAACAAGAAGAAAAAAAAATAGAAAAAAATCCCAAGAAGATAAAACAAGTTGCAGAAGAAAAATTGCCCCAGTGGGGGGGGAGGGGCAAGGAAAAGGGGGAATCGTCGCAACTGAAAACGGTAGCCAAGGGTGGGGAGAGAAAAAGTGCACGACGGAGAAAAAAAGAGGCTGCTTAACGATTCGGGGGTCCAGGACAGGGACTAGGACAATCGGGGGGGGTACAGTTCAAAGCGGTTTCCCCACTGAGGGTTTTAATGGGGAAATCTAGGGGGAGAAGAGGGGGCCAAAGATAAACACCACTAAAGGGGAAACTCCATAGAGGGAAAAAAACACCCAGGGGGGAATAAAAAAGCCCGGGCAAGTGGAAAATGTGAAACCAGCGAAAGCTGGGGAAAAATTACGCGCCGAGAGAAAACCAAAAGGGGGCACCGTTGGGGGGGTGGCCGAACTAGGTGGCAAAACAAGGTTGGATGCAACGTGGGGGGGAATCTGCGAAACATTGCCCAGCCCAGGTGAGTATGGGCTAGGAAGGAAGAAAAAAGGATATCAATGGAGGTCTTAGAACTTCCAAGGCAAAATTAAGGGCGTAAAACAAGACCCGCATAGGAGCAGAAAAGGTAAGGATAAAAAACATGTTGGGGGGGTAAAAAAAAAAACGGCAGGGCCATCAGTCCGATGAGCGGCCCCGTGCCAGGAAGGGGTGGTTGTGGTTGGCGGAAGAATCTGAATTGCTCGGAGAAGTGATTGGTGAAAAGAAAAAAAGAAAAACGCAGATCAAACATTCTGGTAAACCATAAGAGGTCAGCCGGAGTAATACTCAACCACAAGAAAAAGAGGAAGAGATCTCTTATGGGGTACTAAAAAAGGAGGAAATACCAGCGAAGTTCACCACGGCAATAAGAGGGGGGCCCGGGGGGGGGGGGCAAGTATTAAAAAGGAGGAGACGCGCGATCATCGTGGAAGACAGGGCGGAAAGGCCTGGCAGAAGCCCATTCCCAGGTCTAAAATAAGGGGGCGGGATCAAGGGTAAAAAAAAACAAAACATAGAGACGAAAAGGGAAAAGGCAAGGCGTGCCAAAGCAAAAAACTCTAGCAAACCATTGCGGGCAGCGCCGGTCTACAATTGAGCGGGGGGTAAACTCGGAGCGAAACGGAGGAAAAATGAAAAAGGTCAGGCGGGGGGGGGGGGACCTTGGGTCACAACGCATCAAAAAAAAGTTGCAGCAAGCGGTAAAAAAATCAGGGAGACGAGGTGGGGCGGGAGGAAGGCCTGGAATGTGAAAAAAAGATTAGGGAAAAAAAAAGCTACTAATCGCGGATCGAGGGGGACGGGAACGAAAGGGAAACTGTGGAAAAGGACAAGACAGCAGGGTGGGGTCACGTCAAAACCAACTGTGGAATGGATAAAAAAAAAGTCCCCCTGAATTGGGGCGGGGGGGTGCAACAAGGGACTACCGGCGGGGTCTTGCTGGGAAAAAAAATTAAAAAGGGAAAGGGACGAACGAAAAAAAAAAAAATGGGGAGACCGGGTGTAAAATAAGGGTCAAGAAAGGTGTGAAAGTCAAAAATGCGCCAGGGAAAAACCGTCGTCAAAAAGTAAACGATGGGGGCTTCAAACTTTCAAAGAAGGGGACGGGAAAAAAGATTGGGGGTCTCACAAGTGGTTTAAAAAATTGGAAAAGCGCGGACAAAATGTTGGCACTAAAGGCACTTCAAGAAAAAGGCGGCATAAAAACGCGAAAAAAAAACAGCCAGCAACCTTAGGGGGGAGTGCAAGCCAAAGGAGTGTGGCATCAGTAAAAGCGGGAAAGCACGAACGAAGGCTTAAAACTTCTGCGGGGGGAAAAGGGGGGGGCATTGAAAAAAAAAAGGGGACTCAAAACTTACCAGACAATCCAAAAAGGGTAATTGAGCGAAGAACCCCGGGGCATCCAAGGTATTTTGAAACCTTGGGGAGGTGAGTCCGACAAAGTCGTTAGGCCCGAGGGGACTCCGTAGAAAAAAGAAAAAAAAAACAATGTGGAACTTCCACAGGTCCCATGGGGGAGAGGGAACAAACGAGGGGGCAGGAACGAAAGAATGGGTACTTTGTTGCGAAAAAAAGAGGGGGGTAGGGGAACCCACGAAAAAGCGATGACAGGTTAAGGGGTGAAAAAGTCCAGTCTATCCTAGAAGCAGAAAAAACAGAAAAAAAAAACCGAAACGAGGTAACCGAAAAACAAAGTCAAGTAAAAGGGCGAAAGCGCACAAGCGCGGGAAAAAAAACAACCGTAAAGGAACATCCTGAAAAGGCGAGGGAAAAACAGACACAGGTACACGGCCATAAACATACTACATTAAAGGATCACCAAAGGGGTTGGGCCAGAGGGGGGGCAAATTCACAGACAATGGTACAAGTAGTCGAAATTGTTCCGGGGGGATCTCTAAGAACCAGGGCAAAGGGGACGCGCAGGAATGGGCAGGGTCGGGGGGAAGGGAGCATTCTGTCGACAGCCGCAAAACAATGAGAGCCTCACCAGGAAGAGGGAAAGGGCGGGAAAAGCAGGCCGTCGGGGAGAAGACGCATCCTAAGGGACGTTTAAAAAACACAAACGCGGCGCACAAACAGGAAGTTCCCGGAAAATGTTTTTCTGAGGGGGGAAGGTTTTTGGGGCCCAAGGGGGCTAAAACAGTAAGCCAAAATCCACGGTTAAAAGCGGACAAAACGGAACCACCAGACTTGTCCAACACTTGCAAAATCTCAGTCGCACGAAAAACAAAAGTACGGGGGGTGACTGAAAGCGAGGGGGGCTATGGGAAGTTCTGTGGGGGGAAGATCTCCAGAAGGACCAAATCAAAATAAAAAAAAAACCAAAACTCAAAAAGTGCAGTAAACTTTGGAAACAAAGGTCACCGCTCAGAATCAACCTGTCGAATAAGCAGGGGTTTCCGGAAAGAAAAAAGGTGAAACGAGGGCTCGTGAGAGGGAAAAAAAAGCGGGGCCAAAATGCGGGGAAAGACGACAAGTGATGAAAAAAAAGACGTCAAGGGACGCGCGGGGCCAGTGATCGCGGGGTGTGGGGAGGCTAAAGAGAAGACTTCATCGAAGTGACGGGGCGGCGCAAACAAAAGCAAGGAAAGGGGAAATGAGGTGGGTAGCATGGGGCTTTCGATTTCCCCGTGGGAACAAGAAAAAGGAGAAAGGGGAACAATTCCACAAAATTCTCGGGATGGGGGCGGGGCAAGCAGCAATGGTAAAACTCCTCAAAGAAGGTATAGTCAGGGGCTTAGTGACATGGGGCTAGAAAAACACTGGTTCGAGGGGAAGACCAATGCCCGTAGAAGTGGAAAAGGGACCATTCGGTCCAAAAAGTGCGTTCCTGGCGAGGAAAACAAGACACCAAAAGAAGGGAGGAGGTGGGGGGGTAAAAACACGGGGTTGTCAGATAACAAGCCATAACCATCGATGGGTTGACGGTCTACTGAGAAAGTTATGGGGTCGTCACGTGATGCGTGTCTGGAAGGATTCCAGGGAAAAGGGAGAAGAAACGGCGGAAACCCATGGGTTGAGGGGGCAGGACCATCTAAGAGAGCAAACCAAAACTAATTGGAAAAGAAGGAAGGGTTGGGGAGAAATTAAAAAATGGGGGTTTAAGCCGCCAGTAAAAAAAAAGGGTTGGGGGAAAAAAAAAAAAAAAAACATGATGTCCAAAGCCTGCAGTGGAACGCTACTGTACCGAACGGGGCCAATCACTCGAACCACACCCCGGCACAGAACGGATAAAGGGGATTTGGGGTCAGAAAGGGCTCACATTAAAAGGGGAAGAATTCAAGGAGGGGTTCATGGGGCTGCACAGAGATCGATGTATCAGAACTTTCGGCACGGGTAAAAAAAAAAAAAAACCGTGGCGGAGAGGGGTAAATATTGTACCGTTGTTATTTTTTAGGGAAAGAGACGCAAAAAGTCAACGAACCGAATGCGGCTCGTCAGTGGTTCCTTGAAAACGAGATGAGCAGACCAAAGCAAAGGTCCAATTAGCAGAGGACAAGACTGAGGGACTGTCTCCCCAAAGGTGGCAGCCGAAAAAAAAATGATTCAAAAACCGACGGTATAATGACAACGAGATGGGCATAAAGCACAGAGGGCAGGGAGTGGGTGACGACGTTGCAAGGGGGGGAAATCGGTTGTTGGGATTGGAGGGTCCGGGAGGGTGACGGAAAAAAGAGACAAAAAAAAAACAAGCGCTCATAGCAAGAGATGGACAAAGAAAAAATCTGTGGGGGCTCGAGAACAGGGCAAAATGGTTTTGGAAACGGGGGGGGGGGGGGTCGCAGAAAAAGGACCGTGAAGCAAAAAAATTTTAAGACCCACTGGGGCAAAGCAGCCGAAAAATAACTGTAAAATAGGAAGCGGCAACATGCCGGGGGCAAAGAGGAAAAGAACGTAGTGCGGGGGGTCCAAAGTCCACGACAGGTAAATACGACACAAGATATGTGAAGCTTGCCCCCTCGCCCCAAACTCTCCGTTTGAAAGGGAAAGGATCGGGGGACGTGGGGACTAAAGCTCTCAGGAATTCAAGGCAAGCTGCTTGGCCGACGACGAAAGGGAAGCATTGAACGGGAAAACAACTAAAAAACTCTCACAGTTTTGGCTTTAATTTGAGCGGAGAAGGGGGCGGAACAGCGCAGGCCAATTTCGAGGGCAAAGGATGATTAAACTACGCTTGAGACCGAAAAAGAGACGGCGGGAAGGAAGCGGCAAAAGCTAGGGCAAGAGTGTCGGGTGAAAGGGGGATCGCCAAACCCACAAACTGTTGTTTGCAATGAGATCCGTACTCGGAGTTGGGCTAAAGGGGGAACAAAAAAAAAAAAAGGGGGGGGTAGATTTCGGCAGGAAAAAAAGCAAATAAAAAAAAGAGGAATGCAAAAAACCCCATCGGAAGAGGCAGCAGGGGGGTTTCAAAAGGAAGCGAGGGGGGCATTCAAGTCGGAAGACCGGAAGAAAAGCTTGAGGGGAAAACCTTGCAGGAGGAAAACAACAAAGCAAAACTGGGGTTAGCGAGGGATCCTAAAATGACATACTGGGGATCTGAAATTGAGCGCCAAAAAAAAGTGGGAAAAAAAAAAATCGTGGGGGGAAAACGGACGGAAAAAAAAGATGGGGTGGTGATCGGGGGGGGTCCAATTTAAAAAAAAAAAAGGGATTGGTAAACCAAGGTGGGAATCAAATTAAAGCACGCCAAAGAAAAATTGGGTAGATCACGTACAGGGAGTGTAGAATTGGGATAAGAAGACTGAAGCATCGGGTGAAGAATCAAACAGGGAGGAAACAACTATTCCTATGTGGCAAGAAGCAACTACATGGAGACTCGGCTCTGAATGGAAAATACGTGGGGTCGGTGGGGGAGAAGGGGAAAGGGGCATCGCACAGGGGAAAGAACCAAGTAACACGATTAAGTGGTCTCCAAAGCAGGGCTGGCGGTGGTAAAGGGGTAAATCAAAGGGGCACTAAATCACGGGGGGGGAAATTGCTCTTCAGACCAAAACCATCCCGAAGGGAAAGCCAGGGGGGGCAAAAGGAAAAGAACATTCTTGAAACCCAAAAAGGGAAGAAAGAAAAAAAAAAAAAAAAACAGCTTTGGGGGAAACCAAAACAAACCGAATTAAATGCGGGAAAGGTGGGGCCAACCTAACGAGTAGGGAAGGATTTTTCAACTGGAAAAAGAGTCAAAAAGAATGGAAAACGGAAAGTCGCCCTGACAGGTTAGAACCAGGCAAAAGAGAACTGGAACGAGAAGGAAGCCAAGCGAATTTGAAATTACGCCAAGGCCTAGAACCGAGGGGGGGGAATAAAAAAGTGTTCCAAAACAATTTCCAGACGGAGTGCTACTAAAGGGAATTGCGCTGGGGAGAAACCGGGGTAAAGAAGGACGTAATTACATTTTATGAAAAGCAAAAAAAGGATCGAACCAGGGAGGAAAGGCAAGAGTCCAACGGAAAAAACGAGACTTCATCGAGGCGAGGAAAACGCGAAGAAAAAGGAAAAACCACTATGAGACAGCCTTGGGGGGGGAATCTTGGGCCGTGGGGGGGAGAGGGTAAACCTTCACTGGGGGGGGACAGGTAAAAAAAAAAAAAAAGCTACAGTAAAGAAAAAAGTGTCGAAAGTACGACTCTGTCGAGTACAAAAAAAAGAACAACACATAAAAAAAGGTGAAAATCGTCGCGAGAGGCTCGGGGCCAAGACGGTTGTGTAGATCCCTTCCGGTTCTCACGCAGACAAACACGGCAAAGAAAAACGCAACCAATTCTTAAATTGCTCATCGTGGGGGAAAGGGGGAGGTGTTCAAAAAGTGGACACCGAAAGAGCCTCGAAAAAGGAGAGCGGGGAACGCACTTTCAAGGGAGGGTCCGAAACATCACCTTGCCCACCAAGGGGGACTCAGGTCAATCAATGAAGCATAGCAAGCTGGAGGAAAGTCTCAAAAAAGCTTTTGGCCAAGAAAGAACACAGAAGAAAAACGATAGAAAACGGCGGAAGGGGTCATAGGTAAGGCAAATGTCAGCCTCGCAAGGGGGGACTTAGGAGAAGCATGACCAGAGAGGCTGTATAAAAGAACGTAAAAGGCGGGGACGTTGAGAAGGGCAAGGTTCCATGGGGGGTTTAGAAAGAAAAAAAAAATCATCATGAAAGGGAAAAAGGAGAACTCTATTCGGGGCACGACTACAGGTCATTGGAAAAATATAAAAGGTTGAGAAAAAAAAAGGAAGAATTTTTTGTGTGGTCACCACCGGGGAAAAAAAGGGGACAGGGGAAATAGGAGTTCGAAGAGTTGTTTACTGGACAAAAGGGGGGGGAGCCAAGGGGTCCCGAACTTAGGGTGGGGGAAGCGAGGTGCAAGTTAAAAGAAACGCCCCAGGGAGGGGGGGGTAGGAGAACGGTTGCATCGGAAAAGGGGGTCAGGTTGGGGTTTGTACACCAAAGGCGATTGACCGTGGCGCAAAGAAAAAAACGAATCTGGAAAAGAGTCGCCGAGCTCCCCGGGTATGAATGCCCAAACTAATCGAGGAGGATTGGGATTAAGCAGGGAAGGCGGGAGGATCAAGAAAAGAGACGACCGGTCTGATAAAAAGAACCCCCTTGAGCTCTTATTTGTACTTTTCCAGAAAAAAAATTCTTTTGGGTCTGGGGGGGCAAAACTCAGTAAAATTAAGAAATGAATGAGAAAAAAAGTTGGGGCTTGTTGGGACACAGTTGAAAAAAACCTCCTCACTGTCAACCTCAGAACGTAAAAAAAGATTTACTAATGGGAGCGCGAAAAATGGGGTGTCCGAAGAAGATTGGAAACCGTACTTGGGGGGGGGGAAAGGGAGAAACCAAAGGAGGGGGGAAAAAGGAAAAAACATTTGGGGCTCAAGGAAGAAAAACATCAAAATGATTGTGGGGGGTCAATGACACCCCGAAAAAGGTGTGGGAATGCAAGAGGAGGGAGGCGAAAACATCCTTGTGCAGAGGTCGGGGGATGGTTCCTGGAAAAACAAAGTTTAGTGTGGTGGGCCCACCGAATCTATAAAGTTCCTTTGGGAGAGGGGGAACACGGAGGGTAAACTACGAACCAGTAAAGAAAAAACACCGAACAGTACACGCAAAAAGAAGATGCAATGCAGAAAGCGAAGAGAAAGCTCGGGGCTCTGAACCAATCAGTATCGCAGGGTCCGAAAGAGTTTGGAACTCCGGAAGACCGGAAACAAACTAAAATGAATCCTAAAACAACACAAAGTGAGCGGTAGTTGGGGGGGGGGGGCCAAAGAGGTACAATGTAACAAGGTGAGTCAGGGGTCCAGTGACTTTTTGAGAAGGACCCAACCCAAAACAAAAAAAAACGTGCGTGGGGAAAAAGTGGGGAATTGACGACGCAGAGGCCTGTTAATGGACGCGGGAAATATCTTCCGTTCAAAACCAAAGAGTTAAGGCCGAGGGAAAGAGGGGGGGGTAGGTTAGGGAGGGAGGGTGTCGCAGAGTAGGGCAGACCGTAAATGGGATAACGGCAAAACAGCAAATCGACCGCAAAGGGAAACATGGGCGCAGGGTTATTTGTTTCGGAAAAGAAAAGGGGACAACTAAAAATTCTGGGGAAACTGGGGGAACCGCCACGTTTGCCTGGACTACAAAGAAAAGTACGTAAGGTTGGGAGGGCATACCGGATATGAAGAATATGTCTGTAGCTTTACGTTCAACTCCCTACATACTCTACTAAGGGGGGAAGGTGGGAAAGGAAAGCGGAAGTCCAAGACAATATTTGAACCTAAAAAAGGGGGGAAACGCCGAGTAACGCAAAACATAGTTACATAACCTGATACAACTAGCAAACTGGGGGGGGTTTCGGAAAGGGGTTTCGAAGGAAGTCTGAAGTCTACACAGGGCGGGGACCTCGGGGGGGCCGACAGGCTAAAGAGAGCGGGGGGCAAAACGGGGGGGAAAAAAAAAGGCCTCTGTCAGTTTCTGGCATCATAAAGGATCTCTCAAAAACGGGGAAGGAGCCTCCAAAGATTCGGTGTAGAGGACATGGGCGAAACGTTGTCCCCCTGTCGCTACAAGAAAAAAGCAAATAGGGGGACAATAGAAGTCAAGGGGGCAGTCAGAAACCTCGAACTAGATTATGCGGAAAAAGAGTAAACGGGGGGGAAATCAAAAAACTAAAAAATGGGGTACCGACCCGACACATGGCCCGAAATTCGGAGCGGAGAAATGAAGGAAACAAGTAGGTGACAAGTCTGATCAACCCAAAGAAAAAGAGGTAGTTTTTGCGCCAGGGGGGTCTACATTTGACCCACGGGGGGAAGTAAGCAAAAGCCCAAGATTTTTGGAAAAAAAAGGTTCGGGGAAAAAAATTCCCTGGCAGAAGGAGTTGGGGGAGGTCCCACTGGGAAACCTAATTTCTGGAA
>Ga0179593_1646713_pt1 | contig 13751 bp, 12 predicted proteins | sample CZODoug2_1_08_16_FD_185931 | JGI IMG/M metagenome (GOLD analysis project Ga0179593, IMG submission 185931) | Vadose zone soil fungal communities from Angelo Coast Range Reserve, California, USA - CZODoug2_1_08_16fungal (PacBio error correction) | ecosystem: Environmental > Terrestrial > Soil >...
AATAGATTTTCGAATGGGCGGATCGCCCGCTCGTGTGCATATCTACCCCAACAGTCGGCGCGTACAATCACCAGAAGGGCTGACCGGGGCTCGGGATTAAGCCTGTTCAAACGAGCGGTCGGGGATTCATACTCTTAGAGGAATTCAGGGTTGCCTTGTTCGTGATGGAAAACCTGTCCAGTAAGGCTCTAGGAATATCTGAAATGCGAAAAATGTTGGAAATACGACTAGATTAAAAGATCCCTTAGCAGCGTAGCGATCGTTCTCAAGGAGGTCAAAAGCGAGGGTGCTCTGTGCACGGTAAAGGTCCGACAGAACAGGGACTATGTATGCTCAAGGGGCCGGGCGAGGTGATGCACAGTGAAGGGAGACAAGGTCCGATCATTCTCGAGGGGAGGCGGTCATCAACCGGCAAAGAACAACCTGGAAAAGAAAGCCGCGAAGGTTGACGGAGAGAGTTGAGCTCAAAAAGCTCGGTCCAGCCCCAGCTGGAGAAGCGACCGCTCAGAGAAGGGGAGATCAGCGAGTGGAGACGCTGACGTGGAGACAAAAAAAAAAATCGAGAGGTTGCACAAGGGTGTTTCCGTCAGAAGGAAAGGCCTCGGCGAAGAACTTGTCCTCAGTCTGAAAATAAAGAGCAAACTTTCACAAGAAAAAGAAGAGGTCATACACATCCGGGTCCAAACGGGCGCTAATGGGACAATTTCCGACCGAGAATCTAAGCACGCGGAATGGTTGAGAGGAAAGACGTCTTTCTCCTAACTCCTAACCGAGAGCCGCAGGGGGGAAAAAGGCACGGATTTCTCACTAGACTATTCTAATGAATGAGGTCGGTGACGTCCGGAACAATCGGGAGCGCGGTGTAGGAGAATCCGATCTCAGGAGAAAAGTGTGTGTCGATAACAGCTCTCCCTGCGCAAGCAGAATCTTACACAGCCGACTTTAGATCCGGGAAAGGCGCTCCCGAGGGGCTCGTACGCGCATTCATGATAATGGGGGGGAAAAGATCGGAAAAATTGGGTCAATCTAGCGAATAGCCCTGGGGTGAGAAAGCGACAAACCGACGTGAGCGGGGGTTGGAGGCGAGATCGAATCGAAAGGGAAAATACGCAGCGGCCGAGGGCCTAGATTCGAGGGCCGTTTGCTAAAAAGAGAACACTGCGAGAAAGAGCGGCGGTTTCAGAAGGGGGAACGGGTAAAAGAAAAGGCGGGCCAGGATTCGATCTTGACGCGGGGTCCCCACACATTCGAAGTTCGGTGGAGCCTTAAAAAAGAAACCTCCCCGGAGGGGGACGGAAACACGGAAGAATAACGGACATCACACATTTCCGTCTCCCTAGGGATAGGGGGGGGGGCGAAGAGGCAGTCCTCGAGTGAGTCGCGGGACCGAGGAGGAGAGGCGCCTCTCTAAAAGGCAGTGGGGGAGGGGGAAGACTCAGACAAAAACAAAACAACGGGGGGGGGGGGGAAAAGAAGATTCTCAATAACACAGTAATGAAAATAGCGGTCATCGTCCTCTCTAGCAGTTTCCGGCTTGCTAAAAGAGAGAGAACAAAAAAGCTGTTAACCTCTAGAGAGAGAAATCTCGATAATCTCTGTTCTAGGGAAAGAGTATGAGGGGGGAACGATCCGGTTACCGGGGGGGAGAGCTTTGGACAGCACGAGCACTTGGAGATTGTGACCATAAGACTCGGAAGGGGGAAAAAAATATCGGGAACTCATCTTTCTGCGAAATCCTCAATAAAGTTCCCTCGGGAGGAGCGATAAGCGTCTCAACTCTTGGGAGGCGTGTGTAGCAAAAACATTCATGAGCTCTTAAAATATTCAGCGGTTCTTACTAAAAGGAGTCACGATGATTCGGTCACGGAAAAAAAGAGAAAGTCGGTGATTTTAAAGGGGGGCTACCGGGGGAAGGGAAAGCAGGCCCGAACAACGTTAATCTCTAAGGCCCCGACCGGAGAGGAAAAAGCTCGTAAATTCCGTAGCTCCTGAGGAGGCGGAAGAATAGGTAGGGGGTGAAGGGGAGATCTTCGGCTCGCTCCAGAACGGCCGGAAAGGGAGATCAAAACCGAGCCCCTATTCGCCATCAAAACCTAGAGGCGAGGCGCTGGCCCTACACACACAAAAGGGCGAAGAAGAGGGGGGGCGTTACCTAGGGCAGGGGAAGAAAAAACTCAGGCGTCTTGGTAAGAAAACTGTGAAGCCGCGCATTACTGGAAAAGAGAGTCGAGAACGGAGGGAAGCATGGGCAACACAGAGGAGAGGGAGGAAACTATAAAAAAAAAATCTTTGAGGTTTAGTGCTCGTGAGGTACTTCCGCAAAAAGAAGGAGTTAAAAAGCTCTATCCGACAAAGAATAAACACAATCGGACACTGCCAATTCGAGATCAAAGCGCGGTACGCGCGCAAAAGATCGAAAAGAGCTGAGAGGACTGAATCGGCAGAGAAAGCTGTTTGGAGGAAAAGAAGACGAGAAGTGGGGCAAAACCTCAAAAGACGCGGCCCACACCTTCTACGGAAGCCCGGGGGTGGGGTGGGGGCGCCTGGGGACTCCCCACGCGAATAGGGAAATGCTTCACCAACCGAAAGCATGACCATCCAGGTCTCCTAATTTTCAGGGCGTGCCGCGGCCAAGAGCAGTATACAGACCTCGTCACGAAATAGAACGGGCTGATCAAGGAGGACAGGAAGGATCGTACCGAATAGAGTGTTCCGGACGAAAACAGTACTCAAGGTCGGTTCTAATCTTGAAGAAATTCTAAATCAGAAACAGACGCGCGGAGAAAGAAACTAGAATTCTACTGTGTGGTCACTAGGGGGACGCGATCACCTTCAAGAAGAAGAAGGGTCTTCTAAAGAAAGGATCCTTAAACCTTAGTAGTCCCGCAACAATCTTTTAATCGCCTCTTCTAGAGTCCCTTTGGCGAGAGGATCGTTCGGCCTGGAAGGGGCGGTGGTACCCCGTCTAGGACGGAAAATGAAAAGTCGCCAAAGGAGCCGCACACACAAACAAAAAGTTCGTAGGAGGAGATGTGTAACGAGGGTTTCGGAGACCCAGCGAAAAGTAAAATCTACAACGAGGAGGAGGATGTACAAAGTCCGTACTACTATAATCACTGAAAAATTGGGGGGTTCGCGGGTCAAAAAAGGAGGAGGTTCCGGAACGAGGGGATCAACCTCTCTTACTGGGGCTCGTACACGTCATGGGAGGGGGGGAATGAACGTAGGCGCGAGCTGCTGACGTGCGACGCTCGAAAGAGTGGAAGAAATGAAGATCTCAGGAAAGGCCCGTCTTCGCAAGAGAGCAAGCTGTTCCGAAGTCTTTTAGCGGAGGGGGGGGGGGGGAGGAGGCGGTAAAAGGGTAGAAGGTGAAATAGGGTTCGCGGTCGAGAAACATGATAACTAGGGGGGAAGATGACTATTCATCGGGGGGGGGGGGGGGGGGGAGGATAACAGCAGAAAAAAGGCGGAAAAACGAGGAGACTTTGAAGCGGGAGTAAAGAGGGCCTACTTAACACTTGACTCGGTCCTCCCAACCATCTCGAAAAAAGGAGAGGTAACCGCTCGGGCTCGACTATCTTGGAATAAGAATTCGCGGAAAGGAACGGTCGTTCTTGGGAGTTCTATGTAGGGGGCGCGGGAGGGCCGAGTAACTCACTGGCATTCAGTGCGCGTTAAGTCCTCACGTCGAAACTGGAAACCCGGCACACCGATCGTGGCAAAAAGCATCAAAAAATGGGATCTCGAAGGGGATCAGAGGGGGGCAACCCCGCCTCGCGACGCATTCCTTTAGCATTAGTTACGAGGGGAAGCACGTGAAAAATGGACCGAAAGGAAAATGAAGAGAAAGGGCCAAACTCAGCGTCACGCTAAAAACATTATTTCTGGGGTGAGAAGGGGGAGGGGACGAAAAAAAGGAACTCAAGCCAAAGGTGTATGGCGCATCGGAGGAGAGGAAAATCTGTGTGTTACGACGCGCCCGCGGAAAGAGAGTACCTCGAAGTCGAGACTACAGACGTTGAAGGGATCAAAGGGAAGCGCTCGCCGCAAACAGCGTAACGGCATCAAGGGTCGTGTCCATCATCGGGAAAACAGAAAAAACGCGGAGCGGACTAAAGGGAGAAAAAGAGAAAAGTGACTATGCCCACCGGGGGGGGAAGGGAGATTGTTCGTGGCCCACTGTGGGGGGGGAGTCTCTCCCGGCGGAAGAAAAAAACTCCGTTGCCGGGGGGGAAGCGTTCGAGAATGCAAAAAGTGTCAAACTCCTCGAAACAAGAGGCAGGCACTTCCGGGGGGACTTCGGCGGCGAACGAGAGGGGAATATAGAGGGTGCTAAATCGGTCAAACAAATCTACGTGCTGTAAAAAAACAGGCTCGCCAAAAAAACGTCACTTTTACAATCGTAGAAAAAAGCCCAACGCAATAACATCTAAGGCTTGAGGAGGGGAACTAGAAGGAAGGGTATAAGGTTTTAGTCGCACCATGGTCTATACCTGATGCTAACGAGGATGTCTCGTGATTAGAAGACGAACTCGTAGTCAAAGGGGTAGGGGGAGTACGACCTCTCACCAACCTTAAAATGATGATGGAAAATATGAGGGAAAAAATTACGCAAAAAAAAAAGGAAATTAAGAGGCTCGCGAGGCTCGTAAACCTGACATCGCGAGGAAGAGGGAATTAAATAGGAAGAAAAATGTCCTGTGTGTATTGTTCTCTGGGTCGAGAAAATAGGCAAGACGGAAGCAGAAGGAAAGGGGCGGTCACTCTTCTGGGACGAGGGGGGATAAGGAAGAGTGGGGGATAGAAATGCCGCGCACGAGCAAAAAAAAGGGGGGGGGGGGGGGTGGGTGAAAAAAACCGATAAGATCTGGAAAGCTTTCCGCAGATCGGAATCCGAAGATGAACCAGAAGAAGGGCATAACTCTTCGTATGAAGGACGGTGCTTTGTGGCCCCCCCAAAAAAGGAATTCTGAGAGCGGCACGTCAATCTTGAAAGAAGCTTTACGGGAAAAGGCAGGGGGTCCTAAAACGACTAGAACTGAAACGTGACGCCCCATCGCTCAAACCGTCGGTCGCACGTGCAAGGCACAGGGGGGGGGCTCGTGACAAGGGCGCGATAAATTCAATAAGCCTTATGCCCTTCTAGGGCATAAGAAGAGTAAAAATCGAACTGAGGAGAGGAAAGGCCTGTAGACTGTTAAATAAGATTTAAAGAGGATATTAGAGAATCGTTCCAGAGTGCTCTCCAGGCGAAAGGAAAAAGGACAAAACTATTCCCCTTGGGGGAAAAAAAGAAACCTCTTTCGAGGTCCGATCGGGAAGTCTCCGGGAACCGGCAAATTGACTTTGAAGAGAAGCTAAGAGGGACCAAGTAACCTACAGGCAAGAAAGAGAAAACTGATACGTTGAGCGTTCTAGTCCTCGGGAAAAGAATTCACTTCTTTCTAGAGGTACAGGTATCGAAGTAAGAGTCTTGCTACAGAGGAAGGGGGGTTCTTTTTCAATGCGCAGTGGGGAAGGAGAAGGCAGTAAACGACGCTCCTATCGACTGGGAAACATCTCAAGTGACCTTATGGAAGGCGACCTCAAACTGGAAGGAATGGACGGAAAAGATCCGGGGAAAAAAGCGTGGATTCGAATCTTGGGAGCGATGTGGGTTCTGGGAAAGGAGCAGGGGAAGGTCCTAAATGAAATAGAAGAAACAAATCAAGGGAAAGCTATTCCAGGGGGGTGGTTCCTTTAGACTACAATCAGGAATCGTTAAGAAAAGGGAATTCCTTGAAAGGGGGGCACGCCGGGAGGCCCTCGGAACTTTGTCTAATCATCAGGCTCGTACAAGAAAAGAGTGCAGTACATAAAAAAAAAAGCACGCGGTCTAATCGTCGGGAGGATTTTCAGTCTGAAAAAAAAGAAAAAAAGGGAGTCTCCCTTCCGCGTCAGGGAAGGGAAGGGGTAATGGGGGAAAGGGGAAAAAAAGATGCCGTTTAAAAAGGCCACCCGAAAACTACGAGAGGAGAAACTCGAAAGGCTCATGCAACGCGAAAAAACGTTAACGGCGAAGGACTTGGCAAAAAAAGGGAAATACCCGCAGCCGGACTTGAACAGCGAGGAGAGGAAAAAAAACAGGAAGGAAGAAGAAAAAACACAAACTTGGGGATTGAGCTCTCTCTTTCGGAGGGGAGGGGGGGCCTCCCGAGAGTCGTAGGTGGCCAAAAGGAACACAGAGGGTCAACGCGCTCCACGGAAGACGTCATAGGAACTGGCCAGCGTTGTTAAAGTGGTCGACCTGGTTTCAGCGGCGGTCTAGGAGGGGTCTGCACCTCTCGGGGGGGATGGGGGAATGAGGTGGGGGAGAGGCACGTGCAATTTATACGACAGGAGTCGTCGAGAAAGAGAGCGTACGCAGATGTGACCAACTTAGCTCACTCGAGAGAGCCCAGGATGCAGCTTCATTCGAAAAAGGGACATGGGTTCCGTCACAGAAGGGGGGTAAAGACATTACTACCCGGAGAATTCTTTTCTCGAGGCAGGGAGAGGTGGATTTGAAAAAGGAGGAGAAGGTGGAGGGGTGAGGAAGATGGGGTGGCTATGGGGTTGAAATGGCGAGGGAAAGATACTATTTAGCAAGGGTTGGGGTGAGGCTTCAACCACTTAAGGAACAAACTCTAGAACTGAACGCGTGGCTTTTTAGAGGAGAGCGTAGAAAGGGGGCACGGCCCCCTGAAGATGGGTGCCCACCAACTTTGGGCGGCGCAGTCGAGAAACCGAGCATCTAAAAAGTCTTAGAAAAAAGGCGCAGTAGAAAGGGAAAAAGGACGTTCTCGAAGGAGGGGGAGAATTGGTGTGCTCTTCTGAATCACAGGAAAAGCGGTCGACGCTGAAGGGAAGGGGGAAGGATCCCAGCAAAAGTGAAACCAAAACGGTAGTGGAACTCGTTTATTCCGAGGGGGTCCGGATACAGGGGATTACGGTCCGCTAAAGGAACCGTGACGGAAGGGTAAAAATTAAGCCGACGTGCGCAAAAAATACTCACGAAGCTCGGAGCCTGAAAGTAAGCGTAAGAAAAAGACACGACCCTGCCTTATGGGAGGGGGGGGAGAGGAACAGGAACCCCGCGCAGCAGCGGTGTGTGGGACACTCCGAGGGGAGAGAAAGTGTTTTTTCGAAGGGGAGAATCTCCCACTTCTGGACAGCTAGGGGAAGAAAGAGATATACCGTATTGAACTCACGGACTCCTGGAGTCATACTCCTGGGACCGATCTACTAAGGGACCTGTAAGTTAAAAAAGAAGGGCCCTTGTCCATCATCCAGCGGAGCTTTATCGAGGCAGTAAGCCCTCGCCCGGGGAGAATTGCTACGACATCGGGGGGGAGTGAGTTGTTTCGTGAAAGATCGAGTTATCTCTGCGTGAGGAAGCCAACTTGCGGTTCGGGTGGAAAGGGACTGAGAGTTGGGGGGTCCACGACCACGCGTAGAGACAAAAAAGAGGCTGCCAGACGATGGGAAAGCGAGTCGGCTCGGAAAGAGGGGAGGGAAGGGTATATTCTAGAGGGGTGCAACAAAAAACTAAGGGGGGGGCGTTCTCTTGGAAAAATCGCCGGGGGAAAGATTTCACTTACTCTTGAAAGAGGGGGGGTAAGCAAGCCTTCCGGAAGGGCAACTCGACGGGGGGATCTCGAGGGAAAAGGAGATCACCTCGCTCAGGTCCTTCCTCGTGTCTCTCGGGGGCGGCCTATACCCTACTCGATGAAAAGGTTTTAGTGAGAAGTCTAACAACCACACTTACGGAGGGAAACTTATATATCAACAAGAAGGAAGAATGGTCGGTCTTCGCTCCGCAGAAAGTTCGTCCAGAGGACGCAGGAGGAGGGGGGGGGGAGCTAAATATCTAAAGGGGAAGGTATTAACCTGTCTACGAAGAGAGGGGGGGAGGGTCAATTGTTATCGGTCGCAACGAGGGAAGTCGTGCGTCGAAAAAGGACGAGCAAATGGGGTGCTGAACAGCTCGCCAGGAAAATCCGAAGGGAATGAACTCACTGTGCGCCTCCAAAAAAATTTCGTCAACGAGGAGGAGGAGCGCTTCTGAAGTCGGGGGTCGAGGTGGGGTAGGAAACACCCAAATTGAAGAACTGAAAAACGGACTCGGAAAGGGGGGTCACGTTAATCTGCACGCAGGGCGAGTAGAAGAGGGCTGGGGTCAAGCACCAAACGAGCCTTCGTGTTGCTACAATTCTCGCTGGGCTCTGGTACTCAAAGGAGGAAGAACGTAAGATCTCGATGATAAAAGTTCTGGAGTAACGGGAAAGAAAGTCGAGCCCCTGCCCAGTAAGAGCCCATCAGGGAAGCACGGTGTCTCTCGAGAGATCTCGTGATCAAGAAAAATGTCTCCGGGGAGGAGGGATAAAGAACAACAAAAGGACGAACCTCTTGATAGGGAAACAAAACCAGAGGGGGGGGATGGGCTATGGGAAATGAGGTTAAAATCCTATCAAAAAGAAGGCGTTTAAGAATAGTATCGGGGGAAGACTTAACCTAGGACAAAAAAAGGGAAGCGATCGTTCGTGGTAATGAGAAAGGAAGGCAAGAGGAAAATGACAAGAAGGGGATTCGTTCGGACCAGGGGGGAAACGAGCGAAATGCACCGTATCCGCCGAAAGAAGTAAAGGGTATGTATTGGGAATGCATTTATTAATTCTGAGAAATCCCGAGGAGATAGCGGCAAGACACGACCATGAGACCACAGGCCTTCTTAGGGGGATCAGCAAGAGTCTAAAGAAAATGAGAGCTCCAGAGGGGAGGGGGCGTCCTTTCTGAGAGAAAACGGCGGGGGGGTCTTACCTAGAGCAGGTTGCATCTGGTCAAAAGAAAAGCGCAACCCAGTCCCTCCATGGCTATCGGGGGGTGTTCGCCGGTAAACCACCTCTGAATCGAATAAAAGAATCGCAAGAAGAAATCCGGGAATCCTCATACCAGTCCCCGAAGCAGGAAAGGAAGGGTGTCCCGGCATCCTTAGAGTAGAAGATCTTTTGCCGACGAAATGGGGGGCGAGAACAGCCCCGGAGAGGGGAGGAAGGTCTATCATTCGGAGGGAGAAGAAGAGCTTCGTCTGTCTCGGAGAAAAAACTGAACTCCTTCCTCTCTCCTCCTTTCCATTTCAAGAAGAAGGCCGTTGACACAATAAAACTCTGAAAGAGTCAGAGGTGCTTATCGCCTCGAAGTAAAAAGGGTATCATTCAACGCCGACAAACCAGGAAGCCTCGACTCATATTACTTTCAGGCAGAGGACTTATGTGATATATCACACAGAATCAAGGGCTAGCGGAAAAAGAAGAATGCAAATCTCTCTCAAAACAACACAAAGAAGGGGAAGGGAAAATGTGCCATTGGGGGTCTTCGTAGAGCAGAGGATGTTCTCATAGGGAGGACAACGCTTTCAAGTATCGCGCAGCCACGTCTAAGAGAATCGTCTTACTGGAGGAGGAAGAAAAGGGTCCGGATTCGGCTTGGGCGGAAGAAGCCTCTCTGAGACTGGAATTGTGGCTAGTCACTCGGTAGAGACCATTTCCTGACGGAGGATAGTCGACTTTCTACTCGCGAATGGGAAAACTGCTGAAAGAAAAAAGGTCTCCCGCGTGCAAAAGGAAACGGCAGGGGTCCAGGAAAGGGTCAAAATCTTGTACAGCAGGAGGTCAAGACAGGGAGAGTAGTCTCGGGGAGGGGGTAAACTATTAAAACCCTATGAGGGAGGGAGACGAAAAGGAGAACTCAGTGGGGGGCGGTCACAATGCAAACGTCTTCTCAGAATAAAAGGGCGCGTCTGTTAGCAAGAAGTGCACTTCTCGAGGAGCCCACACCAGCTTCCGCGCGCGCGATAACCGACTCCCGACTCATGCGAGAGTGAGGGCAAAGAAGAAAAAGCACGTTCGACAAAACCGCCCTCTAATAAGGTGGAAAAGAGGGGAATTTGCTTCGGAGGAAGATTCGACCGCTTGGAAGGACGCGTGTCCGGAATAGACGAACTTGCAAAACAACCACCGACTATATTTCGCCCCGGATCCTCCTTTAGACCGGTTAAAAGAGGAAAGGGACTGGAGTGCCGCGGCGAGCCAAACTCAGGAACACGAACAGGCTGAAAGGTACGTCAAGCTAGGGAAAGGCGAACAATTCATGATGTCGGGGGGGGAGGAAAGAAGGAAAAGGCGGGCCTCTAACAGCGTGGTCGGAAGAAGAGGGGCTCGAACTCCGGGGGTGTTCTAGGCGAACGCGACCCGGCGCCAAAAATGAGTGGGGGACTCTATATCAGATCTAAGGAAAAAGCTCTTCTTTTACGACTTTATCACCGGGCAGGCGCAGAAAGAAGAAAAAGCGGTGACTAGGTATAGACGGTTCCCCTCATCTAGAGAACGCGCGATGTATATCGCGAGGAGGGAAGGAAAACGGCACGTGCGACGAAAAAAAAGAGCTTGGGACCGCTCAAAGGAGGATGTCTACCCGAGGGAGTACCGCAACTGCCGGGGCTTGCCGGTTAAAAAAAGAGGAGAGGGAATCGTGTTGTACTACAAGCGAAAAAAAAGAAAAACTCAGGACAGAAATACGAGTTCATCGGGGGGAAATGCCTAACTCTGCGGAAAAGAAAAAGCAGAAAGAGGGCTCATCTTGGGACAAAAAAAAAAACGTCTAGGTCGTGCGCGTAACCGGGAGAGAAGAGGGCCAATCTGTTAAAACTAGGACCCTAACATCAGCAGGCCGGCAACAAAGTCGAAGCGATAATCAAATCGAGCTCGACAGCGCTCCGGAGAGGGACGGAAAAAAAAATTAAGTCTTTGGGGTCGGGATTCGCAACCAAACAAGAGGGGGGGGGGGGTAGGTAGTTCAATAACCGAACAAGCATGGAATCGCGCAAGTTCAGAGAAGAAGAGAAAGGAAGTTCTCCAGCTACTCGGAGAGAAAGGGGGATAGAGACAGACATAACTAAAAAAACGGCCGCTTATGTTCTTCGGAAGAAAAGGCGGCGACCCGGGGGTACCGTTAAGAGGCTCGGAGACTGCCCGAGGAAGAGAAGTATGTTTGTTTCGAAATATGAACTGGGCTCAAGTTCTCGCATCCGAAAACCTCAGGGAGAAATGAAGCGGCTTCGGAGAGAAGCGGGGTTGTAAGTACCAAACGGTTCTACGAAGCATCTGAAAGAGGCATGGCTGCGACTGCACGAAGGTAGAGAAACTGAGCGGGAAACGCCCCAAGCGAGAAGGAGGGGGGGGGTGTGGTTACTATCCGGGAAAAAAGGGCAGTGACGCAGCCGCTAGAAAAACGGGATATCTGTCCCCTAAGTGCTCTACGAAGTAAAGAAAAAGAGAAGGCAAACCCGAAATCCGGAAATCAGAGGGGGGTCCTCGATACTGAAAAAAAAAAACTCAGCGCCGGACGGGGGAGGGAGGTCGTTTCGGGAAACAACTAGGCGATCAAAGCGGGTCCCATACAAGGGAGCGTGGAGATGCCCGAGGGGTCCGGCGACAGGAAATAAAAACACAATTGCGTTGGACGAGGAATAAGGGGAGCACCTAGGAAGGCCGCTAGTCTTCTGGGCTTTTGACGAGCATGCCACGAAAGGGGACGCAGCACGTCGGAAAAGAGGGAAAAAAGGGGGGAGCAGAGCAAGTTCAAACCTGATATCAGCGCTCGAATAGTTGGGACAAGTTGGAGCGGGGATGCAGAAGCGGGTCCCCTCGTAGGGACTAGAGAAAAAAAGAGACAACGACCTTAGTCTTAACGAGGGGAAAGCGGCGAAAGAAGGAGTCGCGCAGGAAGAAGAGAGGAAGAGAGGAGTCGGTAAGTCTGCGCCGGATGGAGGGGATAGCAGTGTGCCTCGAGGAGGAAAAACGAAGCCAGCCGAAGTCTGATGGCATCAGGTTGGGGAGAAAGAATCAACCAATCGGAGGGAGCGGGGAAACGCGAAATAAAACCGAGCTCCCTCTGACTGCGAGCCAAAAGGGAAACATCGAAAGGAGACGTACAGATCGTGCCGAGGAAAAAGCGAAATTATGCACTTAGAGGGCAATAGTCGAAGATTAAAAGCATCTTCGGAAACATCAGGAGAGAGTCACATTCCAAAGTCCTCGAAGTCAGGGTCTTTCCATGTCAAGCAATAAATGCAAAACGGGCCTTCCCCGCCTCGGAGGGGTAAAGAAAGAGCAAAATGACCTTCTTACCAACTTCGCAAACCTGTGTCAGCCCTAAAGTGGCGGCGCGCCGCTGAAGAAGAAGGTGAGTATATTAGAACACTCAGGAGGAGGGAAAGGGACGACCAGGATAAAAAAAAAAAAAAAAAAAAAAAAAACGATCTCAACAACAACAGATTAAAAAGAGAGATGAAGGAGGGGTTTAAGCGAAGAACGGGTTCTCATATCGAAAGGAGACGCGGACACTAACTCTCCTAGAGGGACCAGCGGGGGAGCGGTGGACATGGAAAACAGTGGCAGGAAGGGGGGTCAGAGCAACTCAGCAGGAATGGAGGGATCGTCCTGCAGGGTATCTAGGACAGGACAGGGAAGGAGGGTGCTGGGTCTTTCGACGCTCGCGGGGGACTAAGGATAGAGAGAACATCCGGAAAAGCAAAAAAGAAGCTTAAGTCTCGGGGACGGAACGTGGCACTATACTTGTAAAAAGAAGATTTTCTATTCGTGTCTATGCATTCTATGGGGTCAACTGCTTCTGAAGTCGAGGGACCCGATCACGGATAGAAAAGGTTTTAGGTCAAGCTAAGCGAAACTTATGGAGCACTGGTGAAAAAGAAAATGGCACGGCAAAATGTACATCCCAACAAAACCTAGACTCTACTAAGCCTATCTCAGCTGGGAATATTGTGACTCAGCGATTATTGAGAAAGGGTAATAGGGAGTATGGGCGTCTCGTAGCGAGGTACTAACTAATATCCGCGGGGGGCGCAAAATCCAGGAGAAGAACGAAATGCCACCAAACAAACAAGATCAGATGTCTCCCCGCTAAAACGGTGTAAGGCTAGAAGGCACCGGGGGGAAAATCAGGGGGGACGTGCGTCTTCATTGGAAGTAAGGGATGGAGGATGAACCCTACGACCGCAATCGCGGCCGGCAGAGGTCAGCGTCACGCGGAGAGGCGAAAAAGATTTCTGGGGGAAGAAGCCTGTGACAGTCCGCCGCGGTGGACCGAAGGCTTGGGGGTTGCATCTGAGAGCCCGGAGGCAAGCGTCGGTATCTCTCCTATGAGAGAGGACTAATGGGCTGTTCCTAAGGGAAAAAAAATCGCAGGGCGAGCGGAAGCCGCGAGAGAAGAGCAGGAATGGCGGTGGCAGCATCGTCCCGCGCATTTATCGGAGGATGAAGAGTTCAAGTGAGAGGGGGGACATCACCAAGGGTATATGGGGGGGCGGCACCCTCATAAAGGTATCGAGACCAGGGGGGGGTACACAATAGGCAGCTTAAGATTGGCCGCGATTCGGAAGGAAGGGTGTAAAACGACACCAAGACGAAAAGCACGCTGCACTCACGAGTCATCTACGGGCGCGAACGGTAGGAAGCGAGACTTGGACTCGCGTCACAAAACCAAATCTACGTGCTAGTGCAACCGGGAGAGCCGCCACATGTCACGCGTCGGGCGAAGGGAGTGACCGCCTAACAGCAGCCATGATTCATGAAAGAAGCTAGAAGATTTCTTTCAGAAAATCACCTCGGCAGAGTCAGCTGTCGCGAGGCATATCAGTCATGGGTTCGGGGGGG
>Ga0179593_1332347_pt1 | contig 13750 bp, 12 predicted proteins | sample CZODoug2_1_08_16_FD_185931 | JGI IMG/M metagenome (GOLD analysis project Ga0179593, IMG submission 185931) | Vadose zone soil fungal communities from Angelo Coast Range Reserve, California, USA - CZODoug2_1_08_16fungal (PacBio error correction) | ecosystem: Environmental > Terrestrial > Soil >...
GGCACCAAAAAAGGAGAAAGGACGCAAAAAAACGTCGGAAGATCCAAAAGCTTGAAAGCTCTATCGCTCTCTGTGGTCTCAAGGACCGCTCGTGGCATGGGAAAAAGGAGAGCAAACGGGAGCGTACTACCTCAGAAGAAGCTCGTACTACAAAGGGGCTATGACCACTAAGCAAAGGTTGATGATTGCGAGCCCTCCCACGCGGGTGGTGGGGGCTCGCGGCAATTGCGTGGGGAATCCAATGAGGGAAAGGCAAAACGCCGTATCTACTCCAGGTTAACAGGGGGGGATGCGGGGGGAAGGGAAGAAATCTGAGGAAAAGGGGAAAGGTGAAATTGAATTTCCTCTCATATTTGCTTTTACTTGGGACGACGCCACTATCTTGAAAGGCAAGTAAGGGGAAAAAAGGAACTATAGGTCAATTCCAGATGAACAGACCGGTGGGGGAGGGGGGGGACGCACGGGCGGCGACAGGAAATAAGGCGATAGGCATCAGGGAGATAAGGAAAAAAAGGGTTGTAGCCGTTAAGAAAGTATACGAGGTTTGCAAGAAAAAAGGGGGGATGGGGGGGGGGGCGGAACGCGTGGGGTCCTCTGCGCAAGGTGACAGGAACAAAAACGGAGAAAAGAGGCGAGGTGGAAAGGGGGAAATGACGATGAAACTTGGGGTCGAATTCAGAACTCTCCTACCTGGATAACGATAGATTCGTAAAGCCTCAGAGAGGAGTGAACACGCCGATAGAAAGGCGAACGGGAGGGACCCTTTTTGGAACTTAGACCAAACGCGGGAGGGAGGAGCAAGGTCAGGAATCAGTCGCTGGTGACGAATCTGTTCTTTACCTTGCCCTATCCACACCAGCAAGGAGCCTCTACCGGTAAAGGATAGGGGGGGGAAGAAACAGGAGGAAGTAAAGTAGAACACGGGGGGGGGGGGGGGCGACGTTTAGGCAAAACGGTATCAGCACGCATAAGGAGGGAAGTCGAGGGCACTTACAGCAAAATCTAGCGCAACGTCATAGAGGGGAAAAAGGAAGGAAGTTTGGGGGACCGTCGGACAGAATTACGTCCGGAATCCTCGATACGAGGGACGCAATGAAACGGGACCCAGCCCTCTAGTTCTGAGAAGCGGTCAGAGAAAAGGTGGAAAGAAGGAGGGGGGGAAACCAGGAATCGCCTCGGCATTGAACTGGAATATTAGGCGAGACTCGGGCCGACCCGGGTTAGTAGAAATGGAAAAAATGATCTTTTTATCACATCAAAAGGGCTCAATGCGGACCTTGGAAAAGAAGCGTCAGCGACACTGAATACTCTGGAAGAAAATCGAACTATTCTGATTCTACACATCACATTGGAATAACGCACCAAGCGGAGCACGAAATATGGAAAAAGGGGGGGTGTTCAAACTAAATTGAGGAGAAGAAAGGTCGAGGGCTGAAAGAAGGCAAAAGGATCCGGAAAGAGGCAAAGCGGGCATTTGGGGACTCTCTCGAAAGACGGGGTGTTATTGGCATCTCGGGAATAAGGAAAAAGACAAAACCGTGACAGGACCCTGCAACTCTTCTCCTAAAACCCAAATAAGAGTTTGGGGGGAAGGGAGTTCAACTCCTTGCAGGAAGAAGGGAGGCCGAGATACATCATTAACAATCAGGGATGCTGGGGAAGGCATCAAGAAGGTGGCGTGTCAGGGGGTAGAAAATTCTGTCATTTCCCGAGTAGTTTAGGCACGAGAATACCCGAGGGCAGGGGGGAGAGGCAGGTTGTCTTCTAGGGAATCTGGTGACCCGTTAATAGAGATTTCTGCCAAAAAGAAAGGGGGTTAGAAGTTCAGGTACGGGACAAGAATTCAAAAAAACGAGAAGACGTGGGCCGGACAGCTAAGGTCCTTTTTTCCCCGTTAAACGTTAAGGAACCGGTGAGAAAAAGGGGAGGCGCGAAAAGTTATCCTCCACACACGAGGGAAAAAAGAAGGATGGGGGAGAGGCAAGGGCGGGAAAAAAGAGAAGGACAAAGGAATCTTATCATCTTATCTGAGAAAGTAAACCGTGGGTCAACAGTAGGACACCGATAAAATGAAGGAGGGGGCTAACGATTCTTTTCTCAAGTGTTGAGGAGCGATAAAAGAAGGGAAGCGTATCAACGAGGGGCAATACTTCCGTCCGGGCAAGCCCTTAAGAGGCGACTCTAAAAAAGGGAAAATAAAGGGTCTACCTTTAAAATACGGGAAGAAAATGAAGATATCACCGTAAGAAAGAAGGCGGAGAAGGCTAACCCTGAACTCTGATTGGCGAAGCGCAAAAAAAGAAAGAGAAACGCAAGCCTATTCTCTGCACCTACCCAAGAATACACCCGAACTGCTCGGGGGTGGCTTTCTAACGCGTATGAACATCGCAATACCCCGACCCAGAGGTAGAGAAGGGAGAACCGGTTGACGTCAATCCGGACCTGGATATCGTCAGGGGGAAGTTCCTAACCCCCGGTAATTCGCAGCAAAGGGCGCGAGATAGGAGAAAATCGTCAAAAAGATAGGAGGAGGCTTGCAAAGGGGGGATGTGTTTTCAAAAAATTGTACATTATCAGCCCGAGCGCTTCCAGGCAGTCATAAAGAGGACCCGGGAATGAACGAAGGGGGAAGGGGAGGGGTTGGATTGTAAAAGGCTAGCTAGGGAGTGGAATCCGTCCAAAAAAGCTCCCTTGGTACTTCTGTTAACATGACACCTGAAGAGTGGATTAAAGAACTACACCGCTCCGGCGAGAGAGGTGAAACGACAAGCGTGCTCGGAAAACTAGCCCAGAGCGCCTCCAAGACTACAAGGGACCTCTAGACCATAGTGAGCCGACATGTCATCCCATAAATGTTCCGGATGTGATCTATAAACAAAGGGGAGACCTTAACAACGAAACCGAGACAGGGGAAGAAGAAAGAGGTAGTCAAGAGACCCACCGGGGCCATTACATAAAGAAAAAGGCTTAGGTCGGCGGACTGGCCAAGGAGGAAAATCTTCACCTAGGGCATACAGTCATCCACAGGAGAAAGAACAGAAAATATCGAACACCACATAAACCAAAGGGAAAATCTTCGATCGAGAAAAAGGGAGGTGGACTCACCGACTATACTATAAGGGCAACACCCACCATTGAGATAGGAGGGGACTACTTTCAGAATGTGGATAAGAAAGCATCACCTTTGCATTATCCCTCATATATGCGGGAAGGCAAGAATACCATTCAACGGGGAATAGATTAAAACAAAAAGATGGGAAAAATGAAAGGAGAGGCCAAAGTGAGTCCTCATTTTCTTAGTGCAGCGAGAGGAGCTTGCCCTAAAAGAAACAAAGCCGAGAGTGCTTAGTGCTTCTCTCGAAAACAAGAACAAATTAGGGCAAAATCGATAAGAGGTTGAATCTTTTACCTCCCACTGATGCGCGAAAAAGAGGATAAGAGGGGGTTAGGAGGGGGCCAGAGCAGAAAAGGGGGTGAAGGGGGGGGAAAGCTGATAAAAGTCTGTGAAGATAGCGAACGGGCGACTGTGGGCTTAACACATTTTAAATTAGCGGACGAAAGCCGATCAATTCCAAGGGATCTGTAAGGAACGAAAAGCGGTTTGCTCTATCAAAACCGGACTTCCTTGCAGGTAAGCAGTCTCAATTCACCGTAACGTCAGAGTTTCTCTCGGGAAAGGGGGCGCGCGGCTACTACCTGATTTGAAAGAGGAATACGAGGACGAACAGGGAGCCCGGGGGGTTGGAGGCGGGAAGAAGAAATTCAGGATTCTGGGAAATCCAGAACGGACCAGGGCAGAGGATAAAAAAATTCGAGCACCGACCCCAACAGAAGCTCACAGGGAGAAGTACAGCCTCTGCGCCATAAAATCGGCTCTCCTATTGACCTTCACATGCACTGCGAGGAAAAGAGCCATGGACATGAATCCTGGTGGTGAACTATCTCCACGAGAAGTTAGAACAGAACCGCGAGGGAATGAGAAAGAAAACGATAGAGGAAGGAGACTTAATAACTTAACTCCGACGTCTTTGACCGCATTGTAGGGGGATGCTAAACATGTCAAAAAGAAGAAACGGGCGAGCAGAAAAAGAGGGTCAAAAAAGTGAAGGGGACTTCTCTCGACGGTCTCGAAGGTATTAGCGGAATCAAAAACAAAAAGCGGGGAGATTGAATTCAGACGATAGCTCTGAAGTTTGCACGGAAAGAAAAAGAAATCCGGCGTCAAGCATGTTGAGAGAGAAGCTGTTTCGTGGACAAAAATAACGGCCGGACAGAGAGGGGGGGTACACGGGAGGGGACATGACGGGGGGAGAGAGGTTTCAAGGAAAAAGCACAGAACCGAGCGGGCGGCATATAGTGGTTGGACCCCTGAGGGCTCACGAAGCTCCAAGAATCGGGGAACCGGAGGCGGCACACAGAAAAGAAAAATCATGATTAGCTCTAAAGCAAAGAACAAAGAAAGGAGAAAAGGGAAAAAGGCGCGAAAGGAAACAGCAAGTAGGGTCATGAGGGACACATCATTCTGGTGGCCGTCCGTAAAAGACAGGAATCGACACGCAAGTGCATCGAAATAGAAAAAAAAAAGACTTGGCGAAATCATCTAACTTGGTGAAGGAGTCTTGGGGTAAAAACAAGGAAAGAGGGGACTGAAACCTCAGCGGATCGGAAGGACTTCTGCAATTCCACGTGGTTGGCCACCCAAAACCCGCCATCACAGGGTCTGCGAAAGAACCACAGAATCGGGGCTGGCTCCTTAAAACATCGAGAAGAGAGCTAAGGGGAGGTGACTCATGCGACAATCCCTCTGCGGCGTGAAAGGTGGTAGCACGGAGAACTCAGTTTCACCGGAGCTTAATCACTAAAAAGATGAAGACATCACACCACAGAGAGGGGGGAGAAACCGAAGAAGAAGACCTCCCAATCACGCATGCACGGAGAAGACCAGGGCAATTAACAAAAAAAGAAAATCTTGCAGGAAGCATCGTCAATACACCGTTCTCTTTCCCAGTCGAACCAAGGGGAAGGTCTTCAACGCATGGTGGGGGGGGGGGGGGGAGCCGTAAATTTTTCCAACTTAAGGAAAGAGGAATCGTCGTCAGACAACCATTCCTCCATGAGCAAGGGGCACCAATGTTGGCTCCACATTAATCAGATCGAGTGACAAAGGGGGGGGTCGCGGCGTCAGCAGTTAACAAAGAAGGGAGGTCAGCAAAAACGGTCAATGAAGGAGAAAGAAAAAGAAGGGTACAATCAACAGAGGAAAATGGATTTGGGCAGACTGCGAGAGAAGAGAGGGAGGATGTAAAACATTTCACCTGGCTAGCCGCTACTTGCCCCGGCGCAATAGTGAAGACTTCTATTCGTAACATCTGGCATGGGGCGAGATCGAGACCCGAGAGGAGGAAAGGAAGGGCCCCGAAAGACGAAAAAGATAATGGAGGACATCCCTTCTCCGACGTGCATCCTGAGGCGAAAGAAATAAAAAAGAAACCGCGGCCGGAGGAGGCTCGAAACGTGAGCAAACTACCAAAGACCACAAGGAGACCAAAAACGCACCGAAATACCTTGCTCGCTCGAGTTTGCAAGCGGGCACCCAAGGTCGAGAGGTCAAGATTGGCCGAGAAAATAAAAATTACGTTCTCTTTTGGCGAGTCCGGGGAAACGGCACGCTGCGAAAGCAAAGCTAGGGAAGATGAGTACGCGCAGTCTTTTCAAGAACGTGGTCGGCAGCAAGTGCCAAAATCTGAAAAAAAGCCACTCGTTACTGCAAACAGGGGAAGTTACCACATGCAGCACGAAACAGGAGAACTATATCGCCTTAGTTTTGAAGGGAAAGAACTAGCGTGCGACGCCCTCCATCGGGACGTTGAAGAGACCCTTCTTTGCCTATATAGCGAAAAAAAGGGGGCGGAGGGGTAGCGAAGAAGGAAGGAGTCGTTCCCCGAAAGAAAACATATAACGCATCCTCTACCAGAACCGAGACACGGAGGAGGGAGAAAAAGCCTTCACAAGAAACCATGGGGAAACTAGAATAGTCCGGTTTTGGAAGGGGCTAAATCTGAAGAATCTGGTCAAAGCAAACAAAGGTGACAGTGTGAGGGGACGATCGAATAAAGACTAGGATGGAAGAAAGGGATCTCGTCAGAAAGCTCTCTCTTTACTCCTCAAAAAAGGTCATATTAGATAAAAAGAAACGAGCGACCGGAAAAAAGATAATAAGGCGGGTAACCAATTCGAGAAGCAGGGGCTAAATGAAAAGCAAAAAAAAACAACTGAGGAGGAAAAAGAGGAGGATCAAAGAGGAGTCTGCGAAGCCAACACGGAGCACCAGCGCAAAAGGAGAAAGAGGATCTTGGGAGAGAAGATCTGGCGATGCTGTGGATCGGCAACGATATGAACTTTGATTCGTATACATCCGCGCAAAAGCGCTACTTACTAGAAAGAAAACAAGGTGCATGGACCATAAAGGGATCATGATGGAACTACCTATAAGGTTCAGGTGTGGGGCAAAGAGGGAAGGGGGCGGAAAATCTTCGCTGTCAAACCCTCTTCAGGAGAGGAAGTATGGGTGCGGTTTCCTGGCAGTGAATTCATTGTCAGTAATGGAGCTGGTGCGGTGAAAAAAAAAAGGGGGGGCTTGAAAGGGGTCTAACGTCCTCCTGTAATCGGACGGGAAAAGTGAACTATGCGGAGGGGAAGAGGAAACTATAGCAAAAGATCAGGCCAGGTATTCAAAGGGGATTGCTCTCACTATAAATCATTATAGGCGTGGGAGAAAGTATGGACGAATTTTCTTCTTATATAGAAAGGAGAAGAAGGGGCAAGCGAGGGCTGGGTGAGGGAAAATCGAGGGGGGAGGTTGGGGCACTTCGCACTTCCCATAACGCACTCTGAGCGTTTTAAACCTAAAAATGCCGGGGATGACAAATAGACTGACTACCGCAGAGAAAGAAAAAACGATTCAAAAAGGAAGACTAGAGTAGTCACGCAGGAAACGGTATCAGCAATCTTAGTTCAGAGGTTTTAGTTGTCCCAACGGAGCCTGAGCAAGGTAGAGAGAAAAGTCCCTGTTAAACAGCTTGGGCGGCATGGGTATCAAAAGAAAAAAAAACCGCGAGACCTCGCCGGGACCTGAGGAGATTTAATTCTTCAGCAGGCCGCAACCGTAAAGACAAAAAGGGGGGTTCAAAGGGGGTTGCAGGGGGAGGGAGTTGAGTTCTCTCGGCCCTGAGAAATAATCGGCTCGGAAAGGCATCGGGTCTGAAAATTGATGAACTCTTCCTTTTTTACCTCTCCTATTGGGTACAGAATTAAACTCCAGCTCCTAGGATAGAAGCGAGAGACCTTTCCCTTCCACCTCGATTGAAAGAGAATCTGAAGAGGAAACAGGAGAAGAGGGGAAAAAATCGCCTGGAAGGATTGAAAAACCACTAACTTTCAATCGAGATCCTTTGATAATCTAGTGGAAGAACCACAATGGATCCGCGTCTCTTCCTTCATTTGCCTAAAAAAAAAGAAGGGAAAAGGCACGCTGCAAACGGGGAAAAGTCGGCGTAAGCGACGGAAGAGCTGCCTAATTTGCAACGATTCAGGGAACCAAACAAAAGGCGGGTAACGCACCCTGGGTCTGGAGGAGTTACAAAACTTGGGGGAGGGTGATGGACGAGGGGTGGGCGAAGAGGCGCTCCCAGGAACCAGGGACAAGGCGGGACCTTCTTGCTTGGTCACGATTCTACTGGAAATCAATAGAAAAAAGTTTGGTTGAGGAGAGTAAGGCAAGACCCCTAAATTCAAACGCAGGAGACGGAGAAACAGTAATCCGAAGAGGGGGTATAATAGCACTCTCCAGCGATAGAGGGAAGCAGATGCGTTAAGGAAAAACTCGCAACTCTTCTGGAAGCCGGAAATAGGATGGGAGGGGGGGGAGTCAGGGGTGGCAAAGGAAAACTTGATTTCTTAGGAGTAACAGAAGGGCAAGGGTCTATGTCGTGTTTCGTCTACAGCGAAGATGAAACGTCTCGCTAAGGGATGGGGACAAGAACAAAGAGGCATGGCCAAATTCTTTCTTTGGGAAAAGCAATTAAACGAAAAAACATCGAGGGCCGCCGAAACTAAATGGTGTGTTTTCCTTCTCCATTTGAAACGGAAGTCAAGGGAAAAAGGAAAAAAGAAAAAAGGGCCTGGGAAAAATAAAGTGTAGTTGTTGAGGGTTTTAGCACTCTTTTACACTAGTCTTTAACGGAAGGAAGACACGTAGAGAGAAGAATAGACATCTGACCCGAGAGTGGGGACGCGTCCGAAAGAGGGAAAAAGGTGGGTGAGGCGGGAAATCGATAAAAATCAACGTCATCCAACCTTGAAAATAAAGAGAGGGAGGCAAGTACTGGGAGAACTTTAAGGCCTACCAGGGAGCCGAAAAGGAGAGAAAGTGAAAGGGAAAAAAGGACCACTATCCCGGCGAGCACTCAGAAAGAGGACAACTGCTCTGTGTAGTCCACAGCCCGCCTTGCGGGAACTCAGGCGAGCGAGGCAAAGTCAATAAAGGTAAACAATCCGATTGCGGGGTACTACCAAAAAGCGAAGGTGCCGAGGAAAAGGACGACCATGCGGTCAAGAAATCGTAATGGGCGGAGAGGCCTCGAAAAACCTGAATAGGGTAGTAAATGCCGTATACAGGAAGGTCGCTCACCGTCGCATATAGGCAAATCTTCACACACAGCTTGAGTCCGAGAAAGAGAATGGGGGGGGAAACATATTCTCACGGATAAGAGGCTAAGCAGAGGATTCCGGGGACTAGATGTCCTTCGTTTGGTCTGACGGCTTGCGCAGGCCGGGGGGGAATACTCAAAGAACTGGGGGGGTAGACGTAGGGAAGGAAGGCAGAAGAGTTGAACATAAAAAACAAGCAGGGGTTAAATCGCATAGGCAACTAACCTTTCTCTTCTTAGAAATCCCAGATCTGCTCCAACACACCAGGAAAAAAGAAATGCTCGACTCCCAAAGGGCAGGGGGGCAAACTCGCCAAAAAAAAGAAGGAACGGAGGGTTCTGGGCAAAAAAAAAATCCGTTCCGGAAGTCCCGAAAAACCCAAACGGAAAGGCCGCTGGTCTTGCATCAAAACACAAGTGCCATGAAAAAAGGAACAGCCAACACATAAAGGGAGGCTAATCAAGGGGTATTAGCACCGATCCTAAGTCAGCCAGAAAAGGAAATGCGGCTAGACTACTCACTACAAGACAAAAAACACCACTCAGACTGGCATCATCGTCACTTCTCACACCGCGCAAAAAGGAAAGGAGAATCTGGCAAGGAGAAGGTCAGGGAGGCCCACAATCGAAGGGACTCAGAAAGACTTGTGGAAGTATCGACTGCGAGCTTTAACCAAGATAAGAAAAGAGAAAAGAGCCCCCGGCTGAAAGGGGGACCAGAGCTCGAGGAAACAACAACAAAACGGAGGGTACAATATATCCACTTTCTTGTCCTCTGTTTCTGAGTCGGATGGTAACGGTAACGGAGAGGAGAAAGATTCAACTATATAGGAGAGGATCGACCAAAAAAAAGGTAAGTCGGCACACGCTCAGAGTTGGGACGGTATTATGAACGTAGGGGATCAAAGGCGGGGGGGGGGGGGGGTCTTGGAGAGAATCGAAAGCAAGGGGGAGGGTGCAGCTCTGAAAACTCTTTTCAAACATCCTCCCTCACCGAGTTGTGCTGACCATCTGGAAAAAAACGGGGCTAGAAAAGACAAGAAAGGACTAAGGAGGGGAACTGAAGAAACGGATCGGTTACTAGTCACCATCCGTACTTCGGACTTCGCAATTACCGGATGGGAGAGGCGGCAGTTGAAAGTCTTTAATCATATTGATGAAAAAAGAGGGAATAGTGAAGGGACGCTGCCAAAAGAAAGGGCGATTAGGTATAGAAAAGGCAGCATGTCAATCCTAAGCACCAAGGTGCGAGAGATGGAAAAAGAGGGGCCAGAGTACAATCCCATCAAAACAAGAGGGAAAAAAGCATAAACGGAAAGGGGAAGCAGCCGAGGATTCATCACGCTCTAGGATATCCTTTCAATTTTGAAACATTCGGCCGGCTCGGATCAGCAAAACAGACTGAGATGATGAAGCTCGGATCTCCGAAAGAAGGGATAAAAAAAAAAAAGAAAATTAGAAAGGCGAAGCTACAGCAGCTATATACTAACTTGAAGGTCCCTCTGGAACAGAATTGGGGGGGAGCATGGCGCCGCTCCTTTAACAAAACCGCAGGGAGGGAAAGTCAACAGTAAAGGAAGAGACTACTTAGGAGGATTCTTACAAACAAAGTGGCGAGTCAGGTTGCTCTGCCCATATAATAGGGAAGTGGAAATCGCCAAGGTAGGTTCTGCAGCAGAGGGGGAAAGGCCTCTAATGTTAGTCCCCCCACTCCTGACGGAGCGCAGCAAAGGGTGTGCAGATGAAGTGGGAGAGGTTCCGCGGGAAAAAAAAACGATAAAGCCGGGGGGCAAAGAACGTGTAAAGATGTTAACCCCTTCGCAATACGAATGACGGAAGAAACATAGAAAGGCAGCTCATCTTTAAAACCGAGTGGAGCACAGGGGACAGAAAACATCCCTTATTCTTCAGAAGGCTTCGTCCTAGATGCGCTAAAAGGGGACTTGAAAAAGGGCGAGGGGCGAAGCAGCAAAATGGCGCAAACCGAAAATGGGGATCGGGGGGGGGGGGGAAAATTGAGCGAAAAAAAAGACGCAAAGTGGCATGGATCTCGACGACTTGGATAAACCGGCGGCGGACTGGAATACGGTGGAGAAGTTGTAGACGACAAAAGAGGGGCCTTACGACGAAGAGAGGGAAAAAAGAAGAGTCTTTGAAACATCCCCAGGTTGCCACCAACGAAGAAGAATCAGAGGGAGGAGGCTACAGCGCCACCTCGGGGCGCTGTAGTCATGAGAAAACGCCTCGCAGGCCTCGCAGGGAGGGGAAAAGGATGTCCTTCTCCAACTAGATAAGTTAAGAGACACAAAAAGAAATGTCGGCGCCTTACCAACCTGAAATCAACCCCGTCGCTTCGATCCGAATCGGCCCCGCATGCACGCCTGGTGATCCGCAGTGCTACGGGGACCAGAAAACGAACGAATTAAACAGTCAAAAAAAACTCACCACTGAAAGGGAAAATAAAGAGCCAAAAAAAACGCGTGGCCGGGCTTAAACACAAGGGGGGTGAGGGGTGGTACGATCCGACGTGTGTCAGCCGTTCGAAAGAGTAAAGGAGCCAGGTGGACCCTATTCCCAAGTAGCAGGGGAACAGAACTAATGGAGAACCAGCGAAGATCGGCTTCAAAGTCCTGCTTCTTCCTCGAAACCCCGGACATGCGAGATGAATTCGGGGGTAGGGGGGGAAAAGCTTCGCGTAATAAAGATTAAAACATATCAATCGGCTCGGGTAGAGGAAAAAGAGATACCTCAGACGGAAGGGCCCGCCAGTGCCGGTGGAGGCCCTTCTCGTATATTATGGTACTTCGCCTTGACTCGGTGCTGTGAAACACCCGGCCGCGTTCCGAAGGGGGAAAACGAGTAAAAGGATCCTCTTCAATTGACACAAGGGAAAAAAAAAAAAAAAAGAAAGAAAACAAATTACGGCTGACATCCATCAAAGGGTCACATCTTTGTGAACGGCCTTCCGGCCAGAGAACCGATCACATCGGGACATGCGCTAGTAACGTTTGTGTATCTCAGACAACCAGCGAAAAAAAAAGGGACGACAAAAAAAAAAGGACTTGCAGCAGCACCAAAGGCTCGACTTGGGCCAAAACCTGTGCCTCTGAACGTGCGGAGACATTCAAGCGGGAGGGCTAACGCATCCTGGGGACGCAAGGTCAGGAGGCGCTGAAAAAAAAAAGAGGTCATAAGGGAAATCATGGGGGTCCGCCGTTTCGGGGCACATTTCACTCCCGGCAACACTTGGGCGCAAACAATCAACTCGTGGGGAGGAAAAAGAGGCGACGGTATAAAACAAAAAAAATGCAGTACTCGACCTTAACCTCTATCAAGTATTAAAGGGTCAGAAAAGGGGAAGGGGGCGCGGAAGAAAAGGGGAAGAATGTCGGGCCGAGACGGACTCCGCCAAAGAGCGGAAGAGACGAAACGCGTTCCCGGGTAAAAGCAAATGGGAGGAGCGACCATCCTCTCAAAAGCTCAAGAAAAAGAGCTCCACCGCACACTCATCCCCCCAGTTGGACGGAGAGAGAGGGGAAGCGGGGGAGGAAAGACGGGGGACCTCAAAGCCGCGACCACCAAAGAGTCACCAAGCGCTGCCGATTCAAACTGGATGGTCCTAAACAGGGGTTTTTACGTCAGTGAGAGCGGGGCGAGAGGAGGGTCACCGTCAGTCCGATACGGTGGCATCCCAAACATAGAAAAATAGCGGGAGGGGAAGAAAAGGACGCGGATAAAGAGAGGGTACAGATTCGTACGAGGGGGGCTCGCCGGATTGTCACTGTCTTGCTCTCTCACCACAAACGAGGATTAATCAAGAAGAGCTGACTCAGAGGAGCCACGCTTCGGGGAAAGCGGGTCAAAGGGAAATCTGATCTGGTGATAGAGGGGGTCGGGAGGGAGAACTCGGGAGACTGGGGGAGCAAAAAAAAGCTAGGCGACGACGGAAGAGATCAAGTTGATTTATCCGGAGGTCCGGATTTGGCGAGGCCAATCAAAGCAGAGGGGGGACAGTGTGTTGCGAAAAACTGTACCGAGACTGGTAAACAAGGACGAGGGATCAAGAAAGGACACATTGGGACTGAAAAGGAGGGGAGCGATGTAGGTAAGGTAACTGGTTAAGGTCTCGAATCTTTGGGCTTTTTCGATGGAAAGACTCAGTCCTCGTAGAGGGGACCCGATGCCAGGCGGAGGTAAAAAAAGGAGAAGGGAATCCAAAACCGAGGAAGGGATAAATAGGTATCGAAAAAAAAGGTTTCAAGGGAGCGGTATGACGCAGTCCTGATCGTTTTAATAAATTCCGCCTCGTGTTATAAAGAAGTGGCGGTGGGGCGGAGAAATAGAGGAGTGTGGAACGGGCGGAAAACGGGATGACCAGAAACGACCCTCATTCGCAGTTTAGATTCAGAGAAAGAAGGGGACCTTATGGAACGAAAAAGAAAAAAAAGACACGGTCGAGAAAGAAAGAGGCAACGGTCAAATCTCTGCTGACTTTACCGGCTGCTGTAAAGGCCTGCTCAAAAGGGGGAACGTGCTGGCCAAATCTATCGAAGGAAGCAACGCAAAGAAGAGCTGGGAAAAAGTGGTGAAAAAAGTGGGAAGAGGCTCTCCTCTATCCACCAAGATCTCAGAAGGCAGCAGTGGATGGATGCTGCGAGGGAAAGGAGAAAGAACGGGAGACTATTTAGGAATAAAGGGGGAGGATAGAAAAGAAGAACGTTGGGATGAAAGGGCATTCTAGGTGCCCGAAGAAGAACGGTCTATGTCCTTCACGCTACCAAGGAGGACCGAGCAGGGGGTAACTCAAACCGAAGACCATTCGAATCAGATACGGAAGAAAGAAACTGTAACGGCAAAGGAAGGCCTCCTCTATTATAGAATCTTTCCGACTCTTAAGTAAGTAGGGAAAAAAAAGGATATACGCCTTAGAGGAAAAACAATGGACCGGTTATATAGGAGGTGGACTCCAACAGGGGGACGCCACCGAACGTTGAAAAGGGCCGCTATCTGCATTGGAGCCTCCATATGTGTCAGGAAAGGGC
>Ga0179593_1350467_pt1 | contig 13750 bp, 16 predicted proteins | sample CZODoug2_1_08_16_FD_185931 | JGI IMG/M metagenome (GOLD analysis project Ga0179593, IMG submission 185931) | Vadose zone soil fungal communities from Angelo Coast Range Reserve, California, USA - CZODoug2_1_08_16fungal (PacBio error correction) | ecosystem: Environmental > Terrestrial > Soil >...
AAAGAACTGGAAGAAAATAAAAGAAGCTTTCATGAGAAAGGGCTTTCCCGAAAACACTAGAGGAGATTGAGCAAGAAAAAAAAAGAGGGACTGTTGACATTTTTCTGATCAAAGGGAGTTTCGGAGTCGGGTGAATGGAATGGCGAAACGACGAAACGCCACAAGGGGGAATTGAGAAACATCAAACGCAACTGTCAACTAAAGGTCAAGAAAAGTGGGGAAAAGACCGAAACAAAAAGAGCTGGGAGTAATGACGGGCAAGGAAGTTAGAAAAAAGGGATCAAAGGAAGGGCGGAAGAGGAAAAACGACCTAATTGGTTTCAAATATGTCAAGCAGAATCTTAAAAAAGGGGTTGGTGGGTGTTAGGGGAAACCGCAAATCAACAAAGGGGAAAAAGGAGCTGGACGGACAAGAAATTCCTCAGGAAAGAAGGAAACTCCACTCTTTCGTGTAAGATAAGTTTCTCGACCTTTCGAGGTAGAGCGGGGAGAGTCAGGAGGAACTGAAAATAGGGGTCGTGGAGTTGGAGGGGGAGCTAAACACCAGGGGGGGGGGATGGCAGTTGGGTGTTATGCCCTGTCTCTTGTTTTTTATATTTTTTTGTGGGGGGCCACAGGCTGCAAAAAGGAAACTGAAAAGCTATCTTGCTCCTCAACCCCGAAGAGGCGGCCCATGAAGCGAAAAGAAACGAATGTGGAAAGGGTTTGGGAAAAATTAGGGCGAAACATCATGAAGGGTGCAGGGAAAGCAATGCAGGAAAAGCCAGGAAAATGGGGGGTCGGTATCCAACAAAATGAAAAAAAACGCTTGGAGGGGATTCAAGGGGGGGACGGGTACCTGAAAGTCTCTGAGGGAAAAGAAGAAGTGCCGCCCCTGGGGACGCGAAAGGTGATCAGAAAGGGGGGGACGCCAAATACAGCTCCTGATGCAGGAAAAAACGGCTCTAAAAAACAACGCCGGATTCCGAGACAAGAAGGTGTGGCGAGGGAGTTGGTGGGTTCAGGATGAGGGCCAAAAGATATGCCCAAAGAGTTGTGGAGCTTGAGCGATAAGAAAAGGGAACCGGCGCCGGAAATGAAGCATTTCGGCAAAAAAGGGGGAGCATGGGAATAAATGGGGTAGGGAAACTGAATCCCCCCATACGACAAAATAAGGTGGGGGTAAGGGCGTGCCGAAATTTTTGGCAACAGAGGAAATCGCAGTAGCAAACGGTCGGAAGGCAAAGAGAGAAACACGAGAAGTTCGTAAAAAAAAAGATTCGTAAAAAGAGGCGCAAGGGACATCGAATTGGTTCAACTACTCCAAGCCTTCCGCCGACAATGTTTAAAAAGGCAGAATCAGAGGATTAAAGAGTAGCAAAACATGCGCTCGCTGAAAGCATAAAAAAAGAAAGGCAAGGCAGACAGGCTTACTTGGGAAAGGGGAAGGGCTCTCCTTAAGGAACTCAAAAAAGCCGCGCAAGTGGGCGGATCTAAAGAAAACAGCGAGGGGGGAACTCCCAAGGAAGGGGGGAAGACGCAAAATCCGCAGGCGTGTTCGTGAAGGAAAAAACACGGAGGAGAAAAGAAGAAATTTGTCAAAAAGGGAAAACGAAGTCTTCGATGCGCTGAACAAAAAGAAAAGTCGAGGGCGTCATTCCCACCGGGAAGTGGACAGGGTCTTGCGGCCGCCAAAAGGGGGGACTCAGGAATTGCGGAATAAGGCGATATGTAAACGGGGGCGATAGGGTTGCAGTCCAGGGGGGGATGCCAGCCGTCATTAGAGAAAGTGTCAAGCGTGGACCGACAAAGCAAGGGACTCAAAGGGAGATAATTGGAAAAAAAAAAAGGCGTGAGTAAGCACCGTGGTAGGCGTTTCGCTGAACACATGGGGATTGAGACGCGACACCCTAGACCGGTAAAAAAAAAGAGTACAACGGGAAGGTCCTCTGGTCGAACAAAAGGGGGGGGGAAACTATCCATATTTAATATTTGTCGGAGAAAGATAACGGACCCAATGCTGGAGGGAAGTGCAGGCAAGGTGGGGAGAAAACAAGAGGATTCAAGGGCCATAGACCTTTGTCCTAAATTAATGAGGCTACGCTCAAGGAAATTCATCGCGGCAACACGCGCCAACAAAATAGCAATGGCAGGACTGGCCTCAAAAGAGAAGGTACGCTTCCAGTCAAAATACGAAACTCTTGAGTAATTCACGTAAGAGGGGGGAGGGAGGAGCCATTCAAAAACGCCGCGGCCTCCCTGGTGAAAAGCAGGCATGAGCTTGAAATTTCAAGGGAGAAGACCAAAACGACCGTTTCGAGGGAACAAATACGGGAGGAAGTTGGGACGAAAATCTTGACAATGTGCGCGTCCGGCGAAAGGGAGATCGCAGTTGAAAAAAGATCCGAATGGGTGGGAAAGCGCCGTAGCAGAGAAAACAAAAAATTACGGGCACGAACAACTCCGAGCCGAGGAAACGACATTCGGAATGAGCAAAACGCTTTTCAATTTGGGGGAAGGAAAGTCCTTAAAAAGTACTGGAAAAAGGTAATAGGATCCAAACGCGGACCGGAGGTGACCGTATGACCGGAACTGGGGGTTGGATTCTCCCTGGCTTGGTCAAAAAAACAAAGTCAATCCACATTAGTGGACATGAGAACCCCTGCTAGCAGGGGAGCAAAAAATCTACCTTCTAAAAAAAAAGGGGGAGGAGACGAAGCAAGCCACGAATTTGTGTATGCTGAAGGAGTGAAATGGTCGAAGGGGGATCTGAGCCCAAACTGGGGGGGGGAGTGGACTTACGGCGGAAAAGGGGGAAACAAGAGGTATTGGAGTGGTCATTCGTACAAAGTACTGGAAACCAACTGTTCGTGAAAAAAAACAAAAAATGAATCACGATGAAAGAACCTTCTACGACAGGGAAAGCGCCTGAAGGAAGAAGTCGCCTGCGAAGACGGGCTTTCCACACGGGAGAAAAAAGTTCAAAACGCGCCGATTGTAAAGTTGCGACAAGGAAGCAGGCGGGCGTTTCTTCTGTGCACCATCATTAAAATCGCGATAAGGCAGGAAAGGTAAAAATAATTGAAAGGAATGAAAGGGAAATAAAAACCATCCAAATCTTTTCGAGTGTTGAGGAAAATATAACAAGTTCGAAGGGAAAAGGAAAATAATGATGGCCCTGACGGAAACGGAACACAACAACGGAGGAAAAGAAAGATATATCGAGTAAGGTGGGGGCCTCACTCGTCCATAAAAGAAATGGGGAGAAAAAGCGGGCATCCCTAAAAAGAAAAGGAAAGCTTGCGGAGTGTGGGGAGGAAATAAAAAATCAACGGTGAAGGATGTACATTTGGAGGGAGTAATTTTCGGGCTAGAGGGTGAAGGAAAGGGGGGAGGTCACGACCAAAAAATAACCAAAAAAAAAACTTCAGTGCGCCCAAGCAACAAAGAAAAAAAAAAAGCAGATGTCACCCTCATGGGTAAGAACCGAGAGCGCGGCCTTGTAAGTAGAACAGAGCTGAACAATGGGAGAGTAAGTCTCGAGTTAGGCACCGACAGGTATTGGGTCGGTCCATTAATTGTAAAATTGGGAAGCCCTCCCATACGGGAAACTTTTTGCAAGAAATCGTTCAAAAGGGACTGACCGAGCTATGACAAGGAAGAGTAATCAGCAGTGCTCACAATGCTTGGATGAGTTTCGCAGGACAAAAGGGTGGCGACGACCTCAGGAAGTCGCTAGAGAGACGATGTGTTCATTGTCAAACCGGAACAACTGGGGGGAGGGATTCGAGCCGGAGACCAGCCAGAAAGGGTGGGGGGTGGGGGAGTAGCGGGAGGTGTGGATGGGGATGTGGGTTGTTGGTGCGACTCGAACAAAGGCTCAAACGTTCTAAAGACCAGAAAATGCCTTTAAAAGACCCTGGGGCAGAAAAGTAGCACACGCCGACAAAAGGGAAAGTTTACTTTATGGCACGCAAAAGAGTGCACTCGGCAGCCCAGGATGGGAGGAAAAAGAAGTAATGCGAAAGAGGTCGATCACATCTCAGGTACTCGCTGTCGGGTCCAAAGGGCGGAGAAAATAAGGCTTCTTTTTTCTGAGAATAAGCGCCTGACAGCGGGAGAGGAAAAGGATCAAAAACTTCCGGGCAATTAGAGTAAAGGTAAACGTAGTTTGGACGCAAGAAGAAAGTTTTCAGCTGCAAGGAGGAAGCGTATGTCGGAGAAAGGAAGGAGAATGTCTCAACATCCTGAAGGAGATTGTAAGGCTTGAGGTTGGGGAGTCAACGCCTTTGTAGTTATGCCCGCACTGCAGATTTGGGGAGAGGGGGAATGTTGACGTTACGAACGATGAACAAAACGCCACATTTAAAAGAAAAAAACCTGGTAGGAAGCCTGGAGTGACTACAAAAAAAAACAAAAATCCGAAAAGGGTGGGGAAGGGATAACGAAAATTTTGAATAATGCAATCGGAGGGCAAAAAAACGGTTCGAATGGTCAGCGAAACGCTAATTGCGTTTCACAAGACAACGGGGACTTCGGTTCCTAAAGGAAAGGGGTCAAAAAAAAAACAAGGGGAAAAAAAGTTACAAGTCGAGGGCAGAAAAGGGGCCTGGTAATGGTCTGGAGTGTGGTCGGACCTGGTGTGGGGGGGGCAGTGCGTAGTGTAAGTGTGTGCGAAGAATGCGTCCGGGCCAGGCAAGCGAAGGAGGTGGGAGAGAAAATCAAATGGGGGGGGGGGGTGCGATGGCGGGAACTAGGACGAATAAACTGACGAGCAATGATAATGAAGCGCGGCTCAAAAAGAAAACTCGGAGCCGCAGCTAAGGGAGGGGAAGGAAGAAATGCGAGTCTGCAAAGGGAGGGGATGAGAAATGTGTTGCCAAAAAAGAAGGAATGCGCGAGTCAAGCCCATCTGAGCGGGTTGAAAAAAAAGGTGGAAAGTACTAGTGGGGCGCACCGGGGTTAAATGGGTCCGGGAGGTCACAGGGAATCTGGGCACCGTACAGGGGAGGGGATGATTTGGGGGGGGGGTGCACAAAACGAAAATGTCAGGCGAAAACAAGAAAATCAGGAAAATTACAGCTTGTCGGGAGGAAGGAAGGGGGAGCAGCAAATGAAAGCAGAATGTCGTGAAAAGGAAGGGGGGGGGGAAACCGCGCGGGGAAAAAAACTCAAGTGCAGTCATGAGCTTTCGCCTGTTACTACGGTAGACTAAGAGGAAAGGAAAAAAGGTGAGGAAACCAAAAGGGAAGGGCATGGGGTGTTGGCAAGTGGGTGGGTGGCCAGGGGGGGGAAGTCTGCTTCGCAAGGTGGTGCCGAAAGGGAGAAAAGAGGTTGCCTCGGGAAGCTGCGGGGCACGAAAGAGGTGCGGCACGCGCCAAAAATGAAAGCGTCGGCCATCAAGCCAATGAAGTGTAGCCAACGGGGGCGAATGCGTAGAGGCAAAAGAAAAAGTACTTATGGCGCGCCAGTCGACCTGAAAAAAATGGCACCTAGAAGAATGCAGGAGGGAAACTTTAGAGGGGAGTCAAAACGCCGTTCGAAAAGATGAGAACAAATCAGCACCGATGTACTTAAAAGAAAAGGGAAAAAGAACTTGCTCAAAACTGACTGCCAAAAGGGGAGACGAAAAAAACACAGCGCCGAATCGGGAGCGCCGGAGTCCGCGAAAAAAAAAAAGTCAGAGGAATGCAAAAGGGGCGAAGAAGGTCAATGAATGATTGGCGAAAAGGGGTAATGTGTTTGGTCGGCTTGCAAGGGAAAAGAAAAAGAACTCCGGACGTTAAAAAGGGTGCCCGGAACAAGGGAGAAGTGGGGCAGAGGCAAATGGCTGTCACGATCACAAAGCCAAAAGCAGTGACAAGAAAACTTCGAGCCTGGGCTGGGGGAAACACCATAGAAGGGAGAACGTTTTAGACAGCGAACAACAGAATGGGGAAACGAGGGGGGGTAGGGCCTTTAAAAATGGTCAAAAAAAGGAGGAGAACGTGTTCGGAAAGGGAGGGCGAAAACATTCGGCATAAAAAAAAAACCAATACTGTCGGTGCCGGAAAATAACAAAGGAACAGAAAGGGTCCTAGTTGCGATGGAGGGGAAACACGCGCTCGGGTAAAGTAAAACTGCGGGGGAATGTATGGCCCGCGCGCTAGGGAGGGGACTAAAGGGGAGGGTTATCGCAAAAAAGGAGGGACAGTTTCAAATCGCGAGGCAGAAAATCGAATAAAAAATGTCAACAGCAAACATAGGGAAAAGTCGACAAGCAAACCATAGCTTAAGGGGTCGGAGGGCCTCGTCCAAGGAAAATGACAAAGCATGATGAGGCGATTGAGCAAGTAGTCTCGATCGGCGAAAAAAGAACCCACAAAAGGGTTAAGAAAGATATCAGATCAAATGAAGCTCAATCTAAAAATAGCATGCTTGGGGGGGGGAAAATCTGGAAGGAAAAAGAGGCCCGCAAAACACTCGAAGCTTAATGGGAGCGTGCTAGAAAACGATGTTAACTATGGTGTTGGTAGAGCACTAATAAAAAATGGCGGAGAATTCTTGCTACGACGAGAAGCCACCTGCGTTTAGGGGGGACAACGCAAACGACAAGGAAGTGCTCCGCATTGTTGAAGCCAAAAAAAAAGAGGTAATCGAAAACAAGTGCTTGAGATGCTGAGGGGAAAGCAGGTGCATCGCGTGGGACGGCACAGAAAGAGTGTTGCGGGAATGGAAGGGCCTGGTTTACAACCATCAGAGGAAGGGAAAAAAAGGACTGAACGAAGTGCGACTCGAAAAGACGGAAAGTAATTAAAATGGTTCAAAAGGAGAAGAGTTCGCACTAAAGAAATTTCGAAAAGCGCAAGAGGGGAGAGTAAAGGGGTGAGGGTAAAGGGACAGTTGGAGGGAGGGGGTGTTAAAAAGAGACCAAACGGGGGGGGTGTTGAAGAAGGTGACGGGTTGGGTCCCGATTCGCTGTGTTAGTTGTGTCGGCCGGTGGGTCACCTGTATCTAGTTGGTAGGACCGCGTCTGCGCAACTTGGGGCGATGACTGGGGTAGTTTGTCGTTTTGGTTTCTGTGGATGTGTTTGCATAAGGTGGGAAAAGTATGGTTTTAGCCATTTGGGATGTGTAAGTGGAGGGGGAGGGTTGCTGAGTGCTTTCGTAGGGGGGGGGCAGGATTGTGTGGGGGGAGGAGTCGGAGATAGGAAAGAGGCAATTGCGATTGTTTAGTTTTTTCGGGGTGTAGGGTGGGGATGTGAGGGGGAAGGAGATAAATGCATTGAGAGCGGGTTGGAGAGAGCGGGAGGCGTGGGGGGGGGGGGGTAGGGGGAATGGTAGGGGAAGACAGTTGGGCATAGTATGGTGGGAAGGTGGTGGAGGGGATGCTGGTGAGGCGAGCGGCAGATGGGGGGAAGCGGAAAGGGTTTGGGGGAGGGGTAAGCGAGTAGTAGGGGTGGGGAGGGGGGAAGGAGGTCTAAGGCGTTAAGAGGGAAGGGTTGGAGATGGCGGGTGGGTTGATGGGGCACGGGAGGGATGGTAATTTTCTCCCTTCCGTTGGTTTTTTATTTTGTTTCTTTTTTTTCATCTTCTCTGTGCTCCTCGTCTTTTATTGCCTCCGCTGTTCTTGGTCTTCGGCCTATCAATTGTGTGAGGTACGCGTGGTAAAGGGCAGGCATATATTTCTCTGAGTAGTAGAAAGATGCGGGTTCTTCATTTGCTGTCCTGGAATACGGGGGGTGTGTTAAGTAGGGATTATACAATGATGATTTGTCTCGTAATGGGTGTAGTTGATTGTGGGTGTGGTTTCATTGGGGGGGGATTACGTGTGTAAAGGAATAGGAGGGGGGTTAGAGAGTGGGGGGTGAGGAGAGAGGAAGGCCCGGGTAGGGGTGAAGGCTGGGGTGGTGGAGGCGCGGGGGGGGTAGTAATGGGGGTGGGTGGTGTCCTCCTCATCCAGGGGAGAAATGCGTCCTAACTAAAAAAGAAAACGCAAATGTGGATACCTCCCCTGGCGTGATGAAAGAAAGCTCACAAGGGGGAACAAGTTGAAATTATTTTTGAGAAGGCGACGCATCATTCAGGAGGAGCAGAGGCTACCCGTTGAGCGGACCAATGATTGTGGCCGAGGAAGATCTCAGACACGAGTGTAAGGGACCTTTCGTTCTGGAAAAAATTGGGCAGGAGTTTAACAGGAGAAGAAGGAAAGGAACACGGGCAAAAAATGGAACGGGGGAAAGTCTGGCCAAGATTTGCGAAAAGTAAAGAAGGGACGCCGAAAATAAAAGTTCCGCTCCTGCCTGGAAGCAGGATGCGCGGCGTCAGGGGAGAGGAAAAAGCAGACTTTGAGAGGGTTGGGGGTCCTTCGGAGGAGGGTCCAACGCCGGAGGGCGTCCACCTTTTAGGCGCGGAAGAGGAGACCGTTGTAGTCGCACCTCATCATTTCGTCAAAAGGGCCGGAGACGGGGAATCTTTAGAAGAGCGACTCCAACGCTTGCCGCAGAAGTGGTGTCCTTAAAGAGAGGGAGAAGGTTGACAAAGAATAAATAGGGCTTACACACGTAAATTCAAAGGGTCACAGAGCCTGCTACTAGGTTCACGACACATAAAAGTTTGTCGCGTCGGTAAGGAAAGGGGGGTCATAAAAAAGAAAATGGGGGGGTGCAAAGAGTTGTCCAGGAAACAGACAGCGGAACTCTGTTCGAAAACGCTCTGCATTTTGAAAGAAGGAGGAAAGGCCGTGAACAGTCATCTTGACCGAACCATCTCGAATGACTCTCGCGGGATTCATAAAGAATGATGAAGACGGGGGGGGGGACGGCTCGCACTAACGACAAAAGGAAAAGTGGGGGCGGCAAACCCATCGAAGGTTGGGTAAGGGAAAATGGCAGCCCGACTGGTGAAATGCAAACAATCTATAAAAAAAAAACACAACGATAGGGAAAAAGGAGATTGTTGAGAAAGAAAACAGAAGCGAGGAGAGCGGAAAAAAAAGTTAGAAAACGAAACGGGCGGAATTCCCCAAAAGGCCATTGGTTGCTTCTAAGATGACTCCCACGGGACGATCATTAATGATGCGTGAGCTGAACTAGAGATGGGGGTAAAAACTAATTGCATGCACAGGTATGGGGGGGTGCCAGCCCGTCAGCGAAATGGGGCAGGAGCGTCCGACCGCATAGAAAAACACAGATTCCATAAAGTTGAAACATCGAGGAGAAATGGGTCGCCTTTCGAAGGAAAAGGGGGAGTGTGGGGAACATAACTCGAACACCGAGGAAGGAAAAAAAAATAGGAAACGACAAGTCAACCTACAGGGATCACTATTTATAAACTTTTTACTAAGGGGAAAGATTTGAAATTTCAAGCCAGATCGGACAAAAGGAGGGGGGTTTGGTTTTCCACGGTGGGTCAAGCACAAGGTCAAGGGCCAAAGAAAAGTTTGGAACCGAAGGAATGGGAGGAAAGATACTCTAAAAGTGATGGCACCTACTTAGCGAAGAAGACAGGAAAGTGAGGGAACGAAACAAGGCGTTGGGGACAGCGAAAAGAAGAGAATAGAAAAGACTACAACTCGAAATAACCTAATTAATGAGTCCATCAGGGGTTCCGCGCCGCCTCATGTTAAAATTTTCAAAAAAAAGGACAGGGAAAGTGTTAGCGGCGGCAACCGCCCGTGAGGGTGTAAACTTTACCTAAGTTTTGTAAAAGAGAGGAAAACATTCAGACCGTCCCGCGCGAAGAAACTGAGGGAAGAAAAGTTGAAGGTCAGCATAGGTGAAACGGCTTTGTTGGATAAAGGGTCCTACAAAAATTCCAGACATTCAACGCGGGGGGAAGCGGCTATCGCAATGGGGCCGGGGGTCGCCATAGAACTCCGTGTCATTTGTAAAAGTGGGCAGCTTTACTGGAAAAGGATACTGTACGAGAACTAGCACACATGAGTGTCCGAGAGAAGCCATTTTCGAAGTTCGATGCAAGTCCTCGCTCGAAAAAAAGAAAAATGGCGTGGGACACACTGAGGAGACACCACTAGGGCTGATAAAAAAAAAAAGGCAGAATTGTTTACATAGACGACACCCCCAGGGGGGTTGAGAACTGAGACGGAATGTCACTTTAAGACGCTTCCTCAAAACGTTCGTTGTGAAAAGAGGACGAAAACTTTTAGTCCAGAGAGGTTAGTGCTGGAAAAATGTCACAGTTCGCAAACCAAGACGGATCCTTCACAAAGAACACTTCTCCGAGCATTGAAAGGATTGAGATAAGAGGAGGGCAGCGAGAGCAGGATGGGAAAAAACTGAGGACAAGAAAATACGGTTGGCCCTCTCAGAGTTGGCTGTGGCTCAGGAAAGCGGGCTTGTTCGGTCGTGGCAAATCAACTTTCAAAATAGGGGAGTATAAATAAAATGCCAGAAAAAGTGGTAGTGTAACAGCCGGTGGACGGCTCCCATCCTCCCCGAGGGAGGAGGTTGTGAGGGAAGCACGGTCAAGGAAGGAGGACAAAGCCATTATGCTAGAGGGAGACCTGCATGTGCAGAAGAATCAAAACACAAACAACGGGAAGGACAGAAATTCGGATAACAGAAGAAAACTTTGAAAGAAGGGCTACAGAGGAAAGCCAACATCAAAGAGCTTGAGGGTAGCACGCACCAATCAAAAGGGGGGGATTAAGAAAGGTTTCTGTGAAATGTGTAGAGTCGAATTAGAACGTCTATTGCGCAAAGAAAGCCAACATGCCTTTCGGCGCAAAAACAAGGGCAACCGAACTTCTAAAATGGGGTGGGGTAAAGCAACGCGTCACTGACTACCGAAAAACCTGCTCGGGAGTAGACCAGAGGAAAAAGTGCACCGGAAAAGAGGTGTGGCACAAGTGTCCTATTGTTAAAGAGAACATACATGAAAAACTTTTCACCGAGACAAAATACTCCTAACGGTATTAACGGATGAATGTGAATCACATATCACACTGTTGGGAGGAACTCCAGTTGAGGGACGACCTTTAACGGAAAAAGAAGTAGGTGAAAAAGGTGAAAAAAGCTGTGGTCCTGGTATTTTTGAGAGCGAGAACAAAGATGAGGGGGGGATGGGGGCTGGGGGTGGGGGGGGGGGGGGGAATGTTTGGGTTTTGCGGGGGGTGGTGTAGGGGGGGTTTTTTCGGGGGTGGGGGACTGCAGGGTTGGTGTGGGAGAGATGTATGTAGGGTGGGATACTTGGAGTAGTAGGAAGGAAAGGGCACAGGATGGTCTAGAGAAAGCTCAAATTTCTGACATCAAAGCGCTCCACCCTATCGGGGCTATGGGAAAGAGCGTGCCACTGAAATTGAATTGTTGTTTATTAGGAGACCAAAATAATTCCTAATGTAGTGTAAAGGAAAATTCGTTTCGAGTCGCGCCAGAATTGGGAGATCCAAGGCGACTTGATCCGCTGTAACGGGTTTATTCGAAACTGTCAGGGGAAGAGAAGCTTCGCCGGACGCAGACATGTGGACTCCCGAAAAAAACGAAAACTCCTGGGGCCCTAGAGTCATACTTAGTGTGGGAAGAATACAAAGTGTGGCCGGAATGGAGGAAAATCGTAGTGCGAAAGGAGGACTTTCCGACTGAGGCAATTCAGGATTATGAAAAGAGGGGTGGGGAGTCTTCTGCGTGTTTGGATGGCAAACGAAGGGCTGGGAATGTGGCAGATGGGGGGGGGAGGAAGGGGAAAATTAACGGCCGGCGGGACGACGGAAAAGTGGCATCGCATGGAAACAGGGCGCCTTAACTGAAAAAGGCAGAGCGCGACATCCAAGCTTGGAGAAAAAATCCGAATGGAAAGGAGAAAGAAAGTGTGACAATCTGCTAGGAAGGTCAGAATTCAAAGCGGGGGACAAATTAAAGGATATTAGGTTAAAAAGAGAGAACCGGAGGTCGCGTCGGATGACAAAAAAGAAGGGGGGGGAGAAAAAAAAGGCGACAGTAGGGGACGAAAGAAAAAGAAGGGTCCACTCAAAATCGTGACTGTAAGTAGGATGCGGTAATTGAAGAGAAAAAAAATTATCGATACGGCCAGGAAAAACAAGACTGGAACTGCAACAATACTTACTTACCTATCTGGACCAAAAGATCATCGCCCAAATGGGAGAGAGAACTAAAGAAAGACTACGTGGTAATGACGAAAAACTGAAGAAAGTAGTTTCGGTGATTGTGTAGCGCGAGAAAAAGGGAGGTCGTCGTTTGCAACCACTATCAACAACCACAAAAGAGGAGGGTGGGAATGGAAAACCGAAACGAAGAAAAAAGGAGGGTTCAACGATCGACATCAAAAGGAGTCGGAATCCAACACGGGGGAGAGGTTCGGAGTGGGTCATGCAGGGCCATAAATTTGATCGAATAAAAAGGAGGAAAGTCCGCGAGATCTTACCGAGAGGGGTTGCATGGGGAACTGGGTTTTTGGGGGCATGGTCCAAAAACGACTTGTAACACATTTGAAGAGTCAGTCCACCGAAAAGAGCGCACAGAAGAGAATGGGACTTGCTCTGAGTCTTGGGCGAAGTTTTAAGTGAAACATTATGAGGTCATAGAAAGGACAGAAGAAGAGATTTAAACTAAGGAGCAGGAAATCATCAAGTAAAGACTTGAAACGAAAACGTGTGGCCGATTTATGTTTCAAAAAAGGTTAACACACCCCCGAGAAAGGATGGTTGGCGAGATGGAAGATCGACGATGGGGATGAAATTTCAACACAATTTTGCACACGGCGATGATGTCAAAAGGGAACCGAGTCGGGAGTAAAGCGAAAACACGCCAAAAACTAGCAAGGGGTCTGCAAGAAAGATTCCGTGAAATCTCCAAAAAACGAAAACTCGACAAAAAGCTTTCATTGAGAGACAATAATCGGGATACAGGAGCTGGACCGCTATCTCCTAAGTGGGAAAAAGAAAGTCAGGACACGAGGGCGGTGAAAAAAAGCCGTTCGAAAAGGACCCAACTCGTGAAAGGAATTTTGAAAGCCCTCTTTGAAAGTAGACGATAACGCGCGAAAAAGAAGTGAGGCATAGCTCAGTTCAAAAAGAAGAGATCATCAGTTGGGATAGGACATAAGTAACAGGTCCTTTCCTACCAACACGACGGAGGCACTCGACTTCAGGAATAGGAAAAAAAAGAGTAAACTAAATAATTTTGTGGAGGCCGTTCTGTCCTTTCGCCCCACGATTAACGGGAAAGGAGATTGGCCAGGAAGCAGTGAGAAATTGTGTGAGAAGAGTCCCTGCATCGGGCTCAGACCCACACTGTTGACAGTGGAATGGAAAAACTTCTATCCAGGCTGACAGGGAACCTGTAGAAACGGCGAAGACGGGAAAAAACTTGTCTAAATACTTAAGGATCCGCACAAGAAGTGGGAAAGGACGTATGGTCCAAGTGTCATCGCGCGATTTTCGGAAACGCTAACTAAACTTGAAAAATTGAGAACCTGCGCTTGTTAACCATAGTCATGACAGTGCCGCCAAAGGGGGGTACCTTCACGATAAAACCTTACGAGGGTGCGGGAAAATGGCATGACGGAGAAGGCCAGGAGGCGGCCAACACTAAAAAGGGATGCCGGCGGCAGTGGCTTGGTTCTCACGAAAAAAGCATAGGAGAGTAGGGAGAGAAATAGACTTGTGAAAAAGAGATTCAAATAAATCAGGTAACGAATAAAATGTAAGAATACGAGTTTATTGAATGCGTCCAAGCAAGCAGGCATTCGGGGTGCCAACAATTGGACCCAATCATTATGGGAGAAAGTGAGACGGGCATTTAGGATCGCTTAT
>Ga0179593_1422924_pt1 | contig 13750 bp, 14 predicted proteins | sample CZODoug2_1_08_16_FD_185931 | JGI IMG/M metagenome (GOLD analysis project Ga0179593, IMG submission 185931) | Vadose zone soil fungal communities from Angelo Coast Range Reserve, California, USA - CZODoug2_1_08_16fungal (PacBio error correction) | ecosystem: Environmental > Terrestrial > Soil >...
AAGGGGAAGCCTCACTTTTTAAAAGAGGGCTTAAACCACCGGGTGTAGAAAAAAGAACCGAAAGATGAGACCCTATACCAACGGAACGGTTGCACCATGTGTTCTCATGTGAAAAAAAAGACCGCCACCAAAGTTACACACTGCCAAAAGGGGGAAGAAGGGAAACAGATTAAGATTGTGCCACGACACCGTCAAGCAGGGGCAAAACCGGGTTGAGGCAAGGCGTGAAACTGGGGGACAAGTCGAGACATGAGGCACCCTCAAAGGGAACATGTGAGAGGGAGTGAAGAACCATCCCCGCAAATAAGGCAAATCACACAACCCGAGCAGAAAAAAGGAACAGCCATAAACAAGGTCACTGCAGGATTCTACCCAAGGGACGCAAAAAAAGCTCAGGAGTCTTCTGGTGAGCGCGGCAAAGAGGGGACTAAGAAACATTCCTACGCCCACTCGGAAGCGAGAACAAAGCAAGCCCGGGAGAAGATTCCAAACCGTGAGGGGGGGACGACTAACGAGTGGTATCCTTAAAAAGAAACTCGAGTCGGTGTTGACGGTCTGCAGGGGTACTTAAGGTGCGGGAAAATGGGGCCACGGGGCGGTCCAACCCAGTCATCAGGAAGGCCAGGAAGGGGCTTTTGTGACAGGAAGAGTACAAGAATTCAAGTTATGCAGTAAACGCTTCAAGACATAAGAACGGAGGAAAAAAGGGCCGGAAACCTGTGGACTAGGAACATGGGGAGGCAAGTAGAAACCGGGAAGAATTACAGACCTAAGAAACGGAACAATGAAAAATAGCGGCGAACCAGCGGCCACAAGGGCGGGGGCCGAAAGGAGTGCAGGGATAACTGGGGCCCATGAGCCACTGTGGAAGAACGGCGGTTTAAAAGAAGACCAGGAAAAAGAAAGGGTCATCGAGTTTAAAACCAGGAGCTAAACATAGAATAAAACAAAGACACGGATGAGGGACTTATCAGCTTCAAGCTGTAACACTTCGGCCGCACAGGAGCGACAGCAGGGCAGTTACGTGGTGACTATAAACTTAGGCGGGGCAAGCCACGAAGAGGACAAGGGGGAAACGGTGGGATGTGCTATGTCCAGCGCTCGGTGTAGTAAAAAACGCCAAGGACGAAGGCTTAACAGGGTCGAGATCAAGCAGTAAGGGGGAGACTCGGACCCACCAAAAGAGGATCGAAAGAGGGGGGATAAGTCAGTGGGCTTAAGTGATCCCGGCTCAGTAATAGGCAACGCAGAAACAGGTCGGCTGCCGCAAGGACCGTCAGGATACCGTCAGAAAGCATGAGCATACAAAGGAGAAGGCACAGCACGGCAAGCAAAAAAAAGACTCCTTCTCGACATCGGGGGTGAAGAAAACTCATCACCCGGGATAATCAAAATCCTACCCCCATTGGGTAAAGTGGCGACGCAACAGCGCAAAGGGGAGGATCGGGCGGGAGGTGCTAAAGGGGGAGGGGGGAAGGACAGCACAACACTTAGGTCCGAACGTGGTCCCGATCATCCGAATTGGCCAAAAGCGACATCACAACCAAACACATGCCGTAGATGTATCCTCAATGGGCAAACAAGATGTAAATGGGGGGCGGGGGTGGGCTAAAAAAATTGAGAGTTCACGAGCCCAGGTTGTGTTGGCAGGAAAAGCTCCGAGGCACCCCTCGCGCAGTGGGGCGGCGTATGCACGAAAAGACTTGGCACCCACAACGCAAATACAGGGGTTACCAGTCAATCAAGATCAAGCAGCTGATAAAAGGGGGGGTGGCAGTGAGACAGAGGCAAAGTACACAATAGAACTGTCGGTCGAAGGGGGGACAAAAACACCTTTCAGCCCATGACCTAGCCATGACAAACGAGGAGCCAGGGGGGAGGGATAGGGAGCCCCCACTATACAAAAAAGACCAGATAAGTCCACTGCAGTCAAAGGAGGGCTCGATGGGTCACAACGTCAAACTCTATGAGCTTCCCATGTCTGGCTGACACAACACGCAGAATCGATCTAGAAATAAACCTGCGCGGATAGCAACAGCGCGAGTTTTGGCAGGGTAAAAAAGGGGGGAAACTAAGAAACAAAATGAAGACAAAACAAGGGCTTAGAAATTTCCACACCCAACCTTAACACCAACCAGGTCGTTCCGGGGACACGAAAAGCACTACCACCCACCGTCGATACCTCTTGGGAGAAGAGTACTCTGCGAACAGGGGGGGGCAGCAAGGGGAGGGGGCAAAAAATGCAAGGGGCACCGTGCCTCATCGGGAGCAAGACGGAATAAAACAAATGGCGGAGCGGGCTAATATAAAAAATGGTCACATTGGCACATCGCCCAGGCGAAAAGACCAGAAACGGGGGGGGGGAGTACAAGGTTCTGATGCACTGAAGACAAGAGAAAGACACCTAACACAAGAGACGCTAATGTAGCTTCCCTCACAGAAAAACCGGGCAGAAGGGATATGAAAATGGGAAGGGGAATGAGATTTAGCACCATTGGGGGCATGTAAGGGGAATGGAAATTGTGTTGCATGAGGCGGACCTGAAAAACCCAACATCGTTTCCGAAAGGGACGTGGGGAAATAGCGTACTAGGGTGAAAACGACACAAGGGAACAAATCACGTTCTTGAATATGTGCCAGAGAAAAAAAAACACATAACGAACACACAATAATATAGGAGGGGTGACAAAGCATCTCAGAAAAGACAAAAAAAAAACTACTCTGAACGGGAGGGAAAAGAATCGAGATTTCGCACAAATTAATGAACTCTATAACGACATATCCTCCCGGCCGGACGAATAGGAGAAAAAAGCAGAGACAACTGGAGTGGAACAATAAGAAAGAAGGACAATTTAAAGGAAAAGTCCGAAAGGGGAGTGTGGTCTGACCGCGGCTCGCGCCAAATAGGATTGAAAAACGCCGCTCCAAGCTCAAAGAGAGTGTCAAAAAGGTCGAAGGGTAAACAAAGAGAAAAGTAACCGCATTTTAGGAAGGGAACATCCACAGAGGGGGGACGCCTCGGAGGGGTTTTCCTGAAGAAGGAGTACGCCAATACGTTCTATACGGACGGAGGGGGGGGAGAACAACTGGGACTCAAGTAACAAACAGAGGGATCGTGGACGCTGAAGAAGGCGGCAACGGGGTACGGGACAGACGGAAATGCCGAAAAGCAACCCGAAAGGGTGTTATTCCAGAGAAATGGCGGGCTCTCAGAAAAAGAAGAACGGGACGAGAAGAAGGGAGAGAAAAAGAACTGGTAGGGAGACAATAGACAGAGGTGATGGATCGATATCATGGAGAAGTTCTCCAACTTGGGGGGGGTGGAGCATCACGGCTACAAACGACTGAACGCATGGGGAACAAAAAGGGGCACGAAATTGAGAGAGTTGAGTAAGGACGTAGCGCAAACTGAAAAGAAAGACCACGGTCGTGACGGTACAGCAAAAAGGCAAAGAACCAGGAGAAGCCCATGGTTGCTGAGAGGGCGATCGGGCTGGGCTTGTGACAAAAATCAAAAGGCGAATTAAGGAAAAAAAGGGGGTCAGGGGGCCCAGCCCGAAATCCGGAAGCACGCGGGACAAGATAAAAAAGAGCGGGTTCTGGACGGTTGCCCAACAGGCGCAGCGGGGGAATGCCAGTAGACGAAAAAGAGAAAGACGAGTTGGAAAACTCAGGATATTCGCAGACGGGGTCATGCGTGATCAGGAGCGTATTACAGTCGGGGGGGAATTGACCTCGTATCTACTCTCGATTAGTGAAGAGGCGCGGAAACTGGAAACAGAGGTAGATGGGCTGTGGTGGAAAAAAAGGTAATGGGCTTGGACAGAAAAGGCAAAGGAGAGGCAGCAGAAGTAAGAAAAAAAGACCACGGGACACGCATCAATGAAGTCAACTCGTTTAGTTGAGGTCAAAAAATAGACAATAATCGCTGGGGGTGAGGTCGTGAGGAGAAACAAACGAAAGCACTGCGACGGGACGGGCAGAGGAAACCGGTCCCGGAACAGGGGTTGGCCTCACACGAAGATGGACAAAAGGGGGTACACTCACCACCCGAGACAGGGAATGAAAGGCGGGTAAAAAGGGAGCAAAAGCAAAGACCAAAGGAAAAAACCATACACAGCCGCCAAGAACAAAGACAACCCGGGGGGGAAGTGAAGCTTGGTTGCAGGGCAAAGGGCGGGTAAACGGGGGAATAGTCGCTAATACTTAAGACGTTAGCGGGGTTGAAGGGATACGGGGTGGTGTCACTCAGTTAAAACAGCACGTAACAGAAAAATACTGAAGGGTTACAGAAAAGACGCGACAAGTCGGTGGGCCTAGGGGACCGCTGAAATCCGCCACAGTAACTGAGAGAGCTATAGAAAGGGATGTGGGAAGAACACGAGAACTTGCCAGCCAAGAGGGACCAGCGTGTGAAGGGGGGAGGGGGGCTGAGGATAGAGATCTGGACAAGGGGACAGGCGGACAAGAGACGAGCAAAAGGGTCCGGGGGTTGTGGCGAGGTGCGCCCCGGCGTCGGGAACGGTTCATGTGAAATGTCAACAGATTCACAAACAAGGGATGGAAAGCAGGGGGGCACAAGAAACCAGAAATCTTCCATCTTGCGTGGGGGGCACAAGGTATTACACCGACGATAATAACCGAACCCTACCAAATAGGAATTCACAGGGGGAGAAAGAACAAGGGTCTTGATGGCAGCGAAGGAAGCTCTGGCGGGGGATCACGTCCTAGTAACGAGGGGTCATGTTGTCAGGAAAAAAAAAAGGACCTATCTTTGGCGCAGGGGGAAGTCGACATAAGGCAGGAAGAGGACTAAAATGTGCAAATCCTAAGTTTGGAAACGAAACAACATTCTGCGCCCAGGCCAAGGCGCCGTCAGAAGCTTAGAATACACCACATGGCTCCCTTAAGCTACCCAGGCCCGAACAAGCAAGTGTGGCGGTGCTCAAAATCTCCACAGCGTTGTGTCAGTCCGCAAGAAAGGGAGAGGAAACGAAGACGCACTTTGAAGAAAAGTGAGAGGACCATTGAAGCAAAGAAAACCTAATCACCATCGCTTGGGGCGAAAAAAATAAAAATCATTGAGGAACGCGCCCCCAGAAAATAGCATCAGTATCGACGCTGTGTCGGGATGTGACACGCCCATGCGCCTGGTGGCTTAGCAAGAGACTCGCACACCGCAGTGTGTAAGAGAACGACGGTGAGAGAGGAAACAACGAAGAAAGGGCGAAAGGCCAGGAAGAAGACTCGTCGTGGAACGCCAATCCCATAGTGGCTGCCTTCGTAGGGCACGGGGTCAGGGGTAGAAGAAATCCCTATATCAGACCTTGGAGACGGGTCGGACAGACACGTCCAGGGGGGGCAGAAATGCAAAATTACCCTAGTCGTAGGTCTGGGATGACTGTTGTTCTATCTCCTTGTGAAGAACTAAGAAGCACAGAACCACAGCCCCGGAATGTAAGGGTGAGTGCGGGGCCCGGGGTGGGGCGACGTCGATGAAAAGGGGGGACCGGGGAGGGCCGAAACCGGAGACACAAGCAAATTCGCTATGGGAGGAAACCAAGCAAAAGAAATTTGCGGGTGATCCCAAGAGCAAGAAGGACCATGCTCCACTTCAACGGCGGCGCAAAAAAATAAAAAAGCTGTTAGTCAGGGATCAAATACAGTTGGGCAGGGGTTAGCGGGGGGACACGGACCAGGCGGGCACAATAACAATTCCGGGGGACCAAAGTGCGAGTGGGGGCAAAAGAGCAAAAAAGTAACAGGCAGGAAGAAGCGGTTAAGGATTTTGCACAAGGGAGGCAGGAAAAATCATCCCAAAACTCCAAAACAAGGGGAAAGAAGATGAATGGGCTGAAGAAAACCATCACCAAAAACCAGAATGTTTAATTTTTATCCGGAAAGAAAAAGGGACAGGAGAACGCCAAAGAGCGGAAACGAGCTTGGTACGGCGAAAAGTGAACGCATAGACATCGAGCCTTACACACGCAGTGAGAAACATTAAGAGAGTGTGGCCAACAAAGGACGTAAAGGACGAGAATGACAGGGGTGCAAAAATGGGCGGGGGGAGGGACGGGAGCCAGGCTGCACTGAAAACGGGTCATCTCTGTGATGCCTGCCCAGCCCGCGTGCTTACAGACCATAGCGCAACCAGCAGCAAACCAGAAAAAAAGAAAGAAAAGACCGGGTCGGGAATTTACATAAAGAAGAGGAGGAAAAAAAGCAGAGGAAAGAAAGCGCGGACTCAACAAAAGGGGGGGTGGGACCCAGCACAGGAATCACCGAACGACACAATCACACGCAAATCATGACGGCTTCTAAGTCCAGGGAAAAAGCTGGACACTCAAAAAGGGGAGGGCCTCAGGTAAAATGCTGCGCCGGTCGAGTTGGGCGGCGCTGGCCTAAGACGCGAAGAGGGAAGCTGGGCCAAAAAAGGGGGACGACAGCTGTATGTAGGAAAGGAGGAGGGGCGTGGAAACCGCCAGCTAAAAAAAGACTCAAAAAGGAAAGGAAGAGCGACAATCGACTGACAAAAAGAATAGATCGCGGTCAGCCTTTCATCAAGTTGAGAAAGTAGTCCCGTAGAGCGTCGCACACAAACAGGAGCGACGCGGCGTACCAGTAAGGGAAGGCACGGAGGCAAGGAGCTTTGCGACAAAACACACAAGGACAATAAAAACGAGGAGCAATTTCCAAAAGGGCGACGGCGTCTTTGCAAGCAAAATCACGCAACAAACCCATAATAATCAGAAAGCGTGGAGACACCAGCTTGAAAAAAGAGAGATAAAACGCGGGGGAAAGGGTCTCGGAAATCAGAAAAAAGAGTGCTGACATGGCAGTCACAGGCTGCCACTCAAAAGGAGCATGTGTCTTAATCAGTCGGGTACTTCGGCCTATGTGACTTCTCAGCGGCGGTCAAACAGGGGCCAGAAATGTGACGCGAGGAGTGGCTAATCAGTGAACGACTGCCTCAGGGGAAAGCTTGGAGACACAAAGGAGCCGCCCGGCGGGGTACTCTATAGATTATCATGCCAAATGGATAGGGAACACACTACCGGCCACACCGACAGAACGAGAGACAACTCAGAAAGGAAACAGTCCAAAGATTCAACGGAAGAAAGCTCAGACATAAAGGACACAATGAGGTGGCTGCCAAAGCGTCCGCACAAAGCTGCCAGACGGCGAAAGAAACACCAGAGCAGCTTGTAGGAAAAATGTGGCGCGGAAAAAAAGGGGGGAACAAGGTAAAAGGACAAAAGTGGGGACCAGAGGTGTGTGCTCACAAGCAAAGGAAAGCCGAAGAAAAATGAAAGTGAAGAAAAAAAAAAACAGCTCGGCGACAAAAGGGGGAGTGGGCGTGCTTGTTATTTGGGACCGCGCAGAAATACGGATGAGTCAGGAGGGGGGGGAACAATTTAACCTGGCGCTTCGGCCAAAAGCGAGGGGAAAGGGTCACTGACATCGAAGGGGGCTAAGATCTGCCTGGACACCGAATATTGTCCGGTGAAGAAAAAGTGCTTAGGGGCAGGGGTGGGGTGGCTGAGGTTAAGAGAAAGGCAGGCGCTCAAGGGTTCAGGAACAGCACAACTTGGGAAAAAAACACGAAGAAGGGTAAAAACAATCAAAATCCACATAGAAGAGGGAAAAGGGAACAAAGACGTTTAAAGGGAAGAACAATCCAAGCAGGACTTGGAAGGAAAGCATTCCTAGGGGGACTGGCGATAGGGGGGTCACCCATGCGAACGCCGGCGTTCGGCAAGGGACAGAGTCGGGGGGCTGGGAAACCCGAAACACATTGGGGGAGAGACGCATTGGTTTAAGCAAAAGCCGCTCCTAGGAAAGAGAAACCCGGCTCTGCCTGCAAGAAAGGAATGGTTCGCGTAAAAGGGAGCAAGACCCTAAGTGACCAGCTCAAGCCAAAAGAAGACAAAAACTGTGGGAAACCAAGAAAACCCTGAAGCAAACGGAAGGGGGGGAAACTAAAACACCACTTCAGAGAAAAACTGCTGGGAGAGGACAACGATTGTATCGAATGCTGACGTTTGCTAAATGATGTCTCAACCTGAAAGAAACCAGGAGAGGGGAACGTAAAAAAAGCATTGTCGATGGCACTTGTAGGGAAGAACGAAAGAGAAGGACAAAAGATTCAGCCTGTAGAGACAAGGGTTGGTCACTCACAATGAAGAGAACAATGCGTAGACCGCGAAACAGCCAGGTCCCGGAACGTGTGGGACAAACGGGGGCGAGGCGCTTCCAAGGGACCCAAAAAACGTTGGGGGGGACAGAGTAATTGAGCACTGTTGTTTAGGGCGCGGACGAACCCGCAAAATCTTCGACGAACGGTTCGGAAATAATCCAGGATCCAGGTCTACAAGGTTCAAACGTATCAGAAGGAGGAAAGGGGGGAAAATCAGCGGAGGAACAAGAAAACTGAGTAAAGGAAAAGAGAGAGATTTGGAAAAAAGGAATGTAATTCTGGAGGGCGTATGCACCTCAGGGGCATAGAACTATCTAAAGAGTGAAAGGGCGAGTACAATAAAAACAAGGGTCGAGGCGCGTCGTCGAAAAGAAGGGGGGTGTGAGGGAAAGAAAGCATGCAAACTCAAATGCGCGTGTGAAAAATATCCTCGTGGAATACGCAATGCCGCCCAGTTTGGGGGAAAAGAAAAAGAGAGACAAAAAAGGCCTGGTTGGAAGAAGCGGAAGGGGGAAAATCTCACATACGGGGGGGGAAACTCCCTCAAGGAGGGGGGAGGGGGGAAACCTTGCCTCACTACGTATGTTTGGTAGGGAGCAAAACGGGCAGGGAAAAAAAAAAAAAAGGGTAAGAGAATTCTGGTAAAGCGGGTGGAAAGAAGCAAGAAAGGGGGGTTAGCTGGGAAGCGCTCCCGAGAGAAAAACACGGCAGCCCGCCGTATTCCATCATGTCGCATCAAAGACACAAAATCGTGTGGGTTTTTGTAACGCTAAGACTACCAAGGACGTGGGGGGGGGGGCGAAAGTCAGGAAAACTCAGAACCTAATGGGGGCGCTGGGGGCCGGCCCGATTTGGGTCAAACAAAAAGACAAGCGGTCCAAGAACGTGGTTAGAGAAAGTTATAAAAAGACAAGAAAACAGCTGCAGGCAGATGACCACGGGTCTTATAGGGAGCTTGCGGTGCTTGTGAGAAAAAATGCGAGGCCTTCAAGGGAGTTGTAAAAGACAAAGAAAAAAAAATAGGAAAGACCTTCGAGAAGACTCAATAGATTCGGCCCTGACAAATGGGTTGGGAAAATCCTCATTCAAAAACGTGGGGAGGACGAGCAGCCGGAAAGGGAAATATTGGGGAGTTCACCCTGAACAGGAGGTGTGAAAAAAGGACGCGGTACTCCACGAATCTTAGAGAACGATAAGCTGGTTCCGACATGACCCGGGAGTCAGTTATGGGGCGTTGCTGGGGAAAAACCAAAAAGGTACATGGTCAGGGGGGAGACCCCTAACAAGAGACAGGGAAAAAGAGCTATCGCCAATACCAACAGTCACAAAAAACAAAGAAAGCGATTAGTACCTGCCAAGCATATCAGCTGGGGGGCATTGTGAGGATACGCAAAAGGGGGGGTGGAGGAAGTGCCTACTGCCCTTCGCGGGTTGCTGTACCGAACGGAAGGGGAAAAGGAAACCCCTCTGCCTGAAAAGGGGAGAAAGGGACTTGCACGACCGTGACCCCAGGAACAAACTCAAGGAACCAAAGCCCCGAACAGGAGCCAGGCGCGCTGTTGCGGGCACTAAACAGACTGGCAGGAGAGACAAAAGAAAGAAATGGAAAAAGGGGTTATGAAGGGGTGACTTGCGCGCAAAAAAAGGGTGACGCAAAGAGACACTGCTTGCGGACACAGAAACGCTTGCTTCTGTGGGGAGAAGAAAGAGTGGGGCAGGTGCCGAAAAAAAGGAACGGGGGTCAAAAGAACAACGCGTTAATTCTTTGGAGATAACACGCTGAGAAAAAGTCATTGACGGAAGGTGTACGCGTACGTTTTATGGGTCGAGGGCGAGAATAAACCGTTGCAACGGGGAGGTTCGATACGGAAAAGAAGGGAGTCAACGAACGGGGGGTCGTACAGGCAACTCAAGCACTCCCAGCGTCTCCAAAAACCCCGGCTGGGCCACGCTAAAGCACCGGAAAAAAACGGCAAGGAAACAAACCTGCGCGAGCCATCCCCCAACCACATTGTGCGGAAATCATCCTCTTCAGCAAAGAAGGAAAAGTCCGAACGACTCCGTTGGGACGAAAGAGGACCGGGGGGGAAAGACGGGGGGGGGGTGATCACCTCGAAATGAAAAACGGACTTCCGGGGATCGCCAACACAAAATTCAAAGTCATAAATCACCGGGGGGGGGAAACTCAGGGTGGCGAAAGAAATCAAGGCGAACTTGGGGCAGGACAGTCTCGGACATCCGTGGGGGGCCCCGCTCGGGGAAAAAGAGGGAAATACGACATGGGAGGAACACTGCACTAAACGAACAGGGAAGAAAAGAGCCTCTCCGGAACTGGTTGGCGTTGTCGCCGCACTCAAGGTGGCTTGGGGTGGAAGGAGTTAAAACGAAAAAAGAACGAACTTTTCTCCTGCGGCGACAGCCCTACTTCAGCGACCCCTCGAGACGCCGCACCAACCGCCCACCACCAAAACATGCCTCTACCCGCAAAGAAGAAAGGCTCGAACTCCCTGTTGCGGTTCCTCGCCTCCAAGCGCTTAGGGTGTGTAGGCAGGGAGGCCTGGGGGGGCTGGGGGGAAGTTCGGGGGATATTATATTGCCGAAGATTACAATAGCATCTTTTTTCTTGAAACGTCGAGATCACCTTGATAAAAGACCTGATGGGAAAGGGGGGCGGTGTACTTAGGGGGGCTGGAGCAAAAAAGAGGGGGTGAGGGGCACTTTGCAAGACCAACAAAACTATACAAGAACCACACTCCTTGAAATCAATACCTGAACGGGGTCAAAAGAAATGGGGGGAAAAAGTACCAAGAATCAGGCCCTTGATAAAGGGGGGGGGATTCTGTGTTGTTGGGGTAAAGAAAACTTAAAAAGAGGGGTCAATTATCACCCACCAATTGCAGGTTTGGTAGCGTGCGAAAGGTAGCAAACTTCGAAAAAAAAAAAAAGGAGTTGAAACACGCAAACCGGGGGGAGGACACGGGTTACGGCGGCGGCCAGCCATAATTAGTTGAGTTGTCAAAAAATGGGAGGAGAAAAGAGATCTCAACAACACCAAAAAGGAGGGAGGAAAGAGAAAAAGGAGGGGAAAAAGACACTTTTGGGGCAAAAATCCAACGAGTATTGTAACCGACCGAGTGCCCAGCGCACGCCTTTCAGGCGCGAAGGGGGACGAACAGGCCACCGAGGAAAAAAACAACAAGGGGACCAAGGTTTGGGGGAGAAAAGAAAACAGCTTAAGGGGGCCACGACAGCCGTACAGGGCTTGCACCAATGACTTGCCTTTCCGGTGTCAGGGAACGGCTTGGAGGACGGGTAGAGTGCTGGAAGAACACGGGCACCAGCGGCAGGCGCGGAGCGCTGCCATCCATCGTTACAGGAGGAAGGTTCTAACAAATGATCGACGACAAGGCGTCAAAAGAAAAAGGGTCAAACGTGGACTAGGGGCCAAAGAAAGGAGGACGAGAACTCAGCTGCGATAAATTACGGTTACTAACAAGAACGACCGAATAAGCCCCCCAAAAATGGGAATCTCGAGGTGGCATGCATGCCAGAGGCCAAAGGCTGAACATTCTCCGGACGAGGGGGGGGCGAGGACAAATGTAGGAGGGCAGACGAAATAGTAAAACGGAAACAATGAGGACCGCATGGGGGGGACGTGAACAGAGAAACACGACTCATAGGCGTGGAGGCCGAACAAGCAATGTGGAGTCCGTGGAGGAGGGAGGGGGGGGCGGCCACGTGGGGAGTATCAAAGCGGTGGGGTAACAAGGAAGCAGACACATGATAAACAGACGGAAGCCCAAGACTTCGTCCAGGGGAGCCGAGGAAGCTTCAAAATAAGAGGAATTAGGAACAATACTGTGCACAGGAACAACGAGAGGCTACATCGGGACCGAGTAGGGCGTCCCGAAACAAGAAAGGTCAGACAGACTTTGTGATCAAACACAATACCGCTGAAACCACAGAGGAAATCAGCGGAAAGGATTAAGAAGGAGTCAGCGGAAAAGATACAGCACAGGACAATTCAAAGCTGTACCAGGCACAGAACCGGGGAGATCAGGGGGACGAAGTTCTTTGACTGCTCTGCGGCAAGAAAGGCAAGTAGGTTGATCGCCACGCGATCAACCACGGACTTTTACGAAAAGACAGGGGTCCTTACAGGTCGAGATAACTACAGGGGAAGGGGTTGGCGGAACCTCGCAAAAAAAACGCAAAGGACAAAAAAAACATGAGATCTCCAGGAAAGCAAATCGCAATAAAGAAAAACTTAAGAGTGACTTCCTCCAATTTTGCGACAAAGGGAAGGGGAAGAGACACCGACGCTCCCAAAGTCAACAAGAAGATGGGGAAAAAGAAAGATGAAAAGGGGGTTCTCATAAAAAAGGACAGTGGAAAACAAACCAAGGTCGACCGGTGCCGACGCCCGAGAAGATTTTACCAGCCACCGCCGTTATTGATTTCCGGCACACCAGAAAAAGAGTGCTTTGTGGGGACTCACTCAACAAAGAGGGGAAAGGGGTTGTTGGGCCAAGCCGTCGGCTGACCAAAAAAGGCACGGGGCAAAGACACGGCGTGCGCGCCAACACTAGTGGTTTTATGGGGGGGTCAAAAATCGCTTTCTGTATCTTTTGTTTGGGGAGGGAGAGAAGGCATCGACGCACAGGGGTCTCTGCCCACACTTTGTGACAACATCATAACGGAAGATGGAAAAAGCGAACAAAATCAGCAGGGGGTAAGAGGCGAAACTTTCAAAAAAAAAGGAAATAACGTGCAGGCAGCACACCGAAGCGCCAGAAGCATTTCAATCAGCGGTTTCGATTGGTCACAACAGGAGGAGGGGCGAATTGAGCCATCGAAAAGAGGGGTAGGAGACAGACAACCTTGCAGATAAAAACTGGAATGTCAAAAAAAAAAACCGATCATCAGAAAGAAACGGGGGTCACAGGGAGGGGTGCGATGTCTCATACACAAACTCGGGATGAAGAAAGGACGCGAAATGTCAAACCAACAACGCATATACAAAAGACGCCCCCTTAACGGTGCACGGGGTGGACGAGAGGACCACAACCAAAGAGGGGATAAACGATGGTGTGTGTGATATCTCGACAGTAGTAGGAGCCAAAGAAGCTGCCGGAGTGCGAGGGGAAGTATCGCAAAAAAAAGGGGGAAATACACCCTTGAACAGCTCAGGGGAGCAAGGGTCAACTGACAGGAGGCCAGACCGAACCGACCAGTAGGGAGCCGAGAAAACACGTGTGTAGTCAAGGGGTTTTACCCCTCCACCCGATAAAAACGTATGGAGAGGTCACACGAACGTAGGGAAAAAAAAAGAAGGGGTGTGTGCCGAGATGGTCTGCCAACTGGGAGGGAGGGAGCTGAGGCACAATTGGATGGGGATCAAAAAGGATGGGGGGGGGGCTCTCACGGGCGAGACCCCTGTCCAAAACACCAAGTCACTGACCGACGGTGGCTGAAAATATCTTCACTCCAGGATTGAAGTCAATAGTCATTGCGAGAAACGATTCTGATAATGAAGGAGGAAATCTGGGGGAG